>Ga0233449_1003697_pt1 | contig 10995 bp, 9 predicted proteins | sample SI_124_October20_FD_183012 | JGI IMG/M metagenome (GOLD analysis project Ga0233449, IMG submission 183012) | Seawater microbial communities from Saanich Inlet, British Columbia, Canada - SI_124_October2016_200_MG | ecosystem: Environmental > Aquatic > Marine > Inlet | place: Canada: British... | reverse complement strand
CACCAGTGTTGGTTTTGACGTTTTTGACGGTTTTGCTTGTGGTGGCGTACGGAGTTGCTCTAAACAAACAGATACCAGAAAACCTTGCATCGCAAATGGATGAAGCGGCGTTCGAGGCAGAGAATAGATAACTCTGTTTGTTTTACAAGAAATGGGAAGATTGTGGAGTTCCTCTGACTCTGTGAGGAATTAAGTGGGTGTTACTTGGAGACTATCTGACTCTGTGAAGGATTTGGTGGGGGGTTACTCACAGGAGATGATGTGAGTAACCATACCATGAGGATTAGTGTTTGATGGACAATTCTTTATCCAATTCAAATTTTAAGTTGATAATGGTTATTCTTTGTAGGTGATTCCAACGAGTTGTTCTGTTGTTCCAGAAGTCCTATTATTCCATGTGGTTCCATTGTTTGATGAAGTAAGGATAGTTCCTGATGGACCCACCGTCACGAAGGTATTGTTTCCGTATGTGACTTCATGAAGATCGGTTGTTCCAGAGGAACTATTATCCCAAGTGGTTCCATCCGACGAGGTGAGGATAGTTCCTGATTTACCCACCGTTACAAATGTACTGTTTCCGTATGTAAGTCCAAAAAGATTATTTGTTGTTCCAGAAGTTCTATTATCCCAAGTGGTTCCATCCGAAGATGTGAAGATGGTTCCTGCATCACCCACTGCAACGAATGTACTGCCTGAGTAGTTGACTCCATTGAGAACATTTGTTGTGTCAGAAGTTCTATTATCCCAAGTGATTCCATCCGAAGATGTGAGGATGGTTCCTGATTTACCCACCGTCACGAAGGTGTTGTTTGCGTAGGTGACTCTCCAAAGAAAACTTGTTGTTCCAGAGGAACTATTATCCCAAGTGGTTCCATCCGATGAGGTGAGGATAGTTCCAATATTAGTATACCAATCCCCTGCCACTGCCACGAAGGTACTGATTCCGAACGTGATTCCATTGAGAGGTTTTGTTGTTCCTGACTGTTTTGCATTCCATGTGATTCCATCCGAAGATGTGAGGATGGTTCCTGCATCACCCACTGCAACGAAAGTGCTGTTTGCGTAGGTGACGTCATTTAAGACTTTTGATGTACCAGAAGTCCTTGAAGTCCATGTGGTCCCATTGTCCGATGAGGTTAAGACGGTTCCTGATTCCCCCACAGCAACAAATAATCCAGTAGAAGTGGTAGTGTTGTCACTAGACGTAGATGCACTGTCATCACTACTACTACAGGAGATGACGGTGAGACTAAAAAGGGATATGAGAATTATGTATAAAACTTTATTCATCTTTTTCCTTCACCAGTAATGAGAGGAAATAAGTTTGAAAAATCACATATTCATATTTTGGAATCAGAAACTCTGAATAGATGATTCAGATTTACTGAATCTTACAATAGATTGACGATTCAACCCCTTAAAATTACGAATAGTAGACCTATTTTAACATTTATCAAGACTATTATACTCTATGTGGAGATACTCTATGTGGAGAAGAAAGAAGAAGGATTGAGAGGAAAATGAGTAGATGTTTCACTTGGTTTCCTATAAGTGGATTAGGAAAACCCAAGTTATACCAGAATATGAGGTGTTTTACAAGAACTGGGGATTTTACTTGGATTGTGTCAGACTGTGAAGAATTAAGTGGGATTTTACTTGGAGGGTGTCTGACTGTGAAGAATTAGTGGGGGTTACTCACAGGGGATGATGGGGTTGGTTTTAGGGTATTATTCTTTGTAGAACACTCTCTTGAAATTTTCTGATGTTACACCTTTACTAACTTGTTGGTCTTTTTTAATTGGTTATTATTCAATTACCCCTTCCATTATTGCACCTTCCATTATTGCACCACTCAGATTTGCCCCATTCAGATTTGCATAACTCAGATCTGTACCACTCAGATTTGCACCTTTCAGATTTGCACCAATCAGCATTGCTCCAGTCAGATCTGCCTCATTCAAATCTGCATCACTCAGATTTGCATCACTCAGATTTGCTTTAGTCAGATCTGCTCCACTTAGATTTGCATCACTCAGATCTGCCTTAGTCAGTTCTGCTCCACCCAGATTTGCCTTAGTCAGATTTGCTAAACTCAGATTTGCTCCACTCAGATCTGATCCACCCAGATTTGCCTCAGTCAGATTTGCTCCACTCAGATTTACTTTAGACAAGTCACAATTAGGACATTTTTTTGTGTCCAACAATTTCTTCAGAATATATGGTATTAAACCTCTACTTCCTTTAGTTTTTGCTCCATTCAGATTTGTTCCATTCAGATTTGCTCCACTCAGATCTGCATCACTCAGATTTGCTCCACTCAGATCTGATCCACCCAGATCTGCCCTAGTCAGATTTGATTCACTCAGATCTGCCTTAGTGAGATTTGCTAAACTCAGATTTGCATCACTCAGATCTGCTCGACTCAGATTTGCTCGACTCAGATTTGCTTTCCACAGAATTGCATCACTCAGATTTGCTCCACTCAGATCTGCTCCACCCAGATTTGCCTTAGTCAGATTTGCTAAACTCAGATTTGCTCCACTCAGATCTGCTCCACCCAGATTTGCCTCAGTCAGATTTGCAACACTCAGATTTATTTTAGACAAGTCACAATTAGGACATTTTTTTGTGTCCAACAATTTCTTCAGAGAAGGTATATCTGACTTCCGTTTTGCTATTTTCTTTTTTACTACTTTCTTTGGAATCACCTTCGGAATCTCAACCACCTTTGGTTCAACTTTCGGGATTGTGACCTTTTTCTCAACCACCTTTGGTTCTACCTGTTTGGGAACATCCTGAACCACAACACTTCCACACTTTTCAATCAATTCACCATAGTCCTCACAAATCTTCTTTCTTTTGTCTTCTAAGGACCTATAAAGTGATTTGAGTAGAGACTGCTGAAATCCATCAGAACCATAGAGTTTAGAGTCACCATATGCGTTCAAGTCCTCTCCGGAAAAAACAACAAAAGTGGTATCTCCTTCTTTAGTTACTGTTATTTCATAAACACATGAATCAATACTTATTCCACCTGGTGGTATATTTTTAACAGGTTTAAAATACTGTGATATAAGAGATTTTGAGATTTGAGAAAAGAGATTGAGATTAAATTCCTTGGAACCTTCTACACTGATATAACAGGTTTCCTTTGTCTGACCAAAAAGAGGAGAAGAAAGAAGAAGGATTGAGAAGAGAATGAGTATATATTTCACTTGGTTTCCTTTTAGTGAATTAGGATAACCCAAAATATAACATCAATCGGTTTGGATTACAAGAATGTGTGTGGGGGTTCTTGGAGATGTATTCGTCAGATCTGAGTAAGCATCTAGGCATAAATGAGTCTAACTACTTTATGTAATGATAGGCGGGGTCCCTGTGCTCCCCCCCCCCTGTGGCGCTATTGACAACACCCCACTCTGCGGCATTCAAAGTCTGCGCAGCTGGTTTTCAAACTCAAAACAGGACTAGCTCACCGCACACATTGACTTAGATGTCATGCAGTTGCTCTAAGGCTGGACTATTTGTTGTGATACCATGCGCACCTTTTTAGTAGACCTTCCCTGCTTCATCTGATACATTATTTTGACGTTAAGTTATATTAACATCATAAATTAACAGCTCAATCAGACACACAACATGGCACTAAACAGCATAGAAATAGCTACAAAATTAACCGCAGATAAATCAACTGAATCCCTCCTGAAGCAAGCACTGATTCAAAATGCGGACTCTGCTTCAACACAACGTAACAGGCAGCACTTCTGGCGTAAGTTCAAGGCCTGGTGCGAAGCACGTGACTCAAGCCCATTGCCAGCGGAGTCAGATGCTGTAGTCATGTACCTGCTGGATCAAGCTGGTCAGGGCAAGAAGAAGGCAACTCTCAACAACATGCGCTGGTCGATCGACACTACTCATCAACATCACGGTTTCACGGCTCCAACGGATGATCCTGAAGCTAAACAGCAGATCAAGGGCCTATTTAGAGCCATAGCAGAGCAACTGCCTGAACAGGTCACACAGCGCAAGAAGAAGCCCATCACTATCAACCACATAAGGACCATGGACTTCCCCAGAGGTGTTCTAGGTTTGCGTGACAAGACCCTGCTCCTACTGGGATTCGCAACAGGGATGCGTAGGTCTGAGCTGGCTGCAGTTAAGAAAGAACACATCGAGGTAACAGAATATGGACTGCGTATCAGAATTCCAATGTCTAAGTCTGATCAGCTGGGCGACGGTAACTCAGTAGATGTGATAAAGGCTGCCATGGGTCGAAATCAGCATCACTGCCCTGTTGAGGCTGTACAAGAGCTGATGCTAGCACACCAAAATGAGTATCTATTTGTCCGTGTAAGACGTGACCTAACCTCTGGCAGCTACAGGAAAAGTAACACTCTTGCAGAGCCAAACCGCTTCACTGATCGCCCCATAGACGGTAACGGTGTTTACAGAATCATAAAGAAATACGGTGTGCAGGCAGGCATTGCTCCTGAAGATATAGGAGGTCACTCACTGAGAGCAGGATGCGCTACGTACTTGCTTGAGAAGGAGGTCCCACCAGCTGCTGTACAGAAGCAAATGCGTCATAAGAGCTTTAACACTACTCAACTTTATAATCGTGGTGAGACAGCTAGAGCGCTTGTGGGGGCATATTAACAGTACACTCATGGAGCATGTAAAACAGGCCACCAATATAAGATTACTACAGCCCCTTAATGGCACTCAGAACCTATCAGAACTGACTGCTATAACTCTGGCATTTCCTGCATCTCAACTAAGCCGGTGTACAGCACCTCGTCAGATACTTGACTAATCGTAAGTCCCGTCCTCTCAGAAATTGCAACAAGTGTCCGTTTTATGTCTGGATGGATGGTTGCGCTCAGCACGGGGCGTTTCTCAAAACTATCCCGTCTAGGTACACGGGCATTTAGTATACTTAATCTATGGTCTATTAACATTGCTCCTCCTTCTTATATATCCCCTCTAAAATAGGCTTTTATCAGCATATTTCGATGCGAGGTTTTGGTTGTATCTTCAATGTATCTGAGAGGCTCTTATCCCATACTATATTGATATAACAGTATTATATATATATGATATATAACCTGATTGCACATCATAAAGCTTGTTGTTAGGTGTTCATACCTACTTACCGCTTTCATCATTTAACTGGGATGATTCATCCTTTTTCTTTCGTGGGAAATACCTTTCTTCTACCCTCCGCAAGAGCACAAAAGAGCCATCTAAAGTAACCTTAAAATCTGGCCATGTCAGGTCATCTAGTATCTCCTTCGTACGTATAGCAGAAGTTACAGTGCCAGCATCGTACACAGAGTAATCCTCTTCATCTCTAAAGCCATTATCAGAAAAATACCAATCTCCCAATTTATTAAATTCAAGATCCTGCATAGAGTGAACGTTGTGAACGTTGTGAACGTTGTTTTTAATTGAAATTTGAGAAAAGTTACTACTTGAGTGAGTGTTTCTTGAAGGCAAAGTTTTTAATAGTGGTTTTCTATGTTCACAACGTTCACTACGTTCACTTTCAGCATTTGTTGTCTCCTCTGAACCTAGTAATACTAAGAGATCACTCCTGTATCTATTCAGTTGCTCTCTGTCCTCATTGGTTAATTTCGCACTTGGAGTTACACGCAGTCTTTCATCATGAATGGTTAGATGAAGACCCTTTGCAGTCAGTTTATTTAATACTCGGACAGGATCCATTAGAACTCCTCATAGTCTTTAGTGTCCACCTTACCATCACAATCATGTGGTAAAGGTGGGGAAGATTCCATTTGGGCTATCTTTTTTATATGGCAATGGTAGCCATCATTCTTTCGCATCTCATCCAACTCTACCGTGTATCCAATAGTTCTAAGTGAAGGTGCTAGCCGCCTCAAACTTGAACCAAACCCTCTTGCAGATTTAGGCCACGCATCCTCGTTGTGCTCCATTCTATTTAGTTTTTCAAACAACTCACCTATAGTACCACGATACTCCTGATTGCATTCGTACTCAATAAAGTCGATCAACATGCTGGCAACGGTTGAGGCGTTAATAGTCCTGTGTACCCCTTGGTAGCGATTGTTACTATAATCCGCTGTGAATTCCCCAGCATTTTTGCCCAAAGAACGATATACGGCCTCACCTAGATAGGCAAAATCCGCCATTCTAGGCAACATTTCCTGCTCTATCTTTATAGATGGCAGGATTTTAAGTACGTCCGCTGCTATATCAAGCAATCCAGTCCAGATAACACTTTTATTTTCACTGATTGCTTTTTCTATCTCTTTATCTGTTTTTCTTTTTTTTATCCTAGGTAAATCTATGTGAACTGTCCTATCCAGCAAATCCTGTGCAGTTACTAACACGGAAATACCATTTAATATCACTGGCCGTTTAACCTCAATTATAGTCTCTTCCTTATTAGTGTAGAGTGTTCGAGCAGCAAAACCACCACCAGTAGCTAGAGTACAAAAAGCGTCTTGTAAATCTGGTTTGATGTGACTTAAATTTTCATAGCTGATCAAGTGTGAGTTTTCTGCACCAACAAATAGTGACTCTCTGTCTTTAGGTTTTGCTCTAAGATTTACCTGATTGGGGTCAATAAAGTCTCTTAGTACATCCTGTGTCTTTGATTTAGCAGATCCTTGTTCGCCGATCATTTCTAAGAGCACGTAAGGCGTTTCAACTCTAAAACACTCCAAAACCCAGCATAAGACTAGAGGCTGTACACTTTCAGGAATATTGACTAACGTCCACAGTGGAGAAATATCGCCCTTATCTGAAGTATCAGGCAATGATCGCATAGTTGGAGTCCTAACGAACATAACATCAGGCGATTCAACCACCTCCCAATTACCTGCAGTAATCTTAATGGCTCTCCATTCTTCATCACAAATATCAACCCAAATAGCATCCTCAGATACAGCAAACCTCATAAATACAGATCTCTCCGGCCCTTCAAATTTAGCTTGTCCGATTATGGTACTTAGCGCTGCCTTCTGTGCTGTCTCTGATGGAGCAATCCGAGCGTCAATATAATAATTATATGACAGCCACTCCTTGAACCCAGATGATTCAATGCTCCAGCACTCCCTGTGACCATCATTCATAAAGGTTGCGTAGCAATTACCCGACGGGTCATGGAACACCTCTGTTCTTTCATTAACTAATTCCACCAGACGTTCCGCTACCTGCCGATTTGCTTCTTCGCCTTCATCATCTTCTCTTATGACATCCTCAAAAGCTCTGATATTTACGCCTCTAACAGCCTTTAATTCCGCCCTTAACCTTTCAAATTCAGCTCTATCAGTCTGCTTGAGTACTCTCCATTCAGGTATAATCTCCCTCTCTAAATGAGCCCCTAGGTCACCATTTTTGACTTCGTCAATCGCAATTTTCAATTTCATGCTTACCAATTTCGACTGTAATGTATCAGGCTCCATAGCATCTGCTAAACTGCTAATCACATACTCCTTCCCATTAAGTACAAACAAATCATTAAAGTCAGTGTCTCCAACTCCTCGATCCTCCACAAAAATGGGTATCGCTACTTTCGAACGAGATGCCTTTGCAGCCTCAATTGCCTTGCTGATTCCGGGATTACCTTTTGTTTTGTAATCATCATCTGCACATATTATTATCTCAATATCAGGTAATTTTCCCCTAAGCGCCATTGAAACAGGGCTCAGGTTAACAGCATTAAAGGCAACAGCTACAGGTTTTTTAGTTAATTCGTGGACCGTAGCTGCTGTTGCGAAGCCTTCTGCAACGTATATCACGTCTTTTGGGATTCCTCCAAATGGGTAATAACAACCACTTATACGACCTCCAGCAAGGAACTTCTTATCTCCGTCAGCACTAATGAATTGGAGTGAGTGAAGGATGTTTTTGTCATCATATAGTGGCACCACCAATTTGCCTTTGGACTCCTTGATACCGTGAGCTTGGATCTTCTTGCTTTGCAGATAACCGTGACCGGAAGGTACATCTGTACCCTGGGATAAAATGCTTTCAGCCTTAGACTTTGCTTTAGTCCGATTCCTCTCTTGCTCTATATCTCGTTGCTTTTTTGCTTCTTCCACCCTTTTCTGAAAGTCTCGTCTTTGCAATTGGTCCATGGCAGTTTCATCTACCGAACTCCATTTTTTACTAAATCCCTTACGCCAACATCCAAATACGCCTGCAGTGATTATGTCAGGAAAAAGGATAAACCAACCAGCATTGTCACCTGATTTTCCATTTGAAGAGAATCTGTGTAACTGACCATCAGCAATAATCGTAGACGGTACGGTTAGTCCTGATTTATGGATTTCTTCTCGAAACAGATCTTTATAATCTTGAGTGTTACTCATGGTTCGTTATTTTCTCAAAAGGGTTAAATGGAGTACCAGTTGAAATAATTCCTACTAGTGGTAGTTATTCTCTACAACAACATTAAAGAACAGAATTCTTAGATAATGGTACTGAGAAACCACGACAATGATTGAGTCCTTACCATGTCATAATTCCCTTCAGTGCTTAGCAAATTATAATAGGAGGAATGATTTGCCTCTCCATATTTTCCTCATACATCTAAATCTAACTACTACTTTTAGATTCTGAAACCGCTTCCAAACCTCCTTCAATGATCTTAGTAAGTACAGTCTCTCTAATCCTTATACTTCGTCCTGCCCTGATAACAGGAAGTTTTTTCTGATATATCCAGCTGCGGATTGTTGGCATCTTCACCTTAAGTACTTCCTTAACCTCTTCTGCAGTATATAGTTTTTCCATGGTATTCCCTTTCATATTTATTGTTATTAAGATACTATACTATGTCATGCATTATACATGCTAGCGCTTGATTGCAATATTACTATAGCAAATATACTATAACTTTGACGAGTCCAGCTGCTTTTCTTTCAGTGCTACTCTAATCTATTCTGGAGGATGCTGTTTTTCTATTTTATCCTCTTTCATATTTATTGTTATTAGTATATATATTGATGGTATATAAGTTGCATTCAATAGTCAATAAGCAATATAGCTATAGCAAATACACTATAAAATGAGAATACATCATGGAAGAAATTGAAGCAAAAGCGGGACACAGACTTAATACTTTTATTAATAATTTAGGAGTATCAAAATCTGAAATATCCAGAAAAACGGGGTTAGACTACTCACACCTCCACAGAATATTAAAAGGTGATACCGATCCAGGCTTTGATACGTGTACTAAGTTTTATAAGGCATATCCTGAATTGTCTTTGACTTGGTTGATCACGGGAGATGGAGAAATGTACAATATTACAAGACAGGAAAGAAATGACATCCAGCGAGTCAGAGCATGGAGAGAAGAAAACTCAATAGACACAAGTGCCGTACTTTACTTGTTCAAGGCTGAGCAACTAGATCTAAAATATCTCGGCTCTACGTTGAGAAGCAAAAATGTATATGATAAAAAGGTCATTGATCACATAAAAGGTGTTCTCCTTGATCTATTCATAGAAAGGAGAGATGTTTGGGCTGATCTGTATAGCAAATTCAAAAATGACTATTCTGCAGAAAAAGATAAAGCAATTAAATCTGAAGAGGAAGTATTAGAGGACATGCACGGAAGTCCGGAGCTAAAGGAGCTAGATGAATACATAGCCTCATTCTGTTCTCTTGTAATTAATACCCAATCATGGGAAATAGCCAATAATCACTCAAATACGAGGGGGTAAATATGGGGATACTAGTTGAATGTCCATCCTGTAGAGTTAGAGGAGGACTTAAAAGGAAAGTTTGTAAATGTGGACACAATGTTCAGAAGGCTGGTTCTAAGAACTATTGGATTGAGTTCTATCTTGAAGGCAAACGTACCAGAGAGCGCATAGGTAGAAGTAAACAAGCAGCAGAGAACCGCTTGCGAGAAGTCCAGACTGCTAAAGCTGAAGGTCGGCATATAAAGAAAAATAAGAATGAGAAGATAACGATTGGAGATTTACGTGACTGGTATCTAGGTTTGTCAGAAGTAAAGCAGAAGAGGAGTCTGTGTGATATTCGGAGATGTCTTAATAATTGTATAGTTAGAATCGGCAACATCCGTGTCAGTCAGTTGAGTCCTGTAATAATAGAAAATTTTCGTCAGATCCGATTGTCAGAAACATCACAAAGGAAGGGGCGCCCAGTAAAAGCATCAACAATTAATAGAGATGTGGCAAATTTTCGAGCAATGTTAAATAAAGCTGTAGATTTCGCAATTATTGAAAGTAATCCAGTTGGTCGTATCAAACAGCTAGAAGAAAATAATGTGCGTGAACGTGTGCTGACTCAAGAAGAGTTTGAATCATTGCTATCTCATTGTCCTGATCACCTAAAGGGGCCAGTGTTGTTTGGTTTTTATATACCTATGAGACAAGGTGAGATATTAGAACTAACTTGGGATAAGGTAAACATGGGTAGCAAATATCTTCGGCTTGGACAAGAAACAAAAAACAAAACTGGTCGGGTGGTGCCGTTGCATCCAAGAATAACTAATTTTTTACAAAGTCTTGCACGTCAAATTCATGGTGGGTTCCTTTTTGAAAAAAGGTGGTTTGATAGACATGCATTTGACAAGGCAGTAGAAGATGCTGGAATAGCAGGCTTTGTATTCCATGATTTGAGACATTGTGCAATCAACAATCTTCGTCTTGCAGGTAACGATCACTTTGCCATCAAAAAAGCATCCGGACATAAAACTGATATTGCCTTCCGAAGATATAATTTGGTGACTGAGGAAGAAATGATGGGAATGAAATGGTTAGACGTCAATGGAGAAAAAACTGGAATGATGGACACCTATATGGACACCAACGCAGTTAAATGATATCTATTATTTTACGTAATCCGTTGCTAATACTGGTGCACCAGGCAGGACTTGAACCTGCAACCTACTGATTAGAAGTCAGTTGCTCTATCCAGTTGAGCTACTGGTGCATTTATTATATCAATGACTTACAGTAATTAATAATCAAATTTATT
>Ga0233449_1003689_pt1 | contig 11008 bp, 9 predicted proteins | sample SI_124_October20_FD_183012 | JGI IMG/M metagenome (GOLD analysis project Ga0233449, IMG submission 183012) | Seawater microbial communities from Saanich Inlet, British Columbia, Canada - SI_124_October2016_200_MG | ecosystem: Environmental > Aquatic > Marine > Inlet | place: Canada: British... | reverse complement strand
TCCGTCGATTTTCTTGGTATTGCCAAAGCGGGATGCAAGGCTTTTTCCCCATTTGACACATTCTGAATTGAACTCGAGCCAGCATCCCGCTTTGGCAATACCAAGAAAATCGACGGAGAGGTTCACTGTGACCAGGCTTGGGTCCCCTTCGTATCTGGTCTTGCAGGTATGGCCCATGGAATTATCCGCCAACGCAGAAATCAGGCCACCATGGGCAAAACCGCGGGCATTACAGTGGGGTTCCCGAAGCCACAGACCGATATTCAAACTTGTGGACGAGCGTTGCGAATACAATGGCTCCCAGGGATCGGTCAGCGGGCTGTGGCGATCATGCCTGACAAAACCGTCCGGGATACTTGCTTCATTCAATTAGATAATCCTCAACCAGTTGTCTGGAAATCAGGTCGGCGACGTTCGCCAAAAGCACTTATGCCCTCCCTGGCTGCAGCTGTGCAGGCGCTATCGCCAAAAGCGGCATAACCTGTTTCCAGGGCGTAGTTCAAAGACGTCGCAGCCGCTGCATCGACGACTGCTTTGGAAACAATGCCAATGATTTCCTGGCTGAGAACCTGACCACTTGAACTCTTGGTTACACCTTCTGGCAATGCAGAAATCCGGACCGGCGCACTGGAAATATGGGATCCATCCGCTTTCAAGATTTTCACCAAAGCAGCAGCTTCACCGATCAAATTTGCAGGGTCCTCAACGACGCTGTGCAACATACCGATTTCGACAGCGTGAAATGCCGTCAGTTTATTGGCCTGTAACAGCATCCCATGGAAGGTATCAGCCGCATCAGGCCACCTGCGATAAGGGATAACCATCGCCCCGATACCGGGCACAATCCCCAGGGTTATTTCTGGCAATTGCATCCAGGCGGTCGAGACGCCGATAAGGGCATGACAGCGTGTCGCCAATTCGAGACCACCACCAAGAGCCAGTCCATTAAGGGCTGCTACAACAGGTTTGGTCATTTGATCCAGGTGTACGAGCAATCTGGAACAGGATCGGGAATATTCGATGCTTTGTTGTTTATCACCCAGCATTGTTGGAAAGCGTCCGATATCAGCACCGGCGCAAAAGGCTGCTGTGCCATAGCCGGTAATCACAAAACCCTTGATATCATCCCGTGTTTCATTGGCTTGAATGACTTGCAAAATCTCGTCAGTCATATCGTCGTGCAGGGCGTTCATGGCATCCGGGCGGCGCAAGGTGATGACAAGGGCTCCATCAACTTCGCTGACGAGAATGTAGCGATTATAATCCCAATAACTTGCTAGGGCATTTTGTGGTTGCGGCATGCCGGATTTCCAGACTGCAAATTCAGCCATGATCCGTTGAACTTCGGCTTCACCCATTTCCTTCATCAGTTCAATGGGACCTTTTTTGAATCCAAGCGCCAGAACGCAACCCAAATCAAGGTCAGCAGCATCCCCGATGTTTCGATCAAGAATATCGACAGTTTGGGAAAACAATATACCCAACATTCGGTCGCGGATGATCTTGCTTTTATCGGCATCAACCTCCATGCCTGCACCAGGCGGGATTGTTTCCCAGCGTTCCGAAATCGTGTTGAAGATGTCAGCAGGGCGATAGTGTTCGCCCTCTTCTTCCATTTGCAGAGTGTTGGTTTCGACGATAATTGGATTACCGTTTGCCATGTTCAGGACAAAAAATGGTCCGGCATGGACAAACTCGGTGGTAACGCTATCTATTTCCGAAGGTTTGGCGACATCCAGCAGCAAAGCGGCTTCGTTACACCAGTTGTCAAAAATCCGGTCCAGCATGAAGCAAACAGCGTCATCCGTTACCATGGGCACTTTGCCAGTCTGGTAAAAGAACCAACGAATATAGTCAATTACATCGTCTTCCGATTTTGCCCATTCGACGACTTCCACCGCAGGATTTTTGAAAGCCGGAGCAAAAAAATGAGTCACCGTCGTGCGTCCAGGATGATCAAGGTGACTAAACAACCGTTCAGCCGGTAAAGAACTGGTGTTAGACGTTATCAGCGCATCAGCCCGGACAAGGGCCTCGACATCACTGAAAATTTTCTTCTTGAGGTCCAGGTTTTCCGTTGCTGCTTCCAACACCCAGTCACAATGCGCCAGCGCCTGATAGTCCGTTGATGTTACAATGTTCGATTTGACCTTGTCGGCGATTGCCGGAGACAGCTTTTTTCGGGCGAGTCCTTTTTCAACGTAGTTTTCGATCCGTCCAAGTGCTTTTTCCAACGCCTGCTCATTTATGTCAATCAGCACAAGTTCCAGGTCTGGCAACGCGCTTTTCAGATAATACCCGATGTCTGGCCCGATAGTTCCGGCCCCAATAATTGCAACACTGGTTGGCATAGGCCGCTTCGGCGACAAAAGCGCCGGATTATCAAAATTGATTTCACGAATCGTCATGGGATTAACAAAGCTCTCTGGATTAAAAATAGTTGGTGATCAACGTACAAAAAATTATCGAACAACTGTCATATCAGGCAAGGCCCGCTTACTGACAGTAAAATCAACAAATTGGGCCTACATTTTTTACAGGTCTGTCAAATTTTCTTCAAATTGGCTATCCGTGAACGCCCAAAACTGCTCCGAACACTGTTATCAGCGATGCAACGAGCAGAATTTGGTGGAACCGTGCAACCATGGCAAATGTTTCGACCGGTGCCTCCTGGGCCCTCTTATCAAACCATGCGTGTAGAAACAACGGCTCCAGAACGAACAAAACAACAGTAAATAGCACCCAGATCGCGGTCATGGCGTGTATCCACCAGTAATCCAGACTGGTGTATCGGCTCCAGGCATCCATTTTATACAGCATGTAAAATCCGCTACCACCAGCTATCAGTGTCATGATTTTGGCATGCCCACCAAAACGGCTTTCAATTTCATCAAAACTCCGAATCTGATCCAGAGCTTCATCCATGACCCGAACGGATGGCAAGACAACAAAAGTCACCAGATAGACACCGCCAATCCAGGCAATGACCGAAATAACGTGAATAGCGCGCGCAATCGCCAAGTCATCCATGAAATAAAAATCCCATACAAATACAGAAATGACATTTAGGCGGATTTGCAATTTCATCACAAGTCCAGGACGAAGGTTTCATTTCAACCAGGCATGGATCTGGACCCAAAAACTATTAATAAGTAATATTTATTGCAATGATTGAAATGTTGGTGCATCCTCCGTCTGCCCCTCCAAAAAACTACATTCCGGACATGTTCTGTCCGCCCGTATCGCCAAATACCAGTCGTCTATCTTACGTCTGGCCAGACTTGTATGACTATGAATGGAGAAATCCTGTGACCAATTATATCTTCACCAATGTTCGCGTTCTCGATTGCAGCGGTGCTGTCCCTTATGATGCCGAAGTCGAAATCCAGGGCAACCGTATCCACAAAATCAGCACAACGCCGATCACACGCAAGGATCAGACAGTCATTGATGGTCAGGGCTGCACCCTCATGCCAGGTTTGGTGGAGGCTCACGCCCATGCAAGCTTTACGGATATCAACGTATTTGAAGATATTGGAGATACGCCGCCTGAAGAACATACTTTGCTGACAGCCCATTTTGCACGCGTCCTGTTTGATGCAGGTTTTACCAGTCTGTTTGGCGCCGCTTCTGCAAAGCCACGAGTGGAAATAGCCGTTCGGAATTTCATTAACGACGGCATGATGGTTGGCCCACGCATGCTATGCGCAAGCCCCGAGCTAACGGTCACCGGTAATTTGGGTGATGTCGCCATGCGTCATATGTACCGGGAAACCTTCGGTCTGGTTTGTGATGGTGCAGACGCCTTTCGCAAGGCAGCCAGGGAGTGTGTTCGCGACGGTATCGATACATTGAAGATCAATCCCTCAGGCGATAACTCCATGCCCTGGGCCAAAGCCCAGCATACTGTCATGACAGAAGATGAGGTCGCGGCTGTTGCCCAGGTCGCAAGAGGTTTCGGACTTAATTTCGCTTCCCACGCTCGCAGTGCTGAATCGGTCAAGATGTCGTTGCGCCATGGAGCTAAAATAATTTATCACGCAACCCTGATCGATGAGGAAGCCATGGATATGCTCGAAGCGCAAAAAGACGAGATTTTTGTCGCCCCAACCATTGGTGTCACCCATGCCGCTGTATATGAAGCGGCAGAGCACGGAATTTCACATGAAGACGCCATTGCCGCAGGATTTAAATACGAGCTGGAAACGGCTGCTGAAAACATGGCCCAATTGCACAAACGAGGCGTTCGGGTCTTGCCTGGGGGGGATTATGGTTTGATCTGGAACCCGAATGGTACAGACGCCCGTGACATCGAATTCTTCGTTACCCTGATCGGAATGTCTCCCATGGATGCAATTTTGTCAGCCACCAAGCTGGGCGGCGAAATAATGGGGATGGGAGATGAACTTGGTCAGGTGAAAGAAGGTTATCTGGCTGACCTGTTGCTGGTTTCCGGGGATCCGTCAAATGATGTTACGATCCTGCAGGACAAAGACAACCTGCGCATGATCATGAAAGACGGCATCATTCACAAGCATCCTGACGCAAGTGGCGGCAAACAATCAAAGGCTGCCTGAGGACGTTTAAGCACTCTCCACAATTTGATCAGCCCAGACGATGAAGTCTTTTGTCGTCTGGTCTCGATCCACTTCATTCAAGGTTTCGTGACGCGTATTTGTCATGATTCGCGTTATTACATTCCTGAAACCTTTTGATTTCAGTCGTCGGTCCAGATCAAGCACCGCTTTGCCGCCTTCTGTCGCCGGGTCCTGGTCTCCACCCAGCAGGTTAAACGGTAAATCCCTCGGCAAGGCGTCAAGTTTTCGTCCATCAGCACAGTCCGTCATACCATCAGACACATCACCCCACAGGGAATTTGGTGCCGGCCATCCGCACAATGGATCGGCAATGTATTTATCCACCTCAACGTCATCATGTGACAGCCAGTCGAAATCTGTTCGGCGTGGTTTAATCGCTTTGCCCCATTGCACAAATGTCAGGGCGTTAACGATGCTCACAGCTTTGCGGCCGCGGAGCATTCGTTCAACGAACAGAATAAATTTCAAGACAGCATGCAGGGCATTGGAATTTGTTGTCGCGTTCCAGACCGCAACAGCGCTAATCGTATCTGCAAAACGCAAGGCATATGAAAACGCCAGGGTGCCACCGAGAGAGTGACCCAGCATTATTACCGGCAGTTCCGGATAGAGTTTCTGAATATGGTGGTTCACAAAGGCCTTGTCTGCCAGAACCTGGTTCCAGCCATCAGCTTCGGCGAAAAAGCCAGGCGGGGCATCAGGTGCCACAGTTGCTCCATGTCCACGATGATCTTCGGCGAATACAGCATATCCGGCTTCGGCCATCGCTTCGGCAAACCGGGCATATCGTTTGGCATGTTCACCCATGCCATGACAAATCTGGATAACACCTTTTGTCGGCCCAATTGCCTGACACGTCCACAGCGACAGCCTGGCGCCAGTAGGTGACTCAATTTCTTGTTGTTCAAACATTTGTCAGTCTGCTTTATTGAATGCAGACTCCAGCGTACGCCCGATATAACTGGAAAGGATAGAGGTTATCGTACCATTTTCTCGTAAACGGCGTGTCGCTTGCCTGAGGCGTTTAAGCTTCGAGGCGTCATTCAAATTATTGGAGCACACCAGCCACATGGGTGTCTGACTCAAAACCAACGGGTCACCAACACTGTTTGGAGCAAATCCCAGTTTTCGGTTGTTAAACATCAAACTGCCCCACGCGCCAAAAACCGCATCTACCCTGCCCCTGTTCAACATAAGCATATTTTCGCGATAACCACTGGTCATGTATTTTTCCATGCGCTCATCAGTCGCAAATTTCGCATATGCTCCCAAAGTCCCCCGAACTACCGCGACCCGCCTGCCAACAAGGTCCTCATATTTCTCCAGTTTGATACCGGCTGCCGGTATGACAACCAGCGAAACAGAAATTCCAATTGGTTCGACCAATTGATAAACCTCGGTGATCGGGATTCTGGCGGCAAGGGTACAATCCGCTGCTCCCTTGATTAACTGTTGATGAAGTCTCTTGACCGGGGCCAATTGATTTTCAATTGTCAGTCCGGACTCAATACCTATGGTATTGGCAATGTCGAACAGATAGCCAGAATTAGCGCCCTCAGCGTCCTTAAAACCGTAGGGTGAGAGCATCATGGTCGTAAACCGGATGTCATCGGCGCGAGCGCTCACGGCAGCAATTTGCAGCGTTGCAAAACTCAGAATGATCGCTTTCAACCAGGGATAGGCACTCATGGGGATTTCTTTAATACAAGGAAGCGGCGGGCATCCATTTTGCCAGAACAATATCACTACGATGACGGGATTTTACTGACGATCATCAAGCTGTAGCATATATCAGCTCCCAGGTCTCAGGCGACAGGTCTCAGGTTTCATTTTTGCACCTGATGAGTTGATTTTCCGGCTTCCCAATGCAAACATTTGACATGCCTGACTTCCGGAAACAGCCCCTGACAGCTGAGACTGTAAAAGCCAAAGCCCTGGAACTTGGGGCGGACCTTGTTGGAATCGCCAGCGCCGACGTCCTGAACGCCTTTCCGCCTGATCCAAAATATCCGCAAACACCCGACCGTATATCCCCACACGTCAAAAGCGTCGTCGTGATCGTGCAGCACATTCCTGCCGCTGTTTTTCGCTGCAAACAAATGGTGCCAGTTCAATATATGGACATGGTCATCCTGCGGCGCATGGATAAAGTCGCGACAAAACTGGCGATGTGGCTGGAAAGCAATGGCCACCCTGGCTTTGTCACCGCCGCCCAGGAAACTGACTGGAATATGAAGCGTGCCAGTTACGGATACCTCAGCACAAGGCATTTAGGTATTGAAGCCGGTCTTGGAAATTTCGGACTGGAAGTAAATATACTGACACCGGAATACGGCCCCCGCCTCTATCTGACAGGTGTACTCACAGAAGCAGAGCTGGAAGCAGATGAGCCCATGCAGGAGCAGGTCTGTGTTGGCGAAGGATGTTCGCGCTGCCTGCACGCCTGCCCGGGCGACGCTGTGGGTCACTTCGATATTAACAAACCGGCCTGTGCCCAGTTTGCCCAGGAGTTTGGATATATGACGGTTACCAACATGTTGCAGCGCTTCGCCAAAGCGGACAAGGCAGAAAAAAAGGAGATGCTGCTCTCCCGTGACCTTTTTGGATTCTGGCAAGGCATTTTACGAGTTGTAGGCTCTTTCGGTGACTGTCCGCGCTGTCTCGCTGTTTGTCCTGTTGGCACGGATTATCACGCCTTTCTGGCAGACGATCAAAAAGACATTCCCGAAATCACAGACGAAAAAATTGCCAAGGGTGAGATGTTCAAGGCTGCACGCAAGAGCAGCGAAAATATCGCCGGGCTGGATGACTGGAATATCCGCTGGGTCGGACCCGATGGATATACTGGCAAAGCCGCCAAACAGGTTCGAAACGCCTTCCGTGACAAACAAGCCCGTTTGATGGCTGTCGCCAACGCAGAAGACAAATAATTCTATTCAGGACCAGATATAGATGGATGCTGTATTCAAGACACCCCTGACACCGGATCAGATCAAAGATCAGGCGAAGTCCTTTGGTGCTGATCTCGTTGGCATTGCAGACGGCAATGTGATGAACGAATTTCCGCCTGATCCGGCAAATCCGCGACGCCCTTCAGATGTTACTGATTACGATGGCGGGCGGGCGATTGTTCTGGGCAAAAGATTGCTGTCGGGACCAACAAGGCTAAAGCGCTGGAACGAACGCCACAAATATTACAATGACGAAATCACCATGACGATGCTGGAGGAAGCCGCGCTGGAAACAGTTTTGTGGCTGGAGGAAATGGGGTACCCGGCACTGATTATTCCACCAACCCATGTTGATCCCTGGCTTTATTTTGGCAAGCCAGCGGAACATCTTTCGCCGTTGTTGTCCGCAAATCATGCTGCCGTCGAAGCTGGTTTGGGCACCCTTGGCTTGAACGGTCAGTTGCTGACACCGGAATATGGTCCTCGGTTGATGGTTACGGTGATTCTTTGCTCAGTTGATGTTGAACCTGACAGCCGTCGCACAGAAGCAATGTGCCATGGACCAGAATGCGGGCGATGTCTCAAAGCCTGCCCGGGCGATGTTGTCCAGCACTGGGATCGGGACTGGGAAGGTTGTGACCGATACCGATCGCCGCATGGCTTCAAGGAAGTTTCAGATTTCTTGCAGAAAGTTCTGGAAGCACCGGACAGTGAAGCGCAGGTAAAACTTGTGCGTTCGGAAGAAAGCTTCAACATCTGGCAAAGCACATTGCGCGGTGCTGGCGTCATTACCGGCTGCAGGCGCTGCCAGGATGTTTGTCCTGTCGGTGAAGACTATGAAACGATGCTGGCAGATGTTCTGGATGACATCGCTGAAGACAATACAGACAAACAAACCAGGTTGCAGGAGATGATTGCTGAAGAGAGCAAGGGAAACATGCCTGCCTCCCACGCGGCACAGTTTCGCTGGATCGGTAATCGTTCAGAACAGACAGAAAGTTAGATCATGCCCCTGAAACTCCCGACCAGCAAAGCACAGATCCAGGACATTCAGACTGAGCGAAAACGGGTGGCAGTAGAACGTGCGCTTGCATCCCCGTTCCACAAGGATCGCATTCCGGCTGATATCAATCTCGACCGGCTGGATGATCCTGTAGAATGGAACCGCATCCCTATCCTGGACAAGGAAATGCTGCGGGCTATTCCACCCCAGGATTTTCTGAACAAGTTTTGTAACGCACCGCGTAGGGACATCGCCGAGTTATGGCGGTCAGGTGGATCGACGGGCACGCCGCTTTTTTACCCCCGAACATTCAAAGACATGGAATACGGTCGACTGTCTTTCGCACGCGTTTATGACTGTGCAGGCGCTACAGCAGAAGATACCGTTCACGACTCATTTCCTCTGGGTATACATCCGGTAGGTACATTGATGGCACGGGCCGCACAGTCCCTGGGCATCGGTGTGAACTGGGCTGGTGCGGGAAATTCAACACCGTCACAGGCCCAGATCAATTTGCTGAAGATGCTTGAACCGACCATGTGGATGGGGATGAGCAGTTATGGTCTGCATCTGGCAAATATGGCCGAGGCCGAAGGGATTGATCTTGCAAATGGATCTGTAAAGACATTGATTTGCTCTGCTGAACAGGTCACCGATGCCAAACGCCGGAAAATCGAAAATATCTGGGGCGCTGAACTCTACGACGGTTTCGGTATGACAGAAGCTGGCATGATGGGCTGTGAAGGCAACGCCCATGACGGGTTTCTGGTATTCACGGACATGTTCTATATCGAGGTGCTTGATGAAGAAACCCTCGAGCCTGTGGCCGAAGGAGTTCCGGGTACACTGGTTGTCACACCCCTTTGGACCAACCAAGCCACACCCTTCATTCGGTGGAATTCAGGCGATATCGTGACATGGCGCGAACAAGGCGATAGCACCGGCCCCTACGCCATTTTTCCCGTCATTAAACATACACACCGCACAGCAGGTTTCTTCAAGGTTCGTGGCATCAACATGAACCACACCGAATTCGAAGATTTCATGTTTGGCAACGATAGTATTGCGGATTTCAAAGTTGAATTGACGACGCAAAAAGATCTGGAAAACCTTGATGTTTTTATCGAGGTGCGCGGAGATATTCCAACAGAACAAATTCAGGACGAACTTCGAACCAACATTCGCAATACCTTCGAAGTAACTGCCGGTGTCAATATTCTGACGCGCGGCAGCCTCGCGCAGGAATTTGAACAAAGCATCAAGGCGCAGCGTTTTCTTGATAAACGAACCTGACAAATTCTGCCGGGACTTGCTGTTACCTGACGATATCTGTAAGCAAGCAGGATTGATTTTTCATTATCCTCCATTTGTTTAAGGACGCCGAATGACCACCTGCCCTTGCGGTTCTACCGCCACCCTCGAAACCTGTTGCGGCCAGTATCTGGATGGTGAAGCAGCACCGACAGCCGAAAAACTGATGCGCTCCCGTTACTCGGCATTTGTTCTTGGCCGTGGCGACTACCTGGCGGCGACGCTTTCGACAGAGCAGCAAAAAGATTTTGATATTGAAGACTTCAACGCTTCGGCTGCCAATACCAAATGGCAAGGCCTCGAAGTCCGCAATTCATCGGACGGCGGAGAATCTGATGAAACTGGCACCGTGGAATTTGTCGCGCGATATAAAGCAGGCAAGGATCAAATCACGCATCATGAGTTGGCCATGTTTACCCGTGAAGAAGGTCGCTGGGTTTTTTCGGATTGTGTCATGAATCCGAAAGCAGAAACCCGTACCGTGGAAAAAATTGGTCGCAATGCCCCCTGCCCTTGTGGATCCGGAAAAAAATACAAGAAATGTTGTGGTGCCAGCTAAGGTCCAATGATGAAAATTGCTTCTGTCACAACGCACATTCTTCAGGCGCCACTCTCGGAGCCGTTTCACTGGGCCATTGGCGAGGCGCAAACCCGAGCCAGTGCAATTGTTGAAGTCACGACAGATACAGGCCTCACTGGTTGGGGTGAGTGTTTTGGTCCTGCGGGTCCAGCGGCAGCTATGGTCGAAGCATATAAACCCTGGTTGATCGAGGCTGATCCCCTGGCTGGTGAAAAAATCTGGCAGGACCTGTATGCTGCGTTTCGTGATCAAGGGCAAAAAGGTGTTCCGATCTGCGCCATCAGCGGTATCGATATTGCCCTATGGGATATTCGCGGAAAACACTTCAACGCCCCCATTCATCAACTGATGGGTGGTCCGTTGCGGACCGAGGTCAGGGCCTATGCGACGGGTACTTACCGTACCCGCCAAGGCGACCCGATGGACTATATCTGTAAGGAAGTTGCCGGATATGTCGAGGAGGGATTTTCAGCTGTCAAATTGAAAGTTGGTTTCGAAGTCCGTGAAGACGTCGCCCTCATCCGCGCCGTACGCGACAGCATCGGCGCTGAAACAGGACTGATGC
>Ga0233449_1003687_pt1 | contig 11014 bp, 21 predicted proteins | sample SI_124_October20_FD_183012 | JGI IMG/M metagenome (GOLD analysis project Ga0233449, IMG submission 183012) | Seawater microbial communities from Saanich Inlet, British Columbia, Canada - SI_124_October2016_200_MG | ecosystem: Environmental > Aquatic > Marine > Inlet | place: Canada: British... | reverse complement strand
AGCTCTAAAATCAGTGCCTAAATTGAAGAATTTAGGTGATTTACTACAAATTGATGTTTAAACAAATACAATTCCATTGCTTGTTGATATGATTTTTCTTTCGTTACAATATTTTGCAATTTTTTAATGATTTTTGAATACATATTTAGACACTTTTGATTATCTTCATCTGCCTGAGAAATCATATTTTTTGGAATTTTGTCCATTGATTTGTAGTATGTAATAAGAAATGAAAGTTGTTGAATTCTGTCTAAAATTAAACTGATATTATCAAAAATGGTTTTTCCTTTTTTATTTAGATTTGAAGCTGTATCAGAATTTGTTTTCAATAAACTTGATTGGGCAGATAAATTTCTATAAAATAGACTCAAAACCCCGTTAATTCCTTTCAAATAATTCTCAACTTGTGTGTGAATTGTTACATAATTTGTTACTTCAATAGAGTATTGTGGAGGATCAATTTCATCATTTATTAGAATAAATCCTAACGGGTCTAAATTTGTTTTAATATTTTTTTTAATAATATGCATTAAATCTTTATCAGTGCATTTGAATATATTTTTCATTTCACCAAATGTAGAAAAATCAACTTTTGTTAAATGTAGAAATATTTTTCTCTCAAGTTCAGGTTTTGTCATATAAGATATTGGTGAAAATCACTGGCTTTAAGGGATATACTAATTATCAATTAAAATTAAACTGGAAGGATTACTTTACCTTCAAATTTAGGAATATTGTCTTTTTCAAACACTTTTTCCAGATTTTCTTTTTGTAATTTTGTTACTCCTTGAACAATTGTTTTAGATGATCCTGAATTATCCACCAATGCAAGAATATATCCACTATTATCAGTTAAAATGAATCCTGCTGATTCATCAACGAATGCATAGAGGTTTTCTTCACCAACAGGTTTCCAAACATTGGATTTGGTATCAGTTAGTGCTAATGCAGGCATTGCTTTTCCATCCGTTAAGGTATTAAGATATACTCTGGCTTCTGCTACTCGTTTTTGACCTAATTTGAGTGCCTGAAAATACTGCATATTCAGCATATTATTGGATTGTTATAAAAACATCACAATAGATAATTATAGAAACTAGGCTGTTCACTAGTATTGCCATTAACAAATCCCGTAATAATAAAATTAAATGAAATTACTACGTTTGTTCAAGACAAATCAAAATTAACTGAATCTGAAGTTGATGAAATTAAAAAAATATTCAAAAGTATTGTTGAAAGCGGTGAAAGATATGATGTTGATGAAATTGAATTTTGGTTTGAAAATGAGGGAAGTTGGAAGGTAAAAGAACCTCGGGTTAGAATTACCAATCTTTCAAGTTATGTGCAAGACAAATATCAACAAACAGCACATTTGAGAATAATCTCTGATGATGACTGTAGTTGTGGAAATTAAGTTTCCAATTGCTCTAATAATCTACCAACAATTTTAGAATTCTCTTTTCTTTCATCCAATATTGCATGAATTCTTTTCTCATTTTTTGTGGCATCAGTCATTATTTCAAAATATTCTTCATCAAGATCGTTGTTCGTTTGCAGTCTTTTGATCACCTCAAATAATATTCCAATAACTTGTTTTTGAGCATCAATTAATTCATCTTTTTCAGTTTCAGACATGTTTCTATTAATCTTCCACAATCTTTGTAAATAATTCTTTTAATTTTGGATGAGTGATATCTGATTTTGCTGTTTGTAAAAAAGTAGCAATATTTTCTTTTGATGAACCTGATTTTTCATATATTTTTGCTTGTAATGCCATCTCTAATCGGTCTATTTGATGAACAAATTGAGATTCTACAGATATTTGGTTTTGGTATTCTTTCCAAATTTCAGCATATTCCAACTTTATCGAATTAGGTAATTTTTCAATGATCTCATGAAATGCTTGATTTTCAATTTTTTCTTTTTCATCTTTACTTATTTGTCCAGGTGTAAAATCACCAATTTTTGATTCAGCTAAATCATGCAATAAAACCATTTTTAGAATTTTTTCAAAATCATAATTTTCTAAATCAGATAGAATCATAGCCATAATTGACATTGAATAGCTATGGTCTGCAACAGATTCTGGATGGATAATAGACAATTTGTCTATCCATCCCTGCCTAGATATATTTTTTAGATTTGATGCAGCTTTAAAAAAATCTAAAATTGTCATGTGATGTGTATGGTATTTTCTCCTAATGAATTTTCAGTTTAGTTTTCGAATTATATAATAGTTATAGCAAAATAACAAAAATATGAAAATTTATACAAAAACAGGCGATGATGGAAATACAGGATTGCAAGGAGATTTTAGAATTGCAAAATCTCATCCACGAATTATTGCATATGGTACTGTAGATGAAGTAAATGCTGCAATTGGTGTTGTTTTAACAAATACATTGGATACAGATATTGATCAAATTTTAAGTCAAATTCAAAATGAATTATTTTTGCTTGGTTCTGATTTATCAAATCATAATCTTAATGATTTAAAAAATAGAATTTCTTTAGATATGGTCGAAAATTTAGAGGGAGTCATAGACAAATTTGAATCAGAATTATCACCAATAACAAATTTTATTTTACCTGGAGGTAATTTGGCTGCTGCTCAAATTCACCAAGTTAGGACAATTGTTCGTAGAGCAGAAACATTAGTAGTAAAATTAAGTGATAAAGATGAGATCAATTCCAACTGCATCAAATACCTCAATAGATTGTCAGATTTGATGTTTGTAATGGGTCGTTTAATCAATAAACGCAACGGTATAGAAGATATTATTTGGAAACCATAAAAAGACAAACTTTAATGCCTCATCTAAAGTATTTTTTTTAGTGCCAAGGTAGCTCAGCCTGGAAGAGCACTCGGCTGAAGACCGGGCTGTCGCTTGTTCAAATCATGCCCTTGGCACTCTTAGATTCATATAATTTATGATAGAATAACCTCCTCTTTTAGGCTCAATATGGACTAGTTTCTAATCTTATGATTTGTAATATTTTAGGCTGTAGTACTGAATCCTATTTCAAAATAATGTATTCTCATTACAATAATTCCAAAAAACCATTTGCTAAAGAGATTATGAGAGTATGTGAGAATCATGCTAAAATGATTGCAGATGACGATTCCAGAATACAAACTCAGGTATTACATTGAGAAAAATTGAAATAACATTACCTGATAAAGATTATTTTGATTTTCTTAGTATTTGTATTAATCAAGAATTATCCATTGAAGATAATTTAAAAAATATCATAAAATATCACCTCATAATTTATAGAAATAAAAATAAAATAAAGAATAAAAAACTGTGTGAGTAGAAACGTAATCTATGCATCTACTAAATTAAAAAAGTTTTTTCCAGATGAAGATTTTTCCAAAACACATTTCACATAAAGTGTTTCTTTGCCTGAATTAATATCATCTCGGAGTTTTTGATTAGAAAATTTTTTTACTATGGCAACACGAGTGGTATGAAATTTATTCATTTGATTTCCATCAATTGAAAATGATTCTTTCATGGTTAATTTTACACCTTTAGTTATTTCCTCACCTTGAGTGTAGTGGGAATCCTCGATTTGTGTTATTGTAAATGATTGACCGTCAATTTTTGCCAATGATGCTGAATCTCTAACTATTTGATAATCTGCTAATTTTGCTATGTTCTTTCACCTCCCATCATAAAGTAAAATATACTAATTCCTGATAAATTCATTGAAGAGTAAATGATTGACAACAATGTAGGTGTTTTTCAATTATTTTCAAAACATACAATTAATTTTAAATTCATATAAAATAAATTTCAGGTATAAATTTAGAAAATATGATTGAAGAAGAATCCGAACAATGGATAAGTGAATTTCATCCAACCATTGAAAAAGAGGTATTAGAAGTACTAAGATCTAGGGTCCAATACGCCATATTAGATCAATTAAACTACATGATTTCAAATCACATTGCAAACCCAAATGAAGTAAAAAAGATCGTTTTGAATGAAATTACAGAGATCACAAATGAGGGAATTCAAGTAGATTTAGATGAAAATTAAACAATACCGTGATGAAATATGACAAAATCTTTAAAAGCGACTCTATCGCATGATTTTCGATATTAATGACTGAAAAAAAAGTTACTAAAAAAACTAGCAAAAAAACAACTAAAAAAACCACTAAAGCTAAATCTAAAAGTAAAAAAATTAAAGATGAGCCTAGCGGAGACAGTGGAATTGTGATTGTTGATGATGACATAGTAATTGATCAAGAAAAAGTGAATGAGGAGCGTAGAGCCTATCTTGAAGAAGCAAGATCTCAAGAAGCAAGTGACTAACAAGACATTCACCATCTCATAAACACACTGGCACAGATTAACCAACTCAGTGTCAATAAAAATAAGAAAACAAATGATCTCAAGGGATTGGATATATTTTTAAAAATCATCTTAAGATACATGGATTATTGTGATCATTTCTTGTGTTCTTATACTAATTTTGTAATAACATACAGATGGAATCAATAGACATGAACAAACTTGAGATGAGAATCGTAGAACATCAAATCAAACAACTAAAGTTTGAACTTGCAAATTTTAGAGAATAATGATCATCAATGATCATAGTAAAAAAGAGCGACATTACTACCGTTACGGATTACAACATAATACTCGTTTTTGAAAATCAAAAATTATTTAAAGAAATCATTGAAAATAATACTAAAAAATGGTAAATATGCGTGAGTTTATCAACTTTGTATAGATATATTCTAGAAATCTTTATCATATTGATTAACATAATATTTCTGTGCATGCATTATGTTTGATCACGGTTAAACCTGGAAAAGTGGATTTAGTTGTTGAAATATTAAAGAAAAAAAGAAAAGTAGTCAAACAAGTAATGATAGTTACAGGTAGAGCAGATATCAGCGTAATATTACAAGGCAATATGGAGCAAATCAATCAAATGGTAATTGATTTTAAAAAAATTAAGGATATTGTCACCACAGAAACACTAATTGAAGTGGAGGTAGATTTAGGTTGGTAAAAGCAATAATTTTAGTAAAATCCCCAAAGAAATTGATTGCCGTGAAATTAAGAAAATTATCTAGAGTCTCAAATTCCTTTCCAACAAGTGGACAATTTGATGCAGTTGCAATAATCGATGTTCGGGAATTAGTGGAAATAAAGGAAGTTGCAAACCAAATTCAAAAAATTAGCGGTGTCGAAAGAACTGAAACAATGGTTGAAGTTCAATGATAATTATTGAAAATTTAAAAAGTATTTTTGAATAAATTTAAAAATATAATCGTAATTGATTTAAGCAACTTTCACCCATATTCATTGTGAACATCAAAAAAGTTGGAAATGTCATATTGGCAGTCAAAGATTTAGACAAGTCAATACAATTCTACAATGAAATAATTGGTCTTCCAATCAAAGATCAAAGAAAAACATGGGTAGATTTAGGTACATCCGGAACTTTGTTGAGTTTACATCCTGCATCATCAACAGCAGAACATGTAGGTAGTTCTATAGACAATGGAGTAAGTTTAGGATTTCTAGTAGGTGATTTGAAATCAGCACTTGAAGAACTAAGAGCAAAAGGTGTCACAATACATCGCGACATTGTTGAAAAGGATGTAGGTAAAAATGCAGTGATCTTGGATCCAGACCAATACATGATTTCATTGTTTGAGCCCATCTATGAGGACAAAGATCAACAAACCAGTGGGTATCACGGATTTACACCCGCCTAGATTGTCTTTTTTATTAAAGAGATAATCTTATCCAAACTTTTTTCTTTTGAATTAATTGAAACATAAAATGTAATATCATTTTTCTGAAAAACAATGACATTTACTTTAGAATGTTTTAGAATTATGTAATCTAACTTGCCAAGAGAATTAACACCGTTCTTTCTTAATGAAAATAAAGTAGAAATTATAAAAAATTCTTGTTTTACTTCTTCAGATTTTAACAGTGGTTTAAGATTGGGTTTAATTACTCCAGTTAAGGTTCTACCATAATTATTGATAACACCCACATACCGAATATCTTTAGATATTTGAATAATTGACTGACATTGTTTTTTGTATTTTAATATGGATTTTTTCCATTTATCTGATGGAGTTTTAATCATATCAAAAAATAAAATCAGATTGTAATAAGGCTTGTCACTTTTTTAAAAATTACAAAAATTGTTTTATGGATTGTGTTTGTCTTTAGGTCTACTATCTAATTTTTTCTTTAACTCTAAATTTTCTTTAACTAATTTATCATTCTCAGTTTTCAATGTTTGAAGAGAATTTCTACTACTAAATAATGGGTGTCCAGGTGGAATAATTTGAGATTCATGAGAAAGTAATCCTGAGGCATAGTCTTGATATAATTTTTGAAATCCTTGTAATTTTTGATTAAGGGTTTCATCATGCTGAGTTAATTTGGATTTCATTTGATTTTGATGTAATGGTGATAGAGGATGATTCAATCCTGGAGGTAATCTAGGGAATTGAAATGCCATGTGTGGTATGTTTGGATTTAATCCATAAAGGTCCTGGAGGTGTCTCATTACCATATTATCCATACAAATTGTCCTAATTTGGTATATTTGTGGCTTACTTTAGGCATTTCATATACCCATTAGTCTAATTTCAGGTAGTTTTGCTCAATTTGAGTTGATCGCAGATCCTTATACATTTCCTACTTTGATCGGATTGTATTCATGGCTGAAAAAATAAAATCTTGTTTGCGATGTAAAAAAGACATCAAAGAAACAGAATTGCATAAAATTGTAATGTATGTGGTTCAAGAGAAATTTACAGAACACCATTATGAACATGTTGAATGTCCTGAAAAATTTACAATCTAAATTAATATAAAATAAAATTGATTATCCTTTGAATTCGAATACTTTGTAGATTTCCCCAGTTAATCTAGAACGATACTTCCATTCATCATTCTTCCAAATTATTTCTTGAAAGTTATTTTGAGAGTTTGGATGAAGTCTTTTACACACATCAGAACCAATTAAAATTTGATTTGGTTTTGCCATGTTTTGAATTTTTGCTGCAATATTCATAGCTGGTCCCATTAAATCAACATGGGAATTTGTTTCATCAGCACCATATCGAACAACAATATTTTGGCCAAAATCAACACCAATTTTTACCATTAAATCAGGATAATCATATTGATTGAGAATTGGATTAATTCCCTTTTGTATTACCGTATTCATGGATTTGGCACAATTGACTGCATTATCAGCAGTAAGCAAAGAATTGCCCTCTGCAACAAAATATCCAATAACGGCATCACCAACAAATTTTAAAACATAGCCATGATGTTGTCTAATTACTGCTGCCATTTCCTGTGCAAAAGAACTAATAATTATGGCAATTTTTTCAGAAGGCATTTCCAAAGCCATTGTTGTAGAGCCTACCAAATCCACATACAAAACAACCATGTCTAGTTTAGAAAATACGTGTTGTCGAAGAAATGTTTCTGATTCATCTACAACCCCTGAATATTCATATCCTTTTTTTAAAGCACCCCAAACTCTTTTCTGAGTTTCTAAAATCATAGATTCAGAATCAATAGTTTCCTCCACATTACGACTAAGTAACATATCCACCACAGGGTTTTCTTTATTTTTATCAAATTTTTCAGTCATTTTTTTATATTCATTCCAATGGAAAATCAATTTTACAAAGTATACATTTACCTCTATTTCCTTTGTATCTTTCATCATAATATTCTAGTATTACATTATTACAATTATGACAAGATATTTTTGATTTCTCCATGCCTAGAAGCAGTCATTAATCTATTTAGATATTGTTGAGCATTATCAAATTCTAACAAAATTACTAAATTTAGAGTAATAGTAGGATGAAGGTTTAAGGATAAGAATTATGAGATTATTTTTGTGCGATTAGGTTCCAAATCAGCAGATGAATTCATTCAAATTTTAAATAAAAAAAATGAAATTATTCAACAAGATCTTTTATCCAAAATTATAGAATTAACAAAATCAGTAGATGTCAAAGTTATGATGGGAGATTCGACCATCACAGAACAAAAAACATTTGATCCTCAAAAAATAAACAATTACCTTGAAAAAATAAATGAAAAATTAATCGATTGGTCATTACAAGACGTGTCAATTACAAATAATGAGGATCTTAGAAGAATCTTTACAAAATTTGAAATTACCGAAGGAAATTATTTAATTTCAGGACACATATCATTACAATTTCATGTATTATTGTTCTATAAGCCCATTCAAAGAGTAATAGATTGTCAAAAAGAACTAGCAGAAATTGTTGACACTACAAAAAATAAAGAAACAGAATTATCAGACAACAGTGATCAATTTGTGTTAAATAAATTAAAAGATATGGGATACAAGGATTTTGATCATCAAAAATTATTTGAAGTGTTTTATAATGATGAAGAATTTAGCAAAAAAGTATATGCTGAAATTGAAAAAGATTCAGGTGAAGAATTCAAACAGTTAACTGAAAAGAAAAACAAATTGTTTAAAGAACTAGATTCATTACTAATTGAAACATATCAAACAAGTTCTGTTTTAATTGATGATGCCAGATTAGTTTCAGGTGAAGAAGGTTGTCTATGCACATTAGATATAGAATTTATTAAAAATGGTAATCGAGAGGGTTTGTTTGATCCAAGAAAAATGTCAAATGTAGTAAAAGAGAATATTTTAAAAAAAATAGACGAATTACACGTAGTAATTAAAAATTAAAATTAGTACAAAAAATCAAAGAAATGTAATCAGTATAGAAATTACGCATAAAAATTCAAAAAAAACGATAAAACTCATCGATGAACTCAAATACTACAAAAAATTAGCAACATCTCAATGAATCCAACATACGATGAAATCCTAAAGGCAAATTCATTACGAGGTAATGTAATTAGGAAAACACCTTTAATTCATTCACCCACATTTAGTAACTTAACAAATTCAGAGATTTACCTAAAAGAAGAATTTAGACAAAAAACAGGGTCATTCAAAATTCGAGGAGCATATTATAAAATAAAATCACTAACAGATGAAGAAAAAAAGCATGGTGTGGTTGCAGCATCTGCAGGAAATCATGCACAAGGGGTTGCGTTAGCATCATCATTAGAGAATATTTCATGTACAATTGTAATGCCAAAAAATGCATCTCCAGCAAAAGTTGCAGCAACAAGAGGATATGGTGCAAATGTTATCTTGGAAGGAATAAACTATGATGAGTCATATTGTAAAGCAAAAGAAATTGCAAAACAGACAGGAGCAACCATAGTCCAAGCTTTTGATGACCCTCAAATCATAGCTGCGCAAGGAGTAATAGGATTGGAAATATTAGAGGATTTGCCAGATGTAGAGGAAATCTATTTGCCAATTGGTGGCGGAGGTTTAGCAGCTGGAACAGTAATTGCCATAAAAGAAAAAAATCCAAATATCAAAGTAATAGGTGTTCAATCAAAATCATTTCCATCAATGTATGAATCAGTCAAACAAAATACTAGAACATTAACGGGAGGAGGAGATAGAACAATTGCTGACGGTATTTCGGTAAAAATGCCAGGAGAGATAACATTTGATATAATTAAAAATCTCATAGACGAAATTGTGTTAGTTGATGATGATGAAATCACTAAAGCAATGTTTCTGCTAATGGAAAGAATGAAATTTGTAGTTGAACCTGCAGGTGCAGTAGGGTTAGCATACCTAATTTCAAAAAAACCATCACCTGGAAAAAAAGTGGTAGCAGTATTGGCAGGAGGAAATGTAGACATGTATCTTTTGGGTCAAATTGTAGACAAAGGACTGGCTGCTATGAGTAGATTGTTAAAATTATCCGTTTTACTTCCAGATAGACCTGGTGCATTTAAAGAAATTGTGGACATAATCACATTAGCTAATGCAAACATTGTAGAAGTAGTACATGATAGGTTGAGTTCTGATGTAAATGCAGGTTCAGCATCTGTAACACTAAATCTGGAAACACAAGGAAAGGACCAAGCACAGTCATTGATAAAATCACTAAAAGAGAATAATGTTCAATTCAAATTACTAACATAGAATTACTTGAATTTTTTTTTGGTAAATTTGGTGAGGCCTTCTTTTTTTAATTGCTCAGATTCCTTCAATACAGAATTATGTTGATCAGATTTGTGCTTCTTTAATTCTTTTTTCAATTCTGAAAATTCATTAGCAAGAATTTTAATTGCATATATTCCAGCATTACCTGCTTTATTCACTCCAACAGAAACAACGGGAGAACCTGAAGGCATTTCTGTAATAGATAATAGCGAATCTAATCCTCCAAAAGCAGAAAATTTTGCAGCATCAGTTTTTTTTGGATGTTTATCATTATAGACCAGTATTGGAACACCAATTACAGGAATTGTTGTATGAGATGCAATCATTCCAGGTAAATGTGCAGCTCCACCAGCTCCTGCAATAATAATTTTAAAACCCATTTTTTCTGCATGTTCTGCATATTCAGATAATCTAGAGGGGGTTCTATGTGCGGAAATTATTTGATCTTCATGTTTAATTTTAAATTCGTCAAATATCTCAGCAGCTCCCTTCATTATTCTACTATCAGAACTAGATCCCATAATTATGCCAACTAAGGGCTTTTTTGAAAATGTCAATAATATAGAAAAAGATGGAGAATAATTAACAATTTCGATTTAACTAAATAATGCAAAAATTATTCAAATTAATGCCACTTTTCTGTAAACAATGTAAAAGTAGAAGATTACCTAAATCAGTAATACCAGAAAACAAAACTTTGTGGTTGTGTGAAAAATGTAGAAATTTTGTGAATTCTGAAGATTTCATCGTACGTGAAGCAAAATCAAATGAATGTGAGAACTCGCAAGAAGATTATAAAAAATGGGTTAAATCAATACCCCCAACAGATGGTACAAAAGATTCTTTTCGATACTAACAAAAATTACAAGTTTATTTCAATACCCAAAACTACCAATTGAACTAAGAATACA
>Ga0233449_1003683_pt1 | contig 11023 bp, 7 predicted proteins | sample SI_124_October20_FD_183012 | JGI IMG/M metagenome (GOLD analysis project Ga0233449, IMG submission 183012) | Seawater microbial communities from Saanich Inlet, British Columbia, Canada - SI_124_October2016_200_MG | ecosystem: Environmental > Aquatic > Marine > Inlet | place: Canada: British... | reverse complement strand
GAATCCGTTCGTTCAGATGTACCCACGTGGTGGAATCAAACGACTCCACAACACGAAGCAGGATATCGAGGTTTACTCAACGATTTCCAAGGCGCTGACGAAGCTGACCGGGGATGAGAGATTTACGAAACACTGGAAGTTCGTTGATGAGGACAACGTTGAGGTTTACCTACAACGCATCATCGATGCCAGCTCGACACTGCGTGGTTACAACGCCGAAGAAATGATCGCTGCGGATAAGGGCCATTTGGCTCTGTTCCGCACTTACCCAAGAATCCCGGGCTACGAACAGATTACCGAGAGCAAGCCGTTCTTTACTCGAACTGGCAGGATGGAGCTGTATCGAGAGGAAGACGAATGGATTGACCAGGGTGAAAACCTGATCGTTCACCGTGAGCCGATCGAAGCTACTCCGCACCAGCCGCGGGTGATTATTGCTAACAAGTCGCTCGAAACGCTAAGGCCAAAGGATTACGGAATTCTGCCAAGCGACACGACCGATGGTAAGTCTCTTTACAACGAGGTTGTGACGACTGACGAGATGCTTTCATCGAAGAATCCGTTGTTGGATCTTGGCTTGAAATATCACCTTTCGACTCCGAAACCTCGACATAGGACGCACTCGTCATGGAGCACAAGTGACTGGAACGCCATTTGGTCCAGTAACTTCGGCGATCCATACAGACGAGACACTCGTTCGCCGTGGGTTGGTGAAGAGGAAATGGATATCAACCCTGATGACGCTAAAGAGCTTGGCGTAAAAGACGGTGACTATGTTTGGGTTGACGCTAACCCGGCAGACAGACCGTTTATTGGGCACGAAGAGCGACCGGAACTAGCTGCGATTGCTCGTTTGATGCTGAGAGTCCACTACAACCCTTCATTGCCTCGCAACATGACGATCATCATTCACGGTGGCCACGCGGCAACGCATCGATCAAAGAAGGCACAAGAAGAAAACCCCGATGGGTCGTCACTGACCGATACGGGTTACATCGCTACTTTCAGAAGCGGTTCTCAACAGAGTGTTGTGCGGTCTTGGCTGCAACCTACTCAGATGACGGAATCGCTTGCTCACAAAGACTTCTTTACGAACAAAATCCTGAAGGGTTTCACTGTCGATACTCACACCCCTACCGGCGCTCCGAAAGAAGTGATGGTGAAGATCACGCACGCCGAGGATGGCGCACGTGGCGGCAAGGGAACTTGGGAACCGGCTACGAGCGGGTTTACACCTGGCAATGAGAGCGACGATATGAAGCGATTCCTGGCTGGAGGTAACATCGATGACTAATGCGACTGGTCCAAACGGAAGAAACGGTAGGCCTGTAGGTGGTGCGCCCGTTGGTTGGTTCAACGGCCAGCCGGTTTCGCACCCATCGGAGAAGCCTGTCGATATTGAGGATCCGTACGACGCTGAGGCGATGCGGGTGCCATTTGAGAATCCGGAAGAGGGTCTTCTCGAGGCGGCTCGTTGTTATGTCGAAGAGTACATAACGATGGGCTACACCGATTTGATGTTATTCCAAATGTTCCGCAAGCCTTTTTACATGGGGTTGCACCCTGTCTACAAGATGAAAGGCCCTGACTATGTTCACGACTTCATCGGAGAACGCAGAGAGAAGCTAGCTGAGACGGGTGTGTATCCACGTCGACGCTCCACTCCACGGAGGGGTGAATAGATATGGTCAAAGTCTTTAACTGGCAGTTAAATCGCGATATGGAGTATCCGTACGAAGAATCTCGTCCGGAGAGGCAGTTCGCGATTGCGTTCAATATCAACCGGTGCATTGGTTGCCAGACCTGCACGATGGCCTGCAAAAACACCTGGACCTTCAGTGAAGGTCAGGAGCAGATGTGGTGGAACAACGTGGAGACGAAGCCGTACGGCGGGTATCCACGACACTGGGACATCAAGCTGCTGAATATGCTTGGTCCAGGTTCTTGGGATGGCGATACGTTCGAAGGTGAAACCATCTTTGAACAGGCTCCCGACGGCGAAAAAGTTCTGGGACACATGCCTTCGGATGATGATTGGGCCTACCCAAACATGTACGAAGACACCCCGGCAGGATCGCTCGATCACGGTACGTCGCTTCCGGTGCACGATCCTTGGATGTTCTATCTGCAACGCACCTGTAATCAGTGCACATATCCGGGTTGCTTGGGTAACTGCCCAAGACAGGCGATTTACAAACGACCGGAAGACGGCATTGTGCTTGTCGACCAAGAGCGTTGCAGGGGTTACAGGAAATGTGTTGAAGGTTGCCCTTACAAGAAGGCAATGTACCGCCCGAACGAGGGTGTAACTGAAAAATGCATCGGCTGCTTCCCTAGAATCGAAGGTGGAATTAGTTCACGATGTGTGGTTGCGTGTGTTGGCAAAATTCGATTGCAGGGTTGGGTGAATACACCTGAGAATGCCGATCCGAACAGCCCGCTCGACTACCTCGTGCATATCGCCAAAGTTGCGCTTCCTTTGTATCCACAGTTTGGTACCGAACCGAACTTGTACTACATCCCACCACGTTGGGCACCGCGCCCGTTCTTGAAGCAGCTGTTTGGTCCTGGTGTTGAGCACGCCATTGAGGCGTATACGAACCCCGATGACAAGCTGTTTGGGTTGCTGCGATTGTTCGGTGTCACGCAAGAAATAATCACCCGCTTCGAGGTCAATGACGAAGAGGCGATTGGCTGGAACGAAGCCGGTGAAGAAATTGCACGGATGCCTTTTGATGAGCCGATCTACATTCGAGATGAGATCGACGTTAAGTTCGATGTTCAGCGGTTGAACGAGCCTTAGGTCTCGTTCAACCAAACGGGCTGCAAGGTCGAATGACGGTTCGAGGAATACTTCTGAAATGACTTCTGTACTTACAAATACGTATAGGTGGCAAGCCGCTGTTTATCTGACAGTTGGCCTGATGTTCGTCGTCGCCTTGCTGGTGACGCTTGATCGAGGATCGATGGTTAGCGCGGCTCAGACCGATCTGAAGTCGGTTTACGTCGATGATGAACTACCGGTTGGCGATACTTCGAGCCCGCTGTGGGATCTAGCTCCCGAAGCCGAGGTTCCGCTTAGCGGACAAACGATAGCGCCGCCGTTCAACATCAATGCAAGCATCGACACGATTCGGACTCGATCAATTCACAACGGCACTTGGGTGGCGTTCAGGATGGAGTGGGACGATTCGACGATGAACGAGGGTGGTGGTTCGGATGACTATCGCGATTCCGTAGCTCTACAGTTCCCTGTAAACGGTGGTGAACCGTTCGTTTGTATGGGGTTCGTAGATGCGGAAGTGAACATTCTTCACTGGCGAGCTGACTTCCAGCGGGTAATCGAGGATGGCCAATTGAACATCAACGATATCTTCCCGAATTCGAAGGTGAATATTTACAACATGGCGGATGAGCCGGTCTTTCGAACGGCCCGTGCGCTTGGCAACCCGATTGCGGCAGGCGAAAAGCCTTCGGCTGTTGAGGATTTAATTGCTACCGGATTCGGAACCCTCGAATCGCAAGAGCAGGTAAATACAACGGGTTGGGGTAACTGGGACGGTAAGAAGTGGAGCGTGGTAATCGCACGACCACTAATTACGAAAGATGTGCAGGACACCCAATTCAAGACAGGTGCCGAAACACCTGTCGCTCTAGCCGTTTGGAACGGTGAAGAGCGTGAAGTGAATGGTAAGAAATCTGTTTCGGCTTGGATAAACGTTGCTGTAGAAAAGATTCCGACCGCCGCAGGCCCGACGATCGACTCCCCTCCAAAGGGTGGAGATTTCTCCAGGGCACCGGTAGTAATCGACAACTCTTCAAATGCCGCTCTATGGGCTTTGACGGGAGCGTTGGCAGTACTTGCAGCTCTATTGGTATTCGTACCTGCAGTGATGTTCTTAGCCGACCGACGAAAGAGCGCCTAACGACTGGGAGTGAGTGAGATATGAGCGTTATGACAGTTACAGACGAATTAGTACAGAGAGCCGCTTGGTTCAAGATGTTCTCATTGCTATTCAGATACCCGAATAAAGAGACCATCAGCCTTCTGAAGGATGGAGTCCCCCAATTACCAGTTGAGGTGTTGAACACCGAAATGCGGGGTAATGCCGAACCGCTCAAACGGGCAGTTGCTGCAGCGAGCACCGAGCAAATCACACTGGAATACAGCAATCTGTTTACGGGTGCAGGGCTCTGTCGTGCGAATGAAAATGACTACGAAAAACTATCTTTCAGCATGACTGAGAAGCTCGCCGACGTCGCAGGTTTCTACAGTGCCTTCGGTTTCGAGGTTGACGACGATATCGGTGAACGCCCAGATTTCGTTGGCACCCAGCTAGATTTCATCAATTTGATGCTACTCAAACAGGCTTACGCTCTGAAAAATGGATGGTCTGAGCAAGCTGCTGTAACGGCCGATGCACTTGCCAGTTTTATTGAAGCTCACTTCGTAAATTGGGTTCCGAAGTTGTGTTACGCACTTCAAGAACTTGCGACCAACGGTGGTATCTATGCGGCAGGGGCTGACGCTCTCGCTGCGATGGTCGAATCCGAAGATAATCGACTGCCGGAATCTTCAAAATGACCGCAACGCCGAGCACCAAAATGATCACCGTACTCACGGTGATTCTCGCTGCATCGGTGCTTGTCGAAACGCTTCTGTTTAGGATTTTCGCCCGCGGTGGCGTCTACTTCATCAGCGATGCAACACCTGCCGTAATAAAAAACGGCTACACATCACTGGTATTCAGCGGAAACACGCTGTTCAATTTTGCCGCACCCGTAGCTCTGCTCATCCTCGCTTTTCTCGCCGTGATGGCGTGGACCAAGCGACCCGACCCGATATACATAGCTCTTTCCGGGATTATCGGAATTGTTGTCATTATTGGGTTGTTGATGATGATTGGATTATCAGGTCCGGCGTTATCGACTGCTTACTACGTAGCATCATCGATAACACTCATTTCGATTTTCTTGATTGCCGTACGTAGAGGTGCAGGATTCCCGATCACGGCTTTCATCCTTCTCACCGGCCTGTCGTATCTGGCGATCTACTCATTCAAAGGGTTCGGCTCTTCGGAGTTCGCTGAATCCGGTATTCGCTCAATCAATGTGTTGTCGCTTGGCGAGTGGATGTCGGTGATAGCGTTCATTGCATTGTTTCCACTATTGATCGGAAAAAGAGGGCAATTAGATCGCCGATCCGCAGTTGTCGCAACTGTGATTTCGATACTGGTCTACGGCATGGGATTTAGTCGAGCTGACTCAGTACCTCTGATAGCGAACTGGGCGTTCGGACTAACCCTAATTTTGCCGTACATCGCGTACATAATTTCTTTATGGGTGACCATCGCATTTGTTGCGAGCCGAATAAGACGAGGTGAAGCCATATTGGCGGCTGGCGTACTACTCGTAATGCTCGGGCACAGATCCATCCCGCTCACGTACTTCAACGATCTTGTCCTCATCGGTCTGCTGCTTGCTGCGATGTCTTCAAAGCCAGTTGAAGTGACTGAACCTCAACTCGATGAAGAACGATCGAAGCTTATAGTTGCTGATCCGAGAGACGCCTGATCGTAAGATTGCGTCAGCCCGAGTAATATTCCGGGCTGCCTTTTAATCCGCAGGTCGTGGGTTCGATCCCCACAGGGCCCACCAAACTCCACTCCAGTTTCATTAGCTACGCAGGGATTCCGACAGTTAGTCCTCTCATTCGTGAGCGCACCTCACACTATGACGAGATAGCGTGGACTTAGCTTCGGGATTTTTAATCAGCGGGTGGTGTATTCGATGACCATAGGAAACCACAAAACTCATATCAATCTCGGTGAAATCGGTAGCTGGGTCGTGACATGGGATAGCCGACCGTCGAGGCAATTCGGATCGAGGCGATGATTAGCGACTCAACGTGGTCTGGGTAGCGTCAGCGAGAAACAGTTCCAGAAGACCAGAAAGATAATCTTGACCATTTTCACACTGGATTGAAGTAATTCGGATCGCTGGAAATGATTAAGCTGTCGTCAATTGCCAGCGGGCACCAGTTAAGCAGTTGGGCTTCGTTTGCGTCAGAGGGTTAGTAATGCGGTATCTACACATTCCAGGAATTATCGGCGCTGCCAAGTCCGCGACGGGCGGAACAGCGTCGGCAAAAGTGCTCGCAGTGATTATTGCGGTTCTTGCATTTAGCTTTGGTGTTTTCACTGATGTTACGCCGGCAAGTGGTACGACTGAACTAGTGACAAATGGAAGCTTCGAGGATGGAGATTTTTCCCCTCTAGCTGGTTGGCTTGACGAGTGGCTTGTAGCCCCAAACACCGACATTACTGGATGGTCCGTCGGATCCGGTGATATAGATTGGATTGAGAATCTCTGGAATGCTTCCGATCTTGACAGAAGCATCGACCTGAATGGATTTGGTCGGGGGGAGATCAGTCAGAGTCTGGCGACTAATCCGGGTGCGACCTATCTTGTGACTTTCGACATGTCAGGCAATTACAGCTGTAACCCGACATCTCCGTATCCGGCCAATCTGCGGACTATTTACGCTTCTGCTGGTAACGCCTCGACCACATTTACGGTCGATGTAACTGCATGGGGCGCAGGCGCCAACGTATTCCCGGCAATGCCATGGGAACAGAAGTCATTCATTTTTGGAGCTGACAGCACTTCTGAGACTCTCTCATTCGCCGGGCGCAACAACAGTGCGTGTGGTGGAGTGATTGACAACGTTAGTGTCGTTGAAGTCGAGAGCGGATCCGGTAACGGCAACCCGCCTGTCGACGTTCTGTTCATTGTTGACGAGTCGGTCAGCATGGGACCAGAGATTTCAGCGGTTCGATCGAACATCAACTTCATTGCTGAGGAGTTAGGCGACACACTTGACCCTCAGTTCGCAGTTCTCGGTTTCGCAAACGGCACTATTGGCAGGAATGGATCGTCAGCTCGGAACGCACCGGCTGTAGTTCGAACCGACTTCACGGATTCGACGGCGACTCTTGGGCAGGCGGTTGATGCTCTCCGACCAGATTGGGGAGCAGTCGAGGCCGGTGCACACGCTACTGATTTTGCAATGACGGGACTAGATGGGTACCGGGCTGATGCAGGCGTTTGTGTGGTTTTGATAACCGACGAAGACAGTGATGCATATCCGGGTGACATGAACTCTGATCCAGTCAAAATTTTGAATCGAGAGGCTGCGATCGCGGCGATGGCGCTGCGCGATGGAGTGTTCTTCGGAATTGTTCGCCCAAATGCTGGAACCACAAATCGTGACTACGGTCCCAACACTGGCAGTATGGCGCAGGTTACTGGCGGAGGCACGTTCAACACCGCCAGCTTCACATCTGACGCCCAACCCGTTCTAGACGCCCTTCTGAACCAGTGCCGAATTGCGGTAACGCAAGGGATCACGCTTAGTCCGTTTAGCGACACAGGTGAAGTAGGCACAGACCACACGGTAACCGCCCGTATCCAGGACAGCCTAGGAAACGATGTTGAAGATGCGACGGTTGCCTTCGAAGTGATCGCTGGTCCGAACGTCGGCACAGACGGTTCGGCGGATACCGATGCCAACGGTGAGGTTGAATTCGAGTACAACGGTGCAGGAGGTTTAGGCCCTGACACTATCGAGGCGTGTTTCGACGATGGAGACGGCATTAATTGTGCACAGGCAACGATGACGTGGGAGGCACCTGCTAATACTGCACCGGAAATCCACGTTCCAATAGCTCAACTTATCGAGGCGACAGGTCCCGATGGTGCCACGTACATCGCTGATGTTACTGCAGAGGACGCTGAATCTCCGCCGGGTGACTTGGTGATCTCGTGTGATCCTGACCAGACTTTATACGAACTTGGATTAACCACTGTCGAGTGCATTGTTACCGATCCGCTCGGTCTAACTGACGAAGCATCGTTCACGGTGACAGTTATTGACACGACTCCTCCGGATCTCACGGTTGAAGACATGACGGTTGAAGCGACTGGCGAGACGACTCCGGTCGATTACTTCCCAGTTCCGTCAGCAACTGATCTCGTGGATGATGACGTCGATGTGACGTGTACTCCAGCTTCAGGATCAGACTTTGACTTGGGTCCAACACCCGTTAGCTGTACCGCAACTGACGACGAAGGCAACTCAACAACCGAAACCTTTGTGGTGACGGTTTACGACAACATTGCGCCGTTGGCGACGTGTGACGAGACGGTCAACCCTTCGGGTAAGAACGTTCCGAAAGCTGGCAAGAACACCGGTAAGAGCGGACAGAACCCTGATGGTTACTACGAGCTTGGCGGTTCAGATGGTCAGTCGGGTGTAGCGTCATACATTCTGGTCGATACGGTAAGCGGCTTCGAATTCATATTCGTGCCGGGCACCTCGATCAAGTTGACGCAGGCTAATGGTGGGACTCCGAGCGTGAAGCCGGGCGCTGGTGATACTGACTTCAAGGTTAAGTTCAACGGTGATGCTGAGGTTTGGATTGTGGACTACGCAGCGAACACGACTGTGGCTTCCTGCCTTGTTCCGCAGCCGCCTAAGTAGGCAATTGCTCAGCTAAAAAACTAGACGAGCTGAAGGCGCCTCGGAATTTTTCCGGGGCGCCTTTTTTTGTCAGCGCTACATCATTCGCTAGTAAGCATTACTCTTCGCCCACTGCCAGCTAATGAACAAAACTGAGATGCTGGACGCTCTGACATAAGCTCAACCAGGCTTCAGGATAAAACCGAGGGGTTGTTGTTTGAAGCCACTAGAACGAGGAAATGGAGGAATCATTACAGCAGCTGATTCGTACGTTTTCGCTCGAAACCACGATAGTGGGAGCTTAGCGCTTAGGTGGGGATACTTAACAGTCAGCTGCTCTACCACTGAGCTACTCGGGAATGGCTTTTACGCCGGGGTGTGCGAACGAGCGCACTTATCCATAGTACCGCGGAGATTTTGATTTGGAAGTAGTTTTGGTTGGTGAGTTTGGTAATAATTTGGGAATTGGGGTTGTGTTGTAATCTGGCGGTGATTTGGGGGTAACGGTTAGGGTTGGGTTTGAGTTGATTTGAATTGCCTGTTTCGCCTTGTTGATCTTCGGGCTGCGTTCGTTGGATTGGGTTTCTGCTGAGATGACAGTTTCTAGAATTTCTGATTATTTTTCATTTGATTCGTTTGGCCGGGTCGGCTTAGTTCCGGTTGCTGTTTTTCTAGTGGTGATTGTTCTGATTTCAGGTTGTGCGATTGGCGATTCGAATTCGGATTCTGAAGATATTGTTTACAGCATGATGCTGGAAAGCAGTTCGGATGTTTTCAAGATTGATGCCGAGACTGAATTGCCGCTTCGGTTGACGGCTTTGGACATGAATGTGTTGAAGCCTGTTTGGTCTCCCAACAAAGAATTGGTTTCGTTCATGACTGAGACCGAGGGGCGGTATTCGTTGTGGGTGATGGACGCTGAGGGGAAGTCGATGCGTCAGGCTGTTGATCCGAGCGTTGATGTTGCGGATTTCCGTTGGTCGCCAGATTCAGTTCGGATTGCAATAGAGATTCACGATCTGAAGAGCGGTGATCCGCACAACCACTGGATTTCGATTTTAGATACGGAGTCGGACGAAATATCTCCGTTAACTTCGCCTACTGAGGATGCACGGGTTGGCGATTGGTCGCCGGACGGCGAGTGGGTTGTGTATTCGGTGTTGACCGAAGAAGAGAGTTCGATTCGTCGTAAGAATCCGAACGGTGTCGATGAGATTACGTTGTTTACGGGTAGCTGGACGAATACGCGGATTTCACCGAATCCACGTTGGTCGAGAAACGGGCAGTGGATTGCGTTCACACAGGAATCGTCGGATTTGGTTGTGATGGACAAGGATGGCGAGAATTTGTCGGTGGTGGTTTCGGGTGTGAACAAGTTCGTTCCACACGATTGGTCGCCGGGCAGCAAGCAGTTGGTTTATGTGAGTGGTGATTCTGACGATTCAGAGATTTACGTTGTGGGGCGTGATGGCAAGGATGTTGTTCAGCTGACTTCGAACAGGGTTGCTGAGAGGTCGCCGATTTGGAGTCCGGATGGGGCTTCGATTTTGTTTCAGTCGGAGGGCGATGGATCATTCGATATTTATCGGATGTCGAAGAGTGGTGAGCAGCAGGTGCGGTTGACTTCGGGTGATGATTTGGTTGTTGATGCGGACTGGTAGGGGGCGTGGGAGAGAAAGAGCGTGTGGTGCTGGGGCTAAGCGTTGATTTGCTGGGTTATGGCTTGGGCGTCGGTGTCGGCTCCGTAGATGATTCCTGAGGCTCGAGTTCGTAGCCAGGGGGAGCCGAGGTAGTAGACGCCTTTGGCGGGTGATGCTCCGTTGGTTTGGACGGGGCGGCCGTGTTCCATCGAGTGTCCTTCGATGTTGAGCCATGAGTAGTCCCCGGTGAATCCGGTGGTCCAGATTATCGATGTGATTCCTGCTTCGTCGAGATCGAGCCGGGTTGGCGTGTTTGCTCCGAGGTCGGTTGGAGCCGGATCGTCGGCTGGCTCGTCTTCGAGCGGTGGTGTGCCGGGAGCCATTTTGTCGATTGCTGGGTTGAGCATTTCTATTACATGAGCCGAGAAACCGTCGGCGAAATCGATATTTTCTCTTAGATCGTCTTTGATGATGGCCGTTGTGTTTTCAAAATCTTCCACTCGGCCGATTAGGTTTGCGCCTTTGGCTGCGATAGATTGGAGGCTGATGGTTCTGCCGCCACCGACTCCTGATGCCAGCGGCTGGGTTGCGTATTGCTCGGCTGGATTTTCGAGATCGGCAGGGGTTTGTTTCATCATTCCGGCGCCGATGACCCATTCGAGAACGTCTTTGCCACGGATGTGTCGACGGAAGCGTCCGACTTTGCTGGTGGAGAGGTAGACGGTACGGCCCGCTTCGAGCAGTTCTTCGGTTATCTGTGCGCCCGATTGTGCACTTCCAACGACCATGACTGCGCCTTCGGGAAGCTGGGCCGGGTTCTTGTAGTCGGCGGTTGTCATGCTGGTGACGTTTGCGGGGACTT
>Ga0233449_1003675_pt1 | contig 11041 bp, 9 predicted proteins | sample SI_124_October20_FD_183012 | JGI IMG/M metagenome (GOLD analysis project Ga0233449, IMG submission 183012) | Seawater microbial communities from Saanich Inlet, British Columbia, Canada - SI_124_October2016_200_MG | ecosystem: Environmental > Aquatic > Marine > Inlet | place: Canada: British... | reverse complement strand
ACTTAGGTTATTATTTTAATGGGGGGCTCGCCCCCCGCGCTCGCGAGCTTCCCCCCACCTCGCATTAGCTCGGGCGGGTGGTCACCCTTGCCTCAGACCTTAAAGAAGGTCTTCGGATTGGGGCATAATTGGGTAAAATGTAGGGCTAAATCTCAGCTAGTCTTCTTTGCGACAATAAAAGCCGTGTCGCTGTCATCGGGGCTCCAGACGTGGGTTAGTTGGAAGCCGGCGTCTTGGAGGCCCATTTGTAGGGAGCCTTGGCTGAAATAGTTGACCTTTGGCAGTAGTCCTAACGCGCCGCCTATTTTAAGGAAAAACCGCATGAATGAAAAAGAACTGCCGCCGCACATGGTGCTTGAGACGAAAACGCCGCCGGGTTTTAGCATTTTATGGACTTTTGCGATGGCGGCTTTTTTATCTTCTAATAGATGGAGAATGTTTAAGCCTAGTACTGCGTCATAGCTGTCATCCTGAGCGTTGAACTGTTCAATTGAGGTTTGCTCAAAAGAGATATTATCTATGGCTTCTTCCTTGCTATTAGCGTTCGCAATGGCGAGCATTTTATTTGAGACGTCAATGGCGTGGATATGTTTTACAAACGGGCTATGGAGCATGGCGGTTGATCCGGTGCCGCAACCAAATTCAAGCACTTGGCTTTCAGGGGTTAAATAATCGCGGGTGATGGCGAGCTTTTTGTTATAGACCCTTTGATCTGAAATGGGGGCTTTCGAGTAGCTGTTTGCCGCGCGGTCCCAAAATTTTACAGAACTAGTCATTGTGCACTCCTGAATGTTTATGCTTGCGTTTCTATATGGGGTTTAGACTAGCGGGTTTTAGATGAGAAAGGTGCGCTTTGCGATAAAGGGTGGTTTTTTTGAGACGGGAGGAGGATTTTTTAAAAGACGGCCTCAGACGCCGGCGGCTCCGCCTTAGGCTTGCCCGGCACAATCACACCTGAGCGGGTGGGGAATATGGGCCGATTTATGAACGCCGGAACGCACGAGGGGTTTTTTTGGTGCCTTGGTTGGATCATAATTGGGGAGGTTTGTTGTGTGGCTTTGCTCTTTTACGCTTTCGCTTCCCTTGCTTTATGGAGTTTTTGGTAGCTTTCGATTAGTTTTAGGTGTTTGTCTAGGCCTTCTAGTTTTAGGCTTGTTTTTGTTAGGCCGTGGAATTTTAGCTCGCCGGTTACGGTGGCTACGACGTTTTTCATCACATCATAGGTGTACATTCTGGCCATGTTTGGTTGGTAGTCTTTTAAATCAAGATTGGGATCAAGGGTTATGTCGAGCACGGCGCTTAGGGCTTGATAGAATAGGCCGCGTTCTACGGTGTTATCGTTGAAGTTTAGGAAGTCGAAAATTAGTTCTTTGGCGTCTTCAAAATGTTTCAGGGCGAGATGAATTAGGATTTTTAGCTCACCAATATCGAGCTTGCCCCAGATGGTTGTTTCATCAAATTCAATACCGATCAGGCTTGAAATCATGAAGCGGTCGTCAAGGTCGCTGTCCTCCAAGCGCTCAAGCAGGCTTTCGAGGTCATCATCGGCCAGCGAATGGATGTTTAGGATGTCTGATCTAAAATCAAGCGCGCGGTTGTTATTATCCCAGATCAGGTCTTCGGCGGGGTAAATTTCTGAATATTCAGGCACCAAAATGCGGCAGGCGGGCGCGCCGAAATCATTATAGCTGGCGATATAAACTTCTTTATCCATGCCTCTCAGGATATTCATCAGGGTTTCATTTTCCTGCTCGTTTGTGCCGGAAAAATCCCATTCGCAAAACGTGTAATCATGCTTTTCGCTGAAGAATTTCCATGATATTAAACCGGTAGAGTCTATGAAATGCTCGACAAAATTATTAGGCTCACTGACTGCGAGGCTGTTAAAAGTCGGCGGCGGCACATCATTTAGGCCCTCAAAGCTTCTGCCTTGTAATAGCTCGGTTAGGCTGCGCTCTAACGCGACTTCAAAGCTTGGGTGGGCGCCGAAGGACGCAAAAACGCCGCCTGTTTTCGGGTTCATTAAAGTAACGCACATGACGGGGAACTTTCCGCCGAGCGACGCGTCTTTCACAACGACCGGGAAGCCTTTATTTTCAAGCTCAGTGATGCCGCTTAGGATAGCCGGGTATTTTTTTAAGGTTTTCATCGGCACATCGGGCAGGATGATCTCGTCTTCGATGATCTCTCTTTTGACGGCGCGTTCGAATATTTCAGAGAGGGCTTGGACTTGAGCCTCAAAGACGGTGTTGCCGGCGCTCATGCCGTTGCTGACGAATATATTTTCTATTAGGTTTGAGGGGAAATAGACGGTTTTCTGGTCCGACTGGCGCACGTAAGGCAGGGCGCAAATGCCGCGCTCGACTAGGCCGGAGTTGGTATCAATTAAATGGGACGCTTTTAGGTCCTGATCAGGATTATAAATTTTTAGGCAGCGCGCGTCCATTAAGCCATCGGGTAATTGATCATCCGGACCGGCTTTAAACCATTTTTCATCCGGGTAATGAACGAATTTATGGTTAGCGATTTCTTCACCGAAATATTGATCATTATAAAAAAAGTTGCAGCTGGCCCGTTCAATATATTCACCGAGCGCCGAGCAAAGCGCGCTCTGCTTCGTTGCGCCCTTGCCATTGGTGAAACACATGGGCGACGCGGCGTCACGGATATGAAGTGACCAGACATTGGGCACGATATTGCGCCATGAAGCGATTTCAATTTTAATGCCAAGTCCAGCCAGGATACCAGTCATGTTAGTGATGGTTTGCTCAAGCGGTAGGTCCTTACCGATAATCATGGTTTTTGCCCCGTCATCAAGGCCGTCCATATTCATAAGCGACGTGTCCTGCTCAAGGCTTTTTACGGTTTCAATTTTAAACTCGGGGCATTCCTGAACCACTTTTTTAACGGTGCAGCGATCGATTGAGCGTAAAATGCCCGCGCGGTCACGCTCGGAAATACTGTCAGGCAGCTCAACATCAATTTGAAAAATCTGCGCGTATCTATTTTCCGGATCAATAATATTATTTTGAGAAAGGCGGATATCATCCGTTGGGATTTTGCGCGCCAAACAATAAACCCGCACGAAATAGGCCGCACAAAGCGCCGATGAAGCCAGAAAATAATCAAACGGGCTCGGTGCTGTGCCATCGCCTTTATAACGAATAGGCTGATCGGTGGTCACCGTGAAATCATCAAACTTCGCTTCAAGTCTAAGGTTTTCTAGAAAGTTTACTGTTATTTCCATGTGATTTCCATCTGGTTATTCTTTGCTCAGTGGTTTAACGTTACTGTAAGATACAGTCAAATTAATATGCGGTGAAGTAAGAAAGGCCCTAAAAATAAAAACATTTCTCACTTGATTTACAAGCCCGTCTTTTTTAAAACAAAATTCAGTTATAGTTAACGCTGATCATATATTATTAAAAGATGACGATTAAGGAATTTATCATCAAGGAATATATACTGCATATATATCAGGAGAACAGACGTTATTTCTTTGCGTCTGTGTTTTTTATCTTTGGCCTTGCGCTGGGCTTAAGCAATTTATTATTTTCAACCCCCGAAGAGGCCTTGCCCACAGAGCCGCTAGTGGCAGAAGCCACTATTCCTGTTGAGGCCATCACAGTCAAAGAAACCGTGATTGATAACCTGCCCGGTGAAAAGGCGTTAAGTTTAAAGGAAACGGCTTCACTTTCAGAGGACGGCGACCAAGGGCTATTTAACAAGGAAATCTATATAAAAAATGGTCAGGGGCTGATGGATGCGCTGCTTGATGATGGTGCGGACCGCAGAGATGCTTTTAATGCCATTGCGTCCTTAAGTGATTTAGTAAACGTGCGAAAAATTCAGGTTGGTCAGAAATTAACCACTGAATATACGCCTGACGGCAACTTAAACCGGATAGAGATGCAAAAGGATTTCGATCATTTAATTGTCGTTGACCGTAAAGCAGAAGGTTACGTTAGTGCAGAAGAAGAGCTCCCGTCACAGATCATCACCCGTCACGCATCAGGTATTATTGATGACAGTCTATTTCTTGCGGCGCAAAGACAAGGCCTGCCGCAGATTGTGATAGTTGATTTGATCCGTATTTTCAGCTTCGATGTGGATTTTCAGCGCGAGATCAGAAAAGGTGATCAGTTTGAGGTTTTCTATGAACGAAAGCTTTCCGAAGACGGCAGGCGTGTTCAAGAAGGTAATATCCTATATGCCAAGCTTAATTTAAGCGGCAAAGACATAAACCTCTATCGCTACACACCCGAAGCAAGTGGTTTTGCCGATTATTTCCATGAAGACGGGCAGAGCTCAAAAAAGGCGCTGATGAAAACACCGATTGAAGGCGCGCGCCTTTCATCATATTACGGCAACCGCAAACACCCTGTGCTTGGTTATAACCGCATGCATAAGGGTGTTGATTTTTCCGCCCCGACCGGAACGCCGATTATGGCCGCCGGCGACGGGGTGATTGAGCGATCAAGCTGGTACGGCAGTTTCGGTAATTATGTCCGCATTCGCCATAACGGTACTTATAAAACCATATATGCCCATATGAGCAAATATGGCCGCGGCATCAAAAAAGGCGTGCGGGTCAGACAAGGCCAGATTATTGGCTATGTGGGGGCAACCGGCCGGGTAACAGGCCGCCATCTGCACTATGAGGTTTTTATGAACGACAAACAGGTTAATCCGCTATCCTTAAAAATCCCGTCGGGTATTAAACTAGCGGGTGAGCAGTTTGATCATTATAAAGTGGCGATGGACGGCACTAATCAAATGATTACCCAAGCCAAATCGCATATTCTGCTAACAGGGATTACGCCAGAGACGATGGCTTCAGCCGAGTAAATGTTACGCGAAGCCCTACAGCATTTATTTACCGCCGCACCAAAATATGTAAAAGACATGGGCTATTTGCGTGAAGCGATCGCCATTGAAGCACGGGCGAAGAGATGCAAAAAGCATTGGCGTCCTCATCTGGAAAAATCAAAACAGCATATTTTAACGGCGGCGAAAAAGCTAACCCCCGGCGCTCACATAATGATACTCGGCTCCGGCGGGCTTCATGATGTACCGCTAGATGAGCTTGAACAATTCAAAATCACCTGTGTCGATATTGTGCATTTGCCGGCGGTGAAGAAGCAGTATAAAGCAATTAATTTCATCACTCAGGACGTTACCGGCAAGGCAGAAACGCTTTACCAGTCAATCAGAGAAGGAAAGATTGTTACCGGCGATCTTGAGTGGCGTTTAAGTGAAAAGCCGGATCTGATAATTTCACTGAATTTATTATCACAACTGGCCATGAAACTGGTGGAATATGCTGATAGCTATGATCATGATCTGGGGATTTGTTTTGCCGATAATATTATTAAAGAACATGTGGATTGGCTAAAGAAACAGCAAACGGATGTGCTGCTAATATCCGATATTTCGCGCTGTTATTTTCAAGGGGAACGACTAGTGGAAAAAATAGCATCCCTACCCGATCTGGAGCTAGACGCGCCCGAAGACCAATGGCAATGGGACATCGCCCCTACTGGCGAAGCTGATAAAGAAATCAGCATCAGACATAACGTCGGTGCATGGCGGCTTTAAATAAAGTCTTCTTCTGTGCCGCTGTAGCTTTTAAATTCTAGTGGGTTTCCTGAGGGGTCTAGGATGAAGAGGGTGTGTTGTTCTGTTTCTTTTCCCGGGTAACGGACCTGTGGTTTTACGGTGAATGGGTAATTGGCCGCTTCAAGCTTTTCTTTTATACGCAGATAATCAGGAAGCGATAGCACGGCGCCGAAATGGGGGATCGGCACAGAAACACCGTCGACGAGGCCACAATAATCAAGTTCGGGGAAGTTATCTGATAAATGAGCGGTGACCTGATGGCCAAAAAAATCGAAGTCAAGCCATGTTTCGCCCGCGCGTCCCTCCTCGCAACCAAGCAGGCCCGCATAAAAGTTTCGGGTCGCTTCAAAGTCTTTCATTTTAAATGAATAATGAAAAGGCGGCATATATATACTCCATCAGAAATTAACCGATAAAGTGATAGCCCAACCAAAAATAAAAATCAAATTTGCTTTAAACGCAAATAAGTCTTACTATGCCCACAAAGAATAATTAAATCTTATAATACTGAGGGTACTGATGATTATTGGCAAAAGAAAAATATCGCTTATTGCGACCATAGTATTTTATTTATCAATCGCTGCTGGGGTTGCTGTGATGTTAATGTTATTTGGTGCCGCCATTGGCCTGTGGGAACCAATAGACGGTTTCAGATATAGCAGACAGTACACAAACCCGATCGGCTATACGGTGGTTGGACTTTCGGTCGCAAGCCTTGGATATTTATTTAGTAAAAAACAACTGATCGGTAAAAAGAAAGCGCTTATTTCGCTAGTAATCGGCATAGCCATATTAGGACCGCTGATCAATTCACAGCTTGGTGAGCAAATCCGTTACCCGGGCATTCATGATTATACCACCGATATGATTAACCCGCCGCAGTTCATCACCCTTACCGATGAACGTGAAGGGGCGAGAAATACACTTGTTTACGGCGGACCGGAAATTGCCGCGCAGCAACTAGCCGCTTTCCCGGATATTAAACCAATTATGAGTACGCTTAGCCCTGATGATGCATACGCAAAGGCGCTTGCCGTCGGCGAAGCTATGGGCTGGGAAATCATTGGTGCCGACCCCGCCGCACACCGCTTTGAAGGAACCGCAAGAACGCCGTTTTTCAAGTTTGTTGATGATACGGTCGTTGTGGTGTCAAATGCAGCTGGCGGAAGCCGCATTGATGTTCGCAGCGTATCAAGGATCGGCCGCGGTGACATTGGTGTAAATGGCCTTAGGGTTAGAGAGTTCATTAGTCTTTTCAATCAGTAATTTTTAACCCCCACATTGTCATTCTGGACTTGATCCAGGATCTGGAGATAATTGGGTCGAGATCCTGAAACAAGTTCAGGATGACGTTATGTTATATTAAATAAATTTTTAGGTCTTGTTTTTGCCGTAAAAAAGGGTGAAAACAGGGTCATGGACGCGTTTATATTTAAATCAGCTGCTTATGATCAGGAAGCCCAGACTATTGAGCTGGGTTATGCTTATGAGAATGGGCCGGCGTTTACGGAGACCGTTCATTTTCCCGGTGCGAAAAAAAATCTTAGCGATGAAGAACTTGATGCGCTTTCTAAAGCTATGCGCGGGCTTCATATGGCGGCGGGGATTAGTTATTATAAAGCCTATTGCCCGAAAGATATCCGCGTAGAAAATCATACGCTGACCAAAGAGGAAGCAGATTTTTTCTATAAGTTTTACCTTCATGGGCTCGGGGAATTTTCGGTTGTTAATAATATTGACCTTAGATCCGTGATCTTCTTTCCTGTTACGTCTAATCATCATCTTCATGCGAGTGATCTTGAACTTGGCAACAACTCTGTTGTTCCTATTGGTGGCGGTAAAGACAGCATCGTGTCGCTTGAAGCGTTAAAAAGCGCTGAACGTCCGCTGCGCATGATTGCCATTAATGCCGGAAAACCCATTAAGGATGTGATGGAAGTGGCTGGCGGTGAGAGCATTCATATTAAACGCACTCTTGACGCAAAGCTGTTTGATTTAAATGATGAGGGCGTAATGAACGGCCATGTGCCGATTACAGGCATTTTATCCTTCATTATGGCGTGCGGTGCTATTCTTTATGATTATGATAGCGTGGTGATGTCAAACGAAGGATCGGCGAGCGTTGGCAATATGGAATTTGCCGGCATTGAAGTTAATCACCAATATAGCAAGTCGCTTGAATTTGAGCGGGATTTTGAACGCTATATCAGAAGGTTTGCCCTTAAGAATTTCCACTATTTTTCATTGCTCAGACCGCTTTCAGAAACAGGGATTGCGGCGCTATTTGCCACTCAGGAAAAATATTTCGACCACTTTAAAAGCTGTAACCGCAATTTTCATATTGACGAAGGGGTGCGCAGCTATGGCTGGTGCTGTAATTGCCCGAAATGTCAGTTTGTGTTTCTTGCGCTTTCGCCGTTTGTCGCACGGGAAAAACTTATAGAGATTTTTGGCAAAAACATGCTTGATGACCCTGAACAGGAAGATGGCTTTCGCGAGTTATGCGGACTTAAGGGGCATAAGCCGTTTGAATGCGTCGGGGAGATTGAAGAATGTCAGCAGATTATGAAATGCCTAACGACAACGGACTTTGCAGATGATTTGCTGGTCAGTAAACTGGCGTCGGAGCTTGAGATCATTAAGCTTGAAGCGCACGAATTAAAGGATCTCGCGCTTAATTTTAAATATGACCACAATATACCAATTCAGTTTCTGGAGCAGCTCAATGCATTTATCAGAGCTTGAAAATAAACGCATTGCCATTTGGGGTATGGGACGGGAAGGCAAGACTACACTTGCTTTTTTGAAGGGACATTTTCCGGATAAAATTTTTACGATCATTAATAATGAAGCCATTGATGGTAAAGAATATTTTATTTCGGAAATTGATCTGCTTTGCCATCTGGACGCCATTGATGTTGTGATCAAGTCCCCCGGCATCAGTTATTATCATCAGGCGGTAGAGTTGATGATCGACGCTGGTATAGTGGTTACTTCAGCGACCAATATCTGGTTTGATCTTCCAAAGACGGGCAAGGTTATCGCCATTACTGGCAGCAACGGTAAAAGCACAACAAGCGCCCTGCTCTATCATATTATGACCAAGCTCGGCCTTAAAGTGGAACTCGGTGGTAATATCGGTACGCCGCTGCTCTCGCTGCCGCTAGACGCGGATTATTATGTGGTTGAACTTTCAAGCTACCAGACATGTGATCTTAAATCTGCTCCTGACATTGCGGTACTGCTGAATTTATACCCGGAGCATATCCAGTGGCACAAAACACATGACGCTTATTTTCATGACAAATGTAATCTGCTTCGCCGCGGCGCGCCTATCAATATTGTAAATGCAGGTGAACCACGGCTTGCGGATACTGAAAATAAAGTATGCTTTAATGCCCGCGATAAAGTTCATTTCGAAAGCGGAATAATATATATGGGTGATATGCCGGTGGGCGGGACGGATAAATTTCCCCTATTAGGTGAGCATAACCTGGAAAATTTATGCGCGGCACTCACAATTGCCAAGGAACTGGGACTAATCCTTACCGAATGCCTGAAGGCGAGCTATGATTATCCCGGTCTAGCGCACCGATTACAGGTCTTTGGTCCTATAGGGGAAATCACCTATATCAATGACAGTATATCAACGGACCCGGAAGCGACCATCGCCGCACTTGAGGCATTAAAGGATCAAAATGTCACGCTGATTGTTGGCGGGGAGGACCGCGCGCAGGATTATCAAGCACTCGGCAATGTCATCGAAAAAACGGCTACGAAAGCCATCTGCGTTTATGAAACAGGACCACGCCTTTTTGACCAACTGAACAGTGCAGAAAAATATAAGGCCGCAACGCTTGAAGAAGCGGTTAAAAAAGCTAAAGACATCACGCCTAAAGGCGGCACTATTCTTCTTTCCCCTGCCGCACCAAGTTATGATGCGTTTAAGGATTTTGAAGTGCGGGGCGATTTATTTATGGCGCTGGCCAAATCTTAAACGCGCGGGGCTAATACAAGCGGGATAAAGCGGATTAGGAACAGTGCGTAGGCCAATACCCAACACAGCCCCGATAGGAATAAAAATTCACTATAAAAATCAACCAGAATGACCGGAGCGATGATGCGTGAAATGGCCGAAAGGCTGATCAGGCAGAAAATCGTTGTTAGAATAGGCTCATTGACCATCGGCCTGCCGGAATGACCGATCATGGCCCGCGACATCACCCCAAGAGTAAGCGAGCCTGCAGCACCGATGCTAAAGGCATGATAAGTAAGCAGGGTGTAACTGTCATTAATAAATGATGCATAGGAAAACAGGAAGAAACCGGCCGCAATCCACAGAATTCCGATATGGAAGATCAATAGAAGCGGATCTTTTATGGCGACCCAACCTTTCCATCCCCAAAGCCGAATGAGCAGGCAAATTCCGGCTATCGTTGAGAATATCCCAGCGATATTACTCGGCGCCCCACCTATGATGCAGATCATCAGTGAAACAATCGAAATCATGCTGAGCGGCAGGATGAATGTAAATGTTTTTTGCTGCACATCGGGGTATTTATTTTTAAGAAAACTTGGCGCGACCCGCCCTCCGATCACATTCATCAACATAACGACAAATAAAAGCGCGGCGATAAAGAAATTATTTTCGTCCATCGCCACCACACCCAGCGCCGATAAATGGCTAAACAGGTTAAAGGCGGCAAAGATCATCAGCATAACGGGCAGGAAATAATTTCGCTTATTTTGGCTCGCAAAAATGGCGGGAGCAATACCCATAATAGCAAGCGGAAGAAGCGAAACATCAAGCACGAGCGGCAGATAATCGGGCAGGAGTTCGCCGTTAAAGACTGCTACCCGTCCCGCTATCCACAGCAGACCAAGAAGCGCAAGTGGAGCACCTTTTGGCGACGGCTTACCGGTCCAGTTGGGCACGGCAGTGAATAAAAAGCCGATAATAATCGGCGCAAAAACACCAAAGATCATTTCATGCTGATGCCAGGCGGCGGGCGTAAAATAGCTCGGCAGATAATCAACGAAGCCCGTGATCAGCATCACCCAATATGGCAGCAACAGAACGGCCCCAAGGGCACCAAGCGGAAAAAACACCCTAAATCCAGCGGAAAATAATATCGACATTGTTTTGTTTTCTTTCAATAATCTAAAAAGAAACTAACAAATACAGGACGCTTTAAATTGACGGTGGTCAAGATTATTCGGTAACGCAACAATTAATAAAAATTGCCAAAGACGTTAATCCCCTAGCTTTAAGTGGCTTATTTTTAGGTCATTTTGAGAGTCTGCTTTCGACGACATAAGCGGATAGACGAGGTAACTGCCATGATAATGCGGTTGCGGAGAGCTTTTTTCATCTACTCAAAGGAGAGAGGATCAGGAGAAAAACCTACGCAACCCGCAAGGA
>Ga0233449_1003672_pt1 | contig 11044 bp, 5 predicted proteins | sample SI_124_October20_FD_183012 | JGI IMG/M metagenome (GOLD analysis project Ga0233449, IMG submission 183012) | Seawater microbial communities from Saanich Inlet, British Columbia, Canada - SI_124_October2016_200_MG | ecosystem: Environmental > Aquatic > Marine > Inlet | place: Canada: British... | reverse complement strand
ACGGAAGTAGAAAAATTAACTCTTGAATGTCAAGATGTATACGATGAATTATTTAAAGCTGACGAAACAAGATGCTCTTTAGAATTCGAAATAGACGAGCTATCAATGGCACATAAAGAAAAAAATAAAAATACAGAAGCTGAATGTGACGAATTAAGAGCAGGAATCAGAGTAATGCGAGAAAATATTGATAATCTAGAAAAAGATAATTCTCGTCAAAAATCGGCAATAGTAGATTATGTGAAAGGACTGCAATCTTATAAGGAAATGATAGATATGGTAGGAGATGAAAATATAAAAAATCACGAAATGTTAGTTAGTTCCGCAGATGAAAATAGAGTACTATCATTGCAAAATAAAGAGCTTCTATTAAAAATGGACAATATGAAACATAATACACTTGATGAATATGACAAACTACAAGACGCATATTTTTCATACGAAAAAAAGGAAGATGAATGTTCTAAAAAAGTTACCATATGTGAACAAAAACTAGTTGCATTAAATGAAATAAACAGATTGCAGTGCAACGAAACAAAAAATGCAAATGAAACTATACGTACCATGAAATGCAATTATAAAGCTTTAGAAATGGACTTGGCCAATGAAGAAAAAACAGTTAACGAGCTTGACAACGTTATTAAGAAAAAAAATCTTGATATTGAAACATATAAAAATCAAATATCATACGCAGAATCAGCCAAGCTTAAATTAGCAGCTTTGGTACAAATCAAATTGAACAAAGCAGAATCAGTACAACTCAAATTAAACGATGCAGATAGTATTATTGAAGATCATGAAGATACAATAACTGATTTGCAAATGCAATTGAGCGATACAGATAGTATTATTGAAGAATATGAACGTGCCATAATAGATCTACAAACTCGGTTAAATAATGAAGTAGATGATGTACATAATCAATATAACAATATCGATAGAGCACAGAAAGATACAATATTAAGTATACAAATCAAGTTAGATAATGCAAAAAATATTATTGAAGAGCATAAAGATATGATAATTAATTTACGAATTCAATCAGATGACGCAGAAAAGATTATTAAAGAACATGAAAATAATGAACGTTGTGCTAGAGATAGAATAGACGAATTCGATAATGAACTTCAACAATATAAACTTCATTATGCTACGTGCAAACGTGAACTGAGCGAATATTTTGAGTTGGCAAAAACATTGCGATCCACGATGCGTGATAATGACGAAACAAATGTTGAATATGTGAATAAAATAACTGTTGAATATGTAAATAAAATAACCGATCAATATATAGAATTTGAAAAATTACATAGCATTATGTCGTTATGTAAAGAGGAAAATTTAAAGTTTATGAAACAATTAGATGAATGTACTGTTAATAATCAAAAATTACAAACGGATGTAGCTAGCTTGTCTGATGAAATTGCATCAAAAAATACGGATGTGCAAAATTTGCGAGCTGATTTAAAATGCCGCGATAAAGAGATAATTAATTTGTCTAATGAAATTTCATCGCTTGACGATGAAATGGATGACGATGAAATAAAATTATTGAAAGCAACAATTAAAAATTTAGAATCTGAGATTGAAGTCGAAATATCTGAAAAAAATAACAAACATGATCAACTATTACAACTTGCCCAAACAGTAACAGACTACAAAAATGACAAGGACGAACTTATCGAATCTTTGCGTAATAGAATAAATGAACTGGAAACTAATCTGGATTATATAACTAGTTTAAATTAATTGAATTATTTAATTATATGTAGTTTTTAATTTAACAGTTTCGTTAAATATTAATTTATTTTGATCTAACGATGATTGATCAACACAATAAAAACCATATTTTTCAAATTGACACATAAAGCTTGAGTTGGATGACTCGGTCAATGATGACTCAGTCAATGATGACTCAGTCAATGATGACTCACCCATACACTTGATTTCTGTCATATCATTACCATTAAATGTTCTTATTATTATATTTTTATAGTCAGAACCAACCCAATTCAAAATTCCTTTTATTTTTTTAGGTTTCTCCGGACATGCTAAATTAACATGAACTACATTATTTTCTTTATCATAATTATTAAAACTAACAAAATGACCGTATTTTAATCTTATGGTTTTGCCAGGAGCTAACCCATAAAATGATTTTTCATCAACCTCTTTAAAGTTTAATTTATCTATATATAATTCTTTAGTTAAACGCATACAACGATCTTTTCCACCATTATCAAACGGAAAGTCGTTTGCATAGCAATCAATAAATTCATTGGGCTTATTATCAACATGTGGCCAATTATCTATTATTAATTTAAGTGGATTCATAACAGCAAATCTTCTCACCGAAATTAAATTTAAATGATTTCTAATTATATTTTCCATAAGCAATGTGGTCAACTCGCTTTCGACTTTAGTTACTCCACCATTTCTACATAATTCAATCAATGACGCAGGAGTATATCCACGTCGACGTAATCCTTTAATAGTAAATAGACGTGGATCATTCCATCCTGACATATTATGTGTATTAATAAGTTCTTTTACTTTTCGTTTTGATAATATTGCATTTTCAACTTCCAATCTTGAAAATTCAAACACATAAGGTTTTCTTAATTTGAGTTTATCTAAAAACCAAAAATATTGAGCTCTTCTAATAATATATTCAGTGGTGCAAAATGAATGAGTTATATTTTCTATTGAATCAACAATGCAATGCGAAAAATCATAAGTTGGATATATAACCCATTTATCACCAGTTCTATGATGAGACGATTTTATAATTCTATACATTATTACATCCCACATGGTAGAGTTGTTATCATTTAAATCTCCTTTCATTCTTAACGTCATATCTCCCTCATCATATTGTCCATTTTTCATATTTTCAAACAACGATAAAGATTCTTCGATGGATCTGTTTTTGTACGGACTTTCTATTTTTTGATTTCTGTATGATTTAATATCATCGGGAGATAACTGACAGATATATGCATCTCCTTGATTTATTAATTGAATAGCATAATTAAATAATTCATCAAAGTAATCACTTGTATATGTAATTTTGCAATAATTATATCCAAGCCATTCGACATCTTCTCTAATATTATCGTAAAATTCACCATGTTCAGCGAGTGGATTTGTATCATCGTATCGAAGTATGCATTTTCCATTATTTATTTTTGCAAAATCAAAATCAATTTCCATTGCTTTAACATGACCTAAATGTAAATATCCATTTGGCTCAGGTGGAAACCGCGTGATGACTTCGCCGGATTCGGGTATATTATCAAAAAAATCTTGTGGATAAAATGTTCGTTCTGTCATACTGAATAATTAGTAACAAATTACAATAAACATGATAATATGTAAACAAAATAAATATCAATTTTAAGCAAAAAATTGAAAAAGCAAATTGTGATAATGTACTGAAAATAATATTCCACATTAATAAATATTATAAATTAATAAATAATGAAAAAACATTCAAAACAAAAATGCAACACAGAGCAAAGTTCAGAAACCAGAATTGCCATAATAAACAAAGAAAGATGCAAACCAAATAAATGTAGTTTTGAATGTGGATTAACATGCCCAATAAACAGACAACGAAAAGAATGTATCACGTTAGTTGATATTGAAGATATAAGCGGAAACAAAAAAATTGCGAAAATTAATGAAGATTTTTGTATAGGATGCGGACTTTGTGCTAAAGAACCAGAAAACCGAGGATGTCCATTTGGAGCTGTTCAAATAGTAAAAATTCCAACAGAATTACAACAACACATTATTCACAGATATGGACCAAATGGTTTCAAGTTATATAAAATGCCAAACATGAAAAAGGGTATAGTCACTGGACTCATTGGACAAAATGGAATTGGAAAATCAACCATAATAGGAATATTGTCAGGAAATATAATTCCCAATTTTGAAGATTATGATAATTATGGTCAGCCATTAAACAATAGGCAAGATGTGCAAAAAATAATTTCTAAATTTAAAGGAAATGAGCTACATAAATATATGGAAAAATTATATGGAAATGAATTATCAATTTCAATTAAACCGCAAAATGTTTGCTTGTTAATAAATACGCTAAAAACAAAAAAAATTAATCCAATGGTTTTAGATTATATTAATAAACGATCAAAATATGATCCAACTGATGATTTTTATAATAAAGTTTTAACCGACCTAGAATTATATCATTTATTACGTTCAAATGTCATTTGTTTAAGTGGAGGAGAATTGCAAAGATTGATTTGTGCGACAGTTATATTATCTAAATCTGACGTATATATTTTTGATGAACCGTCGAATTTTTTAGATGTACATCAACGATTGAAAATGTCGGAATTAATAAGATCAATATCAAATGAAAATACATATGTATTAGTCATCGAGCACGATATGTCAATACTTGACTATATTAGTGATTCTGTATGTATTATGTATGGACACCCAAATGCATATGGTGTTGTGAGTAAACCAAGCGGGACAGCAACTGCAATAAATTCGTATTTTGATGGATATATCAAAGCAGAAAACATAAGAATACGAACATCAGGATATAATATAAATTTAATGAACATACCTACAGAAACAACAAATGTAATAAGTAATATTAATGATAGTTATAACGCATCAGTAATTGGATATGATAATTTTGAACTACAAATAGAAGAAGGGACATTTCCAATGGAAGGATCAATAACTGTAGTAATGGGAAAAAATGGAACTGGCAAAACTACGTTTATTAATTATATAGCATCTCAATTATGTGAAAGAGCTGTAGTTTCACACAAAAAGCAATATTTATCAGTTGACGAGTTTGAGTTTACAAACGGAGAGTATCCAACAGTGAACGAATTTTTAATGAATGAAATAAGAGATAATTTTGTAAATAACTTATTTATTTCAGATGTTGTAAATCCCATGGGAATAGAATCCATAAAAAATATTAAATTAAATGAATTAAGTGGAGGTAATTTACAAAAGGTATTTATAGTACATTGTTTAGGCAAAGATGCGCAAATTTATTTAATAGATGAACCATCTGCAAACCTTGATATAGAAAATAGAGTAACAATATCAAAAATGTTAAAAAAATTTACAGCTCATAATAAAAAAGTATTATTTGTCGTTGAACACGATATGATGATAAACATATCATTAGGATCTGAACCGACGACACAATCAATAATCGTAAATAAAATAGATCAAATTGACAATATAAGAAAATGTGTTGCGTATGCACCAACAACATTTTCAAACGGAGTAAATAATTTTTTAAAAATACTTAACGTGACATTTCACACTCAACAAGTTACAGGAACTGGACGACCACGAATAAATAAATATGGATCAGTAAAAGATAGAGAGCAAAAATATGACGGAAATTATTATTTGTAACTTTTTAATGTAAATTATCATTTGTAACTTTTAATATTATTTAATATTTGTGACTTTTAATTTATTAATTTATTAAAAACCGCGCTATAACTTAAAGAAAAATACATATACTAATAACTATAGTATTCGATAATGAGTGACATTGAACCAATTATAGGAATTGATTTAGGAACTACATATAGTTGCGTTGGAACATTTAGAAATGGAAAAGTAGAAATAATTACAAATGAAAATGGCAATAGAACAACTCCAAGCTATGTTTCGTTTGATGGAAATGAAAGATATATAGGAGAGTCTGCAAAAAGTCAATTATCGCATAATTCAAAAAATACAATATTTGACATTAAACGATTAATAGGAAGAAAATATACAGACAAGGCGATTCAAAATGATTTGAGTTATTATTCTTTCAAAATAATAAAAGGGAAAAAAAATTTACCAGAAGTGCAAGTGGAATATGATGGAAAGAAAAAATCATTTAAACCAGAAGAAATATCTGCGATGATATTGAGAAAGTTAAAAACTGATGCAGAAACATTTTTAGGAAAGCCAGTAAAAAAGGTCGTTATCACAGTTCCAGCATATTTTAACGATGAACAAAAACAAGCTACTCTGAATGCAGGAACGATTGCGGATTTAGAAGTAATAAAAATTATTAACGAACCAACTGCTGCAGCATTAGCATATAATATTACAAGTAATAATAGTTCTGCAGATAGAAAGGTAATTGTGTTTGATTTAGGAGGAGGCACACTTGATGTCACAGTGTTGTTAATGAGCGAAGGATTATTACAAGTAAAATCAACGAATGGAAACACGCATTTGGGAGGAGAAGATTTTGATAAATGTTTGGTTAATTATTGTTGCATGGAATTTGCAAAAAAAACATTCAAACCAAAAACGGTTTTAACAAGTGAAGAAACAAAAAAATTAACGAAGCATTGCAAAATATCAACATTGGCGGAAGTGTACACTCTTGAAGAAGAAACAATCGAAAAACACGCAAATAAATTAAATGGAAAATTGGAAACATATTTGAGAGAAATGATAATTGCGAGAGAGGTAATGATAGAAATAGGAAATAACTCAAAATTAGTAAGTAAATTAAAGCGAGCATGTGAAGATGCAAAAAAAGTTCTTTCAACAAATGACAATACATACGTAACAATTGACTCATTTTACAATGATAAAAATGGAAACATATATGATCTAAGAATAAACATAACGAAAGCGTTGTTTGAAAGATTATGCGAGAAACAATTTGCAGAATGTATGACTCCTGTTGAAAACGCATTGTCTGACGCAAAATTAAAAGCTGCTCAAATAGATGATATTGTGTTGATAGGAGGATCGACAAGAATTCCAAAAATAAAACAATTATTGACAGAAAAATTTGGAAATAAGATTAAAGCAGATATTAACCCAGATGAAGCTGTAGCATATGGAGCAACCGTTCAAGCAGCAATTTTATGCAACGTTGGAGATTCTACGATCAGAGATATAGTATTAATGGATGTAGTTCCGTTATCATTAGGAATAGAAACTGTTGGAGGAGCATTTGAGTCATTAATTAAAAGAAATACAACGATTCCATTTGAAGTTGAAAAAACATATAGTACATATTCAGATAATCAACCAGGAGTAACAATAAAAGTATTCGAAGGAGAAAGAGGATTAACAAAAGATAATAATTTATTGGGACAGTTTGATTTGGAAGGTATACCGCCAGCTCCAAAAGGAGATCCAAGAATAAAAGTTAAATTTGCAGTTAGTCACAACGGAATTATGTGCATTACGGCAACAGTTGAAAGTACTGGAAGAACTGAACAACTTACAATAAAAAATGATGTGAGTAGATTATCGAAAGATGAAATACAAGTCATGATTGAAGAATCTGAAAAATTTGCACAACAAGATCAGGAAATACGAGAAGGAATTGACTCAAGAAACAAATTGGAATTATATTTGTCGTCTGTTAGAAGAACAATTGACTCAGAGCATTTTCAATACATAATGGAAGAAAATGTGTGCAGAACAATTTCAGATAAAATTAATGAAATAAGTATGTGGTTGGAAGATAATGACAAGGGACCGCGAGAAATATTTGACGAAGCAAAGAAAGAACTAGAACTAATTGCAAACCCAGAATTTGAAGATTATACGGAACGAATAAAGGAAGGGAAAGAAATATGTAAACAACATATGCAAGAAATAATGGAAATGACAGATGGTGGAGATAACAACAACAATCGAAGTGGTAGTAATAGTGATTACAATTCAGATCCAAATTCTGATTCTGATTCTGATTCTGATTCTGACATGTCATATAACGATAACTATAACACACATACAACAACATCGTACATGCCGCAACAAAATAAAAAAAGCGATACTGATCAATTATATAAACGAATGAACAATGCTGGAGACACAATTAGAAGTAATTGTGCAGATGAAATGCATAATAAAATGGAGGCAATGTTTGATTCAAATAGTGAAAGTGATGTAGATAGTCCGGTAAAACCAAAAAAAAGAGGGAGACCTAAAAAGACACAAAATAACGCAGAAGAAAATGCAGAAGTTGCAAAAAAAATACCAGCTAAAAAACAAACAACTAAAAAAGCAACATCAAAAAAGAAATAAAATAATTTATAATGCGGATGTATAACATGCAACATTATCTGATCGATGTTCTACATCTATATTATCTTGAAAAAAATCACGAAGTTCTTTAATTCGCGATGTATTATGTTTATGTTCATAATATATTAGTGTCAAATGTTCTTGATAAAGTTGTGGAGTTAACATAGTTATATCATTTTTATATTGTTTATCTAATGTGAGCTTTGTTGACTTTGTAATGTTTTTGGTAGTGTACAAATATATGGAATCTAACGGATTAGGCTTATTTCCACTAACAAATCCAATTTTATTTTGAACGCATATTATGTCATCTTTATCATATAACATGTCAATATATTTATCAACATCTAGTTTGGATGTTGATGTTGAATTGTATATTAAGGAATATAACGTTCGTGTTTCCAACGCATTTAATACATTGTATGCATTTACTATATTTTCTGCATCTTCAGGACCATACGTGGAAAGCATATTATTGTAAATAAAATTTACAGAATTTAAAATATATCCGTCAGTCATATTACAAAAAATATCCATATCAGTTATACTTTTAGAAATGTTTAAAATTTTATCCATATATTTGAATATTTTTACTATCATTAATTGTGTGGATAAAACTACTTTATGGTTATACACAAGCAAATGTAATTTATGTCTGGTGGAAAACAAATTTAGAATATCATTAATAGCTTGTTCTGGATATGTAAAATTATTATCAATAATTCTAACTTGTTCGATTAAAGTTCCCAAGTTAATTTTTGCTGGAAAATTTAATGTATATATGTCTCTTTGTAAGTAATCAAATTTATCAACATCTAAGCTCGTTTGACAGTTTGACACAATTTGGTATATAAATCCCTGATGTTCAGAAGAAGGATTTATGAGATTTATCATAAATTGTATTTCATTTTCGTGAACAATGTTTTTTAATTGTTCATTTTCATTAATTATCATTCTTAATAAAATTCCTGATCTATGTTCATGTGTTGCTGATTGATGATGTTTATATTGTGATGTTAACATAAATACATCATCAAATACATGACTAAATGGACCATGCCCCAAATCATGACATAGAGCTGCGATTTTAATTAATTCACATACGTACATATCCAACGGATGTACTTCGTTATTATACACTTCTAAATAATAATGTTTAAGCTCAGGTATAGAACTTAAATATGAATCTATTTGTTTATTGGCAGATTGAGCAGGTAACGTTTGTAATATTTTACCTGCTAGATGATATGTTCCGAGCGAATGTTCAAATCTACTATGAGTAGCATTTGGATATACATATTTACAAGTGCCAAGCTGATTTAGATTACGTAATCTATGAAAGCGTTTATTGTCAATTATTATGCTGGCAAATTTAGTTAAATAAATATATTCATGAACAGAATCGAATATTTTACGAACAGGACGATCGCATATACTGTTATGTGCAAATTGCATACTATTATACTATTATATTTATTACATAATATAAATTCTGAAGGTTAATAAAGTTAATTTCAATTTTTTAGTTTTTTAACTTTTTAACCATTTCAGTAACACAACAATGCAACTGTAAATCACTATCTGTATGTTTAGATATTAAATAACTTGTCTGACAAACTTCTTTGAGTATTATATTAATTTTATCGTTTGAAATATTATTACATATGTTTGATTGTATGGTATTTATTATTCCTAACATTATATCGGAACCGGAATATCCCATTTGTCGCAATTCTATCATTAATAAAACTCCAGCTTTCGCGTCATTTTGTATAACAGCTTCTAGTAGTTTAAATATTGTTACATGTTGTGGAAATGTACACAGTTCATTTACATATTCATTTTTAATTATTTTATATTTGTTATGAATTAATTGAAGCAAATTTATAGATCTTCTTATGTCTCCCTTTGATATAGTTGCAATATTATTTAGCGAGGTTGTATCATATTTAATACATTCTTGTTTGCAAACTGCAGTTAATTTATTTAAAATTAAAGAATGATGAGGTTCTTCAAATTGTAAAATGATGCATCTACTTTGAATAGATTCAATAATATTTGATGGTTTTGTGCATGTAAATATAAATTTTACATTTTTTTTTGTGCATTTCCATTAAACTGTTAATGTTGGGCTGAACTTTATTTTCGTCCATGTTATCGGCATCATTAATAATAACTAGTTTATGTGGAATATATTTTTCAATGGTTTCTTTTTTATATGATCTAGAAATTCTACAGAAATCTTTTATTGAATCGATTCCGTCACTGGAATTTAATTCTAAAGTTTCTTTTGAAGCATATTCATTATATAACGAATTTGATATACATCTAGCAGCAGCCGATTTACCAGTTCCTGGAGGACCTGTTAATATCAAGTTAGGTATATTTTTACTTTTAGCAAAATCTTTGATTCTAGATTTTAAGGTTTCATGCAAATATAATTGATCAAAATGTTTTGGGGCATATTTTTCTGTCCATGGAAGTTGTTGATGTCGCAGTTGATTGTATTGAGCATTATTCATAATATACTTATTTAATTATGTATATTACTTAATTTTTTATGTTAAAACAAATAAAAATTCAACATTATTTCCATGGATTTCCAATGCTAGAATTTTTCTTTTCGATCTTTTTCTTTTCAACATTCTTCTTTTTTTTTGAAGGTTTATCGTCTAGTTCAACATTTGATTGATTGTTAGTATCTGTATCATTTTCTACAATTTCTGCAATTTCTTCAATTTCAACATCAGGAATTTCTAGTATGTCATCAAATGATTTTGGAGTTTTTTTACTTGCCGTATCATTAGATTTTTCAACAAGCGTTAAATATTTTTGCGGAGATATTAATTTACTATTGTTTACGTAGTAAAAATGTTGCAAGTACTCGCATTTATTATAATATTTATCTCGCATTCTGGACTGAGAATGAAATATTGAGAATTTATCTGATATATCAATAATTAGTGGTCTGGTATCTGTT
>Ga0233449_1003660_pt1 | contig 11060 bp, 12 predicted proteins | sample SI_124_October20_FD_183012 | JGI IMG/M metagenome (GOLD analysis project Ga0233449, IMG submission 183012) | Seawater microbial communities from Saanich Inlet, British Columbia, Canada - SI_124_October2016_200_MG | ecosystem: Environmental > Aquatic > Marine > Inlet | place: Canada: British... | reverse complement strand
TAATCTTAAGTAGATCGTTGCCAGCCTCAGATATTTTTTGACTGTACATAGCCTCGTCAGGGCTATCGGTATTATCAAAGGTCATTTTCATCAGACCGGAAAACCCAATAATATGATTGAGAGGGGTCCGTAGTTCATGACTAATAAGGGACAAAAATTCTGACTTAATTTGGTTGGACGCTTCCAAGTCCGCATTCTTGATTTTAAGAATTTCATTGGCGGCCAACAAATCGCTGGATAACTTCTGTACTTCTTCGGTGCGTTCCAGAACTTGATGCTCAAGTTGCTTGCGAAAATCCCGTTCCAGACGTTTTAGACGCACAGTTTCTGCTGCTCGTTCGGTCGCATGGATTAAAACATCAGGGTCAATGGGTTTTGATAGAAAGTCCAGTGCTCCCAATTGAAGAGCCTTAACAGCCCTATCTGTATCTGCCTGCCCCGTCACCACAATCATGGCAATATCACGCTCCGCCGGAAGTATTCTGTTGATCTCATCAATCATCTCCAGCCCCGTCATATTAGGCATGCTCAAATCGGTGATAACGACGGAGATACTCGCATTATTTCTGATCATGGCGATGGCGTTGATTGGATCTGTGCTCGTATCGACGGAGTATCCAGCTTCGAAAAGCAACTCTGCTAGCTCCTCCGTAATTTCCAGCTCGTCATCGACAATTAGGACCTGAGCGGCATCAACTTTAACCTTATCCGAGCGAACGTTGGTTCCAGCCTGCCACTTGTCAGGGGCATGAGTTAATAACTGCCTATTGCTTGTTAACATTGATGTGTGTGTTGTTTGCATAAGCCTTACCCCCGAACCATTGTGCGAATATCTGCTGGTTTGTCTTTGGATGTCGCGATTGTCGTCGTAATGAACCGTGCGATCCCATCCATGGATATTGGTTTTTGGAGAACAGCAAAGGTCTTTGTGTTCTTTACCGTTGCTACGCGGCAAAATTCTTGACAGCCGGAGATCATGATAAAAGTCGTATCAGGCAGAAACTTTCTCATTGACGTAACAGCATCAAGACCATTCATCCTCGGCAAGTTAAAGTCCATGATCACATAAGCAGGTTTGTGGTGCTTTGCTTGTTGAAAAGCTTCTTCTGCGTCTTTGGCAGAGATAACACACAATTCATAGTCTTTCAGTGTGTCGATCATTTCTTCTAACGCGTCTGCATCGTCATCAACGACAAGGACAGTTCTACTTCTCAGCTTTTTATTTGGCGAATAGCCTGCAACTTGATTGCCGATTTCCTCATATTGGGTAAGGTCATCATCAGACATTAAGTTCTCAACGAGGGACGCATCTGTCTCAGTCGGTGCCGGAGTAGAAACCGTGACTACGGCTGGAACACCCTCCACTTCTCTGATTTCTATATGTTGCATAATTCTCTCCTCTTTTCTTTCCATAATCGACCTCAATCGAACCATTTCTGACTGTTTATGAAAGGCATTATAATAGACAAGGTGCCGAGAAATGTGTAAGGAGTGTGAAATTTTGTGCAAAATTGTGCAATGACGGTGTAAGTTTGTGCAAATCCAGTTTCCTATAATGTTGAGATATCCATCCAAATGAAGCCAACAATCCTCGTCCTTGATGATGATCCTGATATTCTTGAAGAGATTGACGAAGCTCTTGAGGACGAGGGGTTTAGTGTGATTACGGCGAAGACCGGGGCTGAACTCTGGGCGGCGGCTGACAAACAACCAATCGATCTGTTTATTCTTGATTTGATGCTAAATGGCGAAAGTGGCCTCAGCATTGCCAAAGAACTTCGAGGCAAGTCGGAAGTCGGTATCGTGATCGTCACAGGCAAGTCCGGTGAGACGGACCGTGTCCTCGGGTTAGAATTGGGTGCAGACGATTATGTAACCAAGCCCTTTAGTCCTTTGGAGTTGTTAGCCCGTGTGCGAAGCGTACTACGTCGGACCAAAGGCAGTTCTTACCCCGGCTTGATACAAGAACCTGCCGGTCAGATGATTGTTGAGTTTTACAGCTGGAAACTAGATATCGGCGCTTGTCATCTCGTCAATCCGGATAGTGAACCTGTCCCACTGACGACTGCAGAGTTTGAATTGCTCAGATCGTTCACCGATAGCCCCAACCAAGTTCTTTCCCGAGAATATCTGCTTGATCGCATTCATGGACGAGAGTGGGCGGGATATGACAGGGGCGTTGACGGGCTGGTCAGTCGATTACGTCGAAAGATAAAACCACCCGCTGGAAGTCCTCCCTTGATCAAGACCATGCGTGGTACGGGGTATATGTTTACCGCCAGAGTAAACAAGCTCTAAAATTTAACAATTAGCACAGGCCCGAAGCTTTGCTAACCTGAGGGGTAAAAACCTAACAAATCTTGTAATTTATTAGGTTCTTGCTGTAACCCTCAGTTCTCTGTGATTTCTTTCTGAAGTTGATTTTTTTGAACCATATGTAAAACATAATAATAAGTGTTCAATTACAACTACTTATGAGTTTTTTGATGAAACAAGCGAAAGTTATAAACGAAACAGAAATGAAGTGCCTGCTCGCTGTTATAGACGCTGGCAAGCACTCTGAGCGCAATCGCTGCGCTGTTATGTATGACTAGTGTCTCCGTGAACCGAACAATAGAGTGACCGTCCGGTGAACCACCTCTCGACGATCTGACGATATCACATTACGCTCAGACCTGAGCGTAATGCCAGGGTAGCAGTTCATCAATACGATTGATCTTGTGATCGGCAATTCTGGCCAGGGTATCAGTTAGCCAGGCTTGCGGGTCAACACCGTTGAGTTTTGCCGTTTCGATCAGGGTATAAGCGATGGCAGCTGACTTGCCGCCGCGCTCAGATCCCATGAACAAGTAATTCTTGCGGCCAAGAGCTATGGGGCGCATTGAACGCTCTGCCGCATTGTTATCGAGTTCCAGGAACCCATGATCGAGCCAGGGCCGCAGTTTTTTCATGCGTGTCAGGGCATAACGTATGGCCACGGCAAGCGGTGACTTGCCCGATATTCGGGTCAGCTGGGGGAGCGGTGATTGCGCATGGTGTAAGCTTTTCATCTGGTTGGTGGAGAATAACTTGCATTATATCAAAGAAAATAGCCAATTTGTCTTTTAATTTCAATAAATTGGCGTTTCTGAGTGGGCTCTAAATATCCACGCTATACATCTCCCGGCCTTCCACAAAATATGTAAAAGGCTCAAAAGTGGCGCACTTTTGCTCCACCACAATCACAAAATGCGATTGCTTCTGTGGTCAACTATTGCAGTGGAATTTACAGTTTCAAGATTGTTTAGAGAGAAAAGTTACGCGGGAAAACATGAGTTTTGGCTCTAGTTACTCATTTTATTGGACAAACAGATTTTACGATTGTCTCCGTTGGCGTTTTTAAGTGTATCCAAATATTATCTTTCTCACCCAATGCACTTAACAATTCTTTTGATATCTCAGGGCAGGCTCTTTTTGCTAGTCGGAATTGGCTCATTTTGCTATGAGCTTTGAATGCTTTGGAAATATTCGCATTATTAGTCGCTATATTTATAAAATATTCCAGTGTATCACTGTCTCGAAATGCCCACGTTTTGGTAAACGAAACATCTTCAAAAATCCAGGAATCGCCTCCAGGCATGTCTGCAAGTGAACCGTTCATGTAAATGGAAGTAAGTGCTGAAGTAATAGCGCTGGGATCAACATCAGTCTTGTTCAAATAGAGGAAAACACTACCCGTAATGCCCCCAATCAAAATCAAAAATGCAAATATTTTCCAATTGAACCGTATAGACATCGATCTTTTCTTTATAGCAGAGGATAGTTTTCTGGTCCGTTTAGTGATCAGATCAGGATCCCTATTTAGCTGTTTTTGCTCTTTATTTTTTGTTTTTGAACCGAAATGATAATCCGTTTTCTCGTTCATTTCACCAATAGGTTTACCTGAAGTGTTTTCTGAGTGATTACTCTCGTCGTATTCAACATGCGCATCATCTTGAACATCATCTGAATTTACATTACTTATGATTTCTGTAAGAGACAATCCCTCTTCCTTCTCATTCAAGGGTTCTTCAATAGTATGTTGAGAACCTTCCGTAGGCTGTAATGCAAGGAAATTACGGATACGTATTTCGAGTTCTTCCAACTGAACCGTTTTCTCAAGATAATCGATAGCCCCCATGCGTAGTGCTTGTAGCTTAATCCCCTCATCTGATGCGGCGGTGTATACGACGATACGCGTTCTTTCCAGCAACCCTTGATTTAAAAGTTCATGAAGGGTGTCAATTCCATTCATGACGGGCATCATTAGATCTAAAATGACCAGCTCGGGGTGATGCTCTGCGATGATTTCAATAGCCTCTTTGCCATTTCCAGCTTCTAAAATTTCGAAATCCTCAAAGATGCGGTTTAACTGGCGCACAAGCGGTTTACGAATGAATTCAACTTCGTCATCGACAACAAGAATTTTTTGTTTACTGGTCATTTATTATCCAGTCAAAGATTGTTTCTGTGGACCGTTACGCTAAGCGTCTTGATCAGCTGCTGGCAACGTAAAGTGAAAATCACTGCCAGCACCTAGCATGCTGTTGACCCAAATTCTACCCCCTTGTCGTTCCACAAGGCCAGCTGCTAATGGCAAGCCCAAGCCTGTCCCCCCAAATTGTCGACTCATACCATCACCCACCTGCTCAAAAGCTTTGAAAATAATAACCTGTTTATCCGCAGAAATCCCGCACCCTGTGTCACGAATGATAAAGTGAACAGAATTATGTTCCTGCTCAGCAGTCACGGAAATCTGCCCTTCATCACAAAATTTTTCGGCGTTTCCAAGGAGATTAATCAATATTTGTTTCAAGCGCATGGGGTCAGCCCAAACCCATAAATCGTCTGAAATATTCAGTTTAAGTTCTATATTTTTATTTTTAATTTTCGATCCTATCATGCTAATAACGCTATCGATAGACCTGCTGACATTTGTAAGTTCGGGCTTGATCGAGAGTTTATCTGTGTCCATTTTGGCGAAATCTAATATTTCGTTTATGAGACACAGCAAGTGATTGGCAGACTTAAGCCCCCCATTCGCAATCTCAACGACTTCGGTTTCAAGATCATCAATTGCCTGCTGTAGTGGTTCTCGATACTCGGATGGGAGCGCTATTTTTAATGTACGCAGTTCCTTCATCCCCTTAAACAGAGACATCTGTTTAGAAAGCTCTTCAAACGGCCCCTTTATTCCCTGTGTTGGAGTGCGCAGTTCATGGCTTAGTACATTGATAAAATTTGTTTTAACCTTACTCGCATGTTCGGCTTTATCACGGGCCTGTTCCGCGATTAGACGCTGACTTTTAAGATCGCGCGTTCGCTTTGTTACTAGATCTCTCAGCAACTCTCTTCTGCCCGTTGTGACCAAAAAAAATGCACCTACGAATGCGGTAAGTGTCATTCCGCCGACCAACATAATCCATGAGTTATTTTGTCTATGCCGCGTTATATAACTTTGTGTTGGCGAGATTTCGTAGACCCATTTGCGGCCTGCAAAATCAATGGAGAAGCGTCTTGATATGGGTAAATATCCGCCGAAGATTCCGTCTTCATCCAGCGCAGAAATTACCATGTCCTGAAGTGCTGTTTCAATCAGCACCTCTGGGTTATCTGGTTCTGTTTTATCCGATAATTGGTATGAAATACCTTCTTGGTCAAGATGCTTGATAGCGGATTTTATAATGTCACTGCCTTTAAAAACACCAACCATATAGCCCATAAAATCTGCACGTGCTTCTTGTGTTGTTTTGTTGGAACCGTCTGTTCGATAAATGGGAAAGAATATGAGAAAACCAAACTGAGAGCCCGTTTCCTGAACCAGTTTGATTGGTGCTGTGGCGATAGGCTTGCCAGTTAGCCTCGCCAACGCCAGAGCTTTTTTTCGAGTTTTATTGGACGCCACATCAAATCCGAACGCTTTTATGTTGCTGTCAAAAGGTTCGATAAACTGAACGGATACATACTCGTCTCTGTCGTTGGCAGGAATGAGTTCCCCATCCGCATTTCGCTCTGTAATACGAAAATTCGCAAACCCTTCTTGTTGTATGGTTCTCTCGAATTGGGCGCGTTCATTTTGATGGATATTGGGATTCCATGACAGGGCTTGAATACCGGGAAGGACTGCGAACTGACGTTGAGTAAATTTTCTAAACTGTTCCCTAGTCATGTTTGGGGTGGCCGCATAAAACCCTTGTAAAGAATGAAGGACATTTATGTACTTGATCAGCGTCTGCTCGATGGCGGGCGCAAGTGGCAAGACTTGTTGGTCAAATTCCAGCTTTAGGCGCTGGCGTTCCCATTGCACACTGTATTCAACGATAAAAACCGTCAAAATAAACGCCCCCACAATAGGAAGGCTGACTGCCATTTGCCGCGGCCTCCATCTTTCTCGAGGTTTCATTGTATACAATAAAATAAGAGGTGTGAAAATGAGCACGCCGGTGACGTCACCTGCCCACCATGTCAGAAAATTGGTCAATATATTGGATGCAGGTATGTTGCCTGAAAGAAAAAGACTACTAACGCCAAATGTAGAATTTATCAGACAACTTATTGGGCCACCAAAGAGCATGAATAAGAAGATGGCTCTCTCTTCGGCTAAAGGGTTTGGAAAATTGGCAAATCTGCGCACTAAATATGCGCCCACCATAGCTTGAATAGCGGAGCCTATCCCAATAATTGTCGGTAAGATAAATATCTGGACGATGGTTTGATCGCCGCTTGTGTCAAGAAGAGTCCAGATATTTGCTAAAAGGGATCCAATTAGGACACCTGGTAAAACTTTGCGACCCCATAAAATCGCCGCGGCTAGTGCTATGCCAGCGGGAGGCCAAATAGATGACGCAAAGCCGGGAGGTATTGCTAGCATTAAGCTAAGCTTGCCAGTTACCGCATAAGCGAGCGCGACACAAATTGATAGAAGCACCCCCCCAGTTTTGCTGTTTTCATTAAAGTTCATTCAAAACCGTTCGTCTGTTCACACTAGATACATGCGAAAGCAATCTAATATAGTTTTTGGGGCTGACCCAGATAACTAAGTTAAATACTGCTTAACCCATTGTTTCATCTATCTTAATTGAGCTTGCGGATTAGGGTTATTAAATCGCCACTCACATTCCTTCAAAAATATCCCAAAATGCTCCTTTGGAACACCATTAAACTTGCGCATATGTCGCTTGGCTTTCCTCTCGGGCATGCATGCAAGCCCTGCCAGGCAAAGGGTTCCAAAATTTTTCAATTCCGTTGATATGATTTGCCTTGCCTGCAAACAGTTTGGAGTGGTTGATGCGGAAGTGCTTGAAAGCAGATACATCCAATACATCATAACCTTGCCAGCAGTCAGAATAGACTATACTGTCTGGCACGACCTTGCGCTCAATAATCGGGTATAATGTTGCTGACGAAGCATCTGGAATAACCTTCGTGTAGACCTTCCCTCCGCGCTTCAAAAGGCCAAACACCGGGACTTTCCCTGCCGCACCTCGTCCACGCTGTCCCTTGCGTTTGCCACCGAAATAGCTTTCATCAACTTCGATCTCGCCGCTGAAAACCGTATTTGCTTCTTGGTCAAGTTGGTAGGCGATGATCTCTCGTAATCTATGAAAATAATAGACCGCTGTCTTTGAGTTGACCTTGACAAGATCGGCTGCGCACCGCGCTGTGGCCCTTCTGTTTGTGGAACAAGCCATGCCTATCCTCTTGAAACACTCTTGCACTATATGTTGTGTTTTTCACACCTCATCCGCTTGACGCACAATCACCATTTTGCTACATTAGAAATTGTAGTATAATTTGCTTAGGATATATCATGCCTTCACGATCAACTTTTGAAATCGAGCAAGAGATTGCCACTAAGCTCCAAAAACAAAGCGGAGCGAAGGAGGTTTGGCTTTTTGGTTCGCACGCCCGTGGCGATGCGGTTCCAGATAGTGACTTCGATTTTATGCTGGTTATAGATGATTACGTAGATGCCAGCGAAGTCGATCATAAAGTAGAAAGTGCTGTTTCTCAGATTTGCAATGAGAAATCTGTGGAAATTGACGCTGTAACAATTCGTGACCATGCCTTTCATCATCCCTTGGAAGACTTGCATCCAGCTTCCGTCAGCTACGCTTGTAGAACGCAAGGAGTGCGTCTCATATGATTGAAGATGCCCAAGATAGTGTTTCAATAGCTAGTAGGTTATTGAAACTTGCTAAGCAAGACTTGGATGGTGCGGTGTCAGCAAAATATATCCTTCATGCTGGTCGGCACTACGCTGACGCAGTTGAAAAAGCAATGCGTGCCAGCATTCCACCAAAGTCAAAAGACGTACCGTCCAAGCACAATTTATCGAAACTATCGACACTGCTGCCAACCGAATTGCAGGGGGTTATTCCGATTGATATTTTGACTCGACTAAGGCCGTATTTAGCAAAAGCTCAATATGGAGAGGAGCCTCCGCATTCGACCCTTGGAGAAGTACATAGCGAAATGACTTCTATAGTTACTGTCTTTATCAACACAGTCGACACATTATTGAACGCTAAAAGCGATGTTACAATGCAATCTAGAGATAGTGTTTGCGAACGCTGTCATTCTGTACCTTGCGTCTGCGGAGACAATGGAACTTCTGGAGGTCCGAAGTTCTGATGGACGTTCTCGATCATGCTGAGCTTCCCTTTCCAACCAGTCTGACTGAATTTCAGACGCTCTTTCCTAACGACAAAGCCTGTGCTGAATACCTTGAGAAAGTGCGATGGGAGAATGGTTTCGAGTGCCCACACTGTGGGGCTACTGGAGAGCCGTTCCGCATCGCCACACGTCCCAATGTTCTGCGTTGTCGTAAATGCCGCAAGGACGTACGGTTGACCGTTGGCACGGTCATGGAGCGTAGCTGCGTACCTCTCAGTATATGGTTCTGTGGCGCGTACCTAATCACAAGCCAAACACCCGGTATGTCTGCGACACAGTTTCAGCGTCAGCTTGGGCTGTCGCGTTATGAGACGGCGTATGGATTGCTCCATAAGCTCCGTTCTGCCATGGTTCGCCCAGATCAGGATAAGATTGGTGGACGCGAAGGCGAGCATGTCGAAGTTGATGAAACTCTTGTTGGTGGGCGAACACGCGGCGAAGGGCGGGGAAAGCACCACAAGGTTATTGTCTCCTGTGCCGTCGAGGTGAAACACAGTCAACCCGGAACCGCTCAAGACAAGCGAAAGGATGGTCGTTATGCAGGGCGTCTCAGACTATCCGTACAGCCAGATCGAACCGCTTCATCACTATGCGGCTTTGTTGAATCGACAGTTGCAAAAGGAACGTTAATTGTCACGGACAATTGGAAAGGATACTCCGCCCTTAAAGATATGGGGCTTGGCCATCATGCTATTGCCGAATGCGGTGATCCTGAAATTGCAGATGAATTTCTACCAATCAGCCATGCCGTGTTCTCCAACCTGAAAGCATGGCTTATGGAAACTCACCATGGCGTCAGTCCTCAACACCTGCAGGCTTACCTAAACGAGTTTACATTCCGATTCAACAGACGATACTACCCGATGAACGCATTCCGTTCCCTACTGGGGCTTGCTACACATGCCGAAGCTCCGACCTATGCAGACCTCTATTCAGGGAAATGGAAACACCCTACATGTTGTGGGTGAGTGGGTTAAGCGGATAGGCATGGAACAACCAAGGTGTCAACGTTAATGTAAAAGGGTACCACTGCGTTAGGGCAAAAGGGTACCAGTTGATGATTTAAGGAAGCTGTCTGCTATTAATGATTAAGCCCTCTGGAATTCCAGAGGGCTTAATCATTATCGGCTTTTCATTGGGGGATATGACCTAGGGTTATTTTGGGTCATTTTTCCGGGTTTTGCTTTTGCTTTGCTTGAGGCGATAGCTATCGCCATTCATTTCCAGAATGTGGATATGATGGGTCAGGCGGTCGAGCAAGGCACCGGTGAGGCGTTCGGAACCAAAGGTTTGGGTCCATTCATCAAACGGCAGGTTTGAAGTAATGATCAGGGAGCCACGCTCATAACATTGGGAGATCACTTCGAACAGAAGTTCGGCTCCGGTTTTGGAAAGCGGCACGAAGCCCAGTTCATCGATGATAAGTAAGTTCTGGCTGGTGAGTTGCCTTTGCAGACGTAGCAATCGTTTCTCGTCATTAGCCTCGATTAGCTCGTGCACGAGGGCTGCTGCGGTAATAAACCTGACCTTGAGGCCCTTTTGGCAAGCAGCCAATCCCAGCCCCAGGGCAATGTGGGTTTTGCCGGGAATATCACCGGAGCTGACGCATGGTGTCACCGTTAAGGCGTACACCCGTTATGTAGAATACGAAGGCCAGCGGATTGGTCAGGTGGTGCTCACTGGTGTTGAGAAAAACGGCGTTCGTGAACTGCTTCCGGCTAACTCGTTTAACGCACAATTCCATATGCCGGAACCGCGCCTGAACCCCGGAGAAGATGTTCTTGTTGATGGCGATGCAGCCAGTCTGAAGGCAGCTCTTGAAAGGCTTGCTGAAACTAAAAATGCAGAAGAAGAGGACGAAGCTATTGAAGAAACAGTGATTTCTCAGGAATCCCCAGGTTCTCAACAACAAAACAGCGGAGGCAGTGAAGGCAACGATCTGGCTGGTTCCTAACGGCGCGCCTCCCTTGGGAATCAGTCAGGCGACCACCGCTTTCTCCACAATAACAAAAGCGCGTCTTCTCATGAAGCTTGAGCACATCAAGGCATGATTTACATAGTAGTAGTTTCATTTGTTTTCACCTTTTCCGCCATCTTTCATGAGGTCATAAAGCCAACCGTTAATGAAAATATCAATCTCTTCATCAGTTACAGGAGGAGGGGTTGGCTCTGTGCCGTAAGTTCTGTAATCAAACAAACGTGAACTGTGAGGAAAGCCTAATACATCACGGCCTTCGTAAGTTTTTGGGTCGTCACGTTGTTCTCTCAGGAGAGTACACATATGCATACTTGATGCTACGCTTCTGATGTAAACTTGATGAATAAGAAAATCAAATTCTTCAGGTGTCTGTGCCATTTTACTCAGC
>Ga0233449_1003659_pt1 | contig 11060 bp, 8 predicted proteins | sample SI_124_October20_FD_183012 | JGI IMG/M metagenome (GOLD analysis project Ga0233449, IMG submission 183012) | Seawater microbial communities from Saanich Inlet, British Columbia, Canada - SI_124_October2016_200_MG | ecosystem: Environmental > Aquatic > Marine > Inlet | place: Canada: British... | reverse complement strand
TGAAAGACATCCAGAGTTGCTCCTGACAATTTGCCACTGTCCAAAGCTGCCAGCAGGTCAGCATCCACAACCTGTTGCCCGCGCCCGGCATTGATGAAATAGCTATCGTCTGGTAAATCAGCCAGCATTCGCGCATTGACGATCCCTGTCGTCTGTTCCGTCAGCGGCAACAGACATACAAGCATTTTCAGACTTTGCAGAAAGGGCGTCAGTTCATCTGCCCCATGGAATGTCGCCACACCGTCAATCGACTTGGCACTGCGGCTCCAGCCCGCGACCTTGAAGCCCATGGCCCTGACTTTGTCCGCCGCAAAGAGACCTAGTTCTCCCAGACCCAGAAATCCAATGGTGGTCGCCGCCGCATCATCCGGGGCGATATAGCGCCATTGTTTGCCGGCCTGAAATTGTTGTGTCTCTGCGAAATGCCGGTGATAGCGCAGGACATGCAGGACGACATATTCAGCCATGGACCTGGTCAGGCGCGGATCAACAACGCGGGCAATCGGCACGCCCACAGGCAGGTCCGGGTCCTTGAAGATGGCTTCGACCCCGGCCCCCAGATTGCAAATAACTTTCAGGTTCGGAAAAGCGGTCAGGCTGCCCTGCACATGATGCCAGACGACGACGGCTTCGATGTCATCAGGGTTGTCAACATCCGGCCATATTCTGAGATCAAGGTTGGGATCAATAGCAAGAAAACCATCCCGCCAGATTTCCTGGAAATGAAATTCACCAATTTGAATAAGGATAGCCATGAAATTTCTTCTCTGATCAGGTGCGTACGGCACCACTGGTGTCGGCGCGCAGCTCAAATGCGGCGGCCATCAGGGCGCGTGTGTAATCGGTTTGTGGTTGGTCAAATATCTGGTCGGATGAGCCTTGTTCGACGACCTTGCCATCGCGCATGACGATAACCTCGTCGGAGAGGGCACGAACGACGCGTAAATCATGACTGATAAACAGATAAGCCAGATCATGGTCCCGCTGCAATTTTCGCAACAGGTCAACGATTTGTGCCTGGACGGACATATCAAGGGCAGACGTGGGCTCGTCCAGCACCACAAAACGGGGCTTCAGGACCATGGCCCGGGCAATAGCAACACGTTGCCTTTGGCCACCTGAAAATTCGTGGGGATATCGATCCATGGTTTCCGGCTCAAGGCCAACCTCAACCAGGGTTTGCGCAATTATCTCCCGACGCTGGTCATAATCACCGCCGAGGTCATGCACCAGCAAGCCTTCTTCAATGATCTGGGCGATGGATAATCGGGGGCTGAGGCTGGCGAAGGGGTCCTGGAAAACAACCTGCATTTCCCGGCGCAGGGGTTGCAGGGCATTGAAGCTTTCGCCCTGAATTTGTCGTCCGTCAAATTCGATTGGACCCTCGCTTTTGATCAGGCGTAACAGCGCCATGGCCAGCGTCGATTTTCCGGACCCGCTTTCACCCACCACACCCACGGTATGCCCGGCCCGGACATTGACATCAATGCCGTCGACGGCCTTTACATAATCAACGGTGCGCTTGAATACACCTCGCTTGATGGGAAACCAGACTTTCAGGTTTTCTGCGGACATAACTGTCGGCGCGTCGGGTGATGCGGTCGCCGGATGACCGCCGGGCTCTGCCGCCATCAGCATGCGCGTGTATTCGTGCTGCGGATTGTCAAAGATTTCCCTGACCGGTCCCGCTTCGACAATCTTGCCGTTTTTCATGACGGCCACGTCCTTTGCCATGTGACGCACCACACCCAGATCATGGGTAATCAACAGGATCGCCATCCCGAGGCGCGCCTGCAAGTCTTTCAACAAGGCCAGCAGCTGGGCCTGAATGGTGACATCGACCGCAGTCGTAGGCTCATCCGCGATTAACAGGTCCGGGTTGTTGGCCAGGGCCATGGCGATCATGACGCGTTGACGCTGGCCACCGGATAACTGGTGCGGAAAGGCGTCCAGCCTGTCCTCGGCGTCCTGCAGGCCGACAAGATGCAATAATTCCACGGTCCTGGCACGGGCCTGCGATTTTGACAGACCCTGGTGCAGGAACAAAACTTCGTTGATCTGGCGTTCAATCGAATGCAAAGGGTTCAGGGATGTCATAGGCTCCTGAAAAACCATGGATATCTTGTTGCCACGAATGCCGCGCATCTCGCGCTGGCTGGCACCGATGGCTTCGTTGCCGTCGACCAGAATTGAACCGCCTGGGTGACTGGCATAGGGATAGGGCAGCAATTGCAGGATCGACAAGGCAGATACTGACTTGCCCGAACCACTTTCGCCGACCAGGGCCATGGTCTCGCCGCGTTCGATCTGAAAGGACACATCGCGGACGGCCGGTACCTCATGGCCAGGTCTGCCAAAACTGACGGACAGATTTTTGACATCGACAAATGTTGTCATGTCAAAGTCTTTCGTGGATCGAAGGCATCCCGCACGGCTTCACCAACAAAGATCAACAGGGTCAGCATCACCGCGATCACGAGGAAGCCGGAAATACCGAGCCATGGAGCCTGCAGGTTGGCCTTGCCCTGGGCCAGCAATTCACCCAGTGACGCCGATCCCGGCGGCAGGCCGAAGCCCAGGAAATCCAGAGAGGTCAAGGTTGTGATTGATCCATTGAGGATGAAGGGTAAAAACGTCACGGTCGCAACCATGGCATTGGGCAGCAGGTGTTTGTACATAATGGTGATGTTACTGACACCCAGCGCCCTTGCAGCGCGGACATATTCAAAGTTTCGTGCCCGCAGGAATTCAGCCCGGACAACACCCACCAGCGCCATCCACGAAAACAACAGCATGATTGTCAGCAGGGTCCAGAAGCCAGGGACGATCATGCTGGCCATGATGATCAGCAGGTATAAGACCGGCAAACCGGACCATATTTCGATGAAGCGCTGGAACAGCAAATCCGTGGTGCCGCCCAGATATCCCTGAATGCCACCGGCAGCAATACCGACGACGGATGAGATAATTGTCAGGATCAGACCAAACAGGATGGATATGCGAAAGCCATAGATCAGCCTGGCGACAACGTCGCGACCTTGATCGTCCGTGCCCAACAGGTTTTCGCCTGAAGGTGGGGCCGGGGCTGGCACCTCCAGCTCCAGATTGATGGTGTCATAGGAATAGCGAATGGGCGGCCAGAGTATCCAGCCCTTCGCCATGATCTGGTCTTCGACAAAGGGATCTCGATACTCGGCTTCTGTTTCAAAGTCGCCGCCAAACCTGGTTTCGGGATAGCTGATCAAAACCGGGAAATGGAGTGCACCGTCATAGGACAGGACGATGGGTTTGTCATTGGCAATCAGTTCCGCGAACAGGCTGACGATAAACAAGGTCAGGAACAACCACAGGGACCACCATCCTCGCCGGTTGGCGCGAAAATTCTGCAGCCGTCGCCGGGTCAGCGGGGTGATGCGAATGCCGAGCCAATGGTCTTTGCCGGGTATGGTGCTCATCCCACATCCCGCCCTTCAAAATCGATGCGGGGATCGATGATGACGTACATCAAGTCACCGACCAGGTTCATGATCAGACCCAGCAATGTGAAAAAGAACAAGGTGCCGAAGACCACCGGATAATCGCGCGCCAGGGCTGCTTCAAAGCCCAGCAAGCCCAGGCCATCAAGTGAGAAAATAACCTCGATCAGCAACGATCCGGTAAACAGGATGCCGAGGAAGGCGCCAGGAAATCCGGCAATGACGATCAGCATGGCGTTGCGAAAGATATGTCCATACAAAACCCGGTTTTCGCTCAGGCCCTTGGCTCTGGCTGTCAGCACATATTGTTTGTTGATTTCTTCAATGAAGGAGTTCTTGGTCAACATGGTCAAAGTGGCAAAACCGCCGATGACCATGGCAATCACTGGTAAAGCCAGGTGCCAGAAATAGTCCAGAACCTTATCGAATGTGGAAAGACTGTCCCAGTTTTCAGACATCAGCCCACGCAAGGGAAACACGTCCCAGTAACTGCCACCGGCAAACAAAACGACCAGCAAGACAGCAAACAGGAACCCGGGAATAGCGTTACCGATGATTACAACGGCGCTGGACACAACATCAAATCGGCTGCCATCCCGCACAGCTTTGGCGACACCAAGGGGGATGGAGATCAGGTAAACCAGCAGCGTCGTCCACAGTCCCAGAGAGATCGAAACCGGCATTTTATCCAACACCAGATCAACAACAGCACGGTCGCGGAAATAGCTGTCGCCGAAATCAAGTTGCACATAGTTTTTCATCATCATCCAGAATCGTTCGGCGACGGGCTTGTCAAAGCCATACAGCTTTTCGATTTCCTTGATGAATTCAGGGTCTAATCCTTGCGCCCCGCGATACTTGCTGATGCCACCGGAACTGGTGGCAGACTGATTGTTTCGCGACGATGTTTCGCCCTGGTCCGCACCACCGATCCGGGCGGTGGCATCCACGGCGGTGCCACTGATCTGGGCAATCATTTGCTCGACCGGTCCCCCGGGGGCCAGTTGGATGATGAAGAAATTCAACACCATGATACCAAACAAGGTCGGGATGATCAGGGCCAGACGTCTGATGATATAGGCAAGCATGGCCTAGTTGCCGTCCTTTTCCATGGCATGTTTCAAGGCCTGTTCCCGGGCTGGATTGATCCACCAGGTATCCATAAATCCGAGATCATATTTAGGCTTGATCTCTGGTCGTTCAAACTTGTCCCAATAGGCCAGGTTATGGGTGGCGTTATACCATTCCGGAATGATGTAGTGATTGGCCAGCAACACACGATCCAGGGTCCGGGCGGCGAGGGTGAGGGACGCACGATCCGGCGCACTTTCGATACGTTTCAGCAATTCGTCAATCACCGGATCACTCAGACCTGAGTAGTTTACGCTGCCTTCCTGTTTCGCCGCCTCAGAACCCCAGAAATTACGTTCGGCAATGCCTGGTGTGGCGGATGTGCCAAAAGCTGTAGTCGTCACATCAAAATCAAAGGTCTGCATGCGATAGGTATATTGCGCCGTATCGACAATGCGGATGGTGGCCTGAATGCCGAGGCGTTTCAGGTTTTTGATGATGGGGGCAAGAATACGTTCAAACACCGGCGAGTAGGTCAGGATTTCAAGCTCCAGAACCTTGCCTTGTGGATCGGTCAGTTTGCCATCAACAATTTTCCAGCCACCCTGGCTCAGGCGTTTTTTGGCCCGGCGCAGATTCTTGCGCAAACCCTGTCCGTCGCCAGGGGGTGTGTAAACAGAAGTGCGAATGGAACTCGGGATTTTTCCCTTGATGGATTTCAGCAGCTTCTGTTCCGCGTCGTTCGGCAACGCGCGCGCAGCCATATCGGTATTTTGCCAGAGGCTGAGTGTGCGACTGTACAAGCCATAAAACAGGTTCTTGTTGGTCCAGGCGAAATCAAAGGCGAGGCCAAAGGCTTCACGCACGCGGATGTCCTGAAATTTCTTGCGCCGCAGGTTCAGGACAAAATACTGGCGCGATGCCGGAGCAAGGTTTGGTACACTTTCCTTGATCACCCAGCCCTTTTCGACGGCAGGAAATTTGTATCCGGTGGCCCAGCTTTTGGAAGTAAACTCTTCGCGAAAGTCATATTCCCCGCTTTTGAAAGCCTGCAAGGCAACCGTACGGTCACGATAAAAATCAAATTGCAATTTATCAAAATTATAACGCCCGACATTGACGGGCAGATCTTTCGCCCAGTAATTCGGAACACGTTCGTAAGCCAGGCTGCGACCCTGATCCACACGTCCGATCCGATAGGGACCAGACGTCAGGGGTGGGGTCAAAGTCGTCTTGTTGAACGGCACTTTTTCATAATAGGCCTTCGACAAGATTGGCAGTCCGGCAACAATTGCAGGAAGATCGCGGGTGACGACGCCATCGCGAAAGCTGTAGCGGATTTTGTGTGGCCCCGATGGCGTGACGGTTTCCACGTCTTTCAGGTTGATACGATATGCAGGTGTGCCTTCTGTTTTCAAAGTGTTGAAACTGTAGACAAGGTCTGCCGATGTAATCGGGCTGCCATCATGAAACCGGGCTTCTTCGCGCATAACAAATTCGACCCAGCGTCGTCCAGGTCCGATGTCGACTGTTTTTGCCACCAGACCATACATGGCGTCAGCTTCGTCTGCTGCTGAAGCCATCAGGGTATCGTATGGCAGGGTCTGGGCAATGGCCCCCATGCCGCGCAGTTTGACGCCTTTAATGATGAAGGGATTAAGGTTGTCGAAGGTGCCGACGTCCCGCAAACGAACGGTGCCGCCTTTTTGGGCCTGCGGATTGACGTAATCAAAATGTTTGAAGTCTGCCGGGTATTTCAGGTCGCCGAATGTCGACAAGCCGTGTCGGGGCTCGGCCAATACTGCACCAGTTGCAGCCACCAGCGAAAAGCCGGATATCAGCAAGCCTGAAAGAAAACGGCTATTCATTATTTCGTACGACCCATCGCGGCATTCAGCGTGGCGTCCTTCTTTGGATCGATCCACCAGCTGTAGAAGCCAACCCCGTATTTCGGTGCTGTTTTGGGCCGACCGAATCGATCCCAAAAGGCCAGGCGATAGGTTTGTGAGTGCCACTGTGGAACAACGTAATGACCCCAGAGTAAAACCCGGTCCAGTGCTCTGGTCGCCGCAACCAGTTCCGTCCGGTTGGGGGCTGATATGATTTGTTCAATCAACGCGTCCACTGCCGGATCCTTGATACCGATGAAGTTCCGGCTGCCCTTGGTTTCGGCAATGTAGGACCCCCATGAATCCCTTTGTTCGTTCCCTGGCGACAGGGTCCGGACAAATGTGTAGACGAAACAATCGAAATCAAAATCGTTCAACCGGTTTTGATACTGGGCCGTATCGACAACCCTGATCGTTGTTTGAACACCAAGTCGTTTCAGGTTTTTCACCATGGGCTGTACAATGCGCTCAAACGATGGCTGGATTAGCAGGATTTCCATTTCAAAAATCTTGCCATCTACATTTGTCAGCTTGCCACCTTTGATGGTCCAGCCTGCGTCAGCCAGCATGTTTTTGGCTGTGCGCAGGTTTTGGCGCAGGGCACCCTTTTTGTCGTTCACCGGCACGGTAAATTCCGTTGTGAACACTTCGTCGGGTATTTCGCCGCGCAGGGGGTTCAGATATTTCAGTTCGTCTTTACCAGGCAGTCCGGAAGAGGCCAGTTCAGTGTTCGGGAAATAGCTTTTGGTCCGCGTGTACTGGCCATAGAAAAGATTTTTGTTGGTCCATTCGAAATCGAAGGCATAGCCCAGCGCCCGGCGTACGCGGGGATCAGAAAATTGTGGACGACGACTGTTGAAAACAAAGGCCTGCATGCCGGTCGGATTTTCGTTTTTGACTTCGATCTTGTTGTACCAACCTTTGGTCAGGGCTTTTGATTTGTATCCCGTTGCCCAGACCTTGGCGGTGCTTTCCTGCCGAAAATCAAAATCGCCAGACTTGAATGCCTCCAGTTCAACCGTTTGATCGCGGTAGCTGTCGATGCGAATAATATCAAAGTTATACTGACCCTTCTGAACCGCCAGGTCCTTGCCCCAGTAATTCTCTACACGCTCATAGGTAATGGATCGGGGAGGATCGAGTTTCTTGATGCGATAGGGACCCGATCCCAGGGGTGGCTCCAGCGTCGTTTTTTCGAAATCGTGTTTGCTGTAGTAAGCCCTGGAAATGATCGGTAGCTGACTGGTGATGTGGGGCAATTCGCGATTGAGGTCGCCGGAAAACGAAAACTTCACCTGACGCGCGCCTGCTTTTTCAGCCTTGGCAATGCTCTTGAAATAATTTCGATAAAATGGATGGCCCTTTGCCTTGATCGTGTCGAAGGAAAAGATAACGTCATCAACCGATATCGGTGTGCCATCGTGCCACTTGGCCCGTGCATCCAGGGTATAGATGACCCAGGAAAAATCATCGGGAACTTCGATCGATTCGGCGATGTGGGCATAGGATGAACTTACTTCGTCGGATGACGACGACATCAAGCTGTCATACACCAGACCAATACTTGGCGCACTGACACCTTTCAGGATAAAGGGGTTGAGCGAATCGTAACTGCCTGTTGTCGCCAGTCGAAGTTTACCGCCCTTGGGCGCGTCCGGATTGACATAGTCAAAATGCTTGAAGCCCTTGGGATATTTCAGATCGCCATGCAAGGACGAGCCATGACTGACGGTTGATCCGGCCTGCACCGCCAGACCCGTCAAAAGCGATATGCCAGCGCCAAGGGCGACAACAACAAGAACCGCACGATTGATCATAATCATCCCCTTGAATAATATCCGATTTTGCGACACCTGGCGGTATCCTTGCAAGGGCCAGCGCCGATTTCAGCGGTAAATGTTATGTGTGCTGATTGTGGCGGTATTAAGGAACCTGGCCCGCCAGCAGTTTCAGCGTTTCTGCATGCGTCGCAGCATCACCCGCGGCCACGATGGTGTTTTCATCATCGAGGATCTTTGGATTGCCTTGCCAGTCCGTGACAATACCGCCGGCATTTTCGATAACGGGCACAACAGCGCAATAATCATAGACGTTCAAGCCCGCCTCAACGATCAGATCAATATGGCCGGAGGATAGAACCGCAAAGGCATAACAGTCCGTGCCATACCTGGTCAGGTGAGCGGTGTCCTCGACGCGCTGGTATTTTTCCAGGCGATCGCCCAAAAAATACTCAGGCGATGTTGTGAACAGGGTGGCATCGGCGACGGACGGGCAGCGACGGACGTGGGTGGGCTGGCCGTTGAAGGTCGTGCCATGGCCAGGTGCGCCGATCCAGCGTTCACCTGATACCGCCTGGTCGATAACTCCCATCCACGGGCGATGGATATCACCATCTTTTTTGGCGAGACCGATCAGCGTGCCAAACAGGGGAATGCCGGAAATAAAGGATTTGGTGCCGTCAATGGGGTCAAGATACCAGACATATTCAGCGTCTCCGCGAACGGTGCCGTGCTCTTCACCCAGAATGCCATGCTCGGGATAAGTCGCCTCGATCAGCTCGCGCATTACACGCTCCGCTTCGCGGTCGGCGATGGTTACCGGGCTTTCATCGGCCTTGGTGATAATTTCGAAGGGTTGGCGAAAATATTGCCGAACGACCTTGCCTGCAGCATCGGCGAGGTGTCCGGCAAATTCGATAAACTCAGGCGGGCAGGGTGCCGCGTCGCGAGATGACCAGGGTGCCACGCGCCTTGATCAACTGCCGCTGAGAAACTTGATCAGGTTGGCGCGATCCTTACCCTTTTTCAGACCCGGAAAGGACATCTTGTTACCTGCAACAAATGCTTTCGGCTTGGTCAGGAAAGCATCCAGGTCTTCAATCGACCATTTGCCACCAAGGGCCTTAAGTGCAGATGAATAACTGAAACCGTCAACGGATGCCTTATCACGACCGATAATGCCAAAGAGATTGGGGCCAACCTTGTTCTTGCCGCCATCCGAGAAAGAATGGCAGGCTGCGCATTTTTTGGATACTTTGGCACCGGCACCGGCATCTGCCGCCGCCATCAGGCTGGCGATAGAAGGTGCGGCAGGTGCAGCTTCGGCTTTTTCAGCCTTGGCTGGTGCAGCTTCTTCAACCTCAACAGGGAAGGCGACTTTGTCCGGGTTTTGGGGGTGAATTGCGGCGTCACCGATCAGGCTGACGACATAGACCAGCAAAATGGAGGCCAGAATACCACCGGCATATTTGTTAAACTCGAATGAATCCATCGTAAAATCCAGCACTTGAGTTGACCTGTGTGGAGCGGGAAAACCGGTCCGCACAGGCATAAATTTCTGCGACTTACATTGCGGCGCAAGATTATGGCGTATTCGGATCATTCCGAATCGCCTCATCTCATATTTGATAACCTTTTCAGATACTTAACGCAAACCTGTGTTTCAGAAAAAATCTGAAACACTCTAGCGGGTTCCCGCAGTCTCGCGCAACCCGTATAAAGGCCGTTAATCACTGTGTTAAATATGGTTATTACAGGAAAAAGCCCCCATGGCGAGTCATCAGAGCATAATTGTGATTCCCGCCCGTTTGGCGTCCCAGCGACTACCCGGCAAGCCCCTGGCTGACATCGGTGGCGACCCCATGATCGTGCATGTCCTGCGCCGCGCTGAAGAAGCCGATCTGGGACCGGTCGTTGTCGCCTGTGCCGAGGAAGAAATCGCCGAAGCTGTGACCCAGGCAGGTGGCATCGCCATCCTGACGGACCCTGATCACGCCTCAGGCTCGGACCGGGGATTTGAAGCCCTGAACAAGGCCGACCCCGAGGGAAAATATGACGCCGTGATCAATTTGCAGGGCGATTTGCCCTTGATTGATCCGGCTGCGATCCGTGCGGCCCTGATACCCTTGCAAAATCCGGAAGTGGATATCGCGACACTTGGCTGTGTGATTACGGACGCGGCCGAAAAAACAGACCCCAATGTCGTGAAAATTATTTTGTCTGCGGAAAAAGGCGCGGATCAGGGCAGGGCGCTCTATTTTACCCGCGCCACAGCCCCTACGGGTGATGGTGATCTTTGGCACCATATCGGGATTTATGCCTATCGCCGGGCGGCCTTGGCGAAATTTGTCGAACTGCCGCCGTCACCGCTGGAGCAGCGGGAACGATTGGAGCAATTGCGCGCCCTGGAAGCCGGGATGCGGGTGGATGTGGCCCTCGTTGACACTGTCCCCTTCGGCGTCGATACTCCCGCCGATCTTGAACGCGCCCGCGCCATGTATGCGGCGCGATCTGCCTGAACCTGAACTTGTTGAAAATACCAAAACCATGAGCCAGTCTGACACCGCCAACTCTGATCCAGCCCGCACCATATCCTTTCAGGGCGCGCCGGGTGCCTATTCGCACCTTGCCTGTCGCCACGCCTTTCCTGAATTTGAGGCATTGGCCTGTCCGACCTTTGAAGATGCTTTTGCTGCGGTGACAGAGGGACGCGCGGCCCAGGCCATGATTCCCATTGATAATTCTGTCGCCGGGCGGGTGGCGGATATCCATCATTTGATGCCGGATTCCGGTCTCTATATCATCGGCGAGCATTTTCAGGCCGTAAATCACCAGTTGCTGGTCGT
>Ga0233449_1003656_pt1 | contig 11064 bp, 9 predicted proteins | sample SI_124_October20_FD_183012 | JGI IMG/M metagenome (GOLD analysis project Ga0233449, IMG submission 183012) | Seawater microbial communities from Saanich Inlet, British Columbia, Canada - SI_124_October2016_200_MG | ecosystem: Environmental > Aquatic > Marine > Inlet | place: Canada: British... | reverse complement strand
CCGCCCAATTAACCGCGTAGAGCTTCCAGCTGCGCTGCGTATCCGGTGGCATCAACTGTGACATCGACAACTGCGGGGCCGTCGCAACTGAATACTGCGGCCAAAACAGCTTCAAGGTCGTCTTCCGGGCCAACACGCCATCCCCTGCATCCAAAACCCTCAGCGACCGCAGCAAAATTGTTCCGAGGATAGGTCACCCCGATTGAAGCCTGCTGCCGTCTTTGTTGTTTGATGTCGATAAGTGAAAGTGACGCATCGTTGAGAACGACGCAGACGATCTTGCCTCCCGCACGCCTGGCGGTCGCAAGTTCGCCAACGCACATTGTCATTCCACCATCTCCAGTGATCGCGACAACCGGAACATCTGGCTGCTCCAGCGCCGACGCAATAGCAGCTGGTAATGCAAAGCCCATGGATGAAAGTCCATTTGACTTGAGGACGCCAAACGGGGCAGAGGCTTGCCACGTTGCCATTGTAGAGATCATGTGCGCACCAGCATCTACGGTAAGTCTTGTACCCTGCGGAGCTGCTGCCTGGACCGCCCGGGTCACAGTCTCTGCATTCCAACCAGGGGTCGACAAGGAAAGACGCGCTGACATGCGTTCGCGCAGCGCTGATATTTCTTCTTCCCCCCAGTTCCCTGGTTTCAATTTATGTTGGAGAGAAGCAACGATACTGTGCAAAGGTCCATAAATGCCTGCTGTTGGCTTGACTGGCTGTTGGTGCCCGGCGGTGGGTGATAACTCCAGGACAGGTGCAGTGTACGGCCAGGGACCAGGGATAAGCTCCACGGGGTCCAGTCCATAAAGAATAATCAGGTCCGCCCCGCTGATGCTCTCTCGCTCGGCAGCAGCCCTGGTGAACATACCAATCATCCGTGGGGCGTCGTCCGGGAAGACTCCTTTGGCTTTGTACGTCGTCAGGACGGGCGCGTTGAGGCCTTCAGAAAGCAGACGCAGGTGCTCAGCGGCGTCGCCTGACCGGGCATCAAGCCCGACCAATATGACCGGTTTTCTTGATTGCTGCAGAAGGTCATGCGCGGACGCCATATCACCTGTTATTTGCTCGATATTAACGTCAGGCAAACTGGAAGTTGGCGTGGCTGGACGGGAGGCGTCTTCCGCGGTGAGATCAACATGTACAGGACCATAGGGAAGAGCTGTTGCAATGCTCAACAAGCCCTGGAAGTCGTCTACATTCTCACCGGTTAAATGGCAGCTCCCTTTTGTGAGGGGGTGGTAAAGAGCCTGCTGATCGAATACCTGGTGTAACGACGAACCAGCGCCCTGCCGATCCGTCAGCAGGACGACCGGCGACTTTTCGAGTGAGGCGTAAGCTATACCGTTGACTGCGCTGGCAGCCCCTGGCCCAACACCCGTCAGGGCGACCCCCGGTGCGCCTGACAATTCCGCGGTAACCGCCGCCATAAGGGCTGCGCCTGCCTCCGTTTGCGCGAGAACAAAGTCAATCCCCACCTTGGCACCAGCTTCAATGAGATCAAGACTGGAACCTCCACCTGGCACGCCAAACATTCGCCTCGTGCCACGTTGCTTAAGTGAAGTGATTACATAATCTGCTACGGTTTTCGACAAGACTTTCTCCCTGCGGATTGCTTGGGCACGACAGTACTTCGGCAATCAACGCTCCGCCAGATGCCCGTGAAAGAAGCGATCGGCGAAATCATTGGCAAAGCAATACCCAGAACCGGTGACGCACAATAGCTCGAAGTTGATGGCTATTCATTGTGTGGTGATCCAGCAATAACTGCTATAACCCCGCCCATGCCCCGATCCCACCAATCATACATTCCTGCCACCCTCCAGAACGTCCTGGATCACAACAACCGCATCCACATATGCTGTGACGAGTGCGGTCACGGCAAGCTGATCCCCTTGCAGAGTTTGATTGACCGGTTCGGGTTGGATTATCCGGTGCCCGATCTGGGCCGTCACTTCACCTGTGCTGGATGCGTCATGGTGGATGGGATCACGCGCAAGTGTGCTGCGCGGGTCATATCCAGGTAGCGATCTATTCTACCTTTGCGTAGCCCAGTTCAATGGCTCTCTGAAGAGCAATAAAAGCATCTCGCGCGACCTCAAACCGGCGACGACAAATGTCGAGTTTTTCGATCTCGGCAATCTCGGCATCGTCAGCATGGTCCATATCCGCAAAGACAAATGCTTCTTGAATATATTCGGCCCGCAGCTTCGCGACAGCATCAGCAAAACTCAGCATTCGTTCCGAGGTAATCGGCGCAACCTCCTGGTGGATGACCCTGTTGTTCGAGACACGGATTTCGTGCTCGATTTCCTTCAGGAACCGTGTGTTCTTCGTGAGTTCGTCATCGAGAGCCATGTCTGTTTTCCTTCAAGATACTGGGCGGGCGGGTCAGGACAATGTAGCAAAATCTTTGAGAGGTGGCAAAAAAGACGCCCGGCATCGGAGAAGAAACGTTCCGGCAGCAACGCAGCGTCGGTGAGCAGGTGAACGAAAAAAAGCTAGACACCGAGGCTGGCGTCTAGCTTTGTACCAAACATTGCTCAAGCTACAGTGGGGTCAACATGATGCGTGAGATTGTTGGAGGTATTTCACGCTGTGACCCCGGTACTACTCTACAAAGTACAGATTGCATACGACCTCACAAATACGAATTTGCAACCGGATTATCAAGAACTATCGTTTTGGATTTATTGCAAATTTACCAAAAATTATTGCTAACTGTCGTGGTCAGAGTGGATGAACTGCCAGCTCGTCGTTCGCTGCGTCCAAGCCTCTATTAGAAAGTTACACTTCCCGAAACCAGAGCAGACATGAAAAAGCGAAACGCCAAGGGGATCAGCGTCTCGCGAGTTATTCAGGGTCGGGGAGGCGCGCTGGTTTCAGGGAGAAATCAAAGCGCAACAACCCTGTGCCTGAATATGTAACACCATGTTGATCAGATTAGAATGTGTCCAGATGTCGCACCATGGCGTTGGCCCATAGTCATTCAAAGCTGCAGTTGTTACTGAATTTTGTCCGGTTCGAGAGTATTTGCCACCAGCGCTGCTAATATTCAGCCCAGGCAACTGCAACTGCAGGCGTTGGGCGAATGCGTCCAACGAGGGGTTGGTCGCATATGGTCGTGACCTGTCAGACCCAACTTCCGCCTGGAAGGCCGTAGAGAGTCCGCTGCAGTCTCACTACGAGCTTTTCTGCACCAGACTGGCGGAAAACACCAACGAGTCTAAAACCTGCCTTTGCAGCCGATACAGGGCACAACGCCACAAACCTGGTGAATTTCGTGCTTATCCATTTGTAGCGAGCGCGATGGTCCGTTGTGCGGGGTAGAGCGGACGTGGCGCAACATCGGCCAAAAGGTCGGTTGTTGACCCTAAGCGGACCTCCGGCAGGCCCATTGTTAACAATTTCTATGAGAAACGATATATAAAGAAGATTTCTCAAGACATATTTAAAAAGTTAACTGGCACTGGATCGTCGTCGCAGTTCGTTTTTGTCTATTTTGGCGGCAGGCGTTCGTGGCAGGGCATCGATGACAAAAACTTTGGCCGGAACCTTGTAGGCGGCCAGATTTTGTTCGCAGTTAGCAATGATGTCGACCTCATTCAATGCCTCGCCTTCTCGTGCGACGACATATGCGTGAAGAATTTCGCCGGTCTTATCTGATGGCGTGCCCACTGCCGCAGCCTCCTGAACGCCAGGATAGGCGAACAGAACATCGTCGACCTCACGCGGGAAAACATTATAGCCGTTAACGATGGCCATTTCCTTTTTGCGATCAACAATAACCACATAACCCTTTTCATCTAGGTGCCCGATATCTCCGGTATGAATCCAACCGCCTCGCATGGTCTCGGCGGTTTCCTCTTTACGGTGCCAGTATTCGACCATCATTTGTGGGCCCCGCACCCGGAATTCACCATTTTCCCCCTGGGCTAATACCTTCGTTCCTGTCTCAACGTCGACAACCTCGATCTGGGTTCCCGGGCAAGGTGGCCCGCAAGTTCCCAAACGGTTTTCATCGTGCCTGGGATTTAGCGAAAGCGGTGCCGCCTCCGACATACCAAATCCTTGGTGGATCGAACATCCAGTCACCGCCTCCCAGGCCTTGATAGTTTCTTCCGCAAAGGGTGATCCGCCACCACCGACCAGGCGCAATGTAGAGAAATCCGTCGACTTGTATTCAGGGTGCCCCATGATCGCTTGAAAGATCGGTGCCGGACCGCCCGCGAACAGTGTCACCTTATGCCGGGGTATGGCATGTAGAACCGCGTCGGGCCGAAATTGTTTGATCAGGACAAGTGTATCCCGGCCATAAGTCGGCACTAAAGCCGTCATACACAGGCCCCAGATGTGAAACTGAGGTGCCACGTCCAACCACACGTTGCTGGCTGGCTCTTCGGACCAGGACCAGGCGATTTGCCGGGTCATGTTTACGATGCTGCCATGAAGATGGCGTGCGCCCTTTGGCAATCCGGTTGTGCCGCCGGTATATTGCAGCGAGGCGACGTCGGTTGATTTTGGACGCGGTTCGGGCAGCGCGCACGCTTCGGCGGCCAGCCAATCGGTATGCATGGTGGCACCTGGACCCAGAGGAATGACGTGGTCGATCCCGTTTGTCTTGGCGATCGTCGAGACCATATCTTGAAGGGGTTCCGTGCAAATAACGGCGCAAGGATCGGCGTCCGCGATCAACGGCCCAAGTTCGTTCGCCGTATACATGGGGTTCAACAGCACCAGCACACCACCGGCGGCCCAGATCGCATAAATAGCGACGGACATTTCTATGGAATTTCCCATCAGCACGACGATGCGTTTTCCCTTGCAGTCCAGCGCCAGCAACTTGTCAGCAAATACAGCTACGGCATGACGATACTGGCGGTAATTGATCTGGTCGTCATCGCAGATGATCGCGGTGTGGTCAGGCGATAAATCCGCAGCAAAATCCAGTGCATCCACCATCGTCTCGATGTTCGGTTTGCCGTCGCCGTAATCTTTTAGTGGGTCGTTGTTCGCCATGGGTGCCTCCCTCAGGCCAGATAATTTTGTATGTCTAATTCGGTTCGCGGTCAGGCCTGAAAAGCCTTCTCTGAAATCGTCAGGTTTTCCTCGGCGGATGTAATCCGTTCGCTCAGGGATTTTGTCTCTGGTAACATCCAGTCGCGCACAAATGTAGCTGTGGTGCTGATACGTTCCGGATTGGGCGATTTGTCTGCGTTTTTCTGTAGGCGGCTCCAGGCCATACCAAGAGCAAGAAGTCCGGTCATTTCCATAAAGGGATAGGCCACAAAACCCGGGTCGGACTGCCTGGCAACAGCCTCCTTCGAAGCGCGCCAGGCGACAAGACCTTCCGACAAGGCGCCAGCCATGCCAGTCGCGCCTTGGGGCTGCGCGGCCAGGATTGCTTCTTCACAATCTTGCTCAAAAGCCCTGGCGCTGGCACCATCCTTGGCCGTCAAAGTGCGCGTGACTAGGTTGGTCGCATGCAAACCATTTGCGCCTTCAAATATCCGACCGATGCGGGCGTCGCGCAAAATCTGCTCCACGCGATATTCCTTGATATATCCATAGCCCCCATGGATTTGTATGGCAATGTTGGCGCACTCGACGGCTGCATCCGTGGCAAGCACTTTGCAAACAGGCGTCATCAGTTCGACCAAGGCGGGCTTGTGCCCCAATTCAATGTCAACGGCGCAGCGGTAAAGCATGCTGCGTAAACCTTCGACCCAGGCGGTTTGTGTCAACAAGCCACGCCTTACATCGCCGTGCCGATTGATCGGAACAGCACCGGCTTCGCGTTGGTCCGGCTGCAGTGCCCTGCCTTGCCGACGACCCGCCGCATAGCCGCGGCTGCGTTGGGCAGCGACCTGGCAAAGACCGGTCCCCTGGGCCGCCACATCAATCCGCATGGCGTTCATCATTGTGAACATGCGCATCAGGCCTTCCCCCGGCGCGCCAACAATTTCGGCGACCGCGCCATCAAAGAATACCTGGCATGTCGGGCAGGCATGTAACCCCATTTTATCTTCGATACGATCAATGCGGATGGTGTTTCGCTGGCCATCAGTCGAGACAGCGGGACACAAAAACAAGGACAATCCCCGGGCACCACTATCGGCATCCCCCGTGCGCGCCAAGACGCAATGAAGGATGTTAGGCGTTAAGTCGTGATCTGCGTTTGAAGTGAAAACTTTGTTGCCAGTTAGGTGCCAAACACCGTCGTCGTCTTGGTGGGCTTTCGTGGCAATCAGTGATATATCGGAGCCCGCCTGCGGTTCACTCAAGACGATTGTTGTGCTGTATTCACCGGAAATAATGCCGGGGATAAAGCGCCTTTTCTGATCTTCATTCGCCTGATCAAGGATCAGTCGCATGGCGGCTTCCGGACAGGCCACCAGCATCAGGAAATTGACACAGGCACCACCCAGCATTTCCAGAACAGCCGAGGTCAGAACGCCGGGCAGCCCTTGGCCACCGAAAGCTTCTGGAATGGCGAGACCGAGCCAGCCGCTTTTTGTAAATTCTCTCACAGCGGCGACCAGTTCCGGTGCAACCCTGACCCTGTTGTCGATCAATACGGGTGGGCTGATATCGGCAAGGGGATCCAGCGGCGCGATTGACCGATCAACGAATCGTCCTGACTGGGTAATGATATCCCGCGCAAGATCATCGTCCCAATCGGGAAGCCGGTCAGCCTCTGCGCCATATTTCAAGGCAAAGAGCATGTCTTCAACTGGCGTTTTGTAGTCCATATTCAATCCGCATTCATACCTATAATACGCTTTTCGACGATTTTTGTTTCCCTATTCGGCGTCCTTGCCGCCGCGCCACCACCAAGCCGGTTCTTTACGTTCTCGGCCAATGAACTTTACATCCAGCCAGAGTGCGAGACGCCGAAAGTGCGTGCCCGCCAGCCAGACCCAAAAGCGAAAATATTTTTTCTTCAGCCACGTCGATGTATCCATGTTGTAGGGGCAAACTCGGATGCAAATGCCGCAGTCTGTGCCCTGGTTGGTCCAGAACTTGAAACACTTCTCGTTGTTGATGGACCATTTGCGGATTCCGATTTGGTTGGAAATATTTAGCGTCTGATCGGTCGGACCGCCTTCCTGGATCGCGCCCGGTGGGCAGGCCTGTGCGCAGCGATTGCAAATTTCACAAAACTCCTTGATACCCCAGCGTTTGGGCTGGTCGTGCGCTAGCGGCATGTCCGTAAAGATTTGACAGATGCGCACTCGGGGACCGAATTCGGGGGTAATCAGCATGGAATGCCGTCCGTTTTCACCAAGCCCCGCCTGAATGGCGTAGGGGACTTTTTGTGCCGTATCGTTCAGAGAAGCGACCGCCCGGTAGCCCATACCCTGAATGAACGTGCCCACTGCCTGCATGGTACTGGCGTCCTTGGAATAGCCATAACCCACAGCCGTGCCCGCCGTTGCAGATGGGTAGGTCTTGATGATGTCGTGATCCATTGTGGTGCCGATGATGATGGTGTTGACCAGTCCCTCTGGCAGGTTTGCGGGCTTTTCTGCATTGTGATCGGCGTCATACCAGTGGCTGTAATGCCAGCGCTCATCCTGCGAAGTAATGCCGATGATTTCAGCGCCAAAGAGCTTCGCCACACGCTTCAGCTCTTCCGACATTATTTCTGGCGATTCGATCTCGACTTTGTGCTTGGCGACGCTCGAATAAATTTCGATGTCGTCCTGATAACCGTCGACCCGACCATTTTTGATGTTCCGTTCGATCAGAAGATTAGTGCCAACCCAACCGCCGAGGCGAAAGGCAAAGTCCTTGGCCGTGTAGCCATCACGGTTACGCGCGGCGATATCGGGGCGGTACATGCCTCGAAACCAGTCAATGACCTTCTTCGACATGATGCGCTCGTCCCAGCGACCTCGGTTGTAGATGTCGTTATTCTTGTTGAATCTTTCAAAGTTATCGAGGATCTCGAAATTGCACACTTCGTCGCGAGGATCATGTATGGGTCCCTGATAAGGCCCTTCACTCGTCGGCGGATTGTCGATGGAAAGCGGATTGGCGGCACTTTTCGAGGCGTCGTTATTCGTCATCCCAGCTCTCCGATCCAGCGTTTTTGATCTTGGTAACTTTCTGGCAACTCGGCTTTGGCCATTTCACCTAGACGCGCAGTTTTTTCCGGCGTTTCCTCAGCGATTTCATCGACCCACTTCTTTAGCAATAATTCATAGTCGTCTCCCACGGGGCAGACGTCGGCGCACCGACGGCAGCCGGTGATGATGCCACTGCCGCGCAGCATGGCTTGAAAAAGTTCCGATGATTCCATGCTGCGTAACATGCCGATTTGCTTTTTCTGGTCCGGTTCGGCCATGACACCGGTCAGATAATCGGCTGCAAATTCAAACCCGAACGGCGAGCGAAACGTATCGCAGTTTTTCCAGTCGCGATCCCAATGCTGAACAGCATCCGCCGGGCAGGCCTTTAGGCAACGACCGCATTCCGGGCCCAGACACAAGGCCTGTTCCATTTTGCGATCTGGTTCAATATCCGCCGATGTCATGACCATGCCCAAAATGACCCTGGGGCCATATTCGGGTGTGATGAGTTGATGGTTTAACCCTAGCGTGCCAAGCCCCGCTTCGACAGCGGCGTGGGTTGCCGATATGGGATGGGTCGCTTGGGTGTCCTTGCCTTTCAGAAACTTTGTCGGGTCGACATGATGGTACGGGACCAGCAATCCCGGCACGCCATTGTCTTCCAGCCAGAACACCAGATCGAGCGCCAGTTCCTCGAGCGCCGAGATCAGAAGTTCATCGCCATAAAACTTGTGTTGATCATTCCAAGCAGGCAGGCGCGATGTGGCGAAGCTGATCCGTTTGGCCAGCACGATCACCCGGCCACCATCGATTTCTGTAATATCTGACGGCCCCCTAGGGTTGGCAGGGTCAGGTGGGTTTTGGTCCATCACAGCGCCATCGGCAATCCCGACTAGATCAGCGCCCAAAGATTTCGTTTTTTGTTTGATGGCGTTGGATGTCAGCGTGGTCGGGATCAGCTCGTTCATAGTTTTGGTTCCTGCAACTTGATCTGCTGACTAAGTCTGAATTTTTCACGTTGTGCCTTGGCGGCCTTGCCAGTGTAGCCGTCCGGGCCAACCCAGCGGATGTTCCAGTCATTCATGCCAGGGATATCATCCCCTTTTCTGAGCGCCGCCTTATAGGATTTGCCTTTTTCAACACGCGCCGGCGTTGATTCAGGAATGACTTTTTGCGGCGTGGCTAAAAAGGCGTGATAGTCATCACCCACCGGACAGACCGCCGTGCAACGCGGACAGGTCCCGAAACAACCCCAGACCCGCGTGACGCCCTGCCAGAAGGCCATCAGCTCGCCGGAATTCAAGATCGATCGTCGGGTGTCGACGTCCGATTCAAGGTACCGATGAAAGAGGTTGGATACGCCGTAGATTCCCGTGACCTGGGCTTCGGTGGAGCAACCGCGTTTGTCGATATTGAAGTGCAAAACGGAATCTGTCGGGCAGGCATAAAGACAGCGCGAGCAGCCCTCTCCGATGCACAGCTGTTCAGTCATCGGCTGGTCAGGTTCCAAATCCAAGTCCGTTACAACAACAGCCAAGTTGACCCGCGGGCCATATTCCACACACATGAAATTGACCCCCAAGCCCAAGGTCCCCATACCAGCTTCAATGGCCAAATGACGCAGGCTGAGCGGCCCATAGGTCCCTGACTTTAATTCCCAATCCGACGAATTGTTGTTCATGACCAAACCGAAAAAGCCCTGACGCTCCAATTGTTCCGCAACCTTGCGGGCCTGTTTATCCAGCCGCCGATTGATCATCATGTTGACCATCTGATAGGGCTCAGGTTCTTTGGTGCGAAAGCTGGCGACAGGAACTCGCAAGGCCAAGACGATAACGCTTTTTGCATCACCGGACAGCCGACCCGGGGTTTGCGGCCAGCGCGGATCGGGCGGAAACTGATTAAGTGTTTTGGCACTGGCAATGCCGACCAAATCTGCACCGGCGTCAAGCGCCATGGCCTTGACGTCAGTCGCGGTCAACTCAGTTTTAACGGTTTTATTGGCACTCATGGAAATCTCCATACCCCACAGTACGGAAGGTTAGGGCCAACAATTGCCAGAGTCAATACCCTGAGGTATGGTGCAGAATGACAGTGCCTCACAGAATACCGAACAACACGCCCTCGCTTAGTCGCGATGGCTGGATTGACTCAGCACTTGATCGACTTGCCCTTGACGGTGTCGACAAAGTTCTGATTGCGCCGCTGGCCCGTGAACTGGGTGTGACCAAAGGTAGTTTTTATTGGCACTTCAAGGACAGGCAGGATCTGCTGGACGCCATGCTGACGCGGTGGGAAGGCGTCGGCACCGTCGACATCATTGAACAGGTTGAAAAGGCCGGCGGCACTGCCGATGAACGCCTGAGGCGAATAATCGAATTGTCGTTGGAACAAGTCAGCGTCAGGCTGGAACCTGCATTAAGGCAATGGGGACGGCGGAACAAAGAGGTCCGCCAGGCCCTGCGCCGTGTTGACGAACAACGCCTGACTTACTTGAGGCAACTCTTTGGTCAGATTTGCCAGGATCAATCCGAAGCCGAAGTACGGTCGTGGCTTTTGTATTCCTTGATCACCGGCAGACATTTGATCGCGGCGAAACCCGAGCACATCGACCGCAAAGACCTGTTGCAATCCTGCCTGGCCGTCCTGACCCGCCAATGAACCCCGCTATTGGCCAGGGTGCCGAAATGTCCGTTTTTGGCTAACAATCTCCGTTCGCGCCGTCGCCATATTCCTTCTGCTTTGGCCCGCTAAACGGACGTTGCTAACAAAAAGGTCCGTTATGCGGGGTGAAGCAGTCGTAGTCTGTCGTCGCTCAATACGGTGATTATTGACCCCAAGCGGACATTTCCAAAGCATCATCGAAATTGTTTTTGCTCACCTGTATTTTAATGTTGCATATAGGTTTGGCAAGGCGTAATGGAATTCGAAACTTGGAACGAAATCAGCGCTAGGGACCAGATATGACTTTCCAAATTGCGATGGGGCCGCG
>Ga0233449_1003653_pt1 | contig 11069 bp, 11 predicted proteins | sample SI_124_October20_FD_183012 | JGI IMG/M metagenome (GOLD analysis project Ga0233449, IMG submission 183012) | Seawater microbial communities from Saanich Inlet, British Columbia, Canada - SI_124_October2016_200_MG | ecosystem: Environmental > Aquatic > Marine > Inlet | place: Canada: British... | reverse complement strand
AAAAAAAAAAAAAAGGGCCCTAAAATCGAATAAGATGACTAGTCCAAAATTAACATTTGCATAATAAGAATTATGTAATAAATAAATTAATTAAATTTTAACAAATACGTTATTCATTTTTTTAGAATTATGAATAACTAATTCAATAAACTCATTTAATAGGTCTTCAGATAACTTTGTTTCTACAATATAGTTGGGTGTATTAAAATATTTGATACTAATTTGATCTTTAAACTCTTTCATTGATTCATCATCTATGGATTCTTGAATCAATTGTTTAGTAAATACAATACCGTTATTCGAAATAATACCAATTTGTTTCTTATAAATAGTATTTGAAACAATAACTTTACTCAGTCTATTCTTAATTTCATCTAATATTGTACTATCTTCAAGTAGTGTATCTAATTTATTAATATTATTAATAAATAGATCAAGTACATTAATAGTGTCATCATCTGTAGATGATACAAGTTCTTTAATATAAGGGGATATCTTATTTATCCATAATTCATTAAAATTTATTTTATGTTGTATACAAATTTGATAAATTCCATTATATATTTTATGGTTATTAAGAAATTTTGTAGAACTACCATCGTCCAAATCAACTATATAAGCTCTACTTACTGTTGCTGTCTGTGATTTTTCATCATAATCTTCGACTACTGCTGATAATTGTTGTTCTAGTGGTATAATTTTATTAATACTTCTAATTTTCTTTTTCTTAGTTGCTTGCGAAAATGACATGATAACATCTCTATTATATTCTGTCATGGATCCGGATGCACAATCGTCGTGTCGCGAAGTAAAAACGACCTGTACTATTTCTCCAATTTTTGGATTTTCATTACAATAAAATTTAACTGAATCTTCCATTAATATACTAATCAATTACGAAACATGTAATATTATCAATTTTTATTTTAACATTCATCAAAGATGAAAAGAACGAATTTTTCACTTTGTGAAATTATAGTTACACTTTCCAATTTTTATATATCAATGAGAGTTTTACCAGGGTACTATTCAATTGTAATACAAACTAATATCCCTGCCAATTTTTATCGTGTTCTAATATTATATAATGTTTTGAATCATATAATAGTTGTATTGAACAAGGATATCCTATGGATAATATCATTCACCTTCGGTGAAATACATCATCTATAATAATGATTTTTTCAATTTATGTATAAAAAAATCAACATCTTTTTGACTTAATGTTAGTGATGGACGTAATCTAATTGATTGGTTTCCACATGTTCCTATATTTATATTATTCTCAATTAATCTATCTTTTAATAAAAAATTATTATCGCAATCAAATGCAATAAATAATCCTTTCCCACGAATATTTCTTATTCTTCCAGTTTTATTTTCTACTTTAAAAAGTTCATCCATTAAATATTCACCAATATTTATTGAATTTTCTAGTAAGTTCTCTTCTACAATAATGTTATAAATTTGATTACTTAATATTATTTTAAAAGGATCACCCATCCATGTATTAAATGTCTGAAAAGGACTATCAGTTTTATATTCACTTTTACAAAAATAACCTGACATTTGCATCTTCTTTGAAAATGTAATTATATCAGGAAGATATTTTTTATCATCCGACCAATATTGATGTCCCCACATCTTTCCAGTTGAACCAACTCCTGTTTGGACTTCATCAACAATAAATGTTATATCTCTGTCTAATGCAAGTTGTCGCAATTTAATAAAATAATCATTTGATGCATGTCTATCACCACCTTCCGCCTGAATAGGTTCAATTATCATACCAGCAATTGTTTTACTATTTTTTAATATTTTTTCTGTTTGTTCAAGACATTTTTCTTCTTCACTAAAATTATAAAGTTTATTATCTTCCAATGGATATTTTAATTGTGGAAAAGGTGCTACAGGCCATTTAAAAGCAGGAATATTTATTTTATGCCATGCATTTGACCTTGTTGTAGATAAACAACCTAATGTTCTTCCATGAAAACCTTTTTGAAATGATAAAATAGAAAGATCTGGTGAACCTGGTTCGTTATTATCTAAAGATGTTCTTAGTCTAGTTTCCATAGTATGATCAGAATAATTATTACGAGCAAATTTTATAAAAGCTGCCTTAAAAGCATTTTCATTAGCACCCGACCCACATCCACATGCTACATACATAAAATCAAGTCCATCAGGACAATAATTCTTATATAATAATTCTACTTGTTCCTTCCATTCAATTGGCGGATTTACACCTAGTGCTGGACGATGAAGTAATAGTTTTTTAATATCTGGTGAATTTAAATTTAATTCATGTAATCTATTATGATTATAACCTACGGGTAATGAACCAATATTCCCATACATATCTAAATATCTCTTCCCCTTGGAATCAAATAAATAATTCCCTTTACTTTTCGTTAGATTAGTAAATAATTTAATATTTCGCGAGTCTATAATCTTGTGAAATGACATTGGCTTTGAATAATTTATAACTAAAAATATCTTTATATATTATTTATATCAATCGTATTTGTATTATTCTCTAAACAGTGTAATTTCCACATTTTTGAGATTTAGATTATAGAATTATTTTTTGAAATAACTAATTAAAAACTTATCATATACACCCTCTCTATTGGCGTAAACCCAAATAATACAAAAATAATACTAAAATTATACAAAAATAATACTAAAATTATACTAAAATATTTAAAAATATATATATTAGTTTATATAATGGTAAATTATGATTGTGCCAGATGTGGATATTCTACTACACATAAAAGTGTTTTTAAAAAACATTTAATAAGAAAAAATTTATGTAATCCAATTTCAAAAGAGATAGACAGATATTCACTTTTAACTATGAACAATTTCGATAAGTTAGCAAAACAATATACATCTGTTAATAAATGTAATACCTATGTAGTACTACCTGTAGACCCAAATACTCCTAAATGTGATCATTGTGGTAAAGAATTTAAAAGTAGACAAGGTAAATATAAACATATGAAATTTTATTGTAAGAAAAAGAAAGAAGATATGGACAAAGATGTTATAATTAAAGAACTAAAAGAAAGAAACAATGAGTTAAAAAATATGATAGAAAAGTTAATAAATAGTAAAACAAATATTAATAAATGTACAATAAATAATGCTAATGGAGATATCAATACAATGAATAATATACAAATAACCAATTATGGTTCAGAAAATATAGATTATATAACTGATAAAGTTTTTAAAAAATTATTAACAAAACCATTGTCAGCAATAACCAGACTAATAGAATTAAAGCATTTTCATCCTAACCATCCAGAAAATCATAATGTTAAAATAACAAATATTCATGATAAATATGCAAAAATATATCAAGATAAGAAGTGGTTAATAAAACATAAGAAGGATGTTGTAGAGGATTTAGTAGAAAATGGATATGCTGACTTTGAAGAATTTAAAGATTTAAGCGAAGATGAAATAGCAGAAAAAATAAAAGAAAAATATTTATTGATGCAAAAAAATTATCATGATAATTTTGAAAAAATATGTAAGAAAAGTGAATTATCAATAATTAATGAAACTATAAGTGTTGATATTTAAATAAATTATTATATCAAAAAATATTCTTAATGTGATATAATATTACTCTTTCATACTTTTCATCTTAGATGAATGTTATTAATCATAATTACGTAGTAATAAGTTAAGCTTCGCTTTTGAAATTGGAAAGTGTAACTATGATTTCACAAAGTGAAAAATTCGTTCTTTTATATTGCCATTACCTATTACCATTACTTCGTAAAAGGTAATGGTAATAAGCAATTAAATGTTTTTAACCGTATTTTTGCTTTGCAAATATTAATATACTACGTAAGTTGAAATAAAAATTGGAAAGTGTAACGATAAAATCTTTGATTTTTCGTTTCACTTTTTAACCGTTAGTTCACATCTTTAATCGAAGATTAAAGATGTGAAATAAAAATTGATAATTAATGTTGTTTATTAGAAAGTAATATATTAATGAATCAGCTTGATGAACGTATAGAATACGAGTATAGGTATGAACCTGACTCAGATTTTGCACTAATAACAAAAATGTTTCCAGATGCAAAGTTTCAAATAGGTATTCCTCCTTATAAATTAGATAATCTTATTACTAATAAAACATTAATTATTATAAAACAAGTATTTAATTGTGATTGTTACGATATGTGTATACAAGAACCAAAATATTTTGTTATTGCAGGAACGTGTATAACATCAGAATACATTATACATGAATTAATAAAGCAAGGTTATAAAATAGATTGTAAACATGTATTTATAGAAGGTTTTGAACAGTCTATAGATATTGATTATCAATTTAATATTATTCAAAGTTCATAATATAATTAATTTATTTATATATTTACACATGTAAACTATCAATTATCTTAAAAATAATTTAATATATTATTTTAAGATAATCAAACATTTTGATAGTCTAAACATATTCAATATTAGTTAATGAACCAATATTTGTAATCTTTGCATTACAACCAGTTAATGAAATCTCACATTTATTTGATAACATACTAACATCAACTATATTTTTACAGTTTGAAATATATAATACATCTAAGTTATGTAACATACTGACATCAATAATCTTACTACAATTAAATAAAAATAACTTTTTGACTCCAGTTAACATACTAATATCTGTAATATGTAATGAATCATACAAAAATAACCTATTCACATTATTTAACATACTTATATCAGTAATACTATGACAATGTAATTCTAAGTGATCTATATTATTTAATCCATGTAAATCTATAAGATTATTACAATCTAATGTTAAAAATTTAACATTACCTAACATACTAACATCTCTAATTTTAGAACAATCTCTTAAGGTTAATGATTCAACATTACCTAATTTACTAACATCAGATAAATTGTCTGAATGTGATAAATTTAATACGCGAACATTACTCAACATACTCACATCCGAAATCGGTTTTCCAAAAATTCTACAAAAATGTAAATTTAGAAATTCAATATTACATAATGCATGTATATCTAATCCTAATTCACAATCAGATAGATGTAAAGCATATATATTAGAAAGTGATGAGATATTACTAATATTAGGACACCATTCTAATTTTACCATACATGCCTCAGACAATACACTTACATCACTAATTTCATCACAATTACTAAAAATAACTCCAGTATTTCTATTTAAATTATTAATGTCATCACGATACTCTTTTTTATTATAATATTTCAATGAATCATCCGCATTTAAGATAATTACGTCTTTATATGCCATTATTATTATATAAAAATAGTTATTTAAGTAATTTTACACTATTAAAGATTTTCTTAGAATAAAAATTGATAGCATTCTTAACAATACTATGTGAAGTGAAAAACGCTATTAACAGTTAGGTCAACTTAGATTTTCGAAGAAAATCTAAGTTAATATAAAAATTGAATAATTATATTACATAATAGTAATATTTAAAATTATATGAATACCTCTCATTACTCAGCGAATTTATTAAAGTATATGAACACATCCGAATCCTACAATATGAATGTTAGTATACATCTTACAAATATATTAACACATGAACATCTTTATATAGAAGAACCAAAAGATGTTAACATTAAAGACGAATTATGTAATTTTATTTCATTATCACCAAATGAAATTACATGGGAAAATTTAGAAAAATTAAAAGAATATATTATATTATATCAATATCCAGATACATCTGCATGGAGCAAGTCTTATCATATGTCATTTATGCACATTGAAAATATAGACAAAGAGAATGACCACCTTATTCTAACAAAATATAAAAAAGATACATTTATAGATTCTTCAGGTGAAGAAATTATAATGGTAGATAGATATGCTGAAAAATTATATATACTACGAAATCAATCATCTGCATATCGTATATGGTTGCCATTTAAAGTCTATTTAGATACAATCGCCGATAAATAAAGAAAACTATATTACATCATTTCATTAAAATAATACATCCCTTGAAGAAAACTATCTGCTAAATCATCTTTCTTTGTATGTGAATTAAAAACAATTTTCCAGTTTTCAAATGGTTCAATCATTTCTTTACAATATTTTATACCCAATGACTTTGTTAATTTATAGGTCTTTGCACTATCACCTTTTAATTTTACTAATTTTTTTGTATCACCATCATCTGCTAATTTTAGTTTATTAGAAGGTGACATGAATTTAACTCTATTAATTTTTGATTTTGTAATTTCTTTATCAAATATACCTCTTATTAAGTAATAATCATAAATTGTTGAAGATATTGATTTCATCTTTGGATTTTTCATACTAGGTTGATTTTCAATGAGTACAATATCTGCTTCTAAAAAAGATTTTTTTAATTCTAATTTTCTAACTAACTCATGTTTTAAATCATCTGATGAAAGACATCCTACAGATTTCTTTTTGATTGGTTTAATAGTATATTGTTCAGTTATTTTTTTGAATACTGACTTTGCATGTGAATTACAATAAGATACGTTAGTTAATTGAGTATCATTAGAACAATATTTACTTTTTTTATCACAACTATTTTTTTCAGTTGACCAACTACATTTGTTATTTTTATTTTCAGTAAAATAATTTTCGAATTCAGGTGGAGTTAAATCTTTTGGAAGATGTTTTTTACAATAATATGCTTCATTGTTACTAATATCAGTATAACATGATGCATTCTTTCCACAGCTTAAACATTTAAATTTCTCTCGATCAGTTAAATTAATTATTCCCCAATCTAGTATTTCCCATTGTTCATCGGCATATTCAATTAAACAAAATGATAAATTAATAATCCCGACATCCCACGATAAAACCTTCATTATTTAAATAGTGAAATTATTCCTTAAGATTAAACCAAAAATATAATATATTGGAAGAATATATTTATCCTGTGTAGAAAACAGTTTGAATTTTGTAAATAAACAATGTTTGTGATTAGAAAAATTGATTTTTACTTTATAAAAATTTAATAAATAAATAGTATGAATTTTAATAATGTAATGAAAATTAATTACGATAAATTATTTAGCTTTATGTGTAAAAATGGATATCTTAATGATGTTAAAAAATTATATAAATTAAAACCTACTATTAGTACTGACGATAAATATGCGTTTAGTGTGAGTTGTGAATACGGTCATTTAGATGTAGCAATGTGGTTACTAGAAATCAAACATATGATTGACATTAGTGCGGATAATGAATATGTGTTTAGTATGAGTTGTTATAATGGTCATTTAGATGTAGCTAAGTGGTTGTATGAAATCAAACCTACTATTGACATTAGTGCGGATGATGAATATGCGTTTAATATGAGTTGTAGAAATGGTCATTTAGATGTAGCAAAGTGGTTGTATGAAATCAAACCTACGATTGATATTAGTGTTCATGATGAATATGCGTTTAGATTGAGTTGTATGAATGGTCGTTTAGATGTAGCTAAGTGGTTATATGAAATCAAACCAACTATTGGCATTAGTGCTGATGATGAATATGCATTTAGATTGAGTTGTGACAACGGTCATTTAGATATAGCTAAGTGGTTACTTGAAATAAAACCTACCATTGACATTAGTGTTGATGATGAATATGCATTTAGATGTAGTTGTATGAACGGTCATTTAGATGTAGCTAAGTGGTTGTATAAAATCAAATCGACTATTAACATTAGTGTTGATGATGAACATGCATTTAGAGAAAGTTGTGATAACGGTCATTTATATGTAGCTAAGTGGTTGTATGAGATCAAACCTACTATTGACATTAGTGTTGAGGATGAATATGCATTTAGATGGAGTTGTATGAACGGTCATTTAGATATAGCCAAGTGGTTGTACGAAATCAAACCTACTATTGATATTAGTGCTAATAATGAAGAAGCATTTAGAGAAAGTTGTGAAAACGGTCATTTAGATGTAGCTAAGTGGTTGTATGAAATAAAACCTACGATTGACATTAGTGCTGATGATGAATATGCATTTGGATACAGTTGTAAAAACGGACATTTAGATGTATGTAAGTGGTTGTATGAAATAAAACATGCTATTGATATTAGTGCCGATGATGAATACGCATTTAAATTCAGTTGTAAAAACGGACATTTATATGTTGCAAAATGGTTATATGAAATTAAACCTACGATTGACATTAGTGCTGATGATGAATATGCATTTGGATACAGTTGTAGAAACGGACATTTAGATGTATGTAAGTGGTTGTATGAAATCAAACATGCTATTGATATTAGTGCCGATGATGAATACGCATTTAAACGGAGTTGTATGAACGGACATTTAGATGTAGCCAAGTGGTTATATGAAATTAAACCTACGATTGACATTAGTACTTATGATGAAGAAGTATTTAGACATAGTTGTATGAACGGACATTTAGATGTAGCCAAGTGGTTGTATGAAATTAAACCAACTATTGATATTAGTGCTGATCGTGAAGAAGCATTTAGAATGAGTTGTGCAAATAATCATTTAGATGTTGCCAAGTGGTTGTATAAAATCAAACCTACTATTGCCATTAGTACTATGAATGAACATGCATTTAGTGTTAGTTGTATTAACAGACATTTAGATGTAGTAAAGTGGTTGTATGAAATCAAACCTACCATTAACATTAGTAATGATGATGAATATACATTTAGACACATCTGTAGAGAAGGTAATTTAGATGTAGCTAAGTGGTTGTATGAAATTAAACCTACCATTAATATTAGTGCTAAGGATGAATATGCATTTAAATGGAGTTGTATGAAGGGTCATTTAGATATAGCAAAGTGGTTATACGAAATAAAACCTACGATTAATATGAATAATATAAATAATGCTAAGCAAACTATAATAAAGTGGTTAATTACCATCAATATTGACATTGCATATAAAATTGTTAATGATGAATATATATTATATAAAAAAATAAAAACAATAAAAACAGATAATATTGTATTTAATGATAAATGTTGTGTCTGTTTGGAAGAACCAAATTGTTTAACTGAATGTAATCATATAATGTGTTTAGATTGTGTTAATATGTTGGAAGAATATATTTGTCCTATGTGTAGAAAACAGTTTGAATTTTGTTATGTATAAATGCTAAATTAATAATCCCGACACCCACGATAAAACCTTCATTATTTAAATAGCGAAATTATTCCTTAAGATTAAACCATACTCCTTAAGATTAAAACCATAATCCTAATATAATAAAATATAAATCTATTTATATGAATGAAGAATATGATATTTTATATAAATCACTTTTAGAAAATGGTACGTTAACTAAACTAAGTGGCGAAGTTGAAAAAAAATATATCAAACCAGATAAAGATATTCAAGTGAATCTGTTTGAAATTAAAAAGATACTTGCTGGGGGGAGCGCCAATTTTACAAATATTAATCTATCTAAAGCTATCTACCAGTCAAAAACTGGAATTAATATATTTAAAATAACAGATATTACGGCTTCAAATATAAATCTTGGAAATATGCAAATAAAGTCTTATGGTTCTATTATATATTTAAATTCAATAGATCTTGGATGTGGAAAAATTAAAACAACAAAACCAATAAGTATAAGATCGTCTGACGATAATTCAAAGGATAAAAAATTAGGTTCGTTACTGAAACAATTTAGTGATACATTAAAATCAACTGACAAATACGAATTTATAAAAATCAAGGATAGTAAAGCGATAAATGTTAATATAGGTACTCTTACAAAAGATTCAATTATTTACATTAAAAATGTTAATGCTACAGGAAAAGGAACAATAAAAATAGCAAGAGGAGTAAATATATTTTGTATTTTTGAAAACTGCAATCTTGATTTATATATAAATACAGTTGATGTGATTGATAAATGCGCTGTCGAAAAGAAATGCCCGGTTCAAGAAGAATGTGCGGTTCAAGAAGAATGTGCGGTCGAAAAGAAATGTCCGGTTCAAGAAGAATATGTTAAAACTATATGTCCTGCACAAAAAGGATGTTCTGTAGAAAAGACATGTCCTTCTGTGTCGGTTGGTAAATACTATTTGATTATTGTCTTTTTAATATTTATAATTATAGGAGTCAATCTTTACTATATAAATAAATATTGATTAATTAAAATAATATAACCAATAACTATAGCTAATAATATGAATAATAGTGCGAAATTAGATATAATATTAGGTCCTATGTTTTCAGGAAAAACAACAAAGTTATTAGATATTATGGATGCATTTGATAAAAAAGATGTTAAATATATTGCAATTAAACCAGAGATTGATAATAGATATACTGATACTGATAATAATTATATTATTTCTCACAATCTAAAAAAGAAACAATGTAATATAACATCTAATTTAAAAGATATATTTGAAGAAATTAAAGTTAAACAAGAAAGTGATTCTATTCAATATATTTTGATTGATGAAGGGCAGTTTTTTAATAATCTTTATAATTTTTGCATATTATGTTTAGAAAAATTAAATATTAATGTAATTGTAACGGGACTTGACGGCGATTATAAAAGGAAACCAATGGGTGAAATTTTAGATTTACTACCAATTGCAAATACTATTACTAAATTATCATCCAAATGTAATGTTTGTCAAGAAGATGCAATTTTTACTCATAGAACTGTAGCAAATACAGACCAAGTTTTAATTGGCGGAAGCGATGAGTATATTCCATTATGTAGAAAACATTATGTTGAGAAAAATACTATGACTGAAACAACATTTGATTCATAGTGTTATTTTTTAAGAATTCTTTTAATTTTTAGTGATGTATCTTCTTTAATATTGTAATTTAGATATCTTATTAATTTAATTCTAATACTTTTAGGAACTTTGATATTCCTTTGTACCAAGTTAATATTATTTATTGGTGAAAATTGTATATCCATATATTATAATATATTAGAAAATATAATAATTAATTGCGTATTTATCATATAGTTAGCATTATTAGAATAAAATTGAAAACAACTAGGTTGCCAG
>Ga0233449_1003650_pt1 | contig 11073 bp, 9 predicted proteins | sample SI_124_October20_FD_183012 | JGI IMG/M metagenome (GOLD analysis project Ga0233449, IMG submission 183012) | Seawater microbial communities from Saanich Inlet, British Columbia, Canada - SI_124_October2016_200_MG | ecosystem: Environmental > Aquatic > Marine > Inlet | place: Canada: British... | reverse complement strand
TTATAGTTAATTGTGTTACAGTATCTAAAGGTGGTGAAATATTTGTTCCAAAATTAAAAAAATATACATTGCCTCAATTATGTAATGTAATAAATCCAAATAATATTGTAACTGAAACTGGAATTAGGCCGGGTGAAAAATTACATGAAGATATGATTTCTGAAGCTGAATCATTAAATGTATGGAGAACAGACCATTTTTATGTGATACAAGATAGATTTGGAATAAAAGAAGAAGTAATTAATAATTTAAATTTACAAAGAAATACGGAAATATTTAAATATTCGAGTGAAAATGCAGATTTAATTTCAGATGAAGAATTACTAGAACAAATTAATATTTAAAATGTTATTATATTATTATTTATATATGAATAAAATAATAACATTTGTACCTGACAAATCTACATTTATGAATTTTTTTTATAAAAGGTTAGAAAGCGTAAATATTACACAAAAAGAATTAGAAAATATTATAGGACAAGATTGCGAAGTACTTTTTAATAAAGTATATGAAAGATTTTCTTTATTTAAATCAGATTATTTTAGAAAGGACAATAAAGTACAAATAATTACTGGTCATTTTTGTCAATTCTTTTTTATATTATTTGAATTATCTAAAATTTTATATGAACTAAATAGAGAAGATTTAGCAAACATTGTATATTTTCTAAATACAACACAAATGTCATGTGATTTATCTTTCAAAGTAGATTTGCCATTGAGGACTTATATTGATCATCCTTTAGGAAGTGTCATTGGAAGACATGTAAAATTTAATAGTGAAAAAATGTTTATATTTACAACTAATTGTACAATTGGTGGTAATTTTCAAAAAAACGGTGAATGGAAATTCCCAGAAATAGATGGTGATTTTGTTATGCTAGCAAATTCTTCTCTAATTGGAAATAATATTATAAAAGGGCAAGTAATCTTATCAAATGGATGTTATATAAAAGACGAAGGTGTTCTTGAAAATGTTTTAGTATTTGGAAGGTCTCCTAATTTAATTTTTAAAAATATCCCAGATAAAATTAATCCATATTTTGAAAAATTTAATAATTAAGCTAATCTTTGAAAACCAGTATGCGCTAAAGGACCTTTTAATTGACTTTCAATATTCGCACTTGTGTGATTATTATCAATTAAATCCTTTAATTCTTTGAATACGTCTTCTATATTTTTTAAATAGAATTCTACATCTTCTTTCTTATGTGAATAAGATGGATAGAAAGCATTTTTTGCTAGAATGTTTCTTTCTAACATTTTTTGTACATATAATGTTTTTATAGCATTTCCATTTTCATACTCAAAATTAAAAGCACTAAAACATGGTAATCCAGATATTGATAATTTAATATCTACTTTATCAGCTATTTTCTTTAATTCTGTTTGAAAGTATGTACCTATTTCTTCAATATGTTTTCCTACATTTAATTCTCTATGTTTTTTAATCATAGCAATTGCAGAAGTAAATCCAATGTCTTCTGTAAAGAATGTACTACTAATAAATGAACCTTGTGCTGATTCCATATATTTTCTTCTTCCGATAACTGCAGCCGATGCATAACCATTTCCCAATGATTTACCAAATACTGCTAAATCTGGTTCAATTCCTAATTTTAAATGAAGTCCACCCGTATTTAATCTAAATGCTGCAGATACTTCATCTAATATTAAAATAATACCTTTCTCATCACAAAGATTTCTGATTTTTTGTAAAAAGTTATCTACTGGTGGTTCAGATCTTTGGGGTTCCATAATAATACATCCAATATCATGATTATCTGTTATTTTTAATAATTCTTCAAATCTATTATAATTGAATGGAAAAGCAGTATTCTTTAAAGCTTTTGGAACTCCACTGGGGGACAATCCTTTTATAAGATGATTATCAAGTGTTGAATCATCATTATGATTAGTTGATAAATACCAATCATGCCATCCATGATACCCACAAAAAGCAATTTTATCTTTACCAGACGATGCTCTTCCTATTCTTACTGCCATACTACAAGCTTCACCTGAAGCTCTAGTATATCTCGCCATTTCAGCCCAAGGATGTAATTCCAATAGAAGTTTAGTTAATTCAACTTCCGAAGGGCAATTTAATGTTGATATATTACCTCTTGATACTGATTGTTGAACTGCATTATTTACATCCGGGTCTGCATATCCTAAAATAGAAGCACCTACTGCCATATAACAAAAATCTTTCATTTTTACACCATCCAAAGTTGTTATTTCAATGCCATTTGCTTTTTGGTAATAACTAGGCCATTGGTCCGGTAAAAACATTTCAGGTCTTTTTGATAAAAGTTGTGTACCACCCGGTATAATTTTCTTTGCTTCTAAATATAATTGTGCACCTAGATTCTCATTTTTATTTTCTTGTAGTTTTAGTATAGTTGGATTAGTATTTAAATAATCTAATACATCTAGATATGTAAAATTATTATTCTTATTATAAATATTTTCAAATATATTTTTTACTAATCTATAATCACCGGGTGTATCAATACTCAAATGTAAGGAATTTAAATCAATACTATCATAATTTTTAGAATCAATAGGAATATTATATTTTTCATAATTATCATTTAATAATACCCTAGTAATATATGGCGATACATGTTCTTTATCAAAAGGTTCTATTGCTTCGTTATAAGCTTGTTCAAGTAATTTAAATGAAAATAATTGCATATCAAAACCATCTGGAAATCCTTCAATATTTGAATTTCCAATATAATTTAATCCATAATATTCTTTGTTTTGTGATTCTGTAATAAAATTGTCAATTTGTTCTGGATCAATTAAAGGACAATCCCCAGTGCATCTTATGATAATATCCGCATTTGAAATTAATGCGGTCATATAATATCTTTCTAATACATCATTTTCAGATCCACGATAACATTTAATTTTATTTTTGACACAGTATTCATATAATTTAGTGTCTTCTGGGTTACTAGTTGTAGCAATAATAATATCATCAATATTTTTACATCGTTTTGCTCTATTATACATATGTTGAATAACACATGTACCATCTGTTAATTCTAATAAAACTTTATTTGGTAATCTAGATGAATTAGTTCGTGCTTGGATAATTAAAACTTTTCTCATTAATAATATAAATATTTTTTATTTAAATAGTAGTAAATTAATTTATATATATGAAATTAATATTAGGCACTGTTCAATTAGGTGTTGATTATGGTATAAATAAACAAAAACCAACTTTAGACCAATCACTTGAAATATTAAATTATTGTATTAAAAATGATATTAATACTTTCGATACCGCACAAGATTACGGTAACTGCGAGGAAATTATTTCAAATATAACTAATATGAATATAAATGTTATCACAAAAATAAATTTCCATTCAAAAGACCAAAATATTGATACACAAGATTTTGAAAAAATATTAGAAAAAGTTAATAACTCATTACAAAGTTTAAAAATTAATAATTTATATACATTATTGCTACATAGATTTGATGATTTTATAAACAAAGAACTAGTTGATAATTTGTTTAAAATAAAAGAGATGGGTTTAATAGAAAATATAGGAGTATCAGTATATACAGTAGAAGAAGCAATCAAAGTTCTAAAAGATGAACGTTTTACAATTATTCAAATTCCTTTTAATTATTTGGATAATCAATGGAATAATGATGAATTTAAATCTTTAATTCAAAAAAGACATGATGTTGAGATTCATGTTAGAAGTATATTCTTACAAGGAATACTTGTAAATGATTTTAAACATTGGCCAAAAATAAAAGAATATGATTTTGAACCTATATATGATAATATAACTAATTTATGTAAAAAATATAAGTTAAGTAAATTAGAATTAGTAGTTGGTTATATTAAGTCTGTAAAATGGATTGATTCAGTATTATTTGGTGTAGATAATATTGAACAATTGAAAGAAAATATAGAATTATATAAGAATACAAATAAATTAACAGATGAAATATTAAATGAATTTATATATAAATTTAAAGATATACCAAAAGAATTAGTAAATCCTGTTATGTGGAAATAAATATAATTAAAAGAAAAATTAATATATTATTAATGCATATATTAATTTTAGGTGGGACTAATGATCTACATGGCTGTTTGGATGACTATACTAAAAAACGATGTGATAAAGCGATAGAACTTATTAAAGATATACATACATGTATACATAAATGTATAGTCCATTTTTCAGGTGGTTTTAATGACAGGTTTAATAAAATGAAAAATAATATTTCACACTCAGATTTATGTATGAAGTATTTTCTAGAGAATATCACACACTTTGACAACGAGAATATGTTATTGCATAAGAATAATAATAGTACTGTAGATGAAGCAATAAACATTGGTGACTATTTAAAAAATACTACCGAAAATATAAAAATTATAACAAATGATTGGCATATGGAAAGAGTAAAATATTTATTTAATAAAACATTTTTATTTTATAATATAAATAATTTTGAATTTATAAGTATAGACTCAATCAATGAAATACACAAGACTGTTTTAACAAAAGAAAATAATGAAAAGTTAGAACAATTAATTAATAAACCAAATGGAATATGGAAAGAGTGGTTAGAATGTAATTATTATATGAAATATTTAAATTTAAAACTTGTTAATAAAACTGATAATGACGGACAAACAATTGTTAATATTAGGAATGAAAATAATGAATATTTCTTTAATACTGAAAAATTTAGTTGGGAAACTTTTAAAAATATTTTTTATCAAAAATATTTTTCAAATGAAATTCCTCCTTATTTTATTACTTTAGACAATGAAGTTATTGGATTCATTGGATGTAAAACAACTGAAAGAAATATTAATGATATTGGTATTATGATAGTTAAAAAACATCAAGGAAAAGGATTGGGAAAGATTTCACTATCTAAGTTTTTAGATATTTTCAAAAATAAAGAACAAACAATCGTATCTAAAATATTAAAAACTAATATTGGTTCTTATAAAATATTTATATCAAATAACTTTAAACTAAATGAAGAAAAAACGACTGACACATCCTATTATTTAACATATAATTATATGCATTAAATTTATTCTATCAAACCCCATGAAATTGGTGTAGCAAACTCAATATCAACTCTCGCTTTTTTACCTAAAATATCATCATAATATTTTGTATGTAATCCATTACCCGGTCTAACTGATCTTACATTACTCGATGATAGAAGGTCCCCTTTTTTAATTTCACAAACTGCATATAATGATCTTCTAAATGTTTTAGTAACTGCCTCGCTTTTAACACCTCCATATTTTATGGTACCTGTGCACTTTTCAGCAATTCTAACATATTCTACCATTTCCTTAAACTCTATTGGTGTTAATGAAAATGCATCATCAACACTACCACTATCTCTTGATAAAGTAAAATGTTTTTCAATTACCTTTCCACCTAATGCAACAGATGCAATTGGAACAGTTGGACCTAGAGTATGATCTGATAGACCAGGTATAACATTATATGTTTCTTTCATATTTACCATTGTTTTTAAATTTGCATCTGCTGGATCTGCAGGATATGCTGCAGTACATTTTAACATTACAATATGTTTCGTTCCATTACTTCTTAATACATGAACCGCTGATTCTAAATCTTCTAACGATGCACAACCACTTGAAATAATAACTGGTTTTCCAGTTTCTGCTATTCTTTTAATTAATATATGGTCTGTAACTTCACATGAAGCAATTTTATATGCTGGACAATTATGTGATTCTAAATGTTCAACTGCTGTTATATCAAAAGGACTAGAGAAAAGTTCCATTCCTAAATCATTTGCTTTTTTCATAAGGGTTGGTGTCCATTCCCATGGTGTATAGGCTTTTTTATATAAATCATATAATGTTCCGCCATCCCATAGAGTACCACCTTTAATCATAAATTCTTCTTTATCAGAATCTAATGTTATAGTATCTGCAGTATATGTTTGTAGTTTAATAGCATCTGCGCCTGCTTTATGTGCCTCTTCGATTAACTTTAATGCAGTATTAATATCTTGATTATGATTAGCAGATAATTCCGCTATAATAAAGATGTGGTCCCCTCCAATTAGTTTGTTGCCAATATAAAATTCCATTAGAATTATATAGCGATATTCTTTTAAATAATACTTTTTATATAATTCTAATGAATATTATACCATATAATACACAATATACAGACCAAGAAGATATTGATGCAATAATAGATTTGTTTAAATCAGGTGGATTTTTAACTTGCGGACCAAAAGTTGAAGAATTTGAAAAAGCAGTATGTGATTATACCGGTGCTAAACATGGTGTTGCAGTATCAAATGGGACTGCAGCTCTTCATATTGTTTGTCTAACATTGGGTTTGAAAGAAGGTGATGAAGTTATTGTTCCTGCTATAACTTTTGCTGCTAGTTCAAATTGTGTTTTATATACTGGTGCTAAACCAGTTTTTTGTGACATAGAAGAAGATACATTGAATATTGATTGTAATCTTATAGAAGATCTAATTACTGAAAATACTAAAGCTATAATTGCTGTAGATATGGGCGGACAAGTATGTGATTACCATAGATTAAGAGATATCTGCAATAAACATAATTTGGTATTAATAGAAGATGCGGCACATTCAATTGGTGCACAAGAAACAAAATGTCCAAAGAGTCCTAAAGTAGGTTCATTTGCAGATTTCACAACATTAAGTTTTCATCCGGTTAAAAATATTACAACAGGCGAAGGAGGTATGGTAATGACTAATAATATCAAATATTATGACCTGTTAAAAAAATATAGAGCTCATGGAATGACTCGAGATTTTAAAGATAGAGAAAATTGCAAAGGCATAAACACAACTCCAGGTCATGAATATGATATTGATATACTAGGTTATAATTATAGAATGACTGATATTCAAGCTGCATTAGGTATATCTCAGTTAAAGAAAATAGATATGTTTATGAAAAGAAGAGAAGAAATTAAAAATTATTATTTGGAAAAATTAAATGAAAATAAAGAAGTTGTATGTTTGAATTACAAATTTGATTCAGCAAATCATTTATTTATTGTCAAGATTAAAAATGGAGAAAGAGATGAAATATATCAGAAATTAAAGGATAATAATATATATTGCAACGTTCATTACAAACCGGTGTATTTATTTTCTTATTATATTAAATTAGGATATACTAAAGGATTGTGTCCGGTAGCAGAAAAAATGTATAGTGAAATTTTATCGTTACCTATTTATTATAAATTAACTAATGATTTACTTGATAATATTATTAATTTATTAATTACATGAAGTTCAGGTTATCTTGGAATATTATAAAATTATTCCAATAAAAAGTATAACATGATTAACTGCAATTGGTTACTCTCATAAGACAGAGGAAATTATTAAAGTCTTAAAAGAAGATAATTATTGTATTTCTTTATTATCGCGATTAGATCCAAAATAAGAGGTGACATCAAACTTTTCGGATTGGTTTATTCCTATGTCTGATAATGGAATATCTAATGAACCCTGACTCTTTTTCTCTAGGTTGTTTTTTTATTATATATATTAATTTAATTAAAAAAATAATTATAATATAATTAATGAGTATAAATTTTAAAACGTATTTAACTCCGAGTATACCAAAAGAAATATTCGAAATTTTGTCAAAGTATATAGAAGAAAAATGTGATATTAAAGTTAATTTAATTTTAGAAACAGTATCGTCTGGACCAAAAAAAGGAGAAGTTATGAAAGAAGATTTATCTTTTATGTGCAGCCCCCCTTATTATTGGTTAAATGATATGTATCCAGACTCCATAGAATTATTACCAACTGCTCCTGTTTTTGATGATTCACGAAATAATGATGAACCTCTTTATTTTTCTGATATTTTAGTAAAAGATGATAGAATTAAATCATTGGATGATTTAAATGGTCATAAATGGGCATATAATGATACTGAAAGTTTAAGTGGATATTTCTGTATCAAAAATAATATGAATAAAATTAATATGATATGTTCAGGTAGTCATTTAAATTCTATCGAAATGGTTTCTAAAGGTGAAGCAGATATTACTTGTATAGATTCAAATGTATTATTATTTACCAAACATAATTTGAAATTAATTGGAACTTTTGGACCTCATCCTGTTCAACCATGTGTAATTAACAAAAATTGTAAATTTAAGGATAAAATTATTAAAGCATTTGAAGAAATTAATAATAGTAAATTTATTGATGAATTAAAAAAATATAAAATTAATAAATTTTCCAAGGTTGATAAGGATTTTTATTTAGAAAAATATACAATTAGAGATTTGTTATAATTATAAAAAAGTCTTTATTTAATAATATTATTTTTAACCAAATAATAGCTTATCAATTGTTGTTCGAACACAGAATAAACGATGTAAAACAATACCTAAAATAAATAATATTATTAGTATTTTTTGAAAGCTATAAGTTGGATAAAATAAATTTATTATATATCCTAACACGATTGTTAGTATAACATCAATAATAGCTATATCAAGAATTCTTATTGAATGTGCTCCAGTTTTTGGTTTCCCAAATATATTCTGATATTGACAAAACATATAAATATAATTAGATTATAATATAATTAATTTTTTTAGAGTTTTCATTGCCAGTAAAATTATCATCTGTAAATTCTTTTCCAGAACAATTAGAGTGTGGGTGACAATCATTCTGGTTTTTACAAAATTTAAATTTTCTTTATTAAGATTTTTGATTAAAATGTATATTCTATATCAATTGATTACAGTGTATTAAATATAATAACTATTGGTTTGATATTGATGGTTTTAAATATTTATTTGATTATAATCTATTACAAACAAAAAATAAGTTGATTACTATATTAGGTATATCATATATGATTATTGCGGATACATGCGATTCTTTATTAGTCTATAATAGAAATTCTACACATGAAATAGTTAAATATATTGGTAATATAATATGTTATAAACCACCGGATTGCATTTAAATTTTGAAGGAAGTATGTGTTTATCCAAATAGTAGGTTATTCCCTAACAATCTCATAAAATAAGGTCTGAACATTGGATAATTGTAAAAGGAAATACAAAGGTCAATATGGTGAAGGTCAACCTCTATATATACCAAAAGTAGTTTTACATATATTAGAAAATATAGGTGAAAAAAATGTAGATAATTTAAAATGATTTAAAAAAAAATATCATATATTTTAAGGATTTAAGTTTTATTTCTTAAACACACATTGTTCCCAAATCGTGAGGAAAAATTTAACAGTATATCTGCTTTTAAGATGGTTAATTTAATAAGGTTCAACTCATTTGAGTAGATATTTACAATATTATAAGGCTCCCATTGAGGAAAAAACTAGATCTCGCGTCGCAATTGGATAGGTCATAAGACTTCCAGTGGGTTCAAGTCCTGGCGAAAGTTTAATAAAAATGTTTAAAATAAATTTATTTTAAAAATTTTTATGTATCACACTATATACATGGATTACAATAGTCCAATCTATCGTGAAAAATATTTAAAATATAAAAAAAAATATACAGAACTTAAAAATTTTGAACAAGAAGGAGGTATGAAGTTCTTTGCAAGCAATCCAGCCAAGGCGATTAATAAGGAAATGAGCCTAACATTTACACTTGCAAAAACTAATGCTATAAATGATTTAGATAATAAGTTGCAAGGGTTACAGTCAAGTCAAAAAACGGCTATTAAAAAAGATATTAATATTGCGTTATCTGAAGGTATGTTGGGTTTAGCAGGAAAAGGACCAATTAAAAAAGATATAGATAACAATAAATCAATTGATAAGTCTGCTATTGAATTATTAAAAGGGTTCTATACATCCCATCTAAAGACTGATACTATTAAAAATTATGTTGATACCCAACTAACAGAAAAATTAGATGTTATACATAAGGAGGTCTCAGGAAAAGTTAAAACAGAAGAAGTTAAAACAAAAAATAAGGAGGTTAGTGTAGAAACTATCAAAGCATTAAATGACCAACTTAATGTCGAATCTTACTGTGAAAAAGCAGGTGTTGAGGTATCAGCATGTGATAAAACCAAAATTGAAACTGTCACTCTTTTAACAAGCGTGCTTAGAAAAATGAACAATGCTGAAAATGCCTATATTAAAGAATCTCAATCTGCTCATGAACAAAGAAATAAATATCAAGATAAAATGAACGAATTAGGTTCTAAATATTCTGGAGAAGATGGGCAAGTAGTTAAAGATTTTGCTGAATTAGAAAATAAAGTAAAAGATGCTAGTAAGAAGAAGAAGAAAGATTTTATTGATGCATTAGGCTTAAAAACGATTGAACCAGATAATTTAAATAGAGAAACATTAATTGCTGCATTAGCAAACCCAGATACTAAGATTACTCCGGAAGCACTTGGAAAACTTAAAGAACTTGATAGCCCGCCTAGTCCAAAGCCAGACACTAGCTCTCCCAAATCTCCTAATGCAACTAAAGCAGCTGATGCACCTAAAGCAAAGGGACCCCCTGAATCTAAAGCAAAAGGACCTCCTGAATCTAAAGCAAAAGGACCTCCTGAATCTAAAGCAAAAGGACCTCCTGCAGCCAAAGATGTGGTCAAAAATAAATACCATTATTAATTGAACATTTTAGGATAATAAATATTATTTTACTATTACATTATCCTAAAATATATAAAAATGCAAAATTAACTCCAGATAATGGGATACTTTCTTTTAAATATAGTAATATTTAAAAACAAATATCAAGTATTGTTTTAAACAAATATTATATATACTATTAGCTATATAATATAAGCTCTATATTATTAAAAAAATTGATAATACAATATATTGAAAACTATTTATTAATCTATTAGTAAATTAATATATATAGTTCCCAATATGAGGAAATTAGCAAGAGTTCCCGAGTGGTCAAAGGGGTTGGTCTTAAGCACCAATGCGTCAGCTTCGTGGGTTCGAATCCCACCTCTTGCATTTGTCTTTTAACAGCAATTTTATAATATTTTATAGAAGACAG
>Ga0233449_1003639_pt1 | contig 11094 bp, 9 predicted proteins | sample SI_124_October20_FD_183012 | JGI IMG/M metagenome (GOLD analysis project Ga0233449, IMG submission 183012) | Seawater microbial communities from Saanich Inlet, British Columbia, Canada - SI_124_October2016_200_MG | ecosystem: Environmental > Aquatic > Marine > Inlet | place: Canada: British... | reverse complement strand
ATTCCGGTCTTTATATCATTGGCGAGCATTTTCAGGCTGTGAACCATCAATTACTTGTCGTTCCCGGCACCAAGCTGGATCAGATCGAAGCCGTCCACAGCCATATTCACGCCATCGGCCAAACCCGCAAGACTTTGCTTGGCCTGGGGCTATCGCCCCGCATTCACGCGGATACGGCGGGTTCTGCACGGGATGTGGCCAAATGGGCCGATCCGGCCCATGCGTCTGTTGCCTCAACCCTGGCGGCCGAGATTTATGGCCTCGAAATCCTGAAGTCAGATATTGAAGATGCCGGACACAACACCACCCGCTTTGTTGTGCTGTCCACAGATCCGGTTCAGGCCGAGCCTGATCCCGGCAAGGTCATGACGACATTTGTCTTTAATGTGCGCAACGTGCCTGCAGCCCTGTACAAGGCCATGGGCGGTTTTGCCACCAACGGCGTCAACATGGTCAAACTGGAAAGCTATCAGCTCGGTGGCTCTTTTAATGCCACGCAATTCTATGCGGACATCATTGGTCATCCGGAAGACAAATCCGTGCGCCTGGCTCTTGAGGAACTGGAATTCTTCACCAGCCGCATCAAGATCATGGGCGTCTATCCCATGGCCCCTTTCCGCGACAGCGATATCTACTAATCCCGTCAGGCTGTATCCAACAGCTTGTTGATTCAGGCTGTTTCCAACAGCTTTTTAATTCAGGCTGTTTCCAACAGCTTGTTGATTCAGGCTGTTTCCAACAGCTTGTTGATTCAGGCTGTTTCCAACAGCTTGTTGATTCAGGCTGTTTCCAACAGCTTGTTGATTCAGGCTGTTTCCAACAGCCAGGCCCGGATCAGGTGATGGGCGATGGCGATGGGGTGTGGCATGCGGAAAAGACCGTCACCAGGCGGCGAATTAATTGACCGCTCCAGGGCTTCGGCGATTTCGTCGCGCGTGAACCAGCCTGCATGTTCCAGCTCTTCTTCGTCTATGGTGATTTCTTCCGATATCGCCTCGGCAATACATCCCATCATCAAGGAAGACGGAAAAGGCCACGGCTGAGAGAACATATAGCGGACTTCAGACGTTTTGATGCCGCTTTCTTCCAGAACCTCGCGCCTTACGGCATCTTCTATGGTCTCGCCGGGCTCGATAAATCCGGCGAGGGCCGAATACATGCCCGGCGGGAACATGGCTTTGCGGCCCAGCAGACATTTGTCACCCTTGACCACCAGCATGATAGATACCGGATCTGTGCGCGGAAAATGCTGGGTTTTGCAATCCGGGCATTCGCGCGTGTTTCCGGCAGCCGCGGTTTCTGTTTTGCTGCCACAATTGGCGCAAAACCGATGGCGACTGTGCCAGTCGATAACCGACCGGGCATGGGCCAGGACGCCAGCTTCGTGGGTGGATAATTGTGAGGCCACCGTCCGTACGTCAATAAATTTGCCCCGACCCTTCAACTGGCCGTCTCTTGCCGGGTCGCTTTCATCATCCAGACCGATGGCAAACCGCGGTATGTCACCGTCCAGGCCCAGAAAAAGAAGTTCGCTGTCGTCAGGACAGTAATACCGAAGCTGTTTCAGTGGCTGCCAGGCGAGCATGGGATCAACTTCAATATCGATCAGGCCGCGCAAATCCCAGAATGGCAATACAGTCGCGTCTTTGTGGGTTTTGAACGCGTCGATCGCTGCATCGTCCTGGCGCAATAGCGCTGCCCGGTCGAGCTGGTTACCGCCAAATGTAATGGGGTCGTCGGGAGAAGGTATATCCATGGCGACGAACACTGCCATAGCTTGGGTATTTGGGCAATTGCGACCACCAGATATAGATTGTTATCACGCCTTTTTGAGAAGCTGCATAACAGGGCTTGCGCCGAGGGGAAAATTACCTGATATAGTGTCATTCGGGAGGTTGGCGCCTGGACGAGTTCCTCGCCAACCCGGTCAGATCCGGAAGGAAGCAGCCGTAACGAGTTTCGCTCGGGTCGGGCGTTCAGCCTCCCACCTTTCATTTTACAGCCATGCTACCAACCGTGAGTTATCCGAAATGCAGCGGTTCCGTCAAAGCCGGAAACGTTTTATGATCAGGCTGTAATGACAGACACAGAATCATCACCTTCGGAAGCCAGTGGCGATCAGACACCTAGTGGTGATCAGACACCTTATCGTGTCCTGGCACGAAAATACCGACCTTCAACCTTTGATGAACTTGTGGGCCAGGAAGCGCTGGTGCGAACCCTTGCCAATGCCATTGACCGTGGACGTCTGGCGCACGCCTTTATCCTGACTGGCGTACGGGGGATCGGCAAAACCACGACCGCCCGGATTATCGCCAGGGCCCTGAATTGCATTGGTGAAGACGGCAAGGCCGATAAACCAACGATCACACCCTGTGGTGTTTGCGACGCCTGTGTCTCCATTGCCGAAGACCGTCATGTGGATGTGCTGGAAATGGATGCGGCCAGTCACACCGGTATTGATGATGTGCGCGATATCATTGACGGCGTTAAATATGCCGCTGTGTCCGCCCGTTTCAAAGTCTATATTATTGACGAAGTCCACATGCTGTCGCGCAATGCGTTTAATGCGTTGCTTAAAACGCTGGAAGAGCCGCCCGAGCATGTGAAGTTTATCTTCGCCACCACAGAAATTCGCAAAATTCCGGTTACGGTGCTGTCGCGCTGCCAGCGCTTTGATCTGCGCCGGGTCGAGAGCAACGAACTGATGACCCACTTTGGCAATATTGCCAAACAGGAAGGGGCAGCGCTGGAAGACGAAGCCCTGGCCCTGATTGCCCGTGCTGCGGACGGATCCGTGCGCGATGGTCTTTCTTTGCTGGACCGGGCAATTGCCCATGGCAGCGACCAAATCAGCGGGGCTGAAGTCCGGGCCATGCTGGGCCTGGCGGATCGCACCGGGATTTTTGATTTGTTTGAACAGGTGATGTCCGGTGACATCGCGACGGCGCTGTTAACCCTGCGTGGGCTTTATGATGGCGGGGCCGATCCGGTTGTCGTGCTGCAGGATTTACTTGATTTAACGCATTGGCTGACACGTTTGAAAGTTGTGCCGTCTGCTGCTGAAGATGTCACAGTTCCGGAAGCCGAGCGTATGCGCGGCGGCGAAATGGCCGGGAAACTGACCATGCCGATCTTGTCCAGGACCTGGCAAATGTTGTTGAAGGGTCTGGGCGAAGTACGAACAGCACCCACGGCTATTTCCGCCGCTGAAATGATTTTGGTGCGGCTGGCTTATGCGACCGAATTGCCGCCACCTGGTGATCTGGTCAAACGCATTGAAGACGCCGGCGGCGTGCAGGCCGCAATTCAGCAAGGCGCCTCACCTGCACCAGGTACTTCTGGTGGCCCGGCAGCACAAAGCCATGTTTCGACTAATGCCGTTGGCAACGGGAACGGAGGCGCAAACGCTCAGGCGGCACCGGCTATTGCCAGCCAACCCACGCAGGCGCGTCTGCATTTGCCGAACTTTGAAGCCGTTGCAGACTTGATGCGCCAGCAAAAAGAGGCCCTGCTTGACCAGCAGCTCAGGGATAATGTCCATGTGGTGCATTTTGAACAGGGCCGTATTGAGCTGCGCCTGGATGAAATGGCATCAAGCAATTTGCCCAATGAACTGGGCGCTATTCTCAGCAATTTGACCGGCGAACGATGGGTTGTTTCGGTCTCTGGCGAAGCCGGAGACGAAACCCTGTCGCGCCAGGCTGCTGGTAGAAAAGCGGACCGGCAACAGGTTGTGGAAAATGATCCGTTGGTGAAAGCGGTCCTGGAAAAATTTCCTGGTGCCAAAATTGCCGATGTAAAAGATTTGAATTTAACGCCCGACTTACCAACACTGGATCCCGATATGGTGGATCCGGATCTTGTGGATTTTGAGACGGCAGATTTTGATGATGGAGACTTTGACGAATGAAAAATCTTGGCCAGATGATGAAGAAGGCCCAGGAAATGCAATCCAAAATGGGCGAGATGCAGGAGCGCATGGATAATGTCGAAGTCCTGGGTGTTTCCGGTGCCGGCATGGTTTCAGTGACCCTCAGTGGCAAAGGCGAGATGCGCAAGATCGAAATCGACCCTGCTTTGTTGAACAAGGATGAAGTGGAAGTCCTGGAAGACCTGATTGTCGCCGCCCACAATGACGCGAAGTCACGCGTGGAAGCCCAGGTTCAGAGTGAAATGTCGGAACTGACCGGTGGCATGGAATTGCCTGCCGGATTCAAGTTGCCGTTCTAGATCGACCGGGCATCCCGACAAGTGACTCCGACAGCGATTGAACGTCTGATCCAGCTGCTGGCCAAACTTCCAGGCCTTGGCCCCCGTTCGGCCCGGCGGGTCGCACTGCATCTGATCAAGCGAAAAGAATCGTTATTAGGTCCCCTGGCTGAAGCGATGGCGGAAGCATCAACGGCGGTCCAACCCTGTTCATCCTGCGGTAACCTGGACGCGGTGGATCCCTGTACGATATGCCGTGATGAACGACGCGATAATACGTTGCTGTGCGTTGTTGAAGATGTAGCGGATCTTTGGGCGCTTGAACGCGCCATGATATTCAAGGGTCGTTACCACGTCATGGGCGGTACATTATCTGCCCTGGGCGGCGTGGGGCCGGAGGATCTGAATATTGAAGGACTGGTCAGCCGGGCATCTGATGAAAGTGTGCGTGAAGTAATTCTCGCCATGAACGCGACCGTTGATGGCCAGACAACCGCCCATTACGTCACCGACCGACTTGCGGATTGTCAGGTTTCAGTTTCGCGCCTGGCTCATGGTGTGCCCGTTGGCGGTGAGCTTGATTATCTCGATGAAGGTACACTGGGGGCAGCTTTGCGCTCACGGACAAAAATTACGGGCGATTAACCCGCTATTACGACCCCTTTCCCCTGGCTGCAGCCTTGTGTAGGCTTGGCGAAACTTCCCTCAAATTGACAGAGCATTCATCATGGCCGCTCCCAATTATCCCCGATTTGACACGCTCAGCCTGCATGCCGGGCAAGTACCCGATCCGACAACCGGCTCGCGCGCGGTACCGATCTATTCGACAACCTCTTATGTCTTTCAGGACACCGATCACGCGGCGTCATTGTTTAATCTGGAAACATCGGGCCATATCTATTCCCGTATTTCCAATCCGACCGTAGCCGTTCTGGAGGAAAGAGTCGCAGCGCTTGAGGGTGGCATTGGCGCGGTTGCCACCGCAAGTGGGCAAGCCGCATTGCATTTGGCCATTGTGACCTTGATGGGGCAGGGCGGGCACATCGTATCGTCGGCCTCCGTCTATGGCGGCTCGCACAACATGTTCACACATACCCTGCCGCGATTTGGTATCGAGACGACCTTCGTTGATCCACGCGACCCACAAGCTTTCAAGGACGCCATTCGGCCGGAAACACGTCTGCTGTTCGGTGAAACCCTGGGCAACCCCGGGCTTGAGGTCATGGATATCCCGGCGATCAGCACCATTGGCCATGAGGCCGGCATTCCCCTGATGATTGATAACACCTTTGCTTCGCCATTTCTCTGTAAGCCCGCGGCGCTGGGGGCGGATATCATCATGCATTCGGCGACCAAGTTTCTCGGTGGGCATGGCATCGCCATCGGCGGCATTATTGTGGACAGTGGTCATTTTAACTGGGAGGGAAGTGGCAAATTCCCTACCATGACGGAACCCTATGCCGGTTATCACGGACTGGACTTTGCCGAAGAATATGGCCCGGCCGCCTTCATCATGCGGGCCAGGGCTGAAGGCTTGCGGGATTTCGGCGCCTGTCTCAGCCCGACCAACGCCTTCCAGATATTGCAAGGTGTTGAAACCTTGCCCTTGCGGATGAAACAACATGTAGCCAATGCGCGACAGGTCGTTGAATTTCTTGATCAATCCGATGCGGTTGATGAGGTCAGTTATCCGGAATTGCCATCGCATCCCGACTTTGAGCTGGCGAAGCGAAATTTACCGGAAGGCTGTGGAGCGGTTTTCAGCTTCAACATCAAAGGTGGTCGTGACGCTGGTCGAAAGTTCATCGAGGCTCTGGAGATTTTCTCTCACCTTGCCAACGTGGGTGACGCCAAGTCACTGGTCATCCATCCGGCCAGCACAACACATCAGCAAATGGATGCAGCCGCCCTCAAGGCCGCAGGTATTTCCGAAGGCATGGTTCGTCTGTCTGTGGGCCTGGAGGATATTGCCGACCTGAAAGATGATCTGGGACGGGCACTCAAAGCCTCGCAGCGGGGCTAGGGATATGGATATTCAGGTTCGAGGAAAAGAGGCTTTTGTTGCCAACGGCGGGCGGGCGCATGACGCCGCACTGCCGTGGCTGGTTTTTGTGCACGGGGCCGCCATGGATCACAGCGCCTGGTACCTGCAAACGCGCTACTTTGCATATCATGGTTTTAATGTTGCCGCCGTCGACCTGCCGGGTCATGGACGCTCTGAGGGGCCTCTTATTCCGACGATCGACGGCATGGCGGACTGGCTGGCTGACTTGCTGGACGCCCTGGGAGCGTCCTCGGCTACCATTGCGGGTCACAGCATGGGCGCGTTGACGGCCCTTGAATTCGCGGCCCGGCATCCGGCAAAAATTGACAAACTGGCCTTGCTGGGTGTCGCCAATCCGATGCCTGTCGGGCAACCATTGCTGGATGCCTCGAAAGCTGATGATCACGCGGCCTTTGACATGATCACCTTGTTTGGTCTGGCCAAACAGTCTCAGCTCGGTGGCAATCCAACGCCTGGCCTTTGGATGTCCGGTTGTGTCACAGGGTTGCAGGAAGAATCTGACCCCGGGGTTTTGTTTAATGATTTTACGGCCTGCAACAATTATCAGGACGGCGAGGACGCCGCCACGGCTGTTGACGTTGGTGATGCTGGCAGCATCGTTATCGTCGGGGCCGAAGATCGTATGACCGCACCCAAATCCGCCCGTGCCCTGGCCGCACAAATCAAGGGAGCAGAGGTAAGTATTATTCCGGGCAGCGGCCATATGATGATGCTTGAGACGCCGAATGAAGTTATCGCAGCCCTGAAAACAATACTGTGACATCCGTAGAACGGCCCTATAGCTGGGTCATTGCCATTGCCTCCTTGCTGTTGATGACAGTGGGCAACGCAAGCATCTATGTATTGATCGTCGGTCTGACAAAAATCACACCGGAATTTGGTGATGCACGCGGGGTCGTATCCCTTGGCTATGCACTGGCGCTGTTTGGTATGGGTGTTGGTGGCATCTATATGGGGAAACTTTCGGACCGAATTGGCATGGTTTGGCCTGCGGTGATTGGTGCCGTGTCAGTATGTCTGGGTGCCGTTGTCGCCGCACGGGCAACCGAGGCCTGGGTCTTTCTGTTCAGCCACGCGATCTTGCTGGGGGTCATTGGTAATGGTGGCCTGTTCTCACCCTTGATTGCCAATGTCACACGCTGGTTTGACCGTCGTCGAGGTGTTGCTGTCGCGATTGTGGTATCCGGTCAGGGTTTGGCAGGCGCGTTTGCGGCACCGATATTTCGCTGGTTAATCGAAAATGTTGGCTGGCGGGCGACCTATGACTATTACGCTGTCTTCGCCTTGTGCACTCTGGTCCCCATGGCTTTTATACTCTGGCCCAAAGCGCCGGCTGAACCGGCACCGCCCTTGTCCGCCGCCACGGACGATCAAAAAGTCAAACTGGTCCTGGGCCGCAGTCCCGGCAATGTTCAATGGTCATTGAATGCCGCAATAATTGGCTGTTGTATCGCCATGGCCATGCCCATGGTGCATGTTGTTGCGCACGCCGAGGACAAGGGGCATTCAACAACGGATGCAGCGTTAATGTTGTCGCTTTTGCTGGGTTTTGCATTTTTTGCCCGCATAACCTGGGGTGGGGTATCCGACAAGATTGGCGGCTTGCCAACCTTGTGTATCAGCTCGGTTTTGCAAACCCTGGCCTTGTGTCTGTTTTTGTTTGTCGACAGCCTGATGGGGCTATACGCCATATCGATATTTTTCGGACTGGCTTTTTCCGGCATAGTCCCAGCCTATGCCGTCATATTACGACGCCATTTTCCCGTATCAGAAATCGGCCAAAGGGTCGGGGTGATTTTTCTGTTCGGTGCCCTTGGTATGGCCACCGGTGGATGGCTGGGTGGTGCAATTTTCGATTTGACCGGCAGTTATTTTGAAGCCTTCGTCGTTGGCATTATTTTCAACATTGTCAATCTGGCGCTGGTCCTGCCCCTGTTAAGAACAGAGCGGCGACAGGACCAGACCGCTGGATAAACTGAACAGGCATTAGCCTCTGTCGATAATCCTCTGGGCATGTGACCAGCCCTGGATGCTCATGGGGCCGGCTTTGCTGGCAGTTTGCATGGCATGTTCGCTGGCGGCGGTTCCATCACGGACCCGACCCATGATGCCCTGGGCAATACCTGCCAGGCGGAACATGTTATAGGCCATGTAAAAATCCCAGTTTTCGATGCCGTCGCGACCGGTTTTTTTGCAATAGGAAGCGACATATTCTTCCGTCGTCGGAATACCAAGACTTTTCAGGTCAAGCCCGGCAAGGCCTCTGAACAGTTCCGGCTCGAACTCCCAGACCATGGCATGGTACGAAAAATCGCCCAATGGGTGGCCCAGTGTCGATAGTTCCCAATCCAGCACAGCAATGACACGCGGCTCGGTCGGATGAAAAACCATGTTGTCGAGGCGATAGTCGCCATGCACAATTGTTGTTTCATCCCCCGCCGGAATGTTATCTGGCAGCCACTCGATCAGCTTGTCCATTTCCGGCATGACTTCTGTTTCGGACGCCTTGAATTGCTTGGACCAACGCCTGATCTGGCGTTCAAAATAATTACCTGGCTTGCCGAAGGTCTCCAGGCCGATTGCCTTGTAATCAATATTATGCAGTTGGGCGATGACATCGTTCATGCCTTCGTAAATGGCAGAACGTTCGTCGTTCTCCATGCCGGGCAGCGACGGGTCCCAGAATATCCGGCCATCGGCAAAAGACATAATGTAAAAAGCCGTACCAATGATGCTGTCGTCTTCGCACAGGGCATAACTTTTTGGCACCGGAAAGTCGGTTTTACCCAAGGCGCTGATGACACGGTATTCGCGGTCGACGGCATGGGCGGAAGGCAACAGTTTTCCGGGCGGTTTGCGGCGCATGACATAGGCATTGCCACCGGCTTCGATTTTATAGGTCGGGTTGGACTGGCCGCCCTTGAATTCCGACAGTTTGACCGTGCCAGTGAAGCCTTCGACATGTTCTTCCATATAGGCCTGCAAGGCATTTGTATCGATGCGATGGGCTTCCAGCACGTCCTGGGTACCAGAAAACAGTTCCTGTCCTGTGTCAGTCATAAACCTTACTCATTTCTGTCGATCAATATGGAGGATTGGTCCAAGGTTGGCTGAGGAAGCGGGCCGTTGTCCACCCCTGGAAAAAAATATTCCGTTGTCTTATGCCCTGTCGATGGCGCGCCAGCCAATATCGCGCCGACAAAATCCTTCCGGCCAGTCAATAACATCAACGGCCTCATATGCCAGGGCCTGGGCTTGCGCGACATCGGGTGCCCTGGCCGTAACCCCTAAAACCCGGCCACCGGTTGCAATGATGTCTTCATCTTTTTTGGCCGTGCCTGCATGAAATACGTTAATACCAGGCAATTCTCCGGCTGTATCCAGATTGCGAATGCGACTGCCTTTGTTGTAGGCACCCGGATATCCTCTGGCGGCCATCACAACCACTAACGCGGCTTCGTCCCGCCACGATAGCTCGATTTTGTCGAGACTGCCGTCTGCTGTCGCTATCAAGGCAGGCAACAGGTCACTCTCCAGTCTGGACATCAGGGCCTGGCATTCCGGATCGCCAAAACGGGTATTATATTCGATCAGTTCAGGGCCTTTGTCAGTAATCATCAATCCGGCAAAAAGAATACCTTTGAAGGGGTGCCCGTCGGATGCCATGGCGGACACGGTGGGGCGAATGATTTCATCCATGATGCGATTATGCATGACATCATCGATGACAGGTGCAGGACTGTATGCACCCATGCCGCCTGTATTGGGGCCGATGTCTCCGTCGCCGACAGGCTTGTGGTCCTGTGCCGACGCAAGCGCCAGGCAATGTTCACCATCGACCAGGGCAAAAAAGCTGGCTTCTTCGCCGATCAGGCAGTCTTCGATGACCACTTCGGCCCCGGCGGCACCAAAGGCACCGGCGAATATTTCATCCACCGCAATCAAGGCCTGATCCATGGTTTGGGCAACTATGACGCCCTTGCCTGCTGCCAGACCATCGGCCTTGACGACAATCGGGGCCCCTTGTTGAACAATATAGGCCTTGGCCTGATCAACATCAGTAAAACGGCCATAAGCAGCGGTCGGGATGTTATGTCTGGCACACAAGTCTTTGGTGAAGCCCTTGCTGCCCTCCAGTTGAGCGGCAGCGGCAGATGGACCAAAAGCCGGAATGCCTTCACGGTCCAGTTGGTCAACCAGACCTTCAACCAATGGCGCCTCGGGGCCGACCACAACAAATTCGATTTCTTCGGCCCGACAGAGCCCGATCAATCCGGAAAAATCCATAACGTCAATATCGACACAGGTCGCCACTTCTGCGATACCGCCGTTGCCAGGGGCGCAGAAGATACGGTCAACAAGAGGGGATTTAGCCAGGGTCCAGGCCAGCGCATGCTCGCGGCCACCAGCGCCAATGATCAGAATATTCATTTTGGGTCATCTCCTGACCGGGTAAAGTCATAAATTATGTTGTCTCACCAGTGAACAGCGTTTGTTCGGGAGGCGGTCTCTTGTATCATAGGGGGGCCGGGGAACAAATATTACAGCGCCAATCACCGGATTTATTTTGTGTAAGGACAGAATTCGTTGAGCCCATCGAAGCCGCCAGGTGAAGCCCATAACCAGCCAGAGCTGAGTGTCAGCGAGCTTTCACAGTCGCTGAAACGCACCGTCGAGAGCAATTTCGACAGGGTTCGGGTGCGCGGTGAGATTTCCGGATTCAAACGGGCAGCGTCCGGGCATATGTATATGGCCTTGAAGGACGACAATGCCGTTCTGGATGCTGTGTGCTGGCGAGGTGTGGCCGGCAAGCTGGC
>Ga0233449_1003636_pt1 | contig 11098 bp, 14 predicted proteins | sample SI_124_October20_FD_183012 | JGI IMG/M metagenome (GOLD analysis project Ga0233449, IMG submission 183012) | Seawater microbial communities from Saanich Inlet, British Columbia, Canada - SI_124_October2016_200_MG | ecosystem: Environmental > Aquatic > Marine > Inlet | place: Canada: British... | reverse complement strand
AATATATATATATTGAAAAACGGCGTTTTAAATCTTCAAGGGTGTAAAGAATTATGACCCAAACAAATGTACACCATTCAATTGTGTCTCACTATAATATTTAATGTGTGTTTTACATACATTAAATCCGTTATTGTCGTTGAGTTCCAGATGAATCTTCGACAATTCTCTCCAAAACACAAGAATCTTTTCCTGGTAGTCGAATAATTTAGTTTTTTTTTCTTCCCTGAGAAGAGACGTCATAAATGCAATCTCTAATTTGGTTAGTTTCTCATAAATACAGTACCATTCGCAAATCAGTTTAGTCCTTACGTGTTTCTCAAGATTGTATTCGATCCTCTCATAATGAGCTAACCATTTTCGACTAGCTAACATAGTTTCAACTGCGTTGGGTAAATCACGTTTAGAATTCTTCAACCTACCAGATATATCGATGGTTATAGAATGTTTTAACCACGTATTCTTACATACATCGCTACAAAATTGCTTAATCAACAACTTTTTTTTTGTAGGATGTTTTTTGCTTGGTACGGTTTTCTCGATTGAAATACTGTCATCACAAACATTATGACAGTATTCACAGGGTCCGATAAAAGACGACATTTGATTTCATTAGTTATGAATATAATTATGAACTATAAAGTAATTCAATTTTCTTGTAATAAATATAACGCACTATTATTTATTTATTTAGTACGGTTATGTGTTTTTCTACAAAATTTCCTAATACTTCCCCTAGCTACTTTACATTTCTTTTTCTCGTAACAATTTTTAATAGTTCGGCCTCTGCATATTATTTTACAACGACTACGACAGTATTTTCGAGAAGGGCCTTTTGTGTATAGACAATGGTTGATGCATGTTTTTTTTGTACGACCTTTACAATGTGCCATATATAATTGTAAACATAATAATTATAAAATATTGTCATCTCATATTAAATTTGTTACTTAAAATTTCACTTTTAGTTTGCTTGTTGTCGCGCGTTTTCAATTTAAATTTCCCACCAGCATTTCGGTTATTAATAACAAAATCGTCATTATCTATATGTAGTTCTGGTAATGACCTGACTAAAGGTTTATCAACAACAAGTAAAAGTCTCTCGTTCTTAAGAAGGTGCCTATATTCTTGTATTGATAGGTTTCCAAAAAATTTGTTCAAAGTATAACGAGGGTCTGGAGCAGGTTTAATGTTTTTGTTGTAATTATATATTTTACAATATATATGATTTAGTAGTGCATACCGTTCAAATTTTGACGAGGAATCAATATCAGACTGTTTAAACAGATGACCTGCGGCACATTCTGGACTACAGAAACAACCATAAACAGTATATGATCCATTTATTACATGTTTTGGTACATATATAGGCGGGTTGTCGAACTCATATGTACACCAAAAACAAGCAGACCGCTTGTCTGACAAATTATTTGTATGTAAATCGTTTGAAAGCAATTTAAGTTTTTGGTATATAGAAGCAATGTCACTATCGTGTTCGTCTTTACATTCAACTGGTTCTGAACTTGGTTTAATGATAGGTTGCTCTACTATTCCAAAATTTCTATCTCCATCATTAAACTGGTAAGCAACTATTTTATCACCACCATTATTATTCTTCTCACCATCATAAGTATAAGAAGGAGATGAAAAAAGCTCAATATTTTTTAGTTCATTCGAACCGCATTTCAAATGTAGTATAACGTTTGGAGTTGAGTTATTATTCGTTTCGTTGGGTACGACAGTCTCTATTATTTTTCCTCCTTTTGGTTTTCTTCCTCTTTTTTTAGGAATTTTTACAGATTCATCGATTATATTTTTATTTGCCGATTTTTTTTTAATACTATTAACAACATCACACATACACGTATAACAAATACAATTTTATATCGTTTTTTAAATGTTTAAATGTGTCGCTCCTCATAACAATTTCTACAAAGCGGTATATATGAATCACTGCCGATTACTTTCTGACGTGTTTCGCCAGTCATTCTATGACTAAATATAGCAGACTCTTCGCGACAGTCCCAACAAATAGAAGTTAGTTTCTCTATCGTATCGCTGTATGCGATCAGGTCCAACCAATTACCAAATACGTTTCTTTTAAAATCACCATCAAGTCCGCATATATAGACTCTTTTATTATGAGGACGGCTTATCGCAATTTTCGTCCATTCAACGATATCTGGGAAGAATTGTCCTTCATTAATCAGGTAGACAGAGAATTTATTAAATGTTACGCTTTCTATTGGAAAACTTTCAAATAACGACATACTAAGCGTACAAGGAATTGTCTGTTGGTCATGTGTTGACACAATAGAGTCTTTAGTATATCTATCATCCTCTGCAAAATTAATTACAGCAGTATCAATATTACAAAAAGCAAACTGTTTGTACAATTCAAGCAGTTTGCTTGTTTTACCAGAATACATTGGACCCATATACATAGCAAGATAACCACTTGTATGAGAAGCCTTAATCATTGTTAATGATTATAATGTCTGTTATTTATTTTCAATTTATGAGTTTATATAATTTTGTCAAAGATACTAAAGACAAATGTAAAACATAAATATGACACTTAACGAGTCTATTCCATGGGCTGAAAAATATAGACCAGATACGTTCGATGATATTGTGTTAGATGACATCAATTGTGCTATACTGAAGAATATAATTGAGACTAATACATTTCCAAATTTATTATTCTACGGACCGCCTGGTACAGGAAAAACTACTACTATTATAAATTTAATTAAGACATATCAGGAGCAATACGATGAAGTAAACAAAGGACTAACTATTCACCTGAACGCATCAGACGAAAGAGGAATAGATATAGTAAGAAACCAAATTTCGCAATTTGTAAATTCACAAACACTTTTTTCAAAAGGACTAAAAATAGTTGTTTTAGATGAGGTAGATTATATGACAAAAAACGCTCAACAAGCTCTTAAATATTTGATACAGGAACCAAATACCAATGTAAGATTTTGTCTAATTTGTAATTACATTAGCAGAATTGACGAATCTTTACAAAATGAACTGATTCATTTGAGATTTAATTGTCTCCCAGTTGACAAAATAATAAATTTCTTAAACAATATTAATATTACTGAGAATATTGGCGTATCGAGAGAGACTATATCGGACATCCAAATATTATTTAAATCTGATATCAGGAGCATGATCAATTATTTACAATCCAATCAAAATAATATTGATACTAAAAATATTCTTGGCAACGATGTATGGGATGACGTTGTTAAACATTTAGTTGAATATAAACATTTAGCTAATAAAAAATTTAACGAAATAGAGACGGTTTATCGAATTGATGTACGAAATATTATAAAAAACGTGATAAACTATATTATTTCAAACAAGCCTCAATATATGAAAGACGGGTTTTTAACATTCTGCGAAGGCATTTTACATTTACAGGACACAAATGATGAATATGTAAAAAATTATTTTATTCAACATATAAGCACGTTAATTTCTTATAGTTAATAAAATTGATTTAGTTATTTAAAGAAACAAAAACTGTATAATAACCTATAGACAAATGGGTGATATTGAGAACGATTGGGATAGTTTTTGTATTGGAGAATATCTTGATAATACAACAAAAGTGTCTCATGATATTAACAACGGTGCTCCTATTTGTTCAGACCTTTACATTTCGACTAAAACTACCATCTCATTTCTCAACAGCGAGATTCCACTAAAAGAAACTTTCTGGAATGTTCCTATTATTCCTTATCATATTCCAGTAGTAGGGGTTATTAAAAAACAGATGAAGTTTAATAGTTTATCAGAAGAAGAACTTCAAGAAACAATAGCTCTCATTGACAATAAAGACTTTAGTGAACAACATATTTTATCTCGAATTGTAAAAGACGATGGACGTATTAAATATCGTGATACCAGAAAAATAAGCATAGGATTGTCAAAGAAAGATATCACATCATATAGGTGTAAAAAAAAAGGGGCATTCTATAACTGTTTTGCATTGATCCTTCGTATTGAACATGATGGGAATTTCAAAGAAATTCACGTAAAAGTGTTCAATACAGGCAAACTTGAAATACCAGGAATTCAATGTGACGGCGTATTACAGAAGACACTTGAACTATTATGTGATACGTTTAGAAGAGAGCCTATAGGTATTAAGAATATTACGTGGGACAATTCGAAAAATATAATTGTTCTTATTAATTCAAACTTCACGTGTGGGTATTTTATAGATCGTGAAAAGCTTCATAACAGACTGAAATATCATTATGGTATCAATAGTTCATTCGACCCTTGTTCTTATCCAGGAATTCAATGCGAATTTTATTATAGCGAATCAAGAAAAATTCAAGACGGCAAACCTCCCATTTCAGCATCAGTTGCTGATAAAGAAGTATGTGTTAAAATGTCTTTCATGATATTCCGTACAGGTAGTGTTCTTGTCGTTGGAAAATGTAGTGATAATGTTCTTGAGAATATTTATAACTTCTTGAAAAAAATGCTGGAGACAGAATATGATAATGTTGGAATACGTTTAGTTGATCGTGAGCTTAGTAAGGTCTCTACAAAAGTTAAAAAATTACGAAAGAAGACTATTGTGATTAGTAATTGATGATTTGATTAGAGTTAATTTAATTTAATGGTTATAAGTATTTAAAGCCTAATTTCAAACATACTATATATAATGGACAAAAGTGATACTTATCCTATGCCAGGCAATCAATGTATGCAACATTGTGCTAAAATCGCAATAGCAGGAGACAAGCCAATTATGCTCGACTATTGGTCAGAATCTCACGATAGCAAGGTGGTTATTGGGGTAAGAGAAGGAGGTGAAAAATTGCTGGTTAAGAATGAATCTGAATATACATCGCCAATTGCAAAGATTTATAGAGTGGACGCTGAATTCATTATTATGACAGAGAATTCCATATATATTGTATCTGACAAAATTGCTACTAGACGTATAACGTAATAGCTACAAATAAAAAGTATTTCAAAAAATTGAAATACTTTTTTATTTAATACAATTGAGTATCTCACACCTCGTCGGCGCCATTAAAATGGACAACAAAAATCTTCGGGCTATCGATGCGCGCCAGAAAAGTGTCATGGGCACAGGAGACATTAAAATCACCGCAAGTATATGGAGTGCAATTTCGTTCTGGAACGCAAGTAGGATATTGACAAAAAAGGGGCGCGAACTCATTGTTCAGGAGGAAAACATTGTTAATGAGATGGAAACAAATCAAAGTCTTATTCACAGAACCATCAACAGAGACGCATGGGTAAAACTACTTTTAAACGCTATCATCAAAAAAGAGGGGTCTCTTGATTTTATGGACGGAGAATCATTGAACTGGCCAAAAATAAAGCAACCAACATTCATTTATGGCATTACAATTTCGCGAATCACTCGCATTATTATGGCACACAGAGAGACATTGAAACAATGGAATCAACAACAAACGAAGCTTAAGACATCCCAAAAACAAATTTCACGCATACAAACAGTAACAATGGTAGATGTGGAGCGCGCCGCAGCAGAAGAAGCAGCAGAAGAAGCAAAATATATTATAGCTGCACATCCTTCGCCTCAAGAAACAATTGACGTTCCAGAGTCTTGGGAAGACCTTTGATTGAGATAATACAAGCAAGCAATACTTTTTTTCACATACTATCAAGATGCGTACATTAGTGTGAAGTTTCTTGCTTTTATATCGTGAGCAACTTTATCAGATTTTAATAGTGCAGAAATCTCAGGATCAAGCGGATCATCTGGATTTGGGTCATCCAATAAACTACAAATACATAGCAATACCTTTGAAATAGTAAGTGCAGGACTCCAATTGTCTTTCAAAATATCTAAACATATGCCTCCAGAAGAGTTAATATTACAATGATAAATTTTTGTAAGAAACATTATTTTTGGAGGTTTAAACGGGTAGTCACTTGTGAAATCAATGGTTAAATAGAAAACACCGCCTTCGTATGGGGTGTCTTTTGGGCCTATAATTGTAGCATGCCATTTGAAAATGTCATTATTAATCGGTCCGCCTGAACAATTAGCAGGAGGATTATTTATCATTTCTTTATGCTCGGCTTGAATACGCTTAGATGCCCCCATATTATATTAATATACTGTTATTTTTATGTCGTTAATCGGTTTCATCTAAATTTATATAATGCTCTTCCATTCCGTATGTATCATAAATACCTTTGTTCTTGTCTCGTGTTAATAAAAAATATTGAAAAAAACAACTGGTTGCCATATAACCAGTCCAAAATGTTAAAGTAATCTTCAACGAGGGCGAGTAAATATCTATAATAGGGAAAAAACAGTAATTTGATAAACATCCCAGTACAAAATTACTTCTTACTAATAGTTTTATATCGCTATATTCAGTATTTTTAACGGAATTGCTTATTACCTCAATTATATAAGCGAAAACAATGACTACAAAGATGCTCACAATATTGGAAAATATATATTTTGACTCGCCCCATTTCATAAACGGAATCGCTATTATGGAAGAAACCAACCCAGACACTTCATATACACCATAATCGTATTTATTAATAAAATATGCAGGTAAACAAGTAAATACAAAAAACAAATAGACATATGAGTATTTTAATGCAATTATTGTGAACCCTACAATCCCAGATAACTTTAATATCTCGGTTGTGTATTCTTTATTTACTCCAAACTCGTCATATAAATCATTGTCATAGAGGTCATCGTATAATTTTATTATAATTCCTACAAAAAAGGACAATATGTGATATTTTATATCGTCTATCATTATAATTCTTATTATATATTTGTATTACAAAATTTCTTCAATTCTACATATTTCGTCTCTCGAAAGATTTTTTGGAAAAATGATATTGAAATAGATGATTAAATTTCCAACATGACCATCCCTCTCTAATCCTAATCCTGGCATGACTTGTTTAAAATTAGGAGTAATTATCATCTCTTCTCCAGAGTTCGACACTCCATATTTCTTACCAGATATGTGGGTTAATTGGAATGACACACCACAAAGTGCTTCTTTAAGCGTTATTGTTTTCTTGTATATAAGGTCAATTCCGTTTCTTTCGTAAATATCATGCTTGAGCAGTTTAAACGTAACTTTCACAGAACCAACATTTCCGTCAGCACTAACATTTCCTTTATCGTTGTACGTTATTATTTCATTTGAGTCAGTCCCTTTTGGTATTTGTACATAAAGTTTTTCTTTTTCCATATGTTTTATATTTCCGTCCATTATCCATCTATCTATTTCTACTGGAAGCGTATACCCAGAATATGATTGTTCCAATGTGATGTCTAGAGTGACTGAAATGGTTAAGGGTTTCCCGTCAAAGTGATATATATTATTGTCGACGTTCCGATTAAAACAGCTCATTATGTCGGTTGCCCGACCTTCTGTTAATATTAAGCTGTTATATGCGTCGTTTATACTTTGAAATTTTTTCTTTGATGCTTCACTATTTCCGTTTCGGTCAGGGTGATGTTTAAGAGATAGCACTCGGTAAGCTTTTTTAATTTCTTCTTGGGATGATGTTTTTTTAACACCCATAATTTCATATGCGTTCATTCTACCTTACATTAAACCATATAAACTTAAATAGTTATTAGAACTAATATTATGGTTAATGAAACATTTACATCAAAATATAGACCCATATTACTTGGACAGTTTAATATTAAAGAGCTTGATGAATCGATTCATTCGTTTATCAGTTCTGGAAAATTTGCGATTCTTTTAACAGGTAATTCTGGATCTGGAAAAACAACCATACTTCACGCAGCAGTGAGGGATTATTATGGAGAATCAATATCGCTATCAAATGATAATATTTTATCTATTAGCAGTCTTAAAGAACAAGGAATTTCATATTACAGAAATGAAGTTAGGATATTTTGCCAATCATCCTCTACTATTCCAGGGAAAAAAAAGATGTTAATTTTAGACGATCTTGATATTATTAATGAACATGGACAGCAAGTGTTTACAAATTGTATGGATAAGTACTGTCATAATGTATCTTTCATAGCATCATGTACCAATATTCAAAAAATAATCGGATCTATTCAGTCAAGGATGGATATTATTAAAGTTAGGCCAAATAGTTCTAATGAATTGACAATAATAGCAAACAATATCATAGATAAGGAATGTATTTCACTTGACCCGCCTGTTGTTGATTTTATTATTAATGTATGTAATGGGTCTGTTAGGATAATGATAAATTATTTGGAAAAATTCAAATTATTAAACAAACATATAGATTGCGAGTTAGCCAGTCAATTGTGTACAAACATTTCTTTTAAAGAATTAGACAAATATACCTTATATTGTAAGGCAAAAAACCACTCGTCTGCAATGGTTGTGATGAACTCGTTTGTTAATAAAGGATACGCTGTTGCAGATATTTTAGATAGTTATTTTACATATTTAAAACATACCAATAATATTGATGAAGATACAAAATATAAGCTGGTTCCTATTATTTGTAAATATATTACTGTTTTTCACAACATTCATGAGGACGAAATAGAGTTATATTTTTTTACAAACAATATTATTGCTGTTTTAGTTAATAATAATACCATATTATAATACATGGAGAGTCAATTATTTAAGGGGGAGGTGTCAAAGGATATTTTACTCAATTTATTAAAATCATGTACAGACGATACAAATACTTTTGGTAAAGATGCATATAAAAAGGCATGTATATGTGGAAGTATTTATATATTCTTAGATAGTTTAAGAGAATGTTATTTTGCGTCTAAACAGTTTTATGTCACACGTAAAATGTCATATAAAAATACAGTAACTATAATAAGACATGTATGTAACCATCTTAATATTCCATACTCTTCAAAAATTTTTTATAATAGGTCGTCGTATGAAATAATTTATTTTATAAATATTCATAATAATTTAACCGACATAATTACTGACAATGAGCTTTCCCATGATGGTATCGCTTTCTAATAATTGATTTGCGTTCAAATTTGCAAACCACTGATAAGCTGTTCTATTTAATATTTGTTCTTGAGGAAAGTATATTCCAAGAGCTTCTGGACAAAAATCAACGAACGAACTGCCAATCAATTTATCTATTGTAACAATTTTATTTGTTATATCCTTAACACCTAAAAATTTGGCAGGAATTGTAATAACATTTTCTTTTTTTGCTTGTTCATGTAACCATGTTTCTGCACTACCTTTAAACACACTTTCGTTGGTACAATCTATTGAAATCAAATGCTTGAGATATTCTATATAGTCGTCTATTAGTTTACAGTTTTTATATGCTCCAATAAACTTTTTGCTTACAAAAACGTCCGAATTTGTAGAGGTTATGCTTGTGCTCCTTAGTTCGCCTACAAGAACCTTCTCGTCAAACACGCTGTCATGATACATAGTCGAGAGATTTTTAGTACATAAAAATGATGGAGGTACAAACAATCCACCATAATATTTTAAGATATATGCCTGTGCTAAATCTCTTAGGTTCCCTTTAATTGGGTTAGCAGTTTTCTCTATATCAACATTCCAGTCCGGAATTATATCTGATAACGATTCGTCGTCTATTAAACATACATTAAAATGACTACCACACCTATCTATTATTGATTTAATCGTAAGATATAAATACGGTTGATTTAAATCGTTGCTGGTGCGTGAGTAAAAATTTTCCCACCACCGCGAGTTCTTATCATACTCCATATAAATCCATAATATTGGTAGTTTATTGTTACATAATACTGCTTCGTTTACTAAGTAACGGTTTACATTTTTATAAGTCTGATGACTCTCGTCATCTGCTATATAACTTTTTGCTATATTATAAACATTATAAACTATTAGAAGCATAATAACAGTAGTAATATACTTACTAAAATCCATATATATACTTCATATACAATTAATTCACTAGCCTAAGAAAATTGGATGCCATATTACTTCTTATATTTCGCATGGCTTCATCATTTTTTGCTAGATAAAATGCCCTCGCAGCATCATCTTCATCTTCTTCTTTGCGTTTTGTTTCAAATGCGTTTCCTTCATCCATGTGAATTATCTCGTCATTGCGTCTAGCATGCTGCATTTCCTCAACACTTTGAAATTTTTCACGATTCTCATAATCTTCATTTGATACAGGTACCACTGATTCTGTATAGGCCTGTTTCAAATCATCATACGGTAAAGACGAAAACATATTTGACATATAATTACCTTCGTTTTCAAGTAATTCTGAACCAGAAGATCCGCCTGTTCCTCGAAAGCCATTGTGTACAGTTATTTCTCGTAACGATTTTTTTCGTTCATTGATAATTGAATTCATCTCGTCACGATTTTTAGCATCAGATATATGGTCATCTGCTTCTTTCAACCAGTCTCCATGACCATCAACTGCCGTGACCATGTTTTTTTCAAACATCTTGTTAAAAATATTTGAAAAATTCTTGTGATTCGAAAGCGATCTCCAAACTTCGGTATTATCGTCGTCACATTCGATGTCTGTTGAAGAATAATGTCTGTTAATAGTTGTATCTTGTGTATTTCTAACTCTGAATTTATATACTTTATATAATAGTCTGTATGCTGACGAAAAGAAAAGAAATATATCTTTATCCATACGCGACTTGTCTGGGTGTGTCATTAACACTTGTTTTTTAGCTTGTTTTAATCCATTCTCATCAAAATTAATAGGCAAATTAAATAAATTTAATATGTCTTCTAAAGAATAGTTGTTAATATTAAGGTCAAGATCGTTCATTATAATTGTGCTGATATTATTTATTGATTTATCTATCACGTACAGACAATGCTCTTTCATTACATCTTTTAAAAAGTGCAAAAATATCTTTGTTAGAAGAACCAGAGATTGAATCATCCGGTATATACCAATATTTTTCATCTCTTTCTTTGTTAGGAAACCAAACAAGTATTGCTGGGATACCTTTTACAATACGGTTATTTTTCATAAACATATACAAATCCATATTGCTGTCTACATCAACTTCCGCTATAATGGCGTTACCTGGCAGGTTTGT
>Ga0233449_1003632_pt1 | contig 11107 bp, 9 predicted proteins | sample SI_124_October20_FD_183012 | JGI IMG/M metagenome (GOLD analysis project Ga0233449, IMG submission 183012) | Seawater microbial communities from Saanich Inlet, British Columbia, Canada - SI_124_October2016_200_MG | ecosystem: Environmental > Aquatic > Marine > Inlet | place: Canada: British... | reverse complement strand
ATCAAAATCAAAATCATTTCGCATGTGTCATTCCTTTTCTTCAGTTTAAAGAAATGACACGGAATTTCTAACGCTCCCTCGCCAAAATTTGGTTCATATTCTTTCAACACCCTTAATGCGGCAGGTAGAAGGGGAGCAGTTCTGGCATCACCATTCTTGGTATCCACAAGGTGAACAGTCCGTTTTTTGAAGTCGATGTTTTCAGGTCTTATGGAGGCAATCTCACCATTGCGCATTCCAGTAGCCAAGGCCATCTTGATATAGGGTAGTAACCACGGGCGGTTATCTTGGGCGGCATACTCAAAGATGTTTTCTTTCTCACCCTCTTTCAGCCTCTTGTCCCTGCCTCTTTCAGCTTTAGGGAACTGTATGGCTTTAGCCTGATTTACCAGACCATCAAAACCCCATTCGGAAATTGCAGTGTTGATTACCCCCTTGATGATGTTGAAGTCATTCTTAACGGTTTGCGTTGCGCGGTTTTCTGTTTTGAGTCGGGTATTCCTGTAATCCCTGAAATCACTTGTCTTGAGGTCAACAAGCTTCTTCTTGGCTATGGGGTACTTTTTGAGGTTGTTGGCACGATGGGTTTCAACGATATATCCCTTGTGTTTCTTCACATCGGGTTCTTCAAGCCATTTGTCCAAAGCATCAGAAAATGTCAGGTTTAATAGATCACCATGGAATTGGCTGAACGTACCCTTATCGATTTGGTTGACGACATCAGTACCCCAAGCGTCTGCGGCACCTTTGGTACTATGATTGTTACTTACATCATATTCTTTGTATCGAACGCGGGTATACCAAGTGACATCGCCATTTTTCCCAACATGTTTCTTTGGTTTGAAACCTTTCGCCATCGTTCTGCCCCTCTAAATGGAAACTTGAGATGACCTGAACTTACTGGGTATCAATCCGCATTGTCAAAAATATGTCGAAAGTAGGAAATCGCGATCTCCAGAAACGGAAATCCTAGATCGCAGATGCCCTTATAATCCATTGTATTATAAGGAAAAAATGGCGGATGGGGTGGGATTCGAACCCACGAAGGGCTTGCACCCTCGCTGGTTTTCAAGACCAGTGCCTTCAACCACTCGGCCACCCATCCGTCTCAGGGCGGACAGATAGCATCACCAGGGGCCTTAGGGCAAGGACCCAGTCGGGCAAAATATGTGTAAATGTTGAAAGTTGCGGAAAAAGAGCGGTTCATTTGCACTGTTGGCATTTGCAGTCCGGGCAGAAGCGTCAATAATGCAGGCGATATAATCCATCAAAACAACAAGAGGTGCCTCGGCATCCATAAGCTGGGGAGCCTGAATTGACCCGCGAAACTGCGATAAAAGATGCCGAAACAACCTTTGATGACGGCACATTTCTGAGTGACCTGAGAAACCTGGTTTCCTATGCGACTGAAAGCCAGGATCCGGCAAGTGGTCCAGTGCTCAGGCGATATCTTGATGATGCCATGCGTCCGTGGCTGGAAGGCATGGGGTACAGCTGCCAGGTCATGGATAATCCGCAGGCGCAGTTCGGGCCGTTCCTGCTGGCCGAGCGCATTGAAGATCCATCATTGCCGACGGTTCTGACTTATGGTCACGGTGACGTCGTTGGTGGCCAGGATGATCGCTGGCAGGAGGGTCTAGATCCGTGGACGCTGACGCAGAAGGGGGATCGTCTGTATGGCAGGGGCACCGCTGATAACAAGGGACAGCACGCCATTAATATGACGGCCTTGCGCACGATCATCAACACACGCGGCAGGCTCGGATTTAATTCAAAAATTCTGATTGAAACCGGCGAGGAAACCGGCTCTCCCGGACTGGCGGAACTGTTTCAGGAAAAGGCAGACCTGTTTCGCTCGGACGTGCTGATTGCATCTGACGGCCCTCGCGTTGATCCTGCGCGTCCGACTTTGTTTATGGGATCGCGCGGTGCCATTAATTTTGAGCTTAAAGTCAACTTGCGGGAGGGGGCGCATCACTCCGGCAACTGGGGCGGTTTGCTTCGTGACCCGGGTATTGTGTTGTCACATGCGATTGCCTGTATCACCGACAGGCGTGGTCAAATCAAGGTGCCGGAATGGCGGCCGGATGTGTCATTGACACCGGCTGTGCGGGCAGCCCTGGCTGATATTGAATTAAATGCCGGTGAGAATGCGCCTGATGTTGATACGGACTGGGGGGAAGAAGCACTGACACCGTCCGAGCGTGTCTGGGGCTGGAACAGTTTTGCCGTTCTGGCCATGACATCCGGTATCCCTGAACGACCGCAAAATGCCATTGCGCCGGTGGCGACGGCTTGGTGCCAGTTGCGCTTTGTCGTCGGCACTGACCTCGATGATATTGTGCCGGCCCTTCGCAGACATCTGGCGGCGGAAGGCTTTGACAAGGTGGAGGTCACCACTGACGGCGATGTTTCCTTCAATGCCACGCGACTTGATCCCGACCACCCCTGGGTCGAATGGACGGCTCGGTCTGTCCGTCAGACCACCGGCAAGTCTCCGGCGATTTTACCCAATCTGGGTGGGTCATTGCCCAACGAGCTTTTTGCCCATGGGTTGGGGTTGCCGACGATCTGGGTCCCGCACTCCTATGCCGGTTGTTCGCAACATGCACCCAATGAGCATGCTCTGGCATCAACAACGCGTGAAGCGCTTGCGATCATGACCGGTATTTTCTGGGACCTGGGTGAGGGAAATACCCCTCATACGGCGAATTAATCCGGTTGATATTTTGTCAGCTGGCAGAACATTCAGATTTCACAATGCTTAAGGTCGATCTTCTGCCTTTTCCTGCTTATGATGGGATTTAGTCATACTTTTTTGAATGGTGAGCCAGTTTTATGACCGCGTACAATATTTTCATCGTGGATGATGATCCGCAAATGTGTGCTATAATGACAGCGTGGCTGGTTGATGCCGGGCATACGGTGGAATCAGATACAGCTGGCAGCACAGCCTTGCCCCGAATCGCTGTTCTTGAACCTGACGCTATTCTGGTCGATCTCATGATGGCGGAGGTAGATGGTCTGGAAATGATATCCGAGCTTCGTTCCAGGGAAGGCAGCGCAAATTCTGCTATCATCATGGTAACGGCCAGAACGGATGACATGTGGTTCAATCGGGCAAAAGAAGCAGGCGCTGATGATTATCTGACCAAACCGCTGGCGCAGGCATCTTTTGTTGAAAAGATTCAGGAAGCGATAGCGGCCAAGCTGGCGCGGCACTAATAACGCAATATTTACTTGCGGCCTGACAAAATAACGATGACAAGAATATGATGACAATGAACCTGAAAATTGACCGGACAATTGCGCTGCTAAAGCGTGTGGCTTTCGTTGTTGTTCTGGTTGGAACGGGCGTGGCGTTTGTAAATTCAGCGACCAACGCAGAGGTCAAGGTTCGCTTGTACTACAAGGGATCGAAAACCGAAAGTTCTGTAGGCGGCAAAAAAGGATCTGGTGGCAGCGGCGGCAAGGGCACCAAATCAAGAGGTGGCGAGCAACGACCCGGCAATCGTCCGTCCCCGGACCAGGATTTTGAGCCCGGCGAGGTTCTGATCAGCAATCCACCAGGGGGTTTCGAAAGCAAAATCAAGAAGCTCGGATTTTCCATCATTGAACGTGTGCAGATGAAGGAAATCAAGATGGATATCTGGCGCCTGAAAACGCCAAAGGGCATGACCGTACCAGACGCCATCAAACTTATTGGCAGAAGTTTCCCCGGGGCGACTGTCGACGCCAATCACCGCTTTGATCTGTCTGCCGGTAAAAAAGGTGTCTTCCCACAAAAGGCCATTGGCTGGTCCAAGGTCAAGGCACGCTGTGGACGAGGTGTGCGGATCGGTATGGTTGATTCCGCTGTTGATCTCACCCACCCGGCTTTGAAAAAGCAAAAAATCAAATATAAATCTTTTCACGATCCAAAGAACAATCCGGCATCTGCTACGCATGGCACCGCAATCGCAGCGATGCTGATTGGCAAGACCATGTCCAATGGCTGGTCCGGTCTGTTGCCGGGGGCTGAATTATTCGCCGCCAATATGTTTGAAATTAATGCCCAGGACAAGACCGTTGGTAACAACGTTGCCTTGTTGAAAGGCATCAACTGGCTAGCCAAACAAAATGTCCACGTTATCAATCTGAGTATCGCCGGTGCAGACAACAAGATGTTCCGGATCGCGACCAAATTTGCCCGAAAGAAGGGCGTCATTCTGGTGGCCTCGGTTGGCAACTGGGGATACAAGAAAAAACCGACTTACCCCGCAGCTTATCCTGATGTTGTTGCCGTAACGGCAATCAGCGGCAAGCGCGCGATCTATTCCATGGCTAACCAGGGAAAATATGTCGACTTTTCAGCGCCCGGTGTAAATGTCTGGACCGCTGTTCCGGGTGGCGGAAAAGTACAAACCGGGACTTCCTTTGCAACACCCTTTGTTTCCGTCCTTGTGGGACTGGATGTGGCCCGAGGGGTCAAACCAATACCCAACAAACTGCGCAAAATAATGCGAAAACGTATCATTGATCTGGGGGCTGTTGGTCGCGACAGTGTTTACGGATGGGGCCTGATTAATCGCAAAAGAACCTGCATGTCCTGATCACTGAGGCCATATTGCAGGGTCATCTTCGCTGTTTGTTCCCTTTTTACAGTCATTTAATATAAAAAAACCGGTGAATTCAACGCACAGAAACGTTGAATATCTCAGCAATCAAGCTCATATTAAGCCAAGCCAGATGATTGGCGGTTTCGGGGAAGGGACCTTCGCTAATTTTTGTCTGGATAATAGGGGTTGGTTTATATTCTCTCTGGGAGGCAACTTTGAATACATTACTAAAAAGTACACTCGTCGCAGCCGGTGCAGCTGTTTTGCTGTCAGCGTGCTCGACACCTGATTACGACGCGATCATGGCGATGAAGCCGAATACGGCATTCTCGCGCGCCCTGAAACTGGAATATGCAAATCTGGTTGAAGAAGAAGTCGGCGAAGTTGATTGGGGCAATGCTAATCTGTTCGCAGAGAAAGCAATGGCAGCTGGCAACAACCAGCAAGTCCTGCCGGAAGAACTGGCAGCGCACCCGCGTCTGCCTGCTGGTTCACTGCCTGAACTCGAATCAGCCCGTTATTGGCTGACGTCGGCATTGAGGGATGGTGCCCGTTTGCGTGCGGCATATGATGTTGGCAAGGCCCAGGCAATGTTTGATTGCTGGGTAGAAGAGCAGGAAGAAAACCACCAACCTGATGATATCGCTCGCTGCCGTCATGCATTTGAGATGGCGATGACCAGTGTTGATAAAACTCTTTATGCACCAAAGCCAATGGCACCTGCACCGATGGCTAAAGCTGCACCTGCACCAAAGGCAAAGCCTGCACCCAAGAAGATGGCGATGCCTGCACCAATCCCTGGGCCGTTCATTGTCTACTTCGACTTTGACAGTTCAAAGGTTGCCGGTGATGGAGAAAAAGTCATCGTTCGTGCTGTTCGCGCTGCTCAGACCCGGACCTCAGGTCCAATCGTCTTGCGTGCCCACACCGATATGGCTGGTAAAAATCGCTACAACGCCATCCTTTCGGGAAAACGTGCGAAGGCGGTTATTGCAGCTCTTGAAAGCTGGGGTATTGCTGGATCGCGCATCAGTGTCATGGCTGTTGGTGAAGAAGAGCCAGCAATCAGAACTTCTGATGGCGAGCGTGAAAGCCTGAACCGACGTGTGGTTATCACTCTGAAGTAAGATATCCACTTGAAATCAAGGCGGTGCCCTGAACGGGGTGCCGCCTTTTTTTTGTCAAATCATCCGGAATGTTTTGGCTTGAACTGATTATGCCTTAATGCAGGCTGCCTGATTTTGGTGGATTTTGGTCCAGGGGGCGAGGCGGTGGTGTTGTCATCGGCCCGGCATGATGATGCACCATATACCAACGATCATTTTCCAGCACAAAAGCATTTGTGACGGACAACGCGTTCCCGTCAATCAGTTCGTGACAGGTCACAAGGGCAAATCCGTCATAGGCATGGGCGACAGGGTTCCAGCATTCAACCTGGTTATCCTTGCCGTTGGCCAGAATAGCTCGCCAGCTTTCCATAACGACGTCGCGGCCATTCAGGACGGTCCAGCCGGGATGTGTACACAGCACATCGAAATCCCGGGCCCAGATATTATCCATGGCCTCAAAATCATTATTGGCAAAGGCCAGATAGAATGCCTCATTGGCAAACAGAACTTCTTGCAAGGTGGGGTTGATCAATACCGGACTGCTCATCCTGTCCCTCGTGAAAAATCCAGATTATGGTTTAACAAAATTGAAAACCTCTTGTCTGTTCCGAAAAAGGGATATCACGGTGTAAGCTGGATCACCAGCCAACAGCCCCTGTAATTGCAGCCAGGGACAATCCGTCAATCCAGGAAACGCCCGGATCAAAAACCCAATATGTTTTACCATTTCGTATCAAAAGTCTTTTCTCCCTTGCTTGATCCAGGCAACTTCTTGTTGTTTGTCCTGCTGGCGGGCGTAATTCTGATGTGGACACGTTTCGCGAAGGTCGGTCGTATCATGGCCGGTACATCTGTCGCCGGTTTTCTGATCATCGCAATGCTTCCTCTTGGAACCTGGTTGACCACGCCCCTGGAAAACCGCTTCGAAGCAAGCAAAAGCGCGCCTGCGAAAGTAGACGGCATTATTGTCCTGGGCGGCGCCACACAAAGCTTTCTGTCCTCCAAACGCAATCAGCTTTCGCTCAATGCCAACGCCGAACGACTAACCGAATTCATGACCCTGGCAAGAAGGTATCCTTCTGCCAAACTTGTATTTACGGGTGGCTCATCAGCGCTCAGGGGATCATCTGTCAGTGAAGCTGACGTTGCCGAAGAGCTGTTCAATAACCTTGGACTGCCATCAAGCAGAATTCATTTTGAACGCAATGCCCGCAATACGTGGGAAAACGCCCAAAAAACATACCCTGTGATCAAGCCGCATGAAGACGAAGTCTGGTTGCTTGTGACATCTGCCCGACATATGCCGCGGGCCATGGGCGTATTTCGTCAAACGGGATGGGCTGTTCAGCCCTGGCCTGTTGATTACAGAACGGGCGGTGAGATTGGTTTTGGGCTTCGATTTAATCTGCGCGCCGGTCTTACGGGCTTTTCAGAGGCCATCCGCGAATGGACCGCCCTCGTTGTCTATTTCATGCTTGAACGGACAGGGGATCTATTTCCGGCACCATGACTACGAATGACGGATTTATTTGGCTCATGCGTTGCGACAGATACATCTGATGTGGCACTTATAGGTAAAGGTCACGGCTGAACGTGATCGTCCTGTTTTTTGGGGGAATTTGTGGGTATTAAATCAGTAATAAACGCCGGACTGGCAGTTGCAATCATATTCCAGGCCAGCAGTCTGGTGGCAGCATCGGCGCAGGCTCAGACACAAAAGTTTTCTGACTGGGTTGAAGGTGTCCGCAAGGATGCAACAGAACGCGGCGTCGACAAGGCAATCTTTGATACTGCATTCAAGGGTGTAAAACCCATACCTCGTATCATCGAGCTGGACCGCAAACAGCCGGAATTTACCCTGACATTCAAGCAATATCTCAGTCGGGTGGCATCCGGTGTGCGGATCAAAAAGGGACGGCAGAAACTGGCTGAGAATCGAAAGGAACTGGAGGAAGTCGGCAAGAAATTTGGCGTGCAACCAAGATTCATCGTCGCACTCTGGGGTATTGAAACCGATTTTGGCAGAATCAGTGGTGGCTTTAACGTCATCACAGCGCTGGCAACGCTGGCCTATGATGGACGTCGCAGTAAGTATTTTCGCGGCGAATTGTTAAATGCGCTGGAAATTCTCGATCAGGGTCATGTCAAACACAAGGATATGACCGGTTCCTGGGCCGGTGCCATGGGGCAGTGCCAGTTCATGCCTTCCAGCTTCAAGGCCTATGCCATTGACGCGGATGGGGATGGTCGTCGTGATCTATGGGGCACAAAAGCGGATGTATTTGCCTCTGCAGCAAATTATCTCTCAAGTGTGGGCTGGAACGATGATCAGACCTGGGGGCGAGAGGTCAAGTTACCCGAAAACTTCGATATTTCCATTGCAGACAAGGGCGCCAGGGCAAAAGGCAGCAAAGGTTTGTTGCTTTCCGAATGGCAAGCTCGCGGTGTCAGACGAGCAGATGGAACGGATTTACCCAGCCGCAATCTGAAGGCATCACTTGTGCTGCCCGCAAAGGGCAAATCCAGTCCGGCTTATCTTGTGTACGGGAATTATCGTTCAATCCTGCACTGGAACCGGTCCACCTATTTTGCCCTGACCGTAGGCTATCTGGCTGACCGCATCGGCGGCATCAAATAGGGATAACTTTCAAAATATTGCGTAATATCAACATGTCGAATGCTCTCGGGAAAACAAGTTTAATTGATCGCATTCAAGGGGTCCAAAAACACAACATCTTCGGTTATGATGCGCCATCTCTACAAGATAAAGGTATTTCAAGGCCATGTTGATATCCGGGGGAAACGCTTCAAAATGACCGTGAATAGTCCCGGAAAGGACATTTTCAGGAAGCATACAGTTGTCCTGTTCAGTCTATGCGCACTGGTTTTGACAGGATGCGCCGAGACGCAACTGGCTATTCATGCGGCCAAGTCGGTCGTCAATTCCCAAATCCCTGAGAAAACACCTGGTAAGGCAGATCCTGGCGGCGTTGCTGGCAAAAGTCCGGACGGCGCACCAATTGGAACCGGAGGTGTCTATAAAGTCGGTCAGCCCTATGAAGTACAGGGCGTGCGCTATTACCCTCAGGAAGAACCGGACTACAACAAGACTGGTATCGCCTCATGGTATGGCGAGCCCTTTCATGGACGACGCACAGCGAATGGCGAAATCTATGACATGAACGACCTGACGGCAGCGCATAAAACGCTGCCGATGCCCGTTTTTGTCAGGGTCACAAACCTGGAAAATGGCCGGGCACTGGTTTTACGGGTGAATGACCGGGGACCATTTGTAAACGGTCGCATTATCGATGTTTCCCGGCGAGGGGCGCAGTTGCTCGGGTTTGACAGGCAAGGCACAGCCAAAGTCAGGGTTGAAGTCGTGGCCCCGCCTCGTGATCAAAACCGCGTTCTGGCTCGATCAAAAATAACAGACGAAGAACGACAGGGTGTCAAAGCCGTTCCGCAAGGCGAGGTGTCGGTTGAGGAATTGCCACCCCCGGCTGGTGTGGAAGCTTCTCCTGTACAGCAGGCACAAAATACGGTCTCTGCTGGTCCGGTTTCCCCGTCTGAAGGTGTGAGGCAAATCGCTGTAAGTGGAAATCCGAACGTATTCATTCAGGCCGGTGCCTTTCGCCTCTATGAAAATGCCTTGAAACTACGTGCCCAACTCAACGGTGTCGGTCCAACTGAAATTACATCCGTCCGGGTTGATGGCCAGGAGTTCTTCCGTGTGCGCGTTGGCCCCATGAATTCGGTTGAAATTGCAGACCAGACACTGGATGGCATGATCGACAGCGGATATAAACTGGCCAGGATCGTAATAGACTGAGATAATTGATTTTGCCCGCACGTATTTTGGCGCGTGGCAAACTTCAGCTGCAAGGGTTGTGAGACTAGTTATGAACAAGCATCTGAAAAAATTGATGGCAGCCGGATTTGCGTCTGGTGCAATAGCGCTGGGCTCGATGGTTTTGTCGTCAACTTCTGCGCTGGCTTTTGAGACGGCTGCCAAATATGCCATTCTGGTGGACCAGCAAACCGGACGGGTATTGCTGGAAAAAGATGCAGATACCCCCATGGCACCGGCGTCCATGAGCAAGTTGATGACCGTGCTGATGTTGTTCGAACGATTGACCGACGGCAGCCTGTCGATGGACGATACATTCCCCGTCAGCGAAAAAGCCTGGCGTATGGGCGGATCAAAGATGTTTGTTGGTGTGAACACCCGTGTGCCGGTCAAGGATCTGCTGCGCGGTATTATCGTTCAGTCTGGCAACGATGCATGTATCGTCGTAGCCGAAGGACTGGCCAGCAGCGAAACTGCCTTCGCCGATCAAATGACGGTACGTGGCAAAGAAATTGGTTTGGAAAACAGTATTTTTGCCAATGCCACGGGTTGGCCGGATCCGGGGCAACGCATGTCCACACGCGATCTGGCTTCGGTCGCCAAACAATTGATCGAAAAGTTTCCCCAATATTACCCAATTTTTGCCGAAAAAACTTTTACATACAATGGGATACGCCAAGGCAATCGTAACCCGCTTTTGTATCGCTATGACGGCGCCGATGGTCTGAAAACCGGTCATACCGAAGAATCCGGTTATGGCCTGGTCTCATCTGCAACGCGCAAGGGTCGCAGGCTGGTGTTGGTGGTGAACGGATTAACCAGCGTAAAACAACGCTCTCGCGAATCTGAAAGACTTCTGGACTGGGGCTTTCGTGAATTTGGAAACTACGATTTGTTCCGCGCCGGCGACAAGGTGGTTGATGCGGCGGTTTGGCTCGGGTCAGAGGGCAAGGTGCCGCTGGTCATCGAAAATGACATGACCCTGACGCTTGCGCGCAAGGCCCGTAGAAAGATGAAGGTCAGCATCGAGCTGATCGAACCTGTACCAGCACCTATCACAAAAGGTCAGCAAGTCGGAGAAATCATTATCCGGGCACCTGAAACCGACGAAATCAGGGTTCCTTTGTTGGCCGGCAGTGATGTTGCGCAACTCGGCCTGTTTGGCCGCCTGGGGGCTGCATTTGAATATCTGGCCTGGGGTGCCCCGGCGAAGTGACTTCAGACAACCCACGAAAAGGTCGGTTCATCACCCTTGAAGGCGGCGAAGGGGCAGGGAAAACCACACAGATCAATCGTTTGAATGATGCCCTGACGGAACGCGGCTTTGATGTGTTGACGACCCGCGAACCAGGTGGCTCCGAAGGGGCTGAACAAATTCGCCATCTGCTCGTGAACGGCGATGTCGCCCGTTGGGATTCCATGACCGAAACGCTGCTGCATTATGCAGCACGGAGAGATCATGTAGAAAAGGTAATCCGTCCGGCTCTGGAACAGGGAACCTGGGTGATTTCAGACAGGTTTGCTGACTCGACGATGGCCTACCAGGGTTA
>Ga0233449_1003625_pt1 | contig 11122 bp, 7 predicted proteins | sample SI_124_October20_FD_183012 | JGI IMG/M metagenome (GOLD analysis project Ga0233449, IMG submission 183012) | Seawater microbial communities from Saanich Inlet, British Columbia, Canada - SI_124_October2016_200_MG | ecosystem: Environmental > Aquatic > Marine > Inlet | place: Canada: British... | reverse complement strand
AAAAGGCCTTTCAGAGATGAGGGGTCTTTTTTGTTAAAAGGGTTGGTGACACGATAGAAGAATGAGCTGAGCGGCGTAGCCGCGGCGGGGAGCCTTGTCGGCTCGACCCGCGTTGCGCGTGGTTAGTCGCTTTATTCCCAGAGTTTCAGGAATTGGTGGAAGTTGCTCGGAGTCAAAACCAAAAGGTACCCGTAGAATGACGAGTTTCCTCGTATGAGTCTTTCTTCTTGATCTCCTCTTGGTTTGAAGCAGATCTTGCCTTTCACGCTGAAAGTTTCAAATTCCAGCGAAATGGGGTAGCAAGAAAATTCGTTTAGCCGCTCTGCTGCGAGGGCGTGATCCAACCACACAAATGCCGGGATGGTCGTCCCGTTGTAAGTGATGTCATAGACTTGGTTGTGCTGGTCATCTACCAGCCTTGGGTGAGTTTTCTTTAGTTTGACTTCCTTGCAGAAGATATTCATTGTGCACCTCAGTGCGTCTAAATGCCACTGCCGGTCTCCACGCTTAGCCCGGCTAGTGCTTTTGTGGCGTTACGATTGCTCGTGTGTAGCCAACTGATGAACGCGGAGTTTGGGGCTGGACTCCGAATCCTTCAGTTGGCTACGATTATTCTTTTATCGTGTCAAAGGGCAAGATGTGCTTTCTTATGCCATTTTTGTGACATTGAAGGCGCATACAAGTATGTATTCTGCCATATTGACTAAATCATTGCAATGTTTTTTATTCAATTGCTTTGGTCGGAATCACGTAGAGATATGTTTCTTCTGTGCTGTTTTCAATCATTAAATAAGCCTGGGTCATGGCGTATAAGAATTGAGTGCTGGTTATGCTGGTGTTTTCTAGGTGAATGATTGAGGGGATGCCTTCTTTTTCATTCAGTTCAATTTCATTAACTTCATTGATGATTTCATCAAACGCAATTTCAATGTCATGATCAAATTTAATTTTTTGAGCCGGGGGGATGAGGTGAATCAATTCTACTTCTTGTGGAAGATAATGGTTTTGATTGTAGAAACGTAGCGTGTTGGCGAGTGAGCCAAATACATCACTCAATTGATAGTGGTTTGTTCCATCAGTTACGGAAATGGGGGGAGTGTAGTCCCAGTTTTGGAGGAGGCTTTTACTAATCTTGTATAAATCAGTTCGATCGATTGTCCCTGAGGTTTTGTAGGTGATTTCTTCTTCGGTTATTTTGGTATCGATGTTTAATGATTCGTCAAAATCATGGAGGATGAGGGTTTGAAGATTGCCTTCTGAGGGCATTGTGAAACTTTCGTAGGTGTCGTTTTCATAAACCCAAGCCACCAATCCCACTAAAAGAAGGAGCGGTATTGTGATGAAAAAACTGCGATCATTCATTGAGGACGCTTTGATATTCTAATTTATAAATGTAGAGGAAGCTTAGGGCGAGAGAGAGGATGTAAGGGGCGATGATCAGTCCAGTGATCCCCATGGTGAAAATTCCTCCTAAGATTGTTAAGAAGCTTAGTAACGGGTGAATACGTGCGCTTTCACCGATTACAATTGGTTTGATTATGTTGTCGACCGTTCCAACCACAAACATTCCCCAAAGAACTAAAACAAGTGCGGCGACAGAATGTCCAGTGAGTAATAGGACGAGAGCGGCTGGAATCCAAATTAGGGTCGCTCCTACATAAGGAACGAGTGAGAAGAAGGCCATGATGGTTCCCCAAAAGGCTGCGTTTTCAATTCCTACTAGTGAAAATCCTATTCCTCCTAATAGTCCTTGAGCCATAGAAGCTCCAAATATTCCATAGAGGATTCCTTTGCTCATTGCTTGTAGTTTGTTCATTAAAATTTCTCTGTATTCGTTTGCTAGTGGAATGACGTCTTTGATTTCTTGAATCGCGGTGTCTCCGTCTCGTAAAAAGAAGAACATTGAGAGTAAGAGTACGAAGATGTGAAAGGTGAGGATGGAAACTTGTTTGGCGAGATTCGTGGTTTGACTCACTAGGAATTCACTAATGTTTTGGATGGCCGTGGTGGCAAAGCCCACGATGTCTTCTGTTTGGATGGGTAAGATTTCTTTTGCTTGATTGAGGTAGGTTCCTACAAAGCTATTTTCAATGATTTCCGGAATGAGCTTAACGTCTATTTCAAGCAGCGCTCCAAATTGTTCTTCTACGTAAAAGTACGTGTCGATGGCTTGAGTTGTGATGTATGAAATAAACCAAGTCACTGGAATGAGAATGATTGATAGTAGGATCACCATGCTGACTATGGCTGCGGGGGTTCTTTTTTTAAGTACTTTTTTGATTCGCTTGTGTATAGGATAAAATCCTGTGGCGATCACCGCTCCAATGATGATGGAAGGAATGAATGGGCTAATGATCCATATTAAGGTGATCATTAAGGCAAGTAGTCCTCCTAAAATAAAATATTTTGGGATGTCTACTAATACGACATGCGTGTTGGGCTTGTTGGCCTTTGTGTGCATGCGCGACGGCTTTCGTTTACTCGGGTTTTTTTTAGGGGGAGGTGTCATTAGTTTTAGTTTACTAAAGATTTTAGTGTCTGCCAATTTTTGCTTTTGAGGCTTATTGCTTTTTTGACTTAATCTTTTTTTGTGTTTATCCTTTTTAAGTTAATCTTAATTTTTTTTTATGAAAGGACGAAGAGGAATGGTTTTGGGTGCTGCGGCTGGCGCATTGTTGGCAGGGTGTTCTGCTTCTACTCAAGATGGAGGGGGGTTGGATTCTAATTCGCTAGATGTGACTGGTGAAGAAGTATTTGCTCCGGAAGCTTCTTGCCCGGAAGCGTCTGTTCCTCAAGCTCAATTTCTTTTGCCTTTGGTTGATATTGATGTGGTGATGGCGGAGGCTGCGGCTCAACATATTGTGGCTTATACAATTCAATCACTTGTTTCTGCGGGGTTTGTTGTGACTGATCCTGCGACTCCAACGTCTTTTGTTAATCATTCCGATGTGGCTTTTTCTGTTGTTCGGGAAGGAGATGTGTCTTTTCCTGATTTGATTTCCGAAGGGCCAGAGTTTTATCCTCAAGATTTAGTAATGGTTATTGCAGGGATGCGTTATTTTATTGAAAATTATCCGTTAGGAAAGTTGGAATGTTCCATTGATAATGGTCGTCCTAACTCAGAGGGAGAGATTAAGATTCAGGTGGCTTGTGATGCGCCTCCAATGAAGGAATTGGTCCCAGTGCCGATTCCTGTTCCTTCAGAACCTCAATATAGAATGCCTACTTATCCTTTTGGATTGGATGGGAATAATGATGTGCGTACTTTGCCTTTTGATTCGGATGCATCCAATGGAATTGGGCCTTTTTAGGAGGATTGCCTCTTCTGTTTACATAGCTATTTAAATGTGGTATAATTTATTAATGTATTTTAATATTTAAATCGCATGAAAAATAAAAAAAATCTAATCATTGCAGGTATTGTTGTGCTTTCTTTAAGCGTGAGTTTGTTTGCGACTGGATCATTGTTTCAAGGTTCATTTAAGGTGAATGATCATCGTGATCCTCCGACAGAAGAGCAAAAAATCAAGATGCAAAATCATAAAGATAAGAAGGATGAAAAACATGAAGATAAAAAAGATAAAGAGGATAAGAATTCAGAAGGAGAGAATGGACAAGCTCAGGATTATTCTGATGAGAATTATGATCTTCCACCAGATGATGGAAATTTTGAAGCTGGTGAAGAAGGGGGAGAAGTGTTGTTTCCTGATTTAGCGGTTACTAAAATCGTTTTCGAAGATGATTTAGGAGGGGGAATTGATGTCGAGTTGATGAATATTGGAGATATAGATGTTGATCCGGATTCAGACGGAGTGGTTGATTTTTATTTAGAAGATATGGAGAGTCCTCTTCAGAGTTATAACTGGTCTACATTGCCTAATTTAGATTTCTTAAAGGTTGGAGGGAGTTCTGTGTTGGGGCCCATTGAGATAGATGAATCAACGATTGTGAAAGTTTGTATTGATTGGGACAATGTTGATGGTGAAATTGATCCATATAATAATTGTTTAGAGGTTGAATTATTTGTTCCATTAGACCTTGAAATGAATTCAGACGATAAAAAAATATAGTTTTTAGATTCATTTAAAAAGCCTTTCATTTAATTGAAGGGCTTTTTTGTTACCAACTTCCGCCACCGCCGCCGCCACCGCCGCCACCTGAGAATCCACCGCCACCGCCGCCACTTGAAGAGTGGCCTGAGGATCGAGACATCGTTGTTTGAGCATTTATGTGTTTGCTCATTGTTTTTAAGGCGCTGCTAAATTTTTGAATGTTGTTGGTGTGAAGATAGAGATAATTGCGCGCGTAGATGTCGTCAATCATCATTTCTTCAATGAGGTGTTTAAATGAGTTAGTCCATTTCTTTTCAACTCCAAGAACGACGGCATAAGGGAGCAGCTTTTCGAATAATTCAATGGTTTTTGCTGGTGGATTGTGGAATTTAATACGGTCTTTTTCGGCAACTTTTAGATAAAGTTTGAATCCTTTAATTTGTTGGGTTATGTCCACTCCAGCTTGGGTTTTCTTTGTCATGAAGAATGCAAGAATGAATGTGGTTATTCCCCCAAAGAATAGAAAGAAATGCGCCCAATCGATGAAGAATAATCTTGTGTAAATTGCGTCCACGCTGAAAAGAAACAATACAAAGCCAGCTGCTAACTGGAGCATTCCTCCAATAAGGAGTAGATAAAAGTATTTATTAAAGGGTTTGGAGTGATAGTATTTTTTTGATTTAAGCTTTTCTTTGATTTTGGATTCATTTGCGTATTTGAAATTGCTGAATCGGTATTTTAAATCGCTTAATTTTCTTGTCGGTTTGTTTGTTGAAAAGATTTTTTCATATATATAGTTTTGAAATTCAGTGAGTTTTTTTTGTTTTTTTGTTCCTTCGTCTATGAAAATTAAGTTTCGTTTGTTGTGCTTTTTATCGTTGGATTGAATTTTTAACATGCCCATCGTTCCTAACTCAAAAATAGTGGCAGTGAGTGATTTTGCAGAAAGTCTTTCGGTGAGGAGCATATCCATTTCAGCGGCAGAAAGATTTTCTGGAGGAGCGTATTGGGCGACTACGGGGATTCTTTTCCGTGGATCGTCTCCATGTGTTTTCCATATTTCGATTGTCTTATAAGTTAAGAATAGGGCTAATAATATTAGCCACCATTCATCCATTATTTTTTCTTTGAATGTTGGAGGAAGCGGTTCTTGAATAATGTTTTTGGGGACTTGGGCAACGATGGTTAGATTTTCGTATGCGTATAGGTCTTCGTTGCTTTTGAATGTGAAAATTGTTTGGTTGTTTTCTGTGCTGTATTCGTATGTACAGTTTTGAGTGGTTGCTCCAAACCATCCAGCGTAACAGGTGGCGTCTAGCTCGGATGGATCGATTTCTGTTGGGAATGTGACGGTGGCTGAAACAACTCCAGAGGGGATTGCCCATTCTGTTCCATTCACGTTCCAATACAATTCATCGTGAGTTTCAAAGAAGCTGATTTCCTGTTCGACTTCATACGTTATGACGTAGGTATTCTCTCCCGTTATTGTTGAATCGGGGTCTCCTATTTTTACGGATGTTTGGTTGTATGTGTGACTTGTATTGTAGAGGTAAGAGATGCCTTTTTCGTCGGTGACGGAAAGGATTTTAGTATTGTGATTGAATGTTTCTGGAATATCTCTAAAAATTCCATGTCGGTATTCATAACCAAAATCGTAGTGGATGGTTTCTTGGATGGATAGAATGTTGTCGGTCGAAACGTTGATGTCGCTGTGGAAAGAATTAATGGTTTCGGCAAATACGATTGAGGGACTACAAAGAGCTATGAAAAAGATTATGACTCTTAGGTTTTTGAAGATATTTTTTTGCATGATCTACAAATTTTTATCTGGTTGAATGTTGTAGTAAGTCACTAAAAATTCAGCGAGTTCTTTGAATATAGGTCCGGCGGTGGCAGCTCCCCATTCAATGGTTTTTGGTCGATCTAGTTTAACGAGAACGGTGAATTGTGGATCATCAATTGGGGCAAATCCTACAAATGAGGTGATTGTGGTTCCTTTCCCTGAAAGAGCTTTCCCCCATTTATAAGTTTGAGCGGTCCCTGTTTTCCCTGCGATGTAGTGTGTGTCTAGAGCGGCAAGTGGCGCGCCTTCTTCAACCACTGCGGTCATCATGGCGGTGATTTGATTTGAGGTTTCTTCTGTTAAAACTCGTTTGTTGATTTGTGGCTCAAAGGTTTGAGTCCGTCCATCTGGATCGGTGATGGATTCTACGATGTAAGGTTGCATGAGCAATCCACCATTGGCGAGTGAGGAGATTCCTGTGACAAGTTGAATGGGTGTTACTCCAATACCTTGTCCAAACGCTTTGGTGACCAATTCAGAATCTGACCAATAATCATAATATTCTAATCGACCGGTGTTTTCTCCTTCAAATTCAATGTGGGTTTTTTCATTCATCCCAAAGGCGATCAAATAATCATAGAAAAGCGCGGAACCTAATTGTTGAGCAATGTAAACCATTCCCGTGTTGTCTGAATGGATGAGTACATCGGTCATGGTGGATGTGCCGTAATACACATCGTTAAACGTATGAATTTGGTATTCATCAACTTGAACAGGTCCATCACTAAAGAATGTGGAATAGGGAGTGACTTCGCCCGCATCAATCGCCGCGGCCATGGCTAATGGTTTGAACACGGATCCAGGCTCGTATGGTAATGTCACGGCTTTGAGTTGATATACTTCAGGACCAACGTCATTAACGAATTTGTAGTATTTGTCTAATTCTTCATCGTAGAATAATTCAATTCGTTGATCAGGATCTTTTCGAATATATAGATAGATTCGTTCATCCTCTTCGTCTTCTCCCACTCGGTATAAATTGTCGCGGTCATGTTGGCTGATTTCAATTTCTTCTAGATCAAATGCATCACTGTAATTGTTTGGATCGAATGTGGGGTAATGAGACATCGCTAGGATTTTCCCTGTTGTTGATTCTTGAACGATGATCATTCCTCCGTCTGCTTGGAAATTTTCTACCCCCTTTGCAATGATTTCATCGGCTTTGGCTTGAATGGTTCGATCAATGGTGAGCATGACGTCTGATCCATTCACCGCGTCTTGAATTTCGCTGTCTCCTACGGTGATTGGTCGTCCATTTGCATCGGTTTGTGATGTTAGAAATCCAGCGGCTCCTTTTAGCTCAGATTGGAACATGCTTTCAATTCCGTATTGTCCTGATCCTGTTGTCCCCACGTATCCTAAGACTTGAGCGGCTAAGCTTCCTTCGGGGTAATAACGATAATATTCATCTTGCATTCTAATTCCAAAGAATTCGCGTTCTTCATCATTTTGAAGACGTTCAACTTCTGCGGAGACTTCGTGAGGAAGTTTTCGTTTGAGGATCACGTAACGATTTCGACCTTCTAGTATGCTGGCAAGTCTGTCTTCGTCTACTTCTAGAATTTTAGAAAGTTTTTTAGCTGTTTTTTCTCTATTGGGTATTTGTAATGGGTAGGCGTAGAGATTCCCGTTTTCAGTGACTTCTACTCCGGATAGGTCTAAGTCTTGTACGCCAACCATGGTTTCGGTGTCCATTTTTTCTGAGAGTAGAATCACGGATCGTACTTCTTGGCTTAATGTGTCGATGAGTTCGTCTTTGAATAAAAAATAAAGCTCTTCATCGCTGTGAAGTCGAATGTCATTGTATGACACTTCGGTGAAATTTGAGTCGACGGTAACTTCTTCTTCAATGTCGTTTTCTCCGCTTAGTTGAGCTAAAAGTTCTGTTTCAGATAATATTTCAGTGATGTAATTTGGGAGTAGGTTGTTGTCGTCTTCCTCTTCTTCAATGACTTCTTCTTCGGTGATTTCTTCTGTCTCCTCTCCTTCTATTGATTCTCCTTCTTCACTGTTTTCATCTTCATCAGATTCTTCCTCTTCTTGTCCTTCTTTTGAGTCGTTTCCTTGGAGTGCTCTTTCATACTCTTTTAATAAGGTTTCATAACGTTCTTCGTCTCGGTCTTGTTCTTCTTCTAGGTCAAAGAGTAGTGGGCCAAGTTTAGACCCAACGTATTCGGGGTCTTCTATTAGAGTGGGATCCGCGAAGATGAGTTTAAAAGTGGTGTTGGTGGCGAGGGCGTATGGTTCTGACGAATTCCTATCTTGGATGAGGATTTCTCCACGACGTGCGGGAATTTCGGTGTATCCTTGGTTCTTTTCGAAGGCGACTTGTCTATAATAGTCGGCTTTAATCACTTGTAGATAAAAAAGCTTTCCTGCAATGAGGATGGCAAAAAGGATGAAAAAGATCATCATTGCGGTGATGCGATTCATGGGAATCTCTTTAAAATGCTTCCGGTATTTGAGGGCTTTTTTCTTGAGTGACATAGGGTCTATATCCTATAGAAATCCTTGTGGTGCGGCAAGATGCTTGATCGGAATTGATCAAGTGTGATTAGAGATGTGAAACCTGCATAGTTTCTCCCCGGATGCCATGAGGGCATACCGGGGGTCGGGTAGAGCTTAGATTGATTCTAAGCGAAAATCAGGTGGGCGACGAATGCTGCTGTCGCGCAGACTGCCATCCATTTGATGGCTGAGGTAAACGTGTTGAACCCTTCTACGAGGGCGCGCGATTTCTCTTTCTGGATTAGGAGCTCCAGGGGCTCGTTGTCGGTGTTGGACATTACTAGGTCAACACCTCCATATGCAGGTTTCGAAGGAACGCCGTTGTTTCGCCGTGAGTGATTCACGAGATAGACGGACGATTTTATATATAAGTCTTTTTTGGCTTTTTATCAAAAGCCACCGATGTGTTTTTATTGGTGATGTGAAACCTGAGCAATACGTCACCCGGACACCTCGTGGTGTGCCGGGATTTAGCTATGGGCGGGTCGTTCGTTGTTTTCTCTAACGGGCGAGGACGCCCATTAGGATGAACGATCCGATCAGGAACATTGGAAGCATCCATATTCCATGATCATTGAAGAAATTTACGAAGATGGAGTCATACTTGGAAGCCATAGGCCCTCCTTTCTTGTTTCGTTTTGCGCAGGTTTCGAAGGAACGCCGCTGTTTCACCGTGAGGATTCACGAGATAGGCGGACTGATTGATTTTAACGTGATTTTCTTTTTGTGTCAATGTTCTAACACGGAAAAATTATTTTGCTGAACACTGTGAGTAATGACCATTTTGTGTTAAGAATTAGTCATCTGATTTTTAAATTATTTCGATGCATAAACAAACCACTCTCCCCAATGGACTCCGGATTTTAACTCAAAAGCTTGAAAGCACTAAAGCGGTCACCGTTCTTATTTTAGTTAAGGCAGGATCACGTTGCGAAACTAGAGAGATTCGAGGAATTTCTCATTTCTTGGAACATATGTTCTTTAAAGGAGGTGAAAAATACCCAGATACAAAAGCCGTGTCTGAAACGATTGATGGGATTGGAGGAGAGTTTAATGCGTTCACGGGGAAGGAATACGTTGGGTATTACGTGAAGGTGGCGAATCAGCATCGTTCAGTGGCGATGGATGTTTTATCTGACATGTTGATGACGGCAAAACATGATCCAGTGGAGATTGATAAGGAACGTGGTGTGATCATGGAAGAATACAATATGTATCAAGACACGCCGATGTATCAGGTTGGTTGGGATTTTGAAAAACTACTTTTTGGAGATCAGCCGCTTGGATGGGATCAAATTGGATTAAAAGAGGTTATTAATAATGTGACACGTGAAGAATTTTTGGCTTATCAAGCAGAGTTGTATCGATCAGATAATATGGTGATCACGGTTGCGGGCAATGTGGATCATGAGGAGATTGTCGCAGAAGTGGAAAAATTGTTTCCGATGGAAAAAGGAACAACAGAATTTAAATGGGCAGAGTTGGAGAATAAAGATGAAGGTGAACGAGTGATTCTTCAAAAAAAGAAAACGGAACAAGGACATGTGGTGGTTGGATTCCCTGCGTACGAAGAACAACACGCCGATCATTTTGTTGTGAAGTTGTTGGCGATTGTTTTGGGTGGGAATATGAGTTCACGAATGTTCTTGGGCGTTCGAGAAGCGAAAGGGTTGGCTTATTATATTCAAAGTTCAACGGATGATTATGTTGATACCGGAGTGGTCTCTACTCGGGCTGGAGTGAATTTGGATAAAGTGGAACAAGCGGTTGAGGCGATCGTGTTTGAATATAAGAAAATACGAGATGAAGTGATTCCTGAAGCGGAACTTCAAAAAGCTAAAGATTATTTGAAAGGAAAGATGGTGCTTAAGTTGGAAGATTGTGAAGAGGTGGCACATCTCTTAGCTAAATATGCTGTGCTTTACAACGAACCGATGACACAAGAAGACATCGAAAAAGCGGTGGATGCCGTGACGGTGGAAGATATTCATCGTGTGGCTCAAGATTTGTTTAAAGATGACCGCATGTACATGGCTGGAATTGGTCCTTGGGAAGATAAGGAGCGGTTTGCTAAATTGTTGAAGTTTTAGGTTTAAATGATTGAAGGCGTTGATTTCTCAGCGCCTTTTGTTTTATAAAATTGACACACCTTCTAGTGTGGGGTAGTTTCCCTTTGTTCTATTTTATTAAATCATTATTTCATTTTACATGTCTAAGTCCACGTTGCTCGCGCTCGTGTTACTTGTTTTAGGAATTTTTTTAGGTTTTGGGGCTCAAAGATTTTTTTAATTTTCCCCACCACCAATTTGAATCACATCTTTTAAACTGTCGGGGAATCTTAAGATCCGGCAGACTCTGCAAACGGCTAATGTTTTTGGGACTTCAATGTCCAATATTTCAGGTTTGTCTTTGCCCACTTTTTTAATGAGTCCGTGCAATCCTTCGTCATACACCGTTTTGAATAAGTCGTTTTCTTGAGTGCGACTTAGTATGGATTTAACGGATTCATTGAAAGTGTCTCCGGCATTTACTGCGTGACCAAAGCATCCACATGGGTAAAGTGATCCATCTCACTTGTTCAGTTTTTTGTACCCCCCTCCGGGCACTTCCCCGTTTCACGGGTGTGCGTTCGTGATAAGATGGTTGCATGGAAATAATTGATACTCATGATGTGCTTGTGATTGGAGGAGGCGCGGCTGGTTTGCGTGCGGCGATTGCG
>Ga0233449_1003624_pt1 | contig 11124 bp, 8 predicted proteins | sample SI_124_October20_FD_183012 | JGI IMG/M metagenome (GOLD analysis project Ga0233449, IMG submission 183012) | Seawater microbial communities from Saanich Inlet, British Columbia, Canada - SI_124_October2016_200_MG | ecosystem: Environmental > Aquatic > Marine > Inlet | place: Canada: British... | reverse complement strand
TTTAGAGTTGGCGCTGCACTTGATCTATTAAACAAAAATATCCCGCTTGAGAAAATTATGCTTAGAGGTGGCTGGAAATCAGAAACTAGTGCAATGAGATATCTTCAAAGTTGGAATGATAGCAACTGGTTGATTATTAATTGACTACAGAAAAGTTAACGACCCAATTTAGTATATCACCCTTATTAGTGACTCACGCCATCGCGCTTCACAACCTTTAAGAAAGTCATCCACAATATTTTTATATCAAACCAAAACGATTGGCTATTTAAATACTCAGTATCTAAATCCACTTTATTGGGAATTGATAACTCATCTCGTCCATTCACTTGCGCCCAGCCCGTAATCCCTGGTAATAATTTATCCACACCCTTCTCTGTACGCAAATCAATTAAATCATCTTGATTAAATAACGCAGGTCTCGGCCCTACAAAGCTCATATCGCCCTTTAACACTGAGAATAGTTGTGGAAGCTCATCCAAACTAGAGCGACGTAAAAAACCACCAACGGGAGATAAGTAGACATCTGGATTATCTAATAGATGGGTTGCCACAGCAGGAGCGTCTATCAACATTGATCTAAACTTTGGCATTTTAAAAATTTTATTATTTTTACCAACCCTGTCAGACCAATATAGTGACGGGCCTTTTGATGTTAATCGAATTACAATAGCAATAAATAGCATCATAATCACCAACGATAACAATAATATTACGCCAAAAAATAAATCAAAAGCTCGTTTCACTCATATCCTTTAATGTCCTTTTAGCTTGGAATCCTAGCGCTTCTAATTTAGCAGAAGAGTAGCATTCATCACCTAGTAATTTGTTAATTTTATATTTAATGCGGGGACTTATTAAACTAACAACATCAAACAGGGTTTTTGGCACGCTCCATTTTGGGATAGATTTTCCCGCCACACCACACATAGCGTTGTAAATCTCTCTGGAAGAGTGGGGCACACCATCTGTTGCAATAAATATTTCCCCATTGGCACAATCATCATCGGCAACTAATGAAATTGCTCGAACTAAATCATCCACATGAATCATTGATCTTGTATTGCCAGTTTCAGGCAGAGGTGGAAACCAGCCTTTCTTAATTCCCGATAACATTACTTGTAAATTGCCTTTCACATTAGGGCCATAAACCAACGAGGGACGAATGATAGACACATGCATACCCGACTCTTTGTTTATTTTTAATAGCTGCAACTCTGCTTCCCGTTTAGTTTTTCCATAAACCCCTTCCAAGTCACCTTGCTCACTCTCACTTGCACACATGCCAAAAGCTGGATTTCCTCCTGCTTTGACGCTGCTAACAAAAATAAACTTTTTCACACCGCTTTTTACTGCCAGTTTAGCAAGTGCTACTGTAACATCTACATTAACCCTTTGGTAAAGATCCTTAATTTGGTTTGCGTCACGCATATCATGGGAAAATCCGGCAATATGAAAAACCATATCAATACCCAACAGCGCATCATTGGGGATTGGATCGGATTGAAAATCACAAATAACAGTCTCAAATCCTTCAACCTTTCTTCTGGATAATAGGCGAACGTTAATATCATTACTAACTAAATTAATAATATGCCTACTTCCAATAAATCCAGTTCCTCCTGTTACTAATGCATTCATCAGCGGTTCTTACTTTTTGTTGTTAATTCTGTCATCCAACCCTCCAAACGGTTCATTAATTTATCTCTATCAAACTCTGTTTTTGATAATTTAATTCCATTTTCTCCCATTTTTATGCGGTCTTCTTTTGTTGTAACGCTAAGTTTGTGTACGACATTCGAAAGACACTCATAATCACCCGCCTTACACACAATTCCACAACCAGATTCAGAAATAATTCTTGCACCTTCGCCATTTAGCATTGCCAAAATTGGAATTCCTGATGCGAGATAAGTTTGAACTTTGCCAGGAATTGTTGCTGAAAAAACTGGATCATCTTTTAAACTAACCAATAAAGCATCTGCATGTTGAAAAAAAGAAGGCATTCTATCTAATGGATACTGTCCAAACATCAATACACAATCCTGTAAATCTCTGCGTTCAATTTCACTGTTAACCCATGAATACATTCTGCCACTGCCTACAATTAGCCACCTAATTCTTTTATCATATTTCAATAATTCTGCTGCTGAAAGTATAGATGAAAAATCTTGAGCCTCTCCAATATTCCCAGTAAACATAATATTGAAACTGTTGTCTTTTAGAGGAACTTCTGGAGCCATATCATGGCATGAATGATTTAGGAGAGACTCGGACCAACTAGGAAAATATCGAATATTGGACTCGTTGCCGACATACTCGTTAATTCTGGGAATAAAGCTTTCAGACTGCGTCAAAATAAGATCGCAACGCTTATAAATAAATCCTACTAATTTTCCTACAGCACTTAATATTGCTTTGGACTTTGTAATGTTAACTGCACTGAGTGTATCTGGCCAAAGATCTAAAACCCATAAAGCAATTGGTTTGTTAAAAAAACTCTTCAGCACAATAGCCGGAAGCGCTACAGTAATTGGAGATGGCTCATACACGAATATAACATCAAAATCAATTTTACGTAACTTTTGTACGCCAACTACACTTGCACTGATAAAAAATGTTATATAGTTTAATAATAATGATAAACGCCCACTACCTCTAGAAATTATTGGTGAGCGTATAATCTTAGCGCCCATATAATTGGAAAATTTCTTAGGATTATGCTTGTATTCGCTATAAATTTTTCCATTTGGATAATTTGGTAGCCCTGTTAACACGGTTACTTCATGGCCCTTTTTTACCATTTCAGACACTATGTCGTTAATTTTAAAATTTTCTGGCCAGAAGTACTGACTAACTACAATTAGATGCATAATCTAAAAAACCTTAAAAAATAGATACTGCTTTTGATAAGTTTTTATCAAAAGCAGTATCTATTTTAGTTCTACGCTGCATTACAACAACAAATGTATGATACGCGCTATTGTCAAACTTGCGTAACATTACCCACCCAAGTGAAAGGAACTCATTTATCAGCTCATCCTTATTGCCTGAAAATCCGATAAGGATGGTTGAAATATCTAAATTATTATTAATGGAGTTTGCATATTCATAAATAGTCGGAAACTCTTTATTTTGTTGTATATATATATCACGTGCAGAAAGAAGTTCAGAGGTTGTATAACCATTCATAATTTCAGGCATGATTCCATAGGTACTGCCAATGGAATATGTCCCAGATGATAGCCCCTTAGACTTGATAAATCTATAAGCATCACGAAGATTATAAGGCAGCATAACATAAGATGTTATATTTTCGCCCAACACCATCTGCTTTATTTTATTTTCAAAATAAGAAATATTAAATAAAGCAGCAAATGACAAAATAAATATTAATAGATATCTGATACGCTCCTTTCTGACTAAATAAAAAACAATACTTGACACTCCAATAACGACAAATGGTGCAATTATCTCAATTTGATATTTTGCCATCCCCCATAGTCCAGGTTTAATTGAATAAAAAACCAATATAAGCATTACAAAGAACAATAAAAATGCTAATGCCATAACTTTATTTTTCCGATAAGGCACCAGAAAAGCAAACGGAAATGCTGCAATCCACCAAAATGGTATCACATTAAATGCAGATACATAAATCACATCGGACTGAAACGCCTCTAAAATCCTATTCAAAAAGCTGGTATTATCTAATGGTGATTCTATAGCTGACGTCCCAAACACCACACTCTTAAATAAAAATGGCAAGAATAAAAGTAAGGGGGAAAATACACGTAAATAATCGCCTATCTTATTAAGGAAGGTACGAAAATAAAACTTATCTTTAATAAATACAAGAGCTATAGGAATAATTGCAACAATAACAGGCTGTCTCATTAAAGCACCTAATGACACCAAACTGATCAGCCTTATATAATTTGGCGAACTAGATGTCATTAACTCCATCATCACAATCACAAATATATAATATGCCCAAATAGAATGCTCAATAACTGTGCTCATTTCCAAAGATAATGGTAAAGTTCCAACATAGAAAGCAAGAACAAGCGACACACTATTTTTAGATATTTTTCTTATAAACATCTTATACAGTACAATAATAAACACTGTATATATAGCTAATTGACCAGCCTTAAAGACGATATCACGTATTCCAAAGAAGGATCCAAAAACAAAGGATGGAAATAAATGCATAGGAGGATGCGGAGATGCATTCCCCCCATTTAAAATGAATATCAATCTACTGATTATTATTGCAAAAAAAATAATCAGTACCTTATACCGCCATTCCAAATTTTTAATAGCCATATAAAATAATACAAGCCCTAATAACAACATAAGGCTTACAAACTGGACAATATATTGGAAATTAAAATCAGGAAGGTTAAAATGTCTTGATAATACAGTCAGTATGTGTATTGCCTGCCCATGTGCAGTCCCAGCATAAGAAATTTCATCACTAAACAAAGAGAAATTAAGTCTATCTAATGAAATAATGGCAAACAAGCCCAAAAACAAAAGGTAAATTAAAATGTCTTTTTTATGAAGGGTTATTGAATCTCTAAACCCTTCTAATCTTAATCCTGCAATTATAGAAAAGATAACAAATGGGATAATAATTACAATGCTTTGAATTAAAGAATCGTAGATAAAATTCATTTCGCTATTATATTTTAGGGTGAATGCACCATAAAACCCATAGCATAAGAAAAATGAATATACAATTATATTGGCCCAATTAAAATTGATTTTTATACAGTTATTTTTCATATATTTATAAAATGGCATAAAAAAATACATCAATTAACTTCAATTTACTTATGCAAGTCCACTACTGTATAGTAGAAACCATTTCTGCCATTTGTAGTACGTGTTGACCACTCTATTTCTACACCTGAATCTTTGCAGATTTGCTTAACTATGCTGCTTTTTTGGTATAAATCTATCTTGTAATAATTCAAAATAGCATTCAACTCTTCTTTACTTTCACTCAAATTAAAACATCCCCAACTACTGATAATAGCAATTCTAAATTTTTCTTTTATTGTAATTTTTCCTTTTTTCCCGTAATTAGAAATATTTTTTAATCCGTCGGTCATCCATACATTCCCTTCTAATGCAGGGTATTTTCCAATAATAGATGGCATTAAATATAGTTGCCTAGTTGAATCGAAGACCACAATAACATCCACCTTATCATTATCTAGCCTTTGGAGTAACTCTTTTTCGTTGAAAGTATCAGTTCTATTATCAAAAGCAAAATTAACCGTATTAATAAATAATGTAGCCCAAGAAAATACAAAAATAAGAGTGATAATTTGAATGCCGCCAATGTTATATTTTGGTGCAATTTTAAAAAATTTCACAAAGGCAAAAAAACCTTCGACAAACAATACAATTGCAAAGATACCAAGAACCATACTATGCCTGGTTGGACTCAACGGTAAAATTTGTAAAATTAACAAAATCACCCATGTGACTATAGACAACAATAAAAAGATAACCAGTGTATTTTTTCTTGAATTTTTAGAAAGAAGCATAGATACCACTCCAAGCATACTAAACGTAAATATTAGCCAACCAATTAATTGACTTTCTGGAATGTAGTATGCTACCGGTGATAGCATAGCTTCTAAAACTTCAGGAGTTCTTACTATAAGGAAATTAATAACATCTGAAAAAACAGAATAAAAACCGCTTTCCCAATTAATATTGAGAATAAATTCATGATTTGGCCCAGCATTCCAAGTAATACCTCTATCAGAATTTCCTTTAAGATATGGCCAAACAAGCAGTAAAAAAATAGTAAAAAAACCCATTGCCGAAAACAAAGTGCTTTTAACCAAATCAGTCACACTAACCCTACCCCTTAAACGCCATATAATTGTGATATACAAAGGAACAATAAAAACTACAGCTTGATATTGAAGCAGCCCGGGAATGGCTAACAAGACACCTCTAAAAAAATTACCTTTATTTGATATGACAGGATTATCAACTATATATAGCAAATGCAAAAGAACAAGCAGAATTGAAAAACTTACTACTCCATAACTCTCCATCTGAGCAGAATATATAATATTCTCCCAAGAAAGTGAAAGCATGGTTGCTGAGAGTACAACTTGAGGAAAACTGTTCTTCCCTTTATGCAATCTAACAAATAAAATTATTAGAAGCCCTATCGCAAGTACATTAAAAATAAATGATGGTAATCTTCCCCAAAATTTTGACTCAGAATAGTTTTGACCAGGGTTAATAAGAATATTGGTTAAATAAAATTGTCCTGGTGCATATGTCCATCCACCAGGTACCGCATGTAAATAATTTCTCCACCAAAGGCCAAAATGAGCCACCTCTTTTAACATTGAAATACTATCTAACCATATAGCCGCCGATTGCATATCAGCACCTTTTTTTCCATTTAAAACTTCCAGTCTCCATTTGTCATATCGGTTGACAACGTTACCCATATATTGTTGTCTATCTAAAATAGTGGTTGCTACACCAATATCATCAATATGCGCAAAATGTTTCTCTAAAAAATAAAACCTAGTACCAACTCCTAATGAAATAACCAAAGTCAGCATTATTAATGATAGCCAATTTTTTTTTATAATCTGAATCATATGCAGCAAAAACTATAAGCTAGAGTAAAAAATTACCACCCTAAAACCTCTAACAACTTAATAGACTCTTTTCTAAAATTTTGTTTGCGATTATTGAATCTAAATTCGTATTCTTTGAGATGTAAATTAAACATACTTTTACTCATTCCTTTGAATTTTACTAATCTATTTTTTTCTTACCAAGACAACACAACTATCGGTATTTTTAGCCTCAAAAAAATTTATTTTTAAATAATCTCCGTAGATTCTTTTAAAAACATCAACAGCAACAGATCCACGATGCTTGGTAATATCAAAGAATATCAGGTTGGCATCAGATAACACCCTTTCCGACAATAATAATTTATTTTGTTTAGCAGCTATCTCACTAAAAGTTACGCGATTATGCCAATATAGTAATGTTTTTTGAGGTGGATCTAACTTAAAATAATGACTAAAGATATTGTTAGAGCCAACGCTTATAATCTTAGAAGCCTTATGTTTAATATACGGCTCAATACAGGCAATATTATATTCTGGATTAGGGGTTATTCGAGTAATAAATTCATTGGTATCCGTGTATAGATCATGAAGATGATAGGAAATCCACTCTATATTTGCTTTTGTATTTAATACAATGCGTTCTGATACTAGAATTACAGAAATAATGAGGGACAATAACAACCCTGTAGAAATAGCCTTATGCATCTTATTGGTAAATAATAAAGACGACATATACATTATAAAAATAAGACTATAAAGAACAGGTAAAAAAGGTTCTGGTTTTTGACCATTTGTAGTTGATAAAAGATAGCTTAAAATTATCACAGTCAGGCCCACCCCCCCCCCTTGCAAAATTGAGACCACATTTAAACGTATCAATCCGAAAGTAGCAATAATAACTGCGAAATAATATTGGATAGGCGATCCCAATATATGCAGTTTAAGATTTTCTAATGAAAACAATATATTGAAAATATTCTTATTTTGTGCTGTAAGATTAATGTCGGCAATAACATCAGTTACACTAACCCCTAAGATGTAGTAAACAATTAAAACCAACCCTAGCGAAAGAAATAATAATTTAATTAAAGCTTTCACATCTTTAATTAGCAATAAAGATAATACAGGTAAAGCAACTAAAAAGAATGTGATTTTCCCTATAAATAAGAATGCAAGAATAACTGCAAGAAAAATAATATCTTTTTTATAAATTCTATTTTTTTCATAGGAAAATACCACAAATAGCTGCAGGCACATAATTGTAATTAAGAAATTCCCAATGTCATTATACAAACCTGTATGCCCAATCGTTAGAGCGTCATAGCCACCAATCCTATGTGTAAAAGCCAGTGATAATATAAAAATTATAGGCACCATTACCATATAACCAAGCTTATTTATTATTAATAACCTGTAAGATATCCACCCAATTATTAATAAATAAAAAATATAAAATCCAAAAAATATTGAAGCATACGGGCCATCTAGTCCAAAAATAAAGCCGATTGATCCTAGTAGAAAAACAAGAAACCCTATATTTGATGAGAAATCAGTATGAGGAGCTTGGCCTAAAAAAATCCGATATGAGCCATCGATAATTATTGAAGAATCCCAATTTAAAGGGACTTGAGATGACAATATTAATCCAGTTAATAAATAAAATAGAGTCAATATATAGCAAACATTAATTATTGTTTTATTTCTCATTTAAGTGTTTTTATGTATCTTTAATATAGGCTATGCACAAAACTATAAGCTAGAGTAAAACTTACAAAGATGATTAAAATTAACAACCCCAATGCTAGCCAATTTTTTCTAAAATAAGATAGCATTAGTTTTCAAAGCCTTTATAACAGTATAACTATACTTATTTGACCCATTTTTAGTTCTTGGGGAGTACTCAATCTCAACTCTTTTCTCTACACATTGTAAAAATATATTAGACAGTTGTACATTCTGATAAAAATTATACCTCTCTATAAGGGGGTAAATTCTATCCTTTAACTTATTAAAATCAAAACATGTGTGCCCACTAAAAATCGCAATATTTAAAGCAGATTTATTTATCAAGATATTATCGTTAGCGCCGTAATTTGTCGCTCTTCGCGATCTCTCCTGCATTGTGGAATTTGACCCAAGAAATAAGTTAGCATCTAGTGCTGGATATTTTTTAATAACTGATGGCATTAGATAAAATTGATGTGAGTTGTCGAAATTAACAATTAAATCAACATCGTCTAGATTTAATTGATTTAGAATTTCAACTTCGTTAAACGGGTCTTTCCTCTCTTCCAGCATACCAGCAATAGATGGAATAAATAATAATATCCAGGTAAAAACAAACACTAACATATAAGCTTTAAATCCACCTATGGTTGGGTTATATCTAGGAATTAAATTGGTTAACCTTGACAAACCTTCTGGCATAGAAAGCAATAGTAAACATCCTAAGATAATACTGTGCCGAGTGGGGCTTAATGGAAACGCTTGAAATAATAATGCCAAAAAATAAACAAAAAGCGACAATATTGTGAATACAGCGATAATCTTTTTATTATTATTAGGCGATTTCAACATTGAATACAGTCCTACAAAACTCAATATAACAAGCACAGTGCCAATTATCTGATTCACATAGAAATTATAAAAAGTTGGAGAAAAAATAGACCCTATTGTTTCAGGAAGATATTGAAACACGAAGGTGGCAATATTATCAAGTATTACAAAAATACCATCTTCTAATTTTATAGATAGTAAAAAAATGCCATCCGGGCCTATGTTACTGGATATACCCCTACCAATATTATCTTTTAAATACGGGTAAATTAATGAAAAAAATATGAGTAAGAAGCCAAAAAAAGACGCTAGACTATATTTTATTAACTCTTTAATTTTAAAATTATTTTTTAAAAAAAGGATAAGAGTTACATACAACGGTAGAACAAACAGGAGGGCCTGATACTGAAATAATCCTGGAATTGCCGCAAACATGCCTAATGCCATCCACCCCTTTATATTGGTAGGCGGAGTTTGATAAACAAACATCAATAAAACAAACATCAATAAAATTGAAAAATTTCCAACAGCATAACTCTCCATCTGGGCAGAGTATATTATGTTTTCCCAAGAAAATGACAATATAGTGAGTGCAACCACTAGAAAAGGCAGATACTTTTGCACTGGATACATTTTTTTAAATACAAATATTAATAAAAAAAATGAAATAATGGAAAATACAAATGATGGAACTCTTCCCCAAAATTTTAACTCTGAATAATCATCTCCATCACTAACAAGAATATTTGTTAAATAAAATTGACCTGGTGCATAAGTCCAAGCTGAAGGCACTGCATGAAGAATATCTAACCACCATCGACTAAAAAAATAAGTCACCCTTAATGCAGACAAGCTATTTAACCACCCCCCCAAAATATATGCAGCTTCACCCTTTTTACCGTTTAAAACCTCCTCCTTCCATATTGTTTTGTATCTTTTATCTATATTTTTATACGCTCTATCTCTTTCAAGTATTGTTTGTGCAACGCCAATATCATCAATATGGGTAAAATGACTTTCAAGAAGATGGTATCTTACCCCAACTCCAATACTGATCACTATCACAGAAAGAATGATACTGAGCAAATTATTTCTTATAAATACCATATGTAAAAAATCTATAAGTTAGAATAAAACTTACAAAGATGATTAAAATTATCAAAAATAATATCCGCAGCATTATCACTTAAAAATGGTCTATCAACTTTATGGAGCGTTGTAAGATTAAAATAATTTCCACCTTTAATATCACTTTCATGATCATCGCCAATCATCCAAATTTTGGATGAAGACGGTAGTCCAATCTTCTCTAGGGCGATCTCAAAACATAAAGGATTAGGCTTATCTACACCAGATTCTTCGGATGTCACAACATAATCAAAATACTCATCTAATCCAAAATATACCATCTTTCTAAATTGAATCTGAGAAGTTAAGTCTGTAATATTTGCAGTTTTTACTCCATGATTTTTTAATTCCTGCAAAAACTCTTTCACCCCAGGAAATAGTCTTGCATTAGCAAAAAATGTTCTCCAATAAGTCTGTTCTAAATCGAGAGTCGTTAATATTCTAGTGCCCATATCTAAATGTTCAATAGTTCTTTGAAAATAAAGCAATCGACTATGAGAGCTTGCAGTATTTTTCAAGCGTTTTTTAACTTCAGTTCGTGAAATTTTGAATGCTTCCATAAAATCACTTTCACTAACGCCAAACAATTCTTCTGTTTTTATAGCAACACTTTTAATTGCCGCCTTGTGCGCTGGCTCATAAGGATACAGAGTATTATCTGTATCAAATATAACAGCCTCTGGTGTGACAATTTGTTGACTGCCTCTTAAATCTAGCATATTTTATATCTTGCGTCTTTTTAAGGCATGATCAATCTCTGTCAATGCAATTAACTGCATCAACCCTAACTTGCCGCCAAAAAAACCATTTT
>Ga0233449_1003612_pt1 | contig 11144 bp, 5 predicted proteins | sample SI_124_October20_FD_183012 | JGI IMG/M metagenome (GOLD analysis project Ga0233449, IMG submission 183012) | Seawater microbial communities from Saanich Inlet, British Columbia, Canada - SI_124_October2016_200_MG | ecosystem: Environmental > Aquatic > Marine > Inlet | place: Canada: British... | reverse complement strand
GGAGAGAGAGGAAAGAGAATAAAAAAAAATTTGAGATAGAATTATAAAAAATATCCAAGAGACAAAAAAATATCTAAGAGACAAAAAAATATCCAAGAGACAAAAAATATTCAAAGAGACAAAAAAATATCCAAGAGACAAAAAAATATCTAAGAGACAAAAAATATTCAAAGAGATAAAAATTCAACAGATAATATATTATGATAGATAAAATAAATACAACAATGTATAAAAATATAACGATAAACAATATAATATTAAAGTTAATGTTAATAAAAAACAGTTCATTCCCTTTTATTAAAAATCATATTTTACCGTAACAAAAAAGTATTCCCTAATCACATTTTTATTACGATTTACAATATATTCCCTTTTTATTCTCTATGTAGATAAAATGATGGTTTTCAGTGCCAAAAATGTGCCAAAATGATGGTTTTCAGTGCCAAATGGGAATGATTTGTTTTTTTATAATATTTAATACATCTATTTTTATTTGTTACTTAAAACTATTGTATAATTTATGTTACATTATAAAAAATAGAAAAATAAATCATTCTCTTTTCATTCCCAAAAATAAAAAAGAGAATAATAGAGAATAACCTTATTTTTATAGTAATAAATTTATATTCCCTAATTATTCTATTTGTTACTTAAATTCATTCTTTTATTCCCAAATTTGAGTGGCACTGAAATTCCAGAGTGCGGGAGAGAGAGGAAAGAGAATAAAAAAAAATTTGAGATAGAATTATAAAAAATATCCAAGAGACAAAAAAATATCTAAGAGACAAAAAAATCCAAGAGACAAAAATCCAAGAGACAAAAAATATTGAAGAGACAAAATATATTCCAAGATAAAAATTTAATAGACAACATATTATATGATACAAAAAATGAAAATAAAGATTATATTATAAGACGATAAATTATATAATATTTAGTTCTATGTATACAAAAAACAGTTCATTCCCTTTTATTAAAAATCATATTTTACCGTAACAAAAAAGTATTCCCTAATCACATTTTTATTATGATTTACAATATATTCCCTTTTTATTCCCTATGTAGATAAAATGATGGTTTTCAGTGCCAAAAATGTGCCAAAATGATGGTTTTCAGTGCCAAATGGGAATGATTTGTTTTTTTGAGAATATCGTTATATTGAATTATAATTGTTACTATAAAATATATAAAAATATTTTTTTATTGTAAAAAATAGAAAAATAAATCATTCTATTTTCATTCCCAAATTTAAAAAAGAGAATAATAGGGAATAACCTTATGTGTATAGTTATAAAAATATATTCCCTAATTATTCTATTTGTTACTTAAATTCATTCTTTTATTCCCAAATTTGAGTGGCACTGAAATTCCAGAGTGCGGGAGAGAGAGGAAAGAGAATGAAAAAAAAATCCAAGAGACAAAAAAATATATGAGAGATAAAAAAAATCCAAGAGACAAAAAATATCTAAGAGAGACAAAAATATCAAAGAGATAAAAATATTCTAAGAGACAAAAATATCCAAGAGACAAAATATCCAAGAGATTAAATAGAAAACTTAAAGAATGAAATATATAAGTAAATAATATGTGTGGTATAGTTGCATTATTAGGTGACCATCCTGATATACATATATTAGACGGACTAAAACGATTGGAGAATCGTGGATATGATTCTATGGGAATAAGTCTTATTACAACTGACGGATGGTTCATTCGTAAGTCCGCATCAGATAATCCACATATGTCTCTCAGTGGACACAAATACCCAGAGAGTAATAATGGTATAGGACACACTCGATGGGCTACACATGGTGAAAAAAATGAATTAAATGCACATCCACATACTAGTATGGATGGCAAAATTACTTTGGTACATAATGGAATTATTGAAAATTGTGATGACATACGTGAGGTATTATCAGAATATGATATAAAATTTAAAACAAATACTGATACAGAAGTTATAGCGAATTTAATAGCTCATAAATATAAGAGTCATAGTATGTCATACGTTTTATCTATATTGTCCAGTATAATGAAAGGAACATGGTCACTATGTATTCAATGTATAGATTTTCCAAATAGATTATATTGTGTGAGACATAAGTGTGCGCTACTGGTGGCATATAATGATACTTCAGCGATGGTAGCATCTGAACAAAGTGGTATATCAACAACTTATACATCATATTTCGATGTAGAAGATACTTGTGAGATATCTTTAGAAAATAATTCAATTCATGTATCCGCACCGCATACATTGTTACCATTAGATACTCAATATATAGAATCATTACAAATGGAAACATGGACGTTACAAGAAATTAATGAACAATCAAAGGTAATACGTAATATGATAAATAAATATATCGTTAACCATAAAATAGAGTTACCCATCGAGAAACGCAAATGGGAACATGTTATACTATTAGGTTGCGGTACATCTTATTTTGCGTCTTGTGTAGCGAGAAAGTTTTTTACGGGATTCGATACAGTTCAGGTATTTGATGGAGCTGAATTTAATCCGTCAACGGATATACCAGGTAAAGGAGAATGTTTATTTATATTTGTATCTCAATCTGGTGAGACAAAGGATTTACAGAGATGCGTCTCTCTAATAGGTAACCATACAAAAATTGGGATAATAAATGTACCCAATTCATTCATAGCAAAACAGATGGATCATGTATGTTACCTGGGAGCAGGACGTGAAGTTGGAGTAGCGTCGACAAAATCATTTACATCACAAGTGGTTATGTTATCGCTGTTGTCGATGTATATATTTAACATAGTGATATCCGATATATATATGTTACCTGACCAAATTGAAAGAACATTACAAACATATATAGTTGGAGATGATATTATACAAGATAATTGTTTTGTATTAGGAATACGAGACAACGCTTATATTGCAAAAGAAGCATCATTAAAAATAAAAGAATTATCGTGTATACATGCAGAAGGGTATTCGTCTAGTAGTTTAAAACATGGTCCATTTGCTTTACTTGATGAAAAATTCCCAGTTATATTAATACAACCGTCAGATGAATTCTTTGATAAAAATCAGAATGTATACGAAGAAATTACAGCTCGTAAAGCGCCTGTAATTACTATAGCTACTACTAATTTAGGTAGAGATAATACTATTATCGTTGAGACAAATGACACATACCAATGTATATTAAATATGATTCCATTACAATTATTATCATATAAATTATGTAAAAATAAACAATTAGATCCAGATAAACCACGAAATTTAGCCAAAGTTGTTACGGTTGAGTAACATACACCATGTCAATCTTATCACGACACATAGGACAAGTTGTGTTTTTACTATACCATGTGTTTATACAATCATAGCAATACTCATGGTTACATTTAGTTTTACAATTTGATTCAACTGATAAACATATATTACAATCGCTATCGAGAGACAAATCGGATTGAATTACTTTTGAAATTGAAACAAAATAATCTACGATATGACCATTTTCAATTGTACAAGAATAATCTGGACATATAGACATTAACCATATGACAACTTCAATATGGTTATTGAGGCAACTAAATAAAAAGTAATGGTCATTATTTTTACGTATGTCAATATCTGAATTATAAAGCCATTTAATTACATCAATGTCATCTGTATTATAGAATGCCATTTCTATTGTCTTAGAAGATATAGGATATGTATATAATAAATAATTTGCTATAAATAAACCCTTTTTACTTGAACAAGCATTAATAAAATATTGATAAACCTGTTCTTCTTGAATAAATTGAGATAGCTTTAAAAATAACTTGTCATTACCATAATGACATGTTAAGTTTACATAATATTGGAACGTATTATAGTAATTATCTGACTCTTTTAAAAAAATATGTAGGTTATCTTTTATCCACGGAAAGGTTTGTTTATTTGTAATAGAATATATAGGCATTAACGATGGATATACAGTCTTGTTTTTTTCAAATAGGATACGTATTATGTTATCATGTTGTGAATTAAACGCAATCATTTTATATAAAACTAAATAAATATATTCATCTATGTCTAAAAAGTCACATAAATATTTTGCTACTGATTTGTTACCATCAATACAGCTAATTACCAAAGCTTCCATAATGGTAAGAAAATCATTTTTTTTTATCAGTAATTTAATTAACGATAAATTATCATATTGTGCGGCAATAAAAAAATGCTTGCGTTTATGTATTTTATAGAATGATTTTAATAAAAATGTATTACCTGACTTACATAAGGCGACCGATACATTTACCGGATTGGATAATGATTTATACCACACAAAAAAATCATATGGGATATGTTCGTTATAACATAAAATACGTTTAAATATATCAGTATGTTCTTCTTTGGTAAACAAGTTTGGATTTAATTTATGAGACAAGCGTATACTGTCATATGCTTTTGAACGTAAACAATTTACATATGTATATTTTGATATGTGATTAATTTTTAAATATTCAAAAAAATGAGAACTATTGTTAATTAAAGCAGTTTTATGGAATTTATTTGGGTTGGTTGATGTAAGTTTAATTAAATATTTAAATGAAGCTAAATTTCCATCAACACAAACTTTATTTATATATGCAATGTCAAATGTTTGGTGATATGTTAGAAATTGTAATAATGATAAATTAGATGTATATACAGGTGTCTCTATGTGTGAAACATATTTGAATACCCATTTAAAAAAATGTGGATGATGTGCGCAGTCTTGTAAATAAGGTTGTATATCGGATATTAATTCTTTAACTATAAGAAATTCTTTTTTTTGTGCGTTTTTACAAATGTATGATATATCTTCAGACGTAAATTCTAATAAGTTATGTGTATAAAGCCATTGTATCATGTGTCTATTTCTACAACTTATTTTAGTATCAACATGTTGTAACACTAATTTTGCGTCATCTAGAAGATTACGTTTAATTAATATGGATGCCATGGTTGCTAAATTTAATTCACCAAATGATACAATATCCGTTTCAGTTCTTTCATTTATCTCAAATATATTCATATAATATTACACCATAGAGTATATTTAAATAGTATTAATATATAATGGCTGAATACATACCAATATATATTACAGATATGAAAAGTGTATTAGATAGAGTTGATACACAGATAGCAAATATAGATACAGATTATAATAATTTTTTAGATGAAATAGAAAAGGATATTTATGGTGGCTACGAAGATACTAAGGTTACGAATACAAACCGCGAGGTACTTAATGATAATAAATACAGAATACCTCAAATGCTCACCAAAAAGATCCTTAAGTCGTCACTACTAAATGGTGTTAAAAAAAATAAACATGGTCATATCATTGATCTATATAAAAAAAAACTACTTATGTCATTGGCGACCAAAGGAAATATATGTCTCGCTGTAAATAGTTTAGGTGTACACAATAGCCAAATAGATAATCTATTTACTGTACTGAGAACGTGTTATGTGGGTGTTAATACATATTTAATGAATTTATGGGAAGAATATTTAATTGTCCCGCTAATGAAAAAACGTGATGAATTAGGGGACGACAAATTAATTCTAGATGAAGAATTAGAAGCACTACAAGAAGAATTAGAAGCAATACAAAAAGAATTAGAACCACTACAGACGGTATCTAATAAACAAATAATACCACCGACTCGTAAAATAAAACGACTAACCTATGATACATCAACGCGAAATAATATGATATCATCAAAACAACATGAAATAGACGAATTAATAAAGAATATTGAGTCAATAGGTAATGAAATTGAAGAACTAAAAAAACATAAGTTAACATCTAAATATGTTCATTCAGGTGGAAATATATTTGTATTAGTAGCCAGTATACTTTATGCAATTAAAAACGACATGTATGGTTCATCTATCGCAACAAAAATAATAAATCTGATACGTGGTAGACCAGATTTTAATGAGTTTAAATTACATATATATGATGCTGACGTTTTATTACAATCGCTAGGTGACATAGACATGTTGTTTATGACAAAATATAGTGATTTGGTTACATTTGATTTGGATACCATTACAGAAGGTGTGATGCCTAAAACAAATATAACACGCTTAAAAACATATAAAAAAAAGGCGGAAAAAGCGGCATCTACTGAAATAAATAATCCATCATATAAACATATATCTGTGCAACAAGATTTGAAAGCAACAAAGTATCGTAATAATATAATCGGTGCAGAGATAGCATATAATAAATATAAAATGATGTCAATATACAGATTAAATAAACTAAGTGCAACCATATTAAGTGAATTATTACAGGATATAAATTATGATATATTATTTCCATTTAAGAGTGGAGATTATTCTGTCGTAAATGTACATTCGGACGTTATTGGCAAGAAACCCATAACAATACCAAATGGTAAAGGTTATAGGATAACTAATAGTGCTATATATGATTTAAATATATATTTAAATAGAATAAAACAAAAATATAAGAAAAATAAGGAATTTGGTGAGTGTATTGATTTAGTCATAGGTTCGACAATTAAAAATGAAGTATATAATCATAAACATAGTCAATATCTATATTCAGATGGAGGTGGATTTACTTTACAAGAACTATATGATGAATTAGTGCACATAAAAGAACATTCAGAAACAGATAAAGGAGTCAAACGCCAAATTAGAATGGATTTTTTACGACATATGTTAGAGTCTCCGCATAAAGATATATATGAAATTATTTTAAAGGCATGCTATGACGAAATAATGCCACATATAGATGCCTCTCAATCTACATTATATAATAATGGTGGTGTGGGCGGTATTAGAAATCCATTAATCCCGAATCGACCAACAGGTAAAACTATAAAACGAAAACCGGGTAATCGTAATGGTAATGGTAATCGTAACAATCGTAATGGTCATCGTACTCGGAGAACCGTGAAAACCAAAAGTCACAAATAACATCTAGCTAAAATTTATAATATGTATTTATAGTAATGTCATACATAATGGATGAAGTATTTAAACCGTTTGTATGGTCGTATAAATTTACGTTCATATTATATACAATTGGGGTTATTATATCCCATGCAATATATACCATATTAATACCATTGTCTCTATCAGAATTCATGAATTCGCCGATGATTCAAAAACAAAAGGGGTTTATGAACATAATAAAAGGAGTTTCTATGCTAAAGTGGTTATACGTTACAATTGGATTATACATATCTTATTTAATTATATCGTTTGGTAAGGGACATATAGAACATAACATGTGTGTTAATTTCTCTGGATTTAGTCGTTCCAAGATTATAGAATACATATTCTATAAGTTGGCCAAAAATTATGAAGAAATACAGGAAAATGAAATTATCTATACATCAACTAATATATTCGCCAGTATGAGACCATTGGTTCGCTATTTATTCGAATCAGCCATTCCAATGATAATTACTTTTATTTTGGTTGCAATTTATTTAGGTAGTGTAAGTACAACATTAGCATCATATTTTGTATCATTTAATGTTCTTATGGTTATCGTCGGTATCTGTTATAGTAACAAAATAATTAATAAATGGCATAACACCGAATACTTATGGCAAAATAAATGTACAAACATATTAGGAGACAAATTTAAAAATTTGATGAACATTCTATTTGATAATACACTTCAAAAAGAATTAGGTTTATTACAAAAATTACAAGATAATTTTACGGCATCAATGAAAAATGCTTTCTTTATGTCAACAAACCTAACTATTATATTAAAGGCAATATTATATTTATTATTTGCAGTCCTATTAAAGTCGTCAATGCGGTTTAATAAAAAAACAATGTCAACTGTAATCTTGATGATGATTATATATATTGGAGTATTTGATACTTTTATACAAGATACTGATAATTCCTTCAGGCATATGTCGAATATTCTTGATATACACAATAATATATCGAACTTAGATCATACAAAAGAATGTAAACCAACTGAACCGTTTTATGAAATTATATTTGATAATGTAAGCTTCCGTTATAATTCCAGCACCCCTTATATTATAAAAAATGTGTCTCTGACATTTAAACCAAAAAAAATAAATGTAATCATGGGTAAATCTGGTAGCGGTAAAACAACCATAATGAAATTGTTAATAAAAATGCATGAACCGTCAAAAGGAATTATATATATGGACGGACAAAACAGTAAAGATATATGTCAGAAGGATATACGAGACAATATTTATTATGTAAATCAACGGACTATTTTATTTGACGAAAGTGTTCTATATAATTTTCAATATGGAAATGATGTAAAGAAAGAAAATATTGTAAATATGCTACAAAAATATGACTTACTGAGTATGTTTGACACTTTAAGTAAAGGTCTCGACACAGATAGTGGTGTTAATGGTTCTAACTTATCGTTGGGTATGCAGAAAGTATTAATGGTTATGCGTGGAATATTAAAACCACACAAAAGTATTGTCATATTCGATGAACCTCTGACAAGTTTAGATAAAAATACTCGTAAAAAAATAGTTAAACTTATTACAGAAGAGACAAAAGGTAAAACACTTATTATTATAAGTCATGACCCTGAAATTTTACCTCATTCTGATAACACCATACAATTAAATTAATAGTATTATAATGTTTTAAACATGTCTGCTGCTTCTTCTGCTGCTTTTGATGCTGCTGCTGCTGATGCTGGTGTCAGTAATGATAATATTACTTTGTCAATATGGTTATGTAAGTCTGATATATATAATAAACTATGTTTACCCTCAAATAAAGCATCCATATTTGGTGGCTTAATAAAGACTGCTTGTAAATTATAAATGTTAGGGTCTGCTAATATTATGTCGGTTATATTTTCCAACATTTGTTTACTAGGTTCTGTTTGTATGTTTTTTTTAATTAGTATGTTAAGTAGAAATATATATGAATGGTACAAATAATATGGAGGCTTATTTTGTTCAATAATATAATCTGATGGCAATGAGTATAAAATAAATTCAATATGGCGAATATTTATCATTATACTGTTTATGAATTTTAAATAATCATTGGGAACATTGACGGATACATCATTTGACATATCACCGCCGCCACCATCAGCAGCAGCACCGCCACCGCCGCCAGTGGGCTCGATATTATAATCTTTAAACAGATTAAGATACTCTATATTAAAATAAGACGCACCTTTCATTATACTTGACATTAGGTTAATAGTTTCGTTATCATAATTATCATTATATTTAAAATTATATTTAGAGTTAAGTGTATAGTTTACTTCGATATTATTTTTTTTATTGGTTAACAGCCTATATATAGGTCTTTGTCTTTCTATGGATATTTCTATAGGGGGGGGTGTATAATATTCATTAAATAAAGCATGTAATATGAAAATATCTATGTGGTCACTATTATCTATATATTTATATTGTTCACGTATGCGTTCTTGTAGGGCACTGTATATAATAGAATCTTTAGGTACATTTTCAAGAATGTTATCTATGATAATAGGCGTCGTACCAGCTTTATGTTCTTCAGAATTAACATAATATATTAGTGCTTGTCTATCTGCAGCCGCTGCTGCTGCTTCTTCTGCTGCTGCTGCTTCTACTGCTTCTACTGCTTCTTCTTCTTCTTCTTCTCCATCTGATACGACTGCTGCTGATCTTGGTCGTTTTGCTTTTGGTCGTTTTGCTTTTTGTTGTGATGAGTTTTTTACTGAACTACTAGAATTCATAGCCGCCCCACCAATTTGTTTTTTTGTGGTTGGTTGTTTTGTAGGTGGTTTTATATTGATATGTTTCTTAAGTGTTCTAATTCTATTGTGTCTCATTATATAATTAATATAAAATAATATTTTTATATTCTTCGTTATTCAATGTTTTATTAATGTCTAAAAATGTTTGCAACACACTTTTTAAATCTAGATAGCTATTTTGTAAGTCTGTTTTATTTATAAAATATAGTCCGTCTATTTTTGACATGATTTCAAACGTAATTGTAGTTCCACGTGTATTTGGTTTTCGAGCGGTTCTGACTGAACCCTCTGATGTTACCGAAAATACACCTAACACATCTATCCTCGAGGATTCTAACGAGTATGATGACGAGGATGATGATGACGAGGATGATGATGACGAGGATGATGACGAGGATGATGATGACGAGGATGATGACGAGGATGATGATGACGAGGATGATGACAATGAAGAAGAAGAAGAAATTGGGAGCGATGCTAACGATGATGATGACGAGGATGATGATGACGAGGATGTTCCGATAATCTCTCCATTGGATGACAAAAAGTTTCCTTTATCTCCATTGTCGTCATTGTGCATGGATATTTGTTTTTTAAATAATTCTTGTAATTTTTTTATATTCACCCAGTTTGTTTCGTGTTTAAATAAAAATAATGAGAAAAATATAACTAATTTACATTGTAAACTATTACATATATCACGTCTTTGTTCATCTCTATTTGGTGTTCCCTTTAATATTGATTGGTCTAATTCTATAAGACTATTTATGTCGTTTATGTAATGTGATAATCTCTTAAATATAATGTCATAACCTTCAGTTGCTCGATTATGTACAGTATTTTTTATTTGTAAATATATTTCATCTTTATCTAATTTATTAATTATCCCATCTGTTTTGTCTCGTACTAAACTACACTTTAAAGTGGGTAACATGTAATATTTATTATCGTATTTAAATAATTTAAATAATTGTTCATTAAAAAACCATGTGGTAGGTGGTTTACCGTTTGGTGTAGATATACGGTCAATTAACGTGTACATATTTAGTTTGTCTTGGTCTCTAATTGGTATATTAACATAAATGTTATTATAATAATCAGGTGATTTTTTTATATTTTCTAATTTATCTGGTGTATATTCAGTAAATATATTTTTGTATATAGTTTGATTATTTGCATCATCTAAAATCATTTGTTTATTATGCAGGTTACATAGAGTAAGTAAATCTGGTGACGGTTCATTAATTTTATGATTCTTATACGTAGCATAGTATTTCTCTATGTCTTCGTTTAATAATACATTATCAGATGGGTAGCCATATAATACTTTCTTATTTAGTTTAGTTAAAAAGTCAAATTCAT
>Ga0233449_1003611_pt1 | contig 11145 bp, 13 predicted proteins | sample SI_124_October20_FD_183012 | JGI IMG/M metagenome (GOLD analysis project Ga0233449, IMG submission 183012) | Seawater microbial communities from Saanich Inlet, British Columbia, Canada - SI_124_October2016_200_MG | ecosystem: Environmental > Aquatic > Marine > Inlet | place: Canada: British... | reverse complement strand
GGATTTCAGCTTTGAACGCGGGGCCAGGTTCGGGCAAACGGCTTTCGGATAGCCTGTTCCAACATCTCCAGCCGGTCCTGGCCATAGAACATATCGCCGTCCAGAACATAGGTTGGTGAGCCAAATACGGTCAGGTCAATCGCCGCCTGGGTATTGGCTTCGTAGGCGTCGGTAACTTCAGTTGAATTTGCTGCAGCCAGGAATACATACCCGTCCAGCCCGACAGTATTTGCGAGACGAACAAGGGTTTCAGCATCAGCGAGATCGGCATCATCAGCCCAGTGGCCTCCGAGGAAAGCATGCGCCAGCCGATCAATGTTCTGGCCGTCCAGTATCGCGGCCACAAGAAACCTGTTTGCAAGATCGTAGCCGTGGTGATGATAGGTGGGTCGCCGGCCAAGGGTACGCAGTCCCCGAAATTCGGCCCAGCGTTCAAGTTCACGATTAAAGAAATAGTTGCGAAATTCCAGCGACCGTTCGTCAAACGAAGTACTGCCTGCCGCCGCCATCACCCGCCGCAGGTCCATCGGTTTATGCCTGATCGTTAATCCCGACGCCGCCGCGATTTCCAGCAACCGCGCTGATCCCAGCCAGGCATAAGACGAATAGGCCGCGTAATAATAGTCGATGGTTCTGTCACTGCCTGGCATGGTCAGGGTCTAATCCAGGGTCAGCACAACCTTGCCGGTGGATTTGCGCTGGATCATCATTTCGAGGGCGTCGCCGGCTTTTTCCATAGGGATACTGTGCGAGACATGCGGTTTGATCTTGCCGCTTTCGTACCAGTCCAGAAGCGTCTTCATGGATTGCATAACGACCTGGGGTTTTTTGATATTGTAGGAGCCCCAGTAAAATCCAACCACGGAAACATTTTTCACCAGCAGGATATTGGCCTTGGCTTCGGGCACCCGGCCGGAAGCAAATCCGATCACCACGAGGCGGCCTTCCCAGGCAATACTGCGCATGGCCGCATCAAAGGCATCGCCGCCGACAGGATCATAAATCACGTCAGCACCCTTGCCCCCGGTGATTTCCTTGACTCTGTCACGGATGTCTTCTTCTGAATAATTAATCAGGTGATCGGCACCATATTGTTTGCAGACGTCCAGCTTTTCGGCAGAACTGGCAGCCGCGATCACGGTCGCCCCCATGGCCTTGCCGATTTCCACAGCCGTCAGGCCAACGCCACCTGCGGCCCCCAGCACCAACAAGGTTTCACCCGATTTCAAACCGGCCCGATAATCAAGACCAACGTGACTGGTGCCATAGGCAACCGGGAACGCAGCGGCGTGCTCAAAGGACATGCTTTGCGGAATGGGGATAAGCATATTGGCATCGACCACAACTTCCTGGGCAAAACCACCGTGGCCTGTCATGGCCAGAACCCGGTCACCGATTTTATACCCCTTTACACCGGCACCGACTTCCGAGATCTCACCAGCGCATTCCATGCCGGGACTGAAGGGGAGCGGCGGCTTGACCTGGTAGGTGCCCTGAATGATCAGTGTATCGCCAAAATTTACACCACAGGCATGAATGCGAAGCCTGACTTCACCGTCACCGGGTGTTGGCGTGGCAATGTCTTCCACCACCAGCTTTTCGGGTCCACCAAATTCCTTGCACAACACCGCTTTCATGTCTTCATCCTGTCATTGGGTTATCTGTTTGACCAGGCGCGCCAGCGCAAACCACCAGGTATCATCCCAGTAACCGCGTGCACGCCCGGAGGGAGAGGGAAGCACAAACACCCCCGTTTCGCCAAGCCCTTCGGGAAATAAACCGTAATCGACTTTTTTCAATCCCAGGGTCGAGAGTGCGGCGGCTTTTGACGTAAAGCCTACATAGCGTGGCTGGTATTTGCTGATTTTCGCCAATAAGGCATCGGCGTCCCAGGCATCATCGGGAATTTGTGCATCCGACCCGGTTGCTGATTTGGCGATGTCGGTCAGGCCGATACCAAGATCCAGAAGTTGCGGAAAGTCTGTCGGCGAGAATTGCCGGGGGGTCAGACCTGTCTTGAACAAGGTTGGCCAGAAAAGATTGCCGGGATGAGCATAATAGGCCTGCGCCTTTGCCGATGCAGCACTGGCGGCCGTGCCAACAAGCACAAGCTTTACACCGGGCTCAAGCAGATCAGGCAGGACGTGAGATTTGGGTTTCATTGGTTTACCCGTCATGCCCGTGCCCGACACGGGTATCCACGTCTTGACAAAAGCGGCCCCAAGACGTGGATGGCCGGGTCAAGCCCGGCCATGACGAATTGGAGGAACTGATTATTTCCAACCATCAGCCAACAGGTGGCCAGTCGTCGCTGGCTTTGGACAGACCAACCGGACGTCCGTTAAAATCATGAACCGGAATTTCGATATGATCTTTCATGGTCACTGCAGTAGCTTCATCAATCAGACCGAGGTGTTTCAGCACGGCCATCAAGGCCGGACCCCGAACCCGCGCCGAAATATCACCGTCATCAACCTTGATAGCAATGCCCAGACCTTTGGCGGGAACCGCCGCCATCACCATACCTTCAGCGCCGGTCTTGACCACAGCTTTGCCCTTCAGGACAGTATTGATGTCTGTACCGAAACTTCCTGTTCCTGCAATCATGAACGGTTCCGCGGCAATCGATTGCACCACGCGCTCAGCAGCAGCCTCATGCACAGTACCCAGACCCGTCGGGTTGGCCAGTTTCGCCATACCCAGAGCCAGCGCCGACAGCGGTATGGCAAGTGCCGGGATGGAACAGCCATCAATACCTTCCGGCAATGTCGAAACATCGACATCACACATCTCCGAGATGGTCTGGAAAATTCGTTGCTGGACCGGATGGGTGCGGCCAATATAACCGGATGGATCCTCGCCCATATGCACGGCAGTGGCCAGGAACCCGGTATGTTTGCCGGAACAATCACTGCCCAGACGACGGGCTTCCACACCCATTTTCAAACGCTCGACCTTTACCGCTTCATCAATGGAAATCTTGGGACCGCATTCCAGCGCGTCCGGTGTCAGGCCAATCCGATCCAGAATGTCGGTCACTGCGTTTATGTGGCGATCCTCGGCATGATGCGACGCACAGGCCAACGAAATTTCGGCAGCAGAATAACCAAAAGCATCCGCGGCACCTGTTTCAATCAACGGCAATGCCTGGATCGGCTTTATTGCAGAGCGTGGGAAAACCTGCTGGTCAATATCACCCCAGCCATGCACGATGGTGCCGTCCGCCGCGACGACGGCACAAGACGCCCGGTGGCGACTTTCTACAATGGCATCTTGCGGCGACTGACCGCGCGTAACCTCAACGGCAACAGGGTTAACAGTGGAATTGTTCATTGACTGAAACTCATGCAAAGGCGGGGTTGGATTGGTCGTTCGGGCACGGTATTGTCCGGTTAAATCACACACAGGTCAAAAACAACAGGTCAAACAGGACCCGGTTCATATGCGCGGCTATTTTGGTATTGGCGTCCAACGTTTCAGCAAACCCATGAATGCGGGGAACCTGTTTCGCTCGGCCCACGGTTTTGGCGCAAGCTTCGCTTTCACCATAGACAGCAAGCTGCCGTTGAAATCGGCCGGGTCTGATACCAGCGATGCCTGGAAGCAGATGCCTTATTACCGCTTTGATAATGTGGCCACGATGAAGCTGCCGGATAATTGCGCCATTGTCGGTGTGGAGTTGCTGGATGAGGCCATCGAGCTGCCAAGTTTTCACCATCCGAAACAGGCAGCCTACATATTGGGGCCGGAAAAAGGTTCTCTGTCGCCGGATTTGGTTGAAAAATGTGATCATGTGATCAAAATTCCGACAAAATTCTGCATCAATGTGGCAACAGCCGGAGCGATTGTTATGTACGACCGGGTAACCAGTCTGGGGCGTTTTGCCTCCCGACCTGTTACAAGTCGGAATATTCCTGTTGAACTGGCGGACCACATCCACGGTGCGCAAAAGTTGCGTACGGCGGATCTGGATTTAACCCTGCAAAACGCAGATGACGTTTGAGCTGAATTATTTAACGGGGCGGAAATGAAGTTTGAGAGACCTGCACGATCCCTTCACACCATATTGATTGCGCTCGGCGCGATGGTATTTGTGACGAACACGGCCGTGGCCCAGGCACCCAAATTGTTGGGTAAATACAAAGACTGGGAGGCCTATGCCTTTTCGGACAAGAAAACCGGAAAGACCTGTTTCATGACATCAACCCCCGTCAACATGAAACCGGACAAGGTCAACCACGGCGATGTCTACAGCATGGTCACCCATCGCCCCAAGGCCAAGATCCACAATGAAGTCAGCCTGAATGTGGGCTATCCCTTCAAGGCCCGCAGTGAAGTTTCGATTTCCATAGGCAAATCGCCTTTCAAGATGTATACCAGCGTCGATACGGCCTGGAGTTACGATGAAGCCGATGACAAGAAGCTGGTGGTGGCCATGCGCGCCGGTGACGAAATGATCGTCCAGGGGCAATCCAAAAGAGGTACCCGGGTCAATTACCGGTTTTCCCTTTCCGGCTTTACCAATGCCTACAAGGCCATCAGCAAGGCCTGCAAAAAATAGTGATGTCGGACATCTGAATGGTCAGGTGCCCAACCGATTAAATGGCGCCTGTTCAAGCCAAATGTTCAAGCCAATTGTGCAAGTTAGATAAAGACATGCTCGACCTGACAGATATTGAAAAACCTGTGCCTGTGGACAATGCAGGACCCGGCGATTTTGACGCCAATGGCAAACGCTATCTTGTCGGTCTGGACCGGGACGAGCTGGCCAATGTTTTCCGTGAACTCGGCGAGCCTGAAAAGTCCCTGCGCATGCGCGCCAATCAGCTTTGGCACTGGCTTTATCATCGCGGCACGCAAGACTTCGAGGATATGACCACGATCGCCAAGGGCCTGCGGGCCCGCCTGGCCGAGGTCGCGACCCTGGATCGCGGGGCTATTGAAAGCCATCAACAATCGGAAGACGGCACGGCCAAGTGGCTGGTGCGCAATGCTGACGGCGCCTTGATCGAAAGCGTCTATATTCCGGAAGAAGATCGCGGCACGCTGTGTGTCTCGAGCCAGGTTGGCTGTACGTTGAACTGCAGTTTCTGTCACACAGGCACACAAGCCTGGGTGCGTAATTTGCAGCCACGTGAAATCGTCGCCCAGATCATGATCGCCCGCGATACCCTGGGGGAATGGCCCAGCCCTTCCGAAGGACGCCAGGTCTCAAACATCGTTATGATGGGCATGGGCGAGCCACTTTATAATCTCGACCATGTCTCCAAAGCTCTGAAAATTGTTATGGATGGCGACGGTGTTTCCATTTCCAAACGCCGGATCACGCTGTCCACTGCCGGTGTGGTGCCGATGATGGATCGCTGCGGTGAGGAACTGGACGTCAATCTGGCGGTGTCGTTGCACGCCGTAAATGACGAAATCCGGGACGAACTGGTCCCGATTAATCGCAAATATCCTATTGCAGAATTGCTGAATGCCTGTCGGCGTTATCCAGGTTCTTCCAACTCCCGGCGTATCACATTTGAATATGCCATGCTGAAGGGCGTCAACGATTCGGCAGCAGACGCCAGGGAACTGGTGCGTATCCTTAAAGGCATTCCAGCAAAGATCAATCTGATCCCGTTCAATCCCTGGCCGGGTGTCGCCTATGATTGTTCAGACTGGCCGACAATCCGCAAGTTTTCCGACATTGTTTTCAATGCCGGTGTGTCCGCCCCCATTCGCATGCCACGCGGTCGGGATATCATGGCAGCCTGCGGGCAACTGAAATCAGCCAGCGTTAAACAGCGCGCGTCTCAAAGAACCTGAAGACCAAATCCGGCCAACAAGGAAGAGGCCTGATCCGTTGAGATAATGGCACCCTTGAGGGTTGTCGCCTGATCAAGCGTGATGTCTCCCATATCCACGTCGCGAAGATCAGCGCCTTTGAAACGGGTCTCCAACAACCTGGCTCCGCGCAATTTGCAATAGAGAAAAACACAATCTTCAAAGTCTGCGCTGGCTAGATCGGCTTCGGACATATCAAGATTGTTCAGGGTCTGCCGTCGAAAGGACAAGCCCTGAAGGTCGGCCAACACCAGTGCGCAATCTTCCAGTTCAAGACCGACACCACGGGATTGTGTTAACGACGCACCAGTCATCCGGCATTTCTCAAACCTGGCTGACGTCAATTTTGCGCCTTGCCAAACAGTGTTGGATAGATCGCAGCCGACAAATTTCGCGTCTGTGAAATCAGCCTCGATAAAATCCGCCCCACCCAGACGACAATTCAGCCATTGGCTTTCTGCTGCCTGCAGATGTCGGGCCATAAAGTCCGCAAAGACACAATCCGTAAAAATGCAGCCGCTAAAGTCGACGTCGGCGAAATCCTGACTGGAGAAGTCGCAGCCTGTAAATTGCAACGGTGATGATGCCGTGGATCGCGATCTACAGACTGCCCACGGACAATCAGGTCATTTACCGCAGGATCAAAAAGGTTCTCTTGCATGCATCCGATATAGACGATTTTGCAATGAATCAGAACCTTGCGTCAGCAATCAGTATCAGGCTGAGGCTACTTCCGTCGCTTCAGTTTGACCAAAGCGTTTAAACAAAAACAGTAATATCGCCAGCAATACAGCTGCCGGAATGGCCTGGGTAACAGGATCATTCAAAACATGCATGGTGATCGCGCCGACCATGATGACAGCCAGACCCAGGGCCGCCAGACGGCGCAGAGGCCATGGCACAACGACAGTCATGTTCAGCCACAGACCGATGGCGCCCGCCACTTCACAGGCACCAATGAAATACATGAACTCGATGGGCAAGCCATACTTTGTGAAACTCTGGACCATTTCCTCAGCCCCTGACAGTTTTGCCCCGCCTGCGCCCAGATAGGCCAGCGTTGCCAATGCTGTTGCTGCCAATGTGCCCCATTTTGCTGCCTTGCCGCTCATTTTGCTTCCTTTCAGAATAGAATATTTGGCTGGAATAATTCGCTACTGAGGAGATAGGTCTTCTGGCTTCAGCGAAAAACCGATATAATATTGGCCTAATTGACCAAAATATTCACATGACTTGATTTCTGTCAAGCTGAAAGCCCCATGATCCATCCCAATTTACTCGATCAACTGGAAATGTTCGTCAGCGCCGCTGAACTTGGCACATTCTCGGCGACAGCAAAAAAGCTGGGTCGTTCCCAGAATGTTGTGAGCTATGGTATTTCGACGCTGGAAGAAAGTCTCAACGTCAGACTGTTTGACCGCAGTGGGCACAAGGCTGTTCTGACAGAGACAGGCGTTGCCCTGCGGCGTCAGGCAGAAAATATTGTTGATGCGGCGCACGGACTGTCACGAACAGCAAAAGAACTGGCATCCGGTGTTGAATCAGTCTTGACCATCGCCGTTGATGACATGATCCCGTTCGATTTTCTTGAAGACGCCCTTGTTGCAGTTGAAGGGCAATATCCAGGTTTGGAGCTTCGCCTGAACCGCACGTCCGGACAGGACGTATTTCGCATGGTCACCGAAGGACATGCAGCCATGGGTCTGGGTGTAACCCTGGTCGAAAACCTGATCAAACATACGTCTGCGATTGTTGGGACACTTCAGATGATACCTGTGATCAGTCCTCGCCTGTTGACCGGTCTGCCCGAAAGCAGTTTCGAAAAAAACAAATTTGATCCCGCAAACCAGCGTCAGATCGTCCTGTCACGGGCACAGGCCCCTGAAACCAGTCCCGATCAGGGCGTTTTCAGCACTCATATATGGCGGGTACCCGACACCAGATCAAAACTGGAACTGATCCAGCGTGGATTTGGCTGGGGAATGCTGCCAGCCCATCAGGTTGAACAAAACCTGGCAGACGGTACCCTGCATCAGTTGCAGCTTGCATCTTTGAGGGTATTGCCCGAACTGCCGATCTTTGTATTTGGCCTGATCGATTCACCGCTTGGCCCGGCGGCTTCCCTGTTTCGCGATCAAATCGCAAAATAGCCCGGGCACAGAAACCGTATTTGCCTGGAATCTGATTAAAAAATTCCTTCGCTTTCTCTCTATTAGGGCGTAAACTATACGATTATTTATACAATCAATGGGGTCTGCTATGCGCCAGCAATCGATCGCGCCTGGATTTGCCTGTTTTGAAATCTTGCAATGGAAAGGCCTGGCCCTTGGCTTGCTCGCCTTGCTCTTCGTGGCGCTGCAGTCTGCGGCTTCATTCGCCGAAACGACGAACAGACGTGCCGTCGCTGTGATCATGGGCAACTCAAACTATGCCGGGTCCATCCCGAAGGTGGACTTTGCGCTCAATGACGCTGACGCTTTCAAGACTTTTGTTGTTGATGTTCTGGGCTATGACCCCGACAACATTATCGATATGCGAGATGCCACCAAGGCCGAAATGGAAACGGCGTTTGGCAACAGCAGGTCCTATGAAGGAAAGCTTTGGCGCTATCTTGATCCAAAAGGCCGATCGGATGTTGTGGTGTTTTATTCCGGGCATGGTGTACCAGGTCTGAAGGACAAACGCGGATATCTTTTACCCGTTGATGCAGATGCAAATGCGCCTGAAATCAATGGCTATCCGCTGGATTTACTGCTTGGAAATCTTGGCAAACTGAAAGTGAAATCTCTCTCGGTCTACATCGATGCCTGCTTCTCCGGTGAAAGCCCGAAAGGCATGCTGGTACAGTCCGCATCCGGCATTTCAATCGTCCCTCAGATGCCGAGCCAGTCATCTGCGATGACCTTGATCACCGCGGCCCAGGGAGACCAGGTTGCCTCATGGGATAACAAGGCAAAGCACGGCATGTTTACCAAACACTTGCTGGATGCATTGTATGGCAAAGCCGACGACAAGCTTTACGGCAATGCTGATGGCAAGGTCGCCCTTTCCGAAGTCAGGGAGTATCTGGATGATCGGATGACCCGGTCCGCCAGACGTGAATTCGGGCGCCATCAAAATGCCTGGTTCAGCGGTCAGGATGAACAGCTTCTGGTTCAAACGGTTTCAGCTGCCGGTCGTCCGGAAACAGTGCGCGCAGCGCCGGTTGTGAAAAAACCCAAACCTGTCGTTGTCGCAAAGCCCGTTGTCGCGCCCAGGCCTGCTGTTGTGGTTCGGGCTCCTGTCAAACCCGTCGCGCCTGCATTTGATGTTGTCGGCCTGGAGCGCAATTCCACCTGGCGGGTCACAATTGATTTTGATGAAATCTGGAGCGCCAACTTCGCCGATGAAATTAATATCGTTAACGGCAAAATCAGTGAGTCACTTTATAAAGGTGGATTGATCCTCAATATCTGGGGTCACATGAGGCGGGGCGTTATGGAATTGAATGGCCGGGTTGCCGATCATGAAAGATTTGTGCACGCCCCCTGGGGCCCTGCCGTGGAAATGGTCCCCCATACATTTGAAACGATATCAGATGTGACGGGGCCAACGTTCGTGATTAACACAACAGCCGGGGCCGATTTCACCGGCGACAAATCTCCTGTCAAAATACGGTTCTCGTTGCTGCGCCGGTCCTGAGCATTTTCTGACACCAACCGTACGCAAGGGCATTACGTCGTGCTCTTGAATAAGATTTGACAATCCCTATATTTCGATTATTCTGGAATTATCGAAATATAGGGATTGATGTGATGGATATTGATACTGCGGCCCGGTGTATGGAGGCTTTGGGTAACCCAAAGCGCCTTGAAATCGTTTTATTGCTGGTGAAAGCAGGCCCCGAGGGATTGCCCGTCGGTGATATTCGCCGCCACCTGGAAATTCCCGGCTCTACGCTGTCCCATCATTTATTGCATCTGGTTGGCGCAGGCGTCATCCGTCAGGACCGGGAAGGTCGGGTGCTGCGATGCCATCCGGATTTTGACCAGTTGCGCGGCCTTGCCACCATGTTGTTTGCCGAATGCTGCACAGGCGTCGCAGCCGAAGCTTCGCAAGCACAAGCCGGTTAAGGGAAGGAAATAACCATGACCGATACAAGCCTCACCCCGGTCTCGCCGATCAGCTGGTTCAAAAAAGCCGACAAGGTCGTGCTGGCCATTGTTGCCATCTTTGCAGCCTTGCTGATCCTGCTGCCACAACAGGCGCTGGACAGCGCTATTTTCACCGGGCAAAGCCTCGGCGGCATTCTGGCTTTTCTGATCATTGCCGTAACCCTGGCGGCCTGGGCCACCGCGACAGGTCTTGATAAACAGGTCGCTCTGGTCTTTTCCGGCAACCCGACAAAGACGATTATCCTTGCCGCCCTGTTCGGGGCTCTGTCACCGTTCTGTTCCTGCGGTGTGGTTCCGATCATCGCCGGTCTGCTGGCAGCAGGTGTGCCCATGGCCCCGGTCATGGCTTTCTGGATTGCATCGCCCATCATGGACCCCAGCATGTTTTTTGTGACCTCAGCGGTTTTGGGTATTCCCTTTGCCGTTGCCAAAACGCTCGCTGCCATTGTCATGGGTCTGGGTGCGGGTTTTGCCATGCATGTTTTTGCCAGGTCATCGGTCTTCGCCAATCCCCTGCGACCAATGGTCAAAATGGGGTGTGGTACCAATACAGCACCACTGGCCGAACGCACGGATCCTGAAATTGTCTGGAAGTTCTGGCAAGACGATGAACGCCGGACGAAGTTTGCCACGACGTCCAAAGATACCAGCTGGTTCCTGATCCGCTGGCTGACACTGGCCTTTGTTCTGGAAAGCCTGATGGTGGCTTACCTGCCTGCGGACTTTGTTGGCAGCTGGCTTGGTGGTGATAACTGGTGGTCTATTCCGCTGGGCGTCCTGGTGGGCATTCCGGCCTATCTCAACGGCTATGCCGCTGTCCCCACAATTGATGCGTTGTTGAACCTGGGCATGATGCCAGGGGCTGCCATGTCGTTCCTGATCGCTGGCAGCGTCACCAGCATCCCGGCCGCCATGGCCGTCTTCGCTCTGGTCCGATTACCGGTCTTTGGATTTTACATCTTGCTGGGGGTCGCCGGTGCCACCCTCAGCGGTATCGCCTGGCAGGTTGCGATGTTCTGAGCGCCAGGCATCAGGCACAAAAAAGGCCCGGCATATCGCCGGGCCTTTTCTATTTGATAAGCCGGGTTGATTAATCGCGCTGGCCAAAGAGATGCATCAACATGATGAACAGGTTGATGAAATCAAGGTACAAGGTCAGAGC
>Ga0233449_1003607_pt1 | contig 11157 bp, 8 predicted proteins | sample SI_124_October20_FD_183012 | JGI IMG/M metagenome (GOLD analysis project Ga0233449, IMG submission 183012) | Seawater microbial communities from Saanich Inlet, British Columbia, Canada - SI_124_October2016_200_MG | ecosystem: Environmental > Aquatic > Marine > Inlet | place: Canada: British... | reverse complement strand
CCCAGTAGCTGCAGTAACTCCTTTGTTAAACGCATCCGAAATGCCCTTGTCAGGTTCCGAGATCGCTATTCCTTTGAAGTCATGCAAAAGTTTTTTTGTTTTTTCACAATCACCACCATTTACCACAACGTTTTCGATTCCTTCAACTTGCTCCAAAGAAGCAAGTGTACGCTGCAGGTCGTAATAGTTATTGTAGGTGACTGTAATAACGGAAATCATTTGGCTTTTGAAATTGTGGTTTTTAACTTTGCTTTAGATTCTGTTATGTGAATCTGAATCAAGTCACGAGTGTAATTCAACCAATCGTCATCTTGTGGAAGAGACTTAGAAGGTTCCCTTAACAATTGAAACATACCCATGGCTAAGCTATCCACATTTCCAGGTTCTGCGTATACAGAATTTGCTTCAGTGACTTCTACAAGACTGGAATTGCATGCAGTCAATGTTGGAATCCCATTACTTCTTGCCAAAGCCAATGGAATTCCAAAACCTTCATAGTAGCTGGCCATCAATACGCCTGCACTGTTTTTTACCAGTGTTTGCAATTCAGAGTCCGATACATAACCCGTTTCAACTATATCACATTCTTCTCTAGCTTGCTCCAGCGTATTTTCAATCTCTGGAGATCGCCAATGTTGTGGGCCGACTATAGCCAATTTCAAATCAGAAAGTAGAAATTCAAGTACTGTTTGTTTCTTGAATATAAAGTGCATTCTAGCAAATCCTCTAACTGTGTTAGGGGTGTTTTTTCGAGGATCTGTACTGCCGATTAAAAGAAAATATTTTCCAGCTTTGAGTTTGTGCTCTCTAAGTGAGTTGGAGTGCAAGTCAGAATCCGGCTGAATTAATTCAACTTTTGAATTGTGTTGATTGAGTGGCAACAAACGTGCAAAAACAGGAAAAGGCAGTTGCTCCTTTTCTGTATAATTCAGCAAATCCAAAGCACTTGCGGTAGAGATTGTTACCGCAAGGGATGCATAATTTCGCAGGCTACGTAGATAATCATAAGTGAACCAAGTTTCCAACCCTTTGGCCACCAGTTCCGGGAATAAGGTAGGAATCAGGTCATAGACTAAATAAGATATTTTGACGTTTGGGGCGGATTCCTTAAGTGCTTTGTAGCATCTACGAATGTCATACTGACTAGTAACAAAAAACCAGTCTGCATCGGAGACCAATCGTCTGAAATTCATTGGGGTTATTTTGTAATTCATGGAAGCCAGGTCAAATCCCCAAAGCTCTTTTCCAGAAATTTTCAGTTCTTGACAGATTTCCTGTTCAACTTGTTGCAATACTTTTGGAGAACAAGTACAAGTTGCCTCAAAATCAACAAAATACTTTTTTGAACTAAGCAAAACTGGAAGTGCTATGATTTCTGCAACATCAGCTAGTTCAACTCTCAGTAGGGAGAGAGATTTTAGCAATTGAAAAACAACCTCTTGAATTCCAGTTTTCCGCAATTGTTGTGGTTCAATAGAAAGGTTATGAACATCCACACAGATTTTCAAACGCTTGGGAATTTGGTGAAAGTTATACTGCACAGAGTTAGAACTTTGCTTAAAAGAAACAAATGTGTCAACCCATCTTTCCAAAACTTTTTGCCACTCTTTACGTATTACTCTGTTACGTGCGTGCAATGAAATTTCATTTCCCTTAGACGAATACTGAGTGGAAGAATGTTGCCCTAGTGCAAGAGCCATAGTATCCGGAGAATCTAAAGGAACGAAAGTTGCGTCAAACCCTGCTGCTTCCGGGAGGGAACTGTTATCACAAGTGATGACTTTTGTGCCGAGCACGCTAGCTAGTGAAAGGGGCATTCCGAATCCCTCATAGCTGGAGGGCATTATCAAGGCGTTTGCGTGGCGAATCAGTTGTTCCACTTCAGCACGTGGTAGATAGCCCGGAAATACAAAATTCTCTTTTGTATCCTCAATTTCTTTATACAACATTTCGTCTTCCTGACTCCAACCAGCTGCTCCAACCAAAACTAGCTTATATTTTTTTCTCAACTCCGGAAATAGTTCTCTAAAGCGTAGAAAGCCGCGAACTGCCAAACTTAGATTTTTCCGAGGTTCAATTGTTCCGAGACAAATAAAATAGCCTTGTTTCACAAGATCATGGCTTTTCAAAAGCGATGGTTTTTCTTCCACAATTGAGGGGATTTCAGGAGGCAATGGAGTTGCAATTATAGGAACATGAACGCCTAAAATCGATTCAAGTTCTTTCATGCAGTCGAGTGCGGTGTGACGAGAAATTGCAAATAAGACATCCACGAAGTGACGTATTCCAGAAATATAAGCTGTGGAGTACCATTGCGACATTCCATCAGCAACCAAGTCAGATTGAATTAGTGGAACCATATCATAAACTAATACAGCGATTCTCAATTTTGGATTGCGCCGTTTAGCTTCTTCTGCCACATAGCGAAATTCGCTTAACGGAGTAATTACCAACCAATCGAGAGAAACAACCTTACTAAAAAATTTTTCTTCAGACCAAGGTTCTGCATTTTCCATTTCAGGATCATTCCACAACTCTGTCAAAGGGATGCCCAATTCCTTGCTGGTCGCTGTTAAAACGTACCGAGAACTGTTAACATTTGTGTCCCTTATATCTTTGAATCGTGACCACGTATCCTGAGGCTTTGGAAGTAGTGGCAGAGGTACAAATTCAATTTGCATCTCATTCATTTCTTTTCTTTGCCAGTATTGTGCATCCAGCAAGTTAAATACAACTTGCTGGATGCCAGTGCGGACAATTGAATCTGATTTAGTAGACAAGTTGTGCAGGTCGAGTCCTATTTTCACACTTGCCTTTATAAAATGTTTAGGCATGATGAATGGAGTTGTTTTATTTCCTTAACCACTTTGTTGTACTTATTTTTTTGAATCATTAGAACTAAACATAGACATATGGCAAAATTACCGGAGCAACTTTCATTCTTCCGCCGTCCGATACATATTGCCAGAAAAGTATTCTGGAAAATCTTAGGGGCACATAATACAGCTGTCACAATCCGAGGAATCGGGCCATTTCCACCACCGAAACCTGTCGATAACGGACTGATGCGCCTCTGGGATCGATTGAATATTCTGGAATCCCATGTTAATTGGCGGCTTCATGGTCTTCCGCCACGTCTGGTGAATGTCAAATTAGAGCAAGCAGGACTCTTTGCAGGCTCAGGTGAAGTGGAAGGGGCACTTGAAACTTTCAAACAGCATTGTCCTCCGCCTCCTTCATTCCCAGACTTCTTGATTGAAAAAGTTTCAAGGTCTCGATCAATATTTATGTTTCCCGGAGACAATAACCACGAGTGGAATGCCGTCCAACCTCTTTTGCACTCTGATGCAAAAGTAACTCTCATTGATGATACCTCTGATCTTTTTCGCTACCAGGAGGACAATGAACTTTCAGAAAGCGAACAGGTGAATGTTCTGCGTTCTTCTGCAATTGATGCTTCAGCACGGTTTATCCAGCAGGAATTTGATTTAATTTGGATTTCCTCGACTCTCCAGCGTTTGACTCCTATTCAAGCAATGATTATCCTCAAACGCTCCCAAAAATCACTTCTCTCAGGAGGTGTTTGTGCTGGGATTATAACTGATCAGACCAAACAAACTAGCTGGCCTGACCCAAGATGGTTACAGCCTTTTAGCCACAAACAATTGGAAAAACTCATTCAATACAGTGAACTTAACTCTGTGAAGTTTGAATCCTGGGGCGATTTTGAATTATTCCATTTTCAACAAGAATAAGACTTTCCTGTCAAAACAAAACTCTCACCCCCAATTTTCTGTCGTCTGTACTATTCGGATCATGTTCTTTAGGGACAATAGCTCGATCTGTTTTGAGTGAAATCAACCAGAGTCTGTTGGTCTGAAAATCTACTTTTAACGGAAACATATTTTCTGGGTGACTAAAAATAAGATCTGAGCTTGTAGATTTTTTTGAAAATGGTGTGTTTAGCATTTGTTCTAACGTTTTAGTATCGGGGAAAGATGTCTCTTCTATTAAAGGTTGGCTTCTGACAATTAAATGTACAGGATTTTCTTCATCGATATCAGGAAGCGGCATCTGAAGTATCACACCGTGTTGTTTGTTTTTGCCAGCCGGACGATAAAGAATAAAGCTACATGACTGCTCACACCATCTTCCTACTGTTACCCCTTTAGTTCTGTATTCTAATTCCCAAGAAAACATCCCTTTTTGTGCTGCCAAAATAACATTCGTTTGACCAGGGGGTTGATTGAGTGAAAAGCTAACTAATCTTTGCGGTAGAACCTTGTGTTTTTGGATTCTATAGGAATACTGACGAGGATTTAACTTTGAGCCATTTTTTAAAAAAAGTGTGTTTCCTTGAATTAATACATTCGGATTACTTACTTCAAATTTAGAAAAATTTTCTTGCTTCAATTGATCCAAATCCCCCCAATAAACTGAATAATCTTTGTCTCGTCCATCTGAAGTTACGGCAATCACTCCTTCAGGCCGGAACCAGCGATTGAATGCAGTTGATGTTGGGTCAAAGCCATACCCTCCCCATGAAATGGAATTAGCATAATACACTGCTCCGATAATAGTAAACAAACTAATACCTACTAAACTCCACGCGGGTTTGTTGATAACTGATTTCTCTATCATACTGTCACTTGAACCTTGGAACTTTCTCTCAGGATAACTTGTACCACCAAAACAAAGTCCTGAAAAGACTGCAAACTGTATATAGACTGGCATTATGTAATCAATCTCTTGCACAACGCTAGCCACAAAAAATCCTATTGTCAAAAATAGTCCTCCAATTTTCAAAGATGGTTGCTCAACATTTTTATAAATCAATGTCGTCCAGACAATGAGACCTAGAATGATTGCCATAACAATAACATGGATTGCACCCAACTCAAAAATTAGTTGAATCCAAAGATTGTGGGCAGTGTCAAAACTCAGGCCTCCAGAACCTGGAAGTTGAGAAAATTCCCGCAACCATGTTCCATATCCATTTCCCAGCCAAAGATTATTCTGCATGGATTGCTCCCAGGCAACATCCCACATTTTCAACCTTTCATGTGAGCGTTGGAGTGGACTTCCTCGAATAGTTAATCCTAGGTGCTGGAGCCAGCTAAAAATCATCGTAATTCGAGAAGAATCATAAACAAAATAGCCCAAACCAAAAAAACCGGAACCGACCATCGTCAAAGCAATTATCTTTGACCAAATAGCACCAATACAATACAAAATCACTAGAAAAAGAGCGGCAATCAAAATCCCAACAATCAAATATCCACCTCTTTGCATCACAGAAAGTGAGGCCCAAGCGCATAAAATAAACAGTGCCAACCCTATAGCTTTGAGTACCCAATTTTTTGCAAAGACACTAGCTAAGCCTATACCCATAGCGGGGGCCAACCAAGGCCAAAGCCAGCTCGGATTTGCTATAACTCCTCTTCCACGAACAAGATCAAAATTACCATAAATAAAATTAAATCCTGATAGACTGAAATTACTATCGTAATAAACAGGAGCAAGAACGCCGAGTGAAATAATTAAAGCAGGTACGGCCAAAGGAACGAGCAACCAGGGTCGTAATGAACCAGACATTCGAGAAAGACTTGCTACCCCTAAAAAAACGGAAAGTGCTGTGAAATGAAACAGTAGTTGACGCAACCCATGATGAGATTTAAATGGTAATTGAAGTAAACATTCAAGTTTTGCAAAATACCCCGGCATCCAAAAACATCGGCGAGACGCTATTGTTTCTGGATCATTCCATCCAAACAAATAACGGATGGCCAAAGCTCCAATCAGAACAAGTAAAATGCCTCCCAACACCCATTCTCTCTGTGTCAATGACTTTCCTAAAAATAGGCTGTTTGCCACCAATAATAGAGAGATACCAATGAGCAATGTTTCCGTTATGCCCGGAAAATTATATTCTGGATTAGTTGCATTATAGACGGTAGTCATTAGTGCTGCACTGAAGAGTAATGAACTCCCCCAGATTAATACTTGATTTTTATAACTCATACCTAAAAACTCTTAACTAAAATCTAAAACTAAGCCGTAATGAATGTTAAGTACATATAGAAAAACCTCAGCATTCTGGGCATCCTTAGTTGATAACTAAAACTCAAAACTTAAATGTAAAAACTAATTATTTAAATCCGTTCAGCAATTCGAGTGTGAAATTTCCGGATAATCAACAGAGAAATGAGCAGAAAGACAATCGTCATTCCAAGTGTTGCTATCAACATTTTGGGATTGATTGTTTTACCGAAAATAAATGCATCTGCATTCATTTGTATGAGCTGTGTTAAAGGTGAGAGCATCAACACAGCTTGTAATTTCTCTGGAAGAATGGACATAGGATATGTCACAGGTATTGTGAAAAAGAGAGCAAATGAGAGGGTATTAACTAAATATTGAATATCCCGGTAAAAAGCCCCAAGCACACTTAAACCAAGAACAACACTCAACATGAATAACATAGTTAAAGGAATCAAATATAAAAGTTGCAAGGCATGGGTGGTAGGAACTAGTCCTCGCAATAAACTGAATCCGACCAAAAGAGGTAAGGTCAATAAGTAATTTAAAAAATGGGTCAATACAACTCTTATGGGGAAAATTTCAGGAGGTAATGCTGCCTTCGTAATCAGAGCTGAGTTTTGTACAATACACGCGGCACCATCATTAAGGCACCCACTTATGGCATTCCACAATAAAATTCCTGAAAAAACATAAACTTCATAATGAGGAATATTTGTTTTGAAAATGGATGTGAAAACAACCGTGTAAATTATCATTAAAAGTAACGGATTCATAAATGTCCAGAAAAACCCTAGTACCGATCCCTTATAGCGCACCCTCAGTTCTCTAATAGCCAAAGCCCAGATGATCCTCCGTCTCTGGTACAAACTCCGGGAAAGAATTAGATTAAACTCAAGCAGGGATGGCATTTTGTGCTTCTATTTTGAAAGGAAGATTAATAAGACCACGTTGATTTTCACTGTGATGCATCATTAACTTGAATTGAATAAGGGTGATTTCTTGTCGGTTAGGAGCCTGAGAGAGTACACGCACATGGTATTCTCCCTGAGTCAAATTAGACAAATCCGGACATTCCAGATGGTAAAACAGATGTTCTGGAACACTCGAAGATTTTGAAGTAGGGGCATCAATAGAGGCATCTTGTTCAAATAATACAACAGTCTCTTCTGCATTCAGAAGACGGAATACCAAATGCTCACCAATTGAAACATTGCAAAGATCAAAAACCATTCGTAATCCTGGCTTTTCTGCTTTCAATTCAAGCATTTGGCATGCCGATTCTGTTGTTTGCCCTTCTACTTGAGTAATTTCTCCCCATGCTGCAGCAGACTCTAATTTTGGAAACGAAAAAATTGGAAGATTAGTTTCACTCAATTCCTCTCTTTGCATTTCAGATGCAACATCTTGCTGATACATTTTGATAGCTTCTGCAGGTGCCCCATCAAAAACAATTTTCCCATTTTTTAAATAAATGGCACGCGTTGCCCACGCTTTTACAACATCCAGATTATGGGTTACTAAGACAATCGTTTTACCTTTGTGTTTGAATTCATCCAACTTTATCTGACACTTTTTCTGAAAATCGGCATCTCCAACACCCAAAATTTCATCAATCAAAAGAATATCCGGATCAACATTGACTGCCACACTGAAAGCCAAGCGCATATACATCCCACTGCTGTAAATACGGACAGGTAAATCAATAAAGTGGCCTATTCCAGCAAACTTAACAATTTCATCATACCGCTTGCGCAGATAAGTGAGAGAAAGACCAAGAATTTGCCCATTGATAAAAACATTTTCACGACCGCTGAATTCAGGATGAAATCCGGCACCCAATTCAATTAGTGGACTAATTCGCCCCTTAACCCTTAGCTTTCCGTTATCCTGGAAATATATTCCTGCGATGAGCTTAAGCAAAGTACTCTTTCCGCATCCATTGCGTCCAATTAGTGCAACGGTTTCGCCCTTATTAATGGTAAGGGAAATATTTTTGAGGACATGAGCCACTCCAGTTTGATCATCTCCAATTTTAGTATCATAGGTTTGATATAGAGGTGGATTTAGATGGTCTATATATTTTAACCCGTGAATGGAGCGACGTAAGAATGTGACAAACGCTTCTTTAAGTGAAAAATCATCTCGTTGGTAACGTAAATCGAATGATTTGTTGATGGTTTCAAGTCTGATCATTTCATTTAATATTTTGTGCTATCATCTAATACAGGAATGATCTTTAGTTTCGTTCAGTTCCACCTCAAAATTTTTGGTATTCAGGAAGCGTGTAATCCAAGATCGTGCTTCGTTGTTGCTCTTAACTAGGTAAATCAGGAATAGTAACACAATCAGACCACCAAGTTGTCCATCCTGATGAAACCCCACCATGAGGAAGGAAAATGACAGTGTGAAAGAAATATCTTTAATTCTACGTTGCCATTTATCGTTTTCAGTTTGTCCTTCAAGACTGGTAAGCCATTTCCCCAGACCCCAGGTGATGAGAGCCCCGAGCAGTATTGCGGCAGAAAGACGCTCCACAATGTCACCGTAATTACGACTTTCAGCCCATCGTAGCTGAGTGACCATCAAGATCGAAATAGAGCATATCAATAATCCGTGACGTTCTAAAGTTTTAGTCATTATATATCTTTTTTAAGATTATCATAATCGTGTCTTATCATGCTGAGTGCTATATCTTCAAAGCTTACTTTCGGATTCCAGCCTAATTTTTCTCTGGCTTTAGCAGGATTTGCCATCAGGATTTCAACTTCAGCCGGACGATAAAATCTTGGGTCAATAACTAGGTGATCTTCATAATTCAACTCAAGTTCTTCAAAGACAATTTTCACAAACTCACGAACTGAGTGGGTTTGTCCAGTACCGATCACGAAGTCATCCGGTTCGTCTTGCTGAAGCATGACATGCATCATTTTTACATATTCTCCAGAAAAACCCCAATCTCTTTGTGCCTCAATGTTTCCAAGCCGTAGTTCTTTTTCCAGTCCGAGTTTGATTCGTGCCGCAGTGGAAGTTATTTTTCGGGTGACAAACTCAAAACCTCTTCTGGGAGACTCATGGTTAAAAAGCATTCCGGTACAAGCGTATAATCCGTAGGCTTCACGATAATTCCTTGTCAGTTCGAAACCAGCAACTTTGGTTATACCGTAAACAGAACGTGGATGAAAGCGAGTAGTTTCACATTGTGGAGTTTCCTCGACTTTACCAAACATTTCCGAAGAACCGGCAAAATAAAATCGGCATTCTGGATATGTATCTTTGATCGCGGCCAACATATGATGCGTACCGTTGATGTTCGTCTGCATCGTTGAAAACTCGTCTTCAAACGAAATCGAGACAAAACTCTGCGCTGCAAGGTGATAGCACTCATCTGGCTGAACATCCCTTAAAATTTTGTAAAGTGATGGAAAACTTTCCAAAGTTCCGGAATGCAAATGTAAACGGTCTGCAATCTGCAAAATTCGCCATAAATGATGATTAGGATCTTCCAGTGCCACACGGCGCACTATACCGTGGACTTCGTATCCCTCGGAAAGTAAATGTTCCGCTAGATAACTCCCGTCTTGTCCGGTGATGCCGGTAATAAGTGCTTTTTTATGTTTCATATTTTTCTAAATGTTTTGATCCTGTAACAAATTTCCAATTATTTCAATAAATTACTTAAGCGTTTTTTATATCGATCTCCCATTGTTGTTGTACTAAAAGAAGTACGAATCAATTCTTCTCCTTTTTTGGCAAGTGATTGTGCAAAGGTAGAATCTTCGACTAGGTCCAGCATGTAATCAGAGGCTTGCTGGACATTTGGTTCGGCCCACATTTCTCCATGATAAAATGGGTAATCTCCTGGCTTTACCGGGACAAGTTCGTAGTCTATTAAAAGAGCGGTTGTTGAGTTAGTGAAATCCATATTACCTGAATAACCGGTCGCGATAACGGGCTTGCCCATAAGCATTGCCTCCGCCAATGTCAGACCAAAACCTTCTGAGCGGTGGAGGGAGACATAACAATCACAACATTTCATCAAGGAAGTGTTTATAGAATGAGGCAGTACTTCATGAATTTGCAGAATTCTTGAGTCACCTCCAATTTTGTTTTTTAAACGGTTAGACTCTTTTTCATGACGTTCTCCGTTGATGGACTTGATAACCAAAGAGACAGCGATACAGGAAGGCTTTGGGAATGCTAATTTAAAAGCTTCAATAACAGCGTTAGGGTTTTTTCTAGCCACATGGGAATCAAAATCAAACATGAATAAGAAGACAAAATTATTTTCCGGAATTTTAAATTGAGTGCGGCCTAGGTATTCAAACTTGTCGTTAACAATAGGTAGCTGTAAATCGTGAACTGGGAGTGCCGTGGAGCGCCGAAACATTTTGCCCATAAAGCTACTCATGGCCCAGATTTCGTTTATTTCATCCAGGCAGACAGCCAACTCCTCTGGTAATCGGCTCAGTTCCCACGCACCGTAGAGAATGTTGTAACGATCTTGAAAAAACTGCTTTCCTAATATTTTTTTCAAAAGAGGAAGTTGATCTGCCCCAATGCAAAAAATATTGACCGAAAAATCCGGCAGATGGGTTAGGCATTCATCCAAACGGTTGTCATTCTGACTGGCTTGTGAACTGGGATTGAAATCAAAAACACCGAAAGGAATTTCAGCCTCTTTAAAAGCCAAAGCGGGAAGACGCAATAATGAGCCAATTCCAAATTCTCCACGTGGATATCCTACTAAAAGGACTCCTTTTTTTTTCGGAAGCTCAATATGCCTGAAACGCCTCTTCTTCCACCAGCGAAATTTCCAGTTCCAAATTAGTAAATTATCCCGAATTTTACCCAACAGCGAACGGTATTTTTTTGGCAATAAACTGCGAACAAATCTAAGCAAAAAGTTCATTATATTCGTATGCTAAAATGTCTCTATTGCCTTTATGAGCCTATAAAAAAATTATTCCATTAAGGCTCTCTTACCTCACGATATAAATTTGTGAAGTGGCCTCTATTTCAAACTCCGCCCAGAGCTGCCTTTTTTAAAGGAGAGGCGGGACTGAGGCCTTGTTTACGCATTTCCAGTCGGTTGAGTGCATTTAGGAAAGCGAGGGC
>Ga0233449_1003606_pt1 | contig 11159 bp, 7 predicted proteins | sample SI_124_October20_FD_183012 | JGI IMG/M metagenome (GOLD analysis project Ga0233449, IMG submission 183012) | Seawater microbial communities from Saanich Inlet, British Columbia, Canada - SI_124_October2016_200_MG | ecosystem: Environmental > Aquatic > Marine > Inlet | place: Canada: British... | reverse complement strand
AGACAACGACTGCCACACCATCATTAAATAGGCTTTCACCGGCAATTTTGGCCTTAAGCGTCGTTGGCACAGAAACCGTTTTGAGGATACCCAGAACAGCAATGGGGTCTGTAGGCGAAATCAACGCACCAAACAGCAGGCAATAGATAAAGGGCACTGACACGCCGACCGCCTGAAAGATCAACCACGCCCCGCCACCAATCATCGCCGTGGAGAGTAAAAGACCGGCGGTAGCCATGGAGCCAATCGCAAATCGGCGTGCCTTGAGGTCAGCCAGGTTGACGTGCATGGCACCGGCAAACAAAAGGAAGCTCAACATGCCGGTCATCAAGGTATCGTGGAAATCGATTTGATCGAGAGTAGAGCGAATATTTCCGGATATGCCAATGCCGGGTATGATCAATTCAATCCCAAGCAGGGCAATAGACGCAACCAGCGTCATAACAAGCAATCCAATAGTTGGCGGTAGCTTGAAGAGGCGGTGATTGAGGTAGCCAAACAGAGCCGAAAGGCCTAGTAAGGCAGCGACGATATCCAAAAGATTTTGCATGGTTATTTGTGTCTGTTTGTGGTCAAACATTCAATCCCGGAATAAAGATTTTCGGCTGTACATCATTTTCCGGTTACCCTCCTGGCATAAAACGCCGCGGGCAGGGTTGAAAAGACGACTTCTTAATATTAGATAACACTAATATTAATGTTTTAACGCCAGATCAGGGCTATATCGTATGACAACCTTCAGTTTCGCGAACACCCATCGACCAGTCGCAACCTTGATACTAGGTTTCTTGTTGTTGGGATTCTCTACGTCCGCAGGGGCGACAGAATACAGTGTTAAACTGATTCAACTTACTGATTTAAAAGCGGTTTTTGCGAAGGTAGAACCTGTCGATACGGTCCAGGCCCGGACCCGGATTGGCGGCACAATTACTGCACTTGGCGTCGATGAAGGTGCACTGGTCAAAAAAGGCCAGCAACTGGCCATTGTTGCGGACGCCAAACTCAAGCTGGGTATTTCTGCGATGGCGGCCCGGATCAAGTCCCTGGAAGCCAGGCTGTCATTGGCTCGGACAGATTTGAACAGGTCACAAAAGCTTCGCAAGTCGGGGTCCCTCAGTCAGGCGCGACTGGATCAGGCAATTGCAAATTACGAAGTGGTTGTTTCAGATATCGCCGCAGCAAAGGCGGAACGGGCCGTACTGGTGCAAAACAAGGCAGAGGGTGCAGTATTGGCACCCTCAGCTGGTCGCGTCTTAAAGGTCAATGTTACAGCCGGCACCGTTGTGATGCCAGGCGAGGCGATTATCCGGATTGCTGCCGAGAAGTATATTCTGCGGATGCGCTTGCCGGAACGACACGCGCGATTTCTGAAACAGGGCGATGTGGCATTGGTAGGCGGTCGCGGTTTGGCTGTCACTGACAGTGCGGTGCGCAAGGGCCGTGTCCGTCAGGTTTATCCTATGCTTGAACAGGGCTTCGTGGTGGCCGATGTGACGGTTGATGGGCTCGGCGACTTTTTTGTTGGTGAGCGTGTGCGTGTCTGGGTCCCAGCTGGCAAGCGATCAGCCATGGTGATTCCTCGGGCCTATTTGTACAAACGATTTGGTGTCAGTTTTGTCCGCCTGAAGGACGGCACAGAAGTTGCTGTTCAAGAGGGGGCTGAAACACAGGACGGAGTGGAAATTCTGTCTGGTCTGCTCGCAAACGATCTTTTGGTGTCACCATGAAACTGGGTATATCCGGCTGGCTGACCAAAACCTTTATTCAATCGCCGCTGACACCGTTGTTCCTGTTGGCATCTATTGCTGTCGGTGCATTGGCGCTGGCGGTCCTGCCGCGCGAGGAAGAACCACAAATCAGTGTGCCCATGGTCGATGTGATCGTACAAACCAATGGTCTGCGCGCCGCCGACGGGGCTGAACTGGTCACCAAGCCGCTGGAAGACATTGTTCGTGGCATAGACAATGTCGAGCATGTCTATTCTGTTACAGAAGACGATATGGTCATTGTGACGGTCCGCTTCGATGTGGGGCATGACCCCGACCGGGCGATCCTTCGCGTACATGAACAAATCCGCGCCAATATGCATCGCATACCCCTTGGTATTCCCGAACCATTGATCGTCGGCAAGGGTATAAACGATGTCCCGATCATGGTGCTGACTTTATCTCCAAAATCTGTTGATCGCGGTCGTTGGGACGACAACAAGCTGTTTGAAGTCGCGGAAGAACTCCAGCATGAGCTGCGCAAGGTTACTGACGTCGGCAGAACCTTCATCGCTGGCGGCCGGGCAACACAAATCCGCATTGAGCCTGACCCGGAGCGTTTGTCGCTCTACGGCATTGCCCTGAACCAGCTTGTCGACAAGGTGAAGAACGCTAATCGGGCCTTTGCCGTTGGTGGCCTGCGCCGGTTGGACAAACAGCTGCCCGTTGTTGCAGGGCAAACGCTTAAAGGTGGTTCTGATATCTCTTTGCTGCTGATTACGTCCTATGACGGACGCCCGGTATATCTCAAGGATGTCGCAAATGTTGTTTATGGGTCGGCAGAAAGCGAGCATCGTACCTGGCACATAACGCCAAACGACGATGGCAAACTGGAAAAACGACCAGCCGTCAGTCTTGCCCTGGCCAAACGTCAAGGTAGCAATGCGGTTGCGATCGCCAACGACTTGCTGGCTCAGATGGAGCGTATCAAGGGACGTCTGATCCCCGAAGGCGTCGAGGTTACCGTAACGCGCAATTACGGTGCGACCGCCGCGGAAAAGGCAGATGAATTGTTGTTTCATCTGGTCCTGGCGTCGGTCTCGATTGTTGCGCTGCTAACCCTGTTTCTGGGATGGCGAGAAGGCGTTGTGGTCCTGGTTGTAATTCCGACCACAATCTTGCTGACTTTCTTTGCAGCCTGGTTGATGGACTATACGATCAACCGCGTCAGCATGTTCGCGCTGATATTTTCCATCGGCATACTTGTTGATGACGCCATTGTCGTTGTTGAAAACATAGATCGTCACTGGAAGCAAAAAGGGGCCAAAGACGCTCTGCAAACAGCGATCAATGCTGTCGCCGAAGTGGGCAACCCGACGATCATCGCCACTTTCACAATTATTGCGGCACTACTGCCGATGCTTTTTGTCTCCGGGTTAATGGGCCCCTACATGAGCCCGATCCCCGTCAACGCGTCAGCGGCGATGTTGTTTTCGCTTTTTGTTGCCATGGTCATCACGCCCTGGCTGATGTTCAAACTGCGCCACAAACCCAAGCCGGAAGTTGAGAACAGCACGTCGGCTGGAGATCATGACGAGGTTGGTTTGCTAGGCCGGATTTATCTCGCGATTGCGACGCCTTTGCTGAAGGGCAGGGGACGCTCCAAGTTTTTCCTGGCCATTGTGACCGTGATGACACTGGCAAGTCTGGTGTTGTTTTATACGCAGGACGTTGTCGTCAAACTTTTGCCGTTCGACAACAAATCCGAACTATCACTCGTTCTGGATATGCCACGTGGATCGACCCTTGAAGGTACCGAACGTGTGTTGATGGCGGCTGTCAAAAAGCTGGAGGGGTTGCCGGAACTGGTGGACGTGCAGGCCTATATTGGCACAGCTGCACCGTTCAATTTCAATGGTCTGGTCCGGCACTACTATTTCCGCAGTCGACCCGACCAGGCTGAATTGCAACTCAACCTGTTGGCAAAACATGATCGAGATCGCGCCAGTCACGATATCGCACTTGATGTCCGTGCGCGACTTATTGATCTTGATATTCCACGCGGTGGTTCCCTCAAGGTTGTTGAAGTACCGCCGGGACCGCCGGTATTGGCAACCTTGCTTGCAGAAGTCTATGGACCGGACCCCGAAGCGCGGCGGGCAACTGCTATCAAGCTGAAAGAAGCATTCGAGGCCGTCGACTTTGTCGTTGATGTGGATGACAGCTGGGGCGAGATAAGTCCAAGACTGAGATTTTCCACTGATCAGGAAAGTCTTGAATTTCACCGGGTCGAAGAAGAAGCCGTCTATGACACGTTGGCGGCCTTGCTTGGCGGTGTGCCAGTCGGCTATTCGCATCAGGGTGGCGGCTCCAATCCGACACAAATTATCGTCTCCCTGCCTCGTCGCGACCTGTCCCCGTCGGCGTATCTACTTGCGACCCCTGTGCCAACCCTGAACGGCGGTCGGGTGGAATTGGGCGATGTGGTTTCGATCACTGAGGAAGCTGCCTCATATCCTCTATTCAGGCGGGATGGGCGATTTGCCGAGATGGTTATGGCAGAAATGGCTGGCAGCTTCGAGGCACCGGTCTACGGCATGTTGGCCGTCCAGGATGAAATCGACAAGCTGGAATGGCCATACGGAAAGCCGGTTGTTCATCTCCATGGTCAACCAGTCGACGAGAGTACCGTATCAATTTTGTGGGATGGAGAATGGGAAATTACCTGGGTGACGTTTCGGGATATGGGCGGCGCTTTCATTGTGGCTATTTTGGGTATTTACCTTCTTGTTGTCGGCCAGTTCGGGAGTTTCAAGGTACCTTTGGTCGTTCTGGTACCTGTTCCCCTGACCTTGATCGGAATTATGCTGGGGCACTGGTTATTTTCGGCAGCGTTTACAGCCACGTCCATGATTGGCTTCATTGCCCTTGCCGGGATCGTTGTGCGGAATTCGATTTTGCTGATTGATTTCATCCGGGCCCGGCAAGATGGGAAAACCCCGATGCGACAGGTTTTGCTTGAGGCGGGTGCTATTCGGTTTAAGCCTATCTTCTTAACAGCACTGGCAGCCATGCTCGGCGCTTCGGTAATTCTCGCCGATCCGATATTTCAGGGTCTGGCCATATCAATGTTGTTCGGTTTGGCGTCTTCAACGGCGTTAACCCTGCTCGTTATCCCTGCCATTTATGTCTGGTTACGAGACGATGGCCGTCCCGTCGATTGAAAACTGGTCTATGCGATTGATGCTCACATAACTTGATTTTCTCACCCGCAACGCGAATAATCCGGGTGGGGGGACAAGTTATTTACGGTGATGGATTTGAGCGACCGGTCTGAGTCTGTGTGGCGTGATACTACCCGTACCCTTTCTGGCGTATTTCGCAGACGCGCGATGATATTGCCCGGAATTGTGTTCCTGTTTTCGCTTGTTTGGGCCGTTTCATTTGTCATTATTGAACTGAACGAGCAGTTCGACGACAAATCCAGTCAACTTCATCGTGATGCCCAGCACCTTTCAGCGCCGACCAACGACTGGCTGAAGGAAATTGAAAACGCGATTATTGATCTGTCAGCGCAAATCGATGGCAAGAATCTCACAACTGCCACCGTTCGCAACAGGATGGGTCTCCAGGCGCAAGAAACACCGGCCCTACATCATTTTTACATTGCGGATAGCCTGGCTGGCATTCTGAAGGATTTCTCCCCGTCACCGGATTTACCGGATCTGACCCTGACAGGTCTGCAAGAACAAATGAAAAAGTCTGGATCGGGCATCAGTCGACCGTTCAGTTTTATCGGCAATGAATATATCGCGCTTTTCAGGCGCGTTGATTTACCACAGTTCAGGGAAACTGTCGCGGACGAGGTAACTTATCTTGTCGGCCTGGCTCCGCTGGCGGTTTTGAAAAACCGTTGGCGCTCCTACGAACTGGAACCAGGCATTGGGATCTACTTGTTTGTTCCGGGGAACGGTCTGAAAATTTCTGGAACCGGTGAAACCACGAGCCAGGATGTTGAGAAGAATTTTCTGGATGTTCGACAGGGAACATCTTTGGTAAGCGGTGTGACAGATGCCGTCGTAGATGGACATATTATTTCATGGCGCAACCTGCATAAATTTGGAGCCGCAGTTGTCCTCTCTCAATCACACCAAAGCGTCTATCTGGATTGGCGCGATAGAAACCTGCTTTTCCTGGTTGCGGCTCTGATCGCCAGCATGATCGTTACCGGCATTGTCTATTGGATTGCCAGATCAATAGTTTTAACCGGAAGACAGCGGGAAGAAGCGGTCAGCGCGTTGGCGAGAAGCGAGCAACGGTTTCGTGATTTTGCGGAAAATTCCTCTGACTGGATGTGGGAGATGGATGCTGATCTGAAGTTCAGCTTTTTTTCGGAGGAAATGCTGTACAATGGCTCGGTTGTGGCTTCATCAGTGATTGGGCAACGTCGCGATGACTTGCTTGACCTTGAGGGTCCTGAACGAGAAAAGGTCAGAGCTCATTTACAAGACCTTCGGGATCACAAACCCTTTCGTAATTTCGATTATGATATGAGGTCCCCTGACGGAACTTACTTTCGGGTCAATACAAGCGGCACACCTGTTTTCGACGATGAGGGTGAATTCAAGGGGTATCGGGGGACAGCAACTGACAAGACCCAGCAACATCTTTCTGAGCGCAGGGTCGGAGAACTTCACGAGCAACTGGTTCTTGCCATCAATGCAATGAAAGTTGGTTTTGTCGTTTATAGCCCGACAGGCGAATTGTTGATCTGTAATGATCAATTAAAGGAGATATTCCCAAACTCTGCAGACTTACATGTGCCGGGGGCGCACTACAGGGATTTGAATGCGGCTGAAGTCTCCCAGGGGAATGCGGCTTACAACTCCCGGAGTACCGACATATGGGAGGATATAAAAACTGAACTTCAGGTCGGTATCAGCCGGTCATCCGAATTACAAATGTCAGACGGACGCTGGATATTTTATGAGGATCGTCTGACCCGATCTGGTCATATTGTGGGAACCCGTGAAGATATTACAAGTCGAAAACAGGAGCACGAGTTTCTCAAGGAAAACTTTGAACATTTCCGATCCCTGATTGAAGACGGCTTGGATATGATCACCGTCACTGATAGCAATGGCGTTTCAATTTATGAAAGCCCTTCCGTGAAACGGTTTCTTGGTGACATAACACCGGGAAAACACACAATTTATCGCTCAATCGAAGAAGACAGGGATAAAGTCCGCAAGGCTTTTGCCAGGGTCGTAAGCGATGTCGGTAGAACCGAGAGTGTTGAAACCCGCATCACCGACAATAAGGGTGAGGTCAAGATTCTTGAGTGTCGAATGCGTAACCTTACGCATAATCCCGCAGTCAAGGGTATCGTGATTATCAGTCGGGATATTACACATCAAAGAGAAAGCGAGGCTGTCACACGATCTTTGCAAACACGCCTTGCAACCATTCTCGACAGCGCACCAATGATGATTTGGTCAGTTGATCAGAACGGTGTTTTCACTCTCGCAGAAGGACGTATCCTGTCTTTGTTGGAGACAGGGGCTGCGTCGTTGGTTGGGCAATCGGCTTACGATGTTTTCAGCGATTCACCCAGTGCCATTTTTGGTATTCGGGAAGCATTGAAAGGGCAACCATCGCCAACTTCAATGGTGAGCGAAGGCATTACTTTTGATACCTGGTACATGCCACAGTTTGACGAAAAAGAAACGGTGAATGAAGTGATCGGCGTCTCTATTGACGTCACAAAGCGTCAGTTGGCCGAGACGGCCTTGCGCCAGATCGCAGAAGGCACGACCGGTACAAGGGAACAGGATTTTTTCAGATCCATGATGGCGTCGATTGCCGAAGCCACATCAGCTGATCAGGCATTCATTGGTGAAATTACCGAGGACGGCCGCACAATCCGGACCTTGATCCGGTTTCAGGATGGCGTTGTACAGGACAATATTAGTCAAGGCCTTTCGGGTTCACCTTGCGAGGTTATTATTGCAGAGGACAAACGTGTGTTTGATACGGGGCTGGCAACAAGGTTTTCAGCAAATGAGGCGTTAGTTGAGCTGGGACTGCAGTCGTATATCGGAATGCCCATTATGACGGCCAGCGGACGACCCCTTGGTTTGATTGCCATCATGTATACCCACCCGGAAGAAGAGAACCAGGCGGCTGAAGCCTTGCTGCCAATTTACGCCTCCAGGGCTGCGGCTGAAATTGAACGTATCAATGCCAGAGAAGCCATGTTGCAAGCCGTTGAGGAGGCTGAATTTGCCAGTCGTGCAAAATCCGAATTTCTTGCGAATATGAGCCATGAACTCCGAACGCCCTTGAACGCAATTATTGGCTTTTCTGATATGTTGCAGGCCGGATACTTTGGCAGTCTCGGCGACAGACAGGCGTCTTATGTAACCGACATCAAGGAATCCGGTGAACATCTGTTGAACCTGGTGAACGACATTCTGGACTTGTCAAAAGTTGAAGCGGGCAAGCAGCAGTTAACTGAAAGTCATTTCGATATTCTGTCAACAATATCTGCGTCAATCCGAACAGTTGATGAAATAGCAAAAGCCGGGGGACTGGTTGTACAAACAGATGTACCTGACGATCTGCCGCATATTTTTGCGGACGAAAGAATTGTCCGTCAGATTCTGATTAATCTGCTTTCAAATGCGATCAAATTTACGGCTGAGGGCGGCAATATTGCCTTGAAGGTCGATCACGAACCAGGCGGAGGGTTGAGTATTGCGGTATCCGATACCGGTATCGGGATGCGGGCAAGAGACCTGGACAAGGCCCTTGAGCCTTTTGGCCAGATAGAGAGCGTCTTCGAAGGGAAATATGCTGGTACCGGCCTGGGACTGACCCTGGTAAAAACACTGGCGGAAATGCATGATGCAAGTTTCTCGCTGGAGAGCGAATTTGGGAAAGGTACAATCGCGACGATTATATTCCCGCCTGAAAGAGTAGACGCAATTCACTAGCATGGTCCCGGATTTGAAGTACCGCAGTCCTTCCGAAAATCCGAAAACTTCAGTCTTTTGTCGTCTCGGTACCGACTTGTTTAAGGTAATCAAGAGCCGTTTGGCGACGGGAAGGGTCCATGATAAGGGAAAAAGTACGCACAAGTTCCAGCGTTTCAATCGCTGTCAGCTCACCGTCACGTGTTATCACGGATGGAGCAACCTGTTCGCGGCTGCGTCTGCTGACTGAGATGTCTACAACATTGCTGGTCATGGTCAATAACATTACCTTGTCACACAAGAAGCCGTCTGCGAAACTCTGAAAACTGTTTGTTAACAGTCAACTAGGCTGAACTAGCCATACCATTTTTCAGAGCTGTATCCGCGACAATATTTGCTTTATCTCGCCCGTAAGTCAATAGGAAATTTCCTATAAGCTCGTACAAGGTGTATTTGGTTTTTGTGAAAAAGTTGCCAATAACAGACCATTGGCGTCAGGGGAAACACGTCGTCCCGTTTCGCAAGTTTTGGATTAGCCTTTTATCAGCCAGTTCAGTGATACCCCGGACGTTGCGGAAATTGCGTCCAATTCGGCAATCGTAGGGTCATCGTCACCTTGCTCCAGAACGACGTACCGTGACAGGGGTATGTCAGCGCCAAGGGCAAATCTTGATTGCGAATAAAATCCGGCTTTCTGGCGCGCTGCGGCAAGGCGAACCGCAAATCCCCTGAGACCCTGTCGATGCCCGGCTGATAGTGGTTCCGCAAAATCTTCGGGCACTTCGTTGGAGCCACCTCGACCAAATCCGCCAAGTTCTGATTCATCAATACTCAGCAAACGGGCAAGTCCGAATCTGATGTCTTCAGGCAACTTCCGCGGGCTGCCACGTCGGACAAATTGCTGTAGATAGGCGGGATTTTTCCCGAGGGAGGCTGAAAGACTGGCAAGGCTTTCACCACTTTCCCGGGCTGCAGACAACAAAGTCGTCCGCACAGCATCAAGTTTATCAATATTGTTGTCTGGTGATGCCATGAAAGAAATTTATCTCAAATCCAAAAAATTGTTTCTGTGAACGGCGGATCGAACCCTGGAAAGTATATTATCACTTGCAATAGCAATCATGCAACATCTTGATAAGGCAGCATTTTGCCTGTTAGTAGTTCAATTATCCGGACATTCCGACTGGAATATATTGTTTCGCCGCTTTCAAGACAGGGATTAGATCAGTATCATCAAGTGAAATTGTGAGTTTTGTGAGTTTTTGTGAGTTAATTGAAGGGGCAAGTGTGAGCATGTCGAAAACTGAGACTGGTAATAAAGTTGAAACGTTTAAAAGCCTGGAGCTCAAACTTGTCGAGTGTCTCGGCATTGCGAGTACAGTAGAGATGCCCATGGCCGCGACGCTGATCGGCGCAGCGCTTGAAGAAATAGGCGGAAGAATTGAGCAGGAACTCGGTGTTCTTGATACTGGTACTGAGTGTGGCCTTAGATACGATAACTGATTTGCTAATCTTTCAGCGGCGTTATAGTCCTTTCAATTTCGTTCGTTAACCGTTCTGAGTTGATATTCATCAACGATGCTTTGTAAAAAAGTTGTCCCCTGCCTTGAATTTTTTGGCAGACTTTCTACTTGAGTTAGTATTCACCCCCAACAAACAGAAAACAGGAGAAGTGGTTTGAGCGCGACAGAAACCTCCAAACCAAACCCGGTAGACGTCCATGTCGGAAGTCGTGTACGTCTTCGCCGGACCTTGCTCGGTATGACCCAGGGAAAACTTGGTGACGCCGTTAAATTGACCTTTCAGCAAATCCAGAAATATGAAAGAGGCGCGAACCGGATCGGTTCCAGTCGTCTCTATCAGTTTTCTCAAATTCTGGATGTGCCGGTTTCGTTCTTCTTTGATGATATGCCAGGGGATGTGGCAACAGGTGCAATCATCGATCCGGAATCAAATCCTGCACTTTCTGAAGAAAACCAGTTTGCCCGCCGTGAAACGCTTGAACTTGTGCGTGCTTATTACGCCATCGAAAGCCCGGCCGTACGCAAACGGGTATTTGAATTGGTAAAAGTCGTCGCCGGATTGTCGGCTGAAGAAGATATTATCGATTCGTAATTCCGGCTTTTGAACTGCCTGACAAAATGGGCGCTGATCGGCTTTTGGGGGAGCAGGTCAGCGCTTTTTTGTTTTCAAAACACCTGACAACATACCATGGGCGTGCATTTGGATTAATCCATAGCCAATCATCTCGTATAAGCATTTCATTTCAAAGACTTGCTGCTATCCTGTATTTTAGAACCAAATTGCAAACTCCAGAGTCCTGAAACGGTCAATAGAAAAATGAATCCAGCTGCTGGCCTGGCCGTAACGGTCGTTATGTGGGGCACAATGGTGCCCTTTATCGCGGCATTGCTTGAGGTCGTTGACCCATGGCTACTGTCTCTGCTTCGCTATGGGTTTGCCATGCCATTCCTGCTGG
>Ga0233449_1003605_pt1 | contig 11160 bp, 10 predicted proteins | sample SI_124_October20_FD_183012 | JGI IMG/M metagenome (GOLD analysis project Ga0233449, IMG submission 183012) | Seawater microbial communities from Saanich Inlet, British Columbia, Canada - SI_124_October2016_200_MG | ecosystem: Environmental > Aquatic > Marine > Inlet | place: Canada: British... | reverse complement strand
ACGATTATATTAAAAAATATATATCTGAAGAAACGGCTATGGAAGTGTCTGAAACGAATGAGTATTATCAAGATTATGTATGTCTCCATTTTGCAACATGTCGCAAATCATTGGACCAATATTTACCTGAGTATACGTTAACAAAACAGCCGGAATATATAGAAGACATACCAATTAATGCTTTAAGAATAGACCCAAATATATTTTCAAACACACTAAAAGATGATAAGATTTATATGTTTGCTCGATTTAAGAATAATAATTCTACTATATTGTCAGACATAGATAATTTTAGTGCCTTGGCTGAAATTACCCATGCAGGGTGTGGACTTAATGTTCTTACTCTTTTTAAAATAATAAAACAAACATTTGCCCGTGAACAGATGGTGTGTCTTCCCTTAACAGGACAAACAATATTTAACCTGGTAACACAATTGGTCAATTTTAGCGATCATGAAAAACTAGAACATACGTGGACTGTGATTAGATATCCAATTTCACAATTGATTGTTATTATAAACGCATTAATACAAGAACAAGCAAATAATACTGTATCTATACATGATACATTTATAGTAATAAAATTATATGAAAGTGATACACATAAAGGACGCGATTCGCACGCAGGTCATACAATTGCTCTTTATTTCGCAATAGAGAATGGTATGACTAATATGTACATGATGGACCCACAGGCGCGACATTATATAAATATTACTCGGGATACAAGTGGTGCTTTTAATAATTATATAGAATTTATTAACAAACACTATTTTGATATTGTGTTCCGAGAAATGCCATCCGATACAGTTGAATTATGGAATATTCCAGTAGACAAAGATGGTATTATTGCGGATGGAGGCAGACTAATTGTGTATAACCCAGAAAGATATATGGGTGGAGAGAAACCACCCTCTGAAAATAAACCACCCTTTAAATCTAATATTACGATTAATGAGTTTATGAAGAATTTTCCCAAAACTGGTGGATCTATAGTTAATAAGCGACGAAAAAATAAACAACATAAACGTACTCGAAAACGTACAAATAAACATAAAAAGAGTAAAACTAAGAAGAATAAACAAAATAAACGTACAAATAAACACACCAAAAGTAAAAAGGGTAAAGGTAAAAAGAGTAAGAAACTATATACAAATAAAAAAACTAAAAAAACTAAAAAACTATAAATTGTTATACTTCAAATGCTGATTCTGAAAAAAGAATATTTAAATTTGATTTTTTGTCAATTTCTGTTATAAAAGTGTATATATAGTTCTTCATTTCCTCCAAATTAGAAAATGTGTTTACTATATTATTTTCATAAACGTTAAATACTGGGTCTGCTTCTACTGCGTCTGATAATTGTTGAATTATATCACATTTATTAATGACTATATAATTGCAATTGTTTATCAAAATAGCCTTTTTCAATTTATCTAAATTAAGCCAATCTATTTGTCGTTTTCGTCCAGTAGTTGAACCTTCTTCTTTACCCTGAACTGCGATTAATTCAAGTACATCATTTCCTATGGGTTGGAATTGCTTATTTCCTACGTAAGTATCGTACAATTTCGCACAACCAATTATATCAATTATTTTTATTTTTGGAATCCCACAACTATAAATCCCATATGAATTCACTACACTTGATGTTACGTAAGGATATTCACCCCAGTCAATATCTAATTGAAATCCTTGTGCCCCTTCAAATAATATATGACTGGTTGTTTCTTTATTTTGAAAATGTTCATATATATTCAAAGTTTTAAACGCAATAATATTATGTTCTATCCTTATTCCAGTTCGATTTATTTTTGATGCGTAACAAGAACCAATTCCGCAGTTGGTTGTTCCTATACCTGAATTCAACCTCATATCATACTCAATATGTGAATCGCATATAATATGTGCATTGTGAGCCAAATATAGATTTTCTTTTATGAGTCCTCTAAGTTCAGGCAACGCATTTTCTACCTGAACTATTTCTTCTTCCAATTTGGCCAAGTCTACAACACAATTTGTTCCTATAATACTGGGAACATTGTGAAGTACTCCACACGGCAATTGGTGAAGCGTGATTGATTTTACTGGTGTTATTTGTATTGTGTGTCCTGCGTTTGGTCCTCCGTTGTACCGAATACAATAATCATACTCATTCTTTTTTAATAATGCGTGTGCTACTTTACCCTTTCCCTCGTCTCCGTGTTGGAGACCTACTATAATATCACAAGTGTTCTCCATTGTAATATTATTATTTTTAATAAGTTATTTTTAAGTCAAAACAATAAAAGAATAAAACAAATATACAAATATAAGAAAAGAATGACAGAAAGTAATGAAGAATTTATTATTCAATGTCCCCATTGCGACATGTGCATTGAAGTAGTAAAATTGAATTGTCGTATTTTTAGGCATGGGGTATACAAAAGAACAGGTAAGCAAATTCCTCCCCACTTGGATAAACCAACATGTGACCGCCTTTTTGAAACAGGACAAATATACGGATGCGGAAAACCATTCAAAATTGAGGAAGTTAATCATTCAGACCTTAATGCTTTAAAATTACAAGCATTCAAGTGTGATTACATATAATTGAGTACTGGCATGGGTGTGTACCGGAAGGACGGCAACGCAACGCAAAATAATAATAATTAATATTATATAATCCATACATGCCTGTACAACATTCCCCCGCATTTGAAGTATTTTTGAACTTTATTTTAGGTGTTAAAGTATTATTTTTAATTTCTATGTTATTAGCTCTTTATGCGTCCCATAAAGGAACACACTCGCAAGTTCAAAAATACGAATATTTTCAAGATAAGATGGAACATTTATTCATTGTGTCAATGGGGATTTTAATGATGATTTTATTTTTTCCTCGCGCGAAAGGTCAAGTATGTGTTGATGGACACACAAAAGTATTTTTATACGCATTTGGTATATTATCACTTTTAGGTATACTTAAAAATTTCAAGAAACAACACACTTTACCATCAACTGAAGAAAAAAAAGATTAAATTGATGATTTGATGGTCGCCACTAAAACAATTTAATACTGGTATAGGCACTTGGCAATAAGGGTTACGCACCAGTCTCCGCCGTTCATGTTTAAAATATTTCCTTTATCGTCAATAAGCTTTATGTGCATTCGATTTATACTAACGGGACCAAAGTAAGTCCGTTCATTTTCCTGGAGCGTTCCACTGAATTCGGTCATGACTGAGCCGACCGTGAACGAAGACTTTTTGAGTGGAATAATCGCCAGTATCCCAGGTGTAGTCGGAGCACGAGCCTTTAAGCTGGTTGTATTGTTTCTGTTTCTATGGATTTCGTTAATGGTGTATATTTGAGCAGTGGTTAATGACCGACGGTGGATACTTGACGCAGCTATACTTTCACTTGTTACTTGTGGGGTTTTGTTATATTCGACAACAGGGTTTCCCATCATAATGGTATCAGCTACATTAATAGTTGGAACAGGGGCCGAAACAGGAGGTAAACATTCATCGACCATATCCTTTGAATAATAATCGGGAAGCTTTGCCACATTGGGTAGTTCGGAAATGGTGACAATTTCGTTATTTACATGATTATGATTATAATCATCAACGATTAACATGATGTATTTGGTCCCAATAAAATCCGCAATGGAATCACCTGTGTTTGAGGTACTTGATACATAAATCACAGAATCACGGAATCCCATGTACCACCCCAGTGTCTGATTTACATAATTTGCCATTGGCCGCCCACATGTTCCGGGTATACAATTAATACCATTTACATCAAAAAATAAAACCTGAGTTGTTTGGTCTAATGTATAAATAGTACTTTCATCTGTAGATAATACGTTCCACCCGTTGAGTGCGAGGCTTATTTTTCCCGTATTGCTGTTGTAACTCACAATTGGCGGAAGGGGACTACTGGGATTTGGGTCAGAAAGGACTTCACCAAATGCTCGGTTAAGCTCAGTAACAAAATCGTCTGGTGAGTAGGTCCCGCTATTAATCACAACAAGAAACGATTCCTGAACAGTTGGTTCGGCATCTTGAACTTGGGTCATAATATTAATGTTTAAACATGTATTATTCATGTTTTTGTCAAATGTGTACCACATAAAGGGTATTTCATACGAGTAAAGACTGAGACTAAGAACATTTGACAATGAGTTGGATAAATCAAGCGTGTAATTGGTTGAGCTGTGCTTATTATTGCTAAACTGTCGGAATTGACTGTCGAGATTAATAAACCGCGAAATGGTGTTTTTTAAGTTGGGATTGATATCACCTCTTGTGACTGGAAGCTCAAATATATTGTTTTGTTCTGCTTTTGGGTTGAACCCGGGATTAGAAATTAGGGTATCATGAACCGATGTTTTTTCTTCATTATCAAGTGACTCTTCAAGCGATGTAAACCCCTCGTAAGCATGGGGGGTTACGTTAAGTGGTGTTCTTGGTTCAAAAGTTGATGATGAATCTTGTTCAAACTCTTGTTCTGGAACCTGTTGTTCCTGTTGTTGGTTATGTTCCTGTTCTGAATCTGAATCTGTATTCGAACTTATTTCAAATTGGAGGTCGGATGTGTTGCGTTCAAATCCCAATCCCAATCCTACATTTGAATATGGTTCTTGGTTGTATGAATAATCATTATCAAAATTATAAGACAATATATTATTTGGTTCGTCGTACCTTCTGGATATGTCAAGTTCATTGAGTAATGTTTGGCGGATTTGTGAGTAAAAATGAATAACCGACAAGTCAGAGACTTCGTTTATTTTTAAATCTGTTTTATACATAATCTCGCTACGTGTTAAGGTTTGAATATCCATTAGAGCCAGTAAATCATTGATGGAGTAATTGTCAATGTTCGAATCAAATGAGTTCATGCTTTAATAAGTACTTTAATTATTTACTTAATTATTATATTTAAATTAACTTCAGTTAGATTTAGATTTAGATTTAGATTTAGATTTAGATTTAGATTTAGATTTAGATTTAGATTTAGATTTAGATTTAGATTTAGATAAATTAAGTAAATAAGAATAAAATAAAAATAAGTAAGATTAAAATTTTATATTGATTACAACCCCTTTATTTTATTATATGTAGAATAATATATAAACAAATGTCATTTACCCCGTACCCAAGAAATTATAGAAACGGTTCAGTCGTTATTGATAACGCCCAAATAGGTACAAATACAAACACGCTAAATGGTAATACAGACCAGTATTTTGATAAGAGTATTGAGCTTAATCGTACGTATGGAGGATACAAAAAGTACTGGATGGGTATGATTGGTGAAGGTAACAAAACCAGCGTTGGCGGTGTTCCCAACGACAATAACTCTTTTGGCATTTGCGTCGATAATGGAAGCGTAGCCGAGCCTGAGGTGTTGTTGGAGTTAAACAAGGATGGTGATCTTCGTATAAGGGGCGATATTTATATAGCCGGCGAAGTCATCAATGTGACCAATGAACATATCCAGGTTGAGGATATTAGTTCGAATACATATAAGTTTAATGGTTCAGAATCGAGCATATATAAAGACAACAACGATATTGTTTTACATGCTGTAAACGGAGACGTTAGGGTTTCACATTCTGACCTTTTTGTAAACGGACGGACGACTGTATATAATCTACACATAGGAAGTACAAGCCAATCTGGTTCGGATATAGTACTATTTAGTAATTCCGAAAGTAATGATGCTCAAAGTCGGTTCGTCACTCAAGTTAATGAGTTATTTATTCAAAATAGTACGTCTATTAATTTTGGATTAATTGGTAGTGGGGTGAAGGCTGTGTCAATTAACACAACTAATGGTAACCTTACTGTAGGAAGTACAAGCCAATCTGGTTCGGATATAGTACTAATTAGTAATTCCGAAAGTAATGATGCTCAAAGTCGGTTCGTCACTGAAGTTAATGATTTATTTATTCAAAATAGTACGTCTATTAATTTTGGATTAATTGGTAGTGGGGTGAAGGCTGTGTCAATTGACACAATTAATGGAAACTTGAGTGTCGCAGGAAATTCGACTGTAGATGGTGATTTGACTGTTGGTGGTACTATCAATGGTGCTATCGCTTCAAGTTCGGATATTAGATTAAAAGAAAATATTACTAATTTAAATAATAGCTTGGATAAAATATCTAATATTCGTGGTGTAAATTATAATTTAAAAAATGATGAAACTAAAACAAAAACGGCTGGTGTTATTGCTCAAGAATTATTAGAACAAATCCCAGAAGCAGTGAATGATAGTGATAGTGAACATTTACGTGTAAATTATAATGCAATCATTCCTTATTTAATTGAGTCTGTGAAGGAATTGAAGAGAGAAATTGATGAATTAAAGGCTAATATATAATATTTTTCAAAAAAGATAGATATTACGAAATGAGGTAAATGAGGTAAATGCATATAATCTATTAATAATCAAGAATAATCAATTACAAATTCTCACATATTTTGCTCAACATGGCCCTAACAGCCATAATAACCGTTCGCGACTTGAAATCGATTTTAAGTATTTTTTGAAGCGTCTTCTGGTAAATTAAATCGCAAACGTCGGCACTAATACGAATTATGTCCTGCTTTGCCTTCCACGCAATCAACTTGGAAATAATTGTTTTTTGAATTGAATTCAATAAATAAATCAACTCTGACTCCTTGTGGGCACAAGGCTGCCACAATAATAAGGGAGTTTCCCCCTTATGGTCTCCCGTATCAATATTGGTGGTATTTGTCTCATACTCGGTGGTAATATCACTATCACTATCACTATTACTATTACTATTACTACTATTAATATCATACACGTACAATTTATTCCGGAATACATGTATGGGTTGGTTTCCCTCTCTGGACAAATCATGAAGGTTTCGGGTCAACAGTTCACTTAGCATTGTTTTAACTGGTGAATCAATCAACGTGGTGACATCTTCATCGCTAACAGAAATATGTTCGCTTAGTTCCCCAAATCGAAACAAAGGAGTTGTTAATCGTCCAAAGTATGTTTCTGGTACTTCCGGTGCAAGGGCACGATGTGACAGTTGGGCATCGGCCTTGACGGCTACAATCTCGGTTTCAAGCCATTTACACCGTTCTTCGAGTTTTAGTATCATTGCGTACAAATCGGGTGTATGGGTTGTATCTGAGTTTAAGTTTGACATGTTGTTTTGTTTTGTTTAATGTTTAATTGTAACTATTGTTTTATCTTTATTGTTATATTGTGAAATAATCAATTTTATTTATCCATTTTTTTAATAAGTTGAATACTTACCTTACATTTTTAAAATTTAATTAAGTAATTTATTATTAACAAAATTATCAATATATTTAATTCTATCAGTTTGTTTATGATATTTCCATACAAATTCATAACCATTTTTTCGTATTTCATTTATTTTTTCTAAATTATCTGGATTTAAAATATATGATATTTTTTCTTCCAGATTAGTTAAAGAACAACTAATATAATTAACTCCATCATAGGTCAGGAATAAATTATTTAAATTATTATTTTTACCTTCAATAAAATAAAATAAAATAAAAATGAATAATGGGTTCACTATTAGGTAATAAGCAAATATTAGTATTATTATATCAAGCCAAATGAAATCTATACTTAAAACTACATTACATTATGTTGTTTCTATATGGAACACTTCGATAAATACACTCACAATGGGGATTTCAATAGGTATACCTGCTGTTATAAGTATATTTAATAGTCGCAGATATTCAAATATAGACGTTATTAACGCCGATGATTTATTATATGATAATGAACCAGAACCAGAACCAGAACCAGAACCAGAACCAGAACCAGAACCAGAACCAAAACCAGAACCAGTAATTGAACCTGAAACTAATACTAACACTACAATACTGCCCGAATGTCCTATTTGCTTCGAACTTATTGACGAGACCTCAAATAGAACAATCACCCCATGTGGGCATTTATTTCATACAACATGTCTTATGATTCATGTATGCACTAATAATAACGCACATCATTCGTATGGTCCGGATTCATCTGAAGTGTATAATAAAACATGCCCATGTTGCAGAGCTAAACTTAACGATCCGTCTATATCTGGTATAAATAATGATAATAGTAATAATCATAATACAAACGAAGAGTTTAGTTCAGGACCTGGACCTGGACCTGGACCTGGACCAACTGTAAATGACTTATTCCGGTTTATTCAGCCAACATCATATGAGTTATTTCAGGTATTAATGCACATGGAATACGCACATAGTTCTATAATACAATACAACAATATTAGTCGGTATTCAACGTTTATTAATCGCATTGAACATGCTCGATGGACGTTAACCCAAAGAGATAATTCTATGATGGACGAAGAAACCATGATTGCGGAAGATGACGACCTCATTATGGACGAAGAAGACGAATAAGACGAAAATGAAAATAATAGTTATCCAGTGCCATTGCGATTATTATTTCGGCAGGGTTGAGTTGAGAATTAATGTTTGGTCAGAACATCCCGATAGTTTAAATTGGATGTATGATTGATTGATTGATTAAAACTAACAATAAATTCATTTAACGTTAATTAAATATATTTTTATTATTTTATTATTTTATTATTTGTTGTATTATTATATTTGATAACTATATAATAATAATAATATGCCCCGCTGTCCTCGAAAAACCCTACGTTGTAAGTTTAACGAATTAAAAACAACATTAACTAAAATATTATAATATGTATACAGATTTAAGTCGAGAATATATATATTGTGAAATAGGATAAATAATAGTGTTTGGTTGTATATTAATTAACTCTTGAGCAGACGCACGCGACAATGCGTATGTATTAGTTTCATATAAATAAATACAATTTGTTTCTGTCTGATGGCGTGATTGAGAGAAATATGTAAATAATTTATCAATTATATTAGATTCGAGAGAAATACGTCCTCGTGGTAATTCTGTTAATATAATAAAGGAACTGGTTGGATATGTTTCCAATGCGTTATATATGGAGCATAGATGATTTATCCAAATACATAAGTCTGCGTATTGTATAGGTTCGTTTGACAAAAACGCATGTTTGCGTTTAACCATGTTTGCAATATTGTATAATTGTTTTCCGGCATGATTTTTATGAATAGGCCAATCAAACTGGATATAATAAAGGGGCACGTCCCCTTTAAAACTCTGTATTTGTTGGAATGTTTCTTTGTAAGGAGGGTATCCCTTTATAAAGTGCTCATGATTTATCTCGTACACAAAAACACGAGTGGCTTCTTCTGACTTGCTGGAATAAGATGCAATATCAATTTCCCCTCCATGTTTTTGTATAAGATTCCATACAACTCGTTCAAAAATATGCTCAAATTGACTGTCGGGATGGTCTTTGTAAAGAGGATGATTTGTTAGTTCGTTTCTTTCACGACGTTCTATGTTATTCCCGCATAAATTATGAAGTTTATACATTTCATAAATGTACTCGAACGATGGGGGACATGAGTCATGTGATTGCCACATTTTATAAAAGGTCATAACCCAGTGAGCGTCAAAAGACGTTGGTGAATTTAATAATGGATAAAATTCATCGCGAAATAAATCATCCACAATGGTCCGGTGAATCATGTACGTATTTCCTTCTGGAAATACTGAAAATACCGAGTCAATACCAAGGACACTTCTCATTTCCGTCACCTGATGCTTATTTTTACGAGTAAATAGGAAAGTCATCAGCCGTATTCTTATATTATCATTGTCAACTATCGATTTATAGACACTGCTTTGAATAGAGGGTGGAAAATACCCCATCAGATTTGGGGAGCATGTTTCTATCACGTTTTTTATATTTCGTAAAAGCGGGGCAATATAATCTCGGCGTTTTTTATCGTTTGTTTTGGAGTGAATCATAAGCATATAGGTGTAGTTTATATTATTTTCTCTCAAATAATGAGCAGCAGCTATTTTCCCACCAATATCCATTCCTTTATTTTGTATTTTTAACCAAATAGCACTTGCACCTGAAAATAATTGGTCAATAAAAGACTGGTCATGTAATTCTTCGCAATAGGTGATGACAACCAATGACGAACATTGCTGTATACTTTTTATAAATTCTGAAAAGAAACGAGAGAAATCAACGAGTTTTTGGCAGTGAATGTGTGTAACCAGTGTTAAACAACCTCTGCTTTTTATATCACTTGGAACCGTATTGTGTGTAGCAAGAAAGATTTTCTGTGTAGTATTTGTATTTGTATTTGTATTTGTATTTGTATTTTTAGTAATTAAGTGTTTATGATAAATAAATGGATGATTAGCATAATGAGTATTTATTTTATTTTCTTCTGATTGGAACATAATATATAATTTACAAATAATCTTATATATTATTAATTTGTTATCATTTTATTTATTGTAAAAAAAATGATTACTTGTATATATTAACATAATATATACAAACTAACTAATTATTTATTATTTCTCAATATGGTAAAAAATCTGAATGGTGGTAAAAAGTCAAAAAATATGGCAAGAAAAAATGTTATAGGACGAACGGCACCTAAGTCAGTTCGTCTTTCGGATAATGAGGCGGCTGTATACGCCCAAGTTACAAAATATATCGGTAATGGGCAATGTCACGTGATGTGTTCAGACTTGAAAACCCGATTATGTATTATTCGGGGGAAGTTCAAAGGGCGGGGCCGGCGGGACAATAAGGTCGAATTGGGTACCTGGGTGCTTGTCGGGCTTCGCACATGGGCAAGCTCGGGCAGCGACAACAACAAAAAAAAAGAAGAGTGTGATTTAATGGAGGTTTACAGTGAATTAGACAAACAACAATTAAGGGACAAGGAGCCAGATGTGAATTGGAGTGCTTTCACAACGACCAATACTGTCGCTAATACTAAAAATGATGATACAGATGATTATCTTACCTTTAATGCGGACACAATCAAGGGTGAATATGACGATATAATGAATACAGTTAAGAGTGAAACAAATAATACACCCTCTGCAATTATCGGTATGGATATGATTGGCGAAGACAGCGATGAAGACGATTTGGATATCGATATTGATGACATCTAAATGATGGGAAAAGTCCCATGCTTCAATTTATTACTATTACTATTACTATTGTTTTTTTAAACA
>Ga0233449_1003595_pt1 | contig 11189 bp, 11 predicted proteins | sample SI_124_October20_FD_183012 | JGI IMG/M metagenome (GOLD analysis project Ga0233449, IMG submission 183012) | Seawater microbial communities from Saanich Inlet, British Columbia, Canada - SI_124_October2016_200_MG | ecosystem: Environmental > Aquatic > Marine > Inlet | place: Canada: British... | reverse complement strand
ATTCTATCTGTAAATCGGATATGATGATTACTGGGGAGAATTCAAATAATATAAGAGGTCCTGTTTCATCCTTATCAGAAGACCAATTTCAAGGTGATAGATTTGATTATATGATAACCAACCCACCCTTTGGTGTGAGTTGGAAATCAGAAGTTGATTTTATTAAAAATGAAAGTTCAAATCCATTAGGAAGGTTCAGTGTAGGAACACCAAGAACATCAAATGGTTCGTTGTTATTTCTCCAACATATGATTTCTAAGATGGAAAGAAAAGGAAGTCGTATTGGGATTGTATTTAATGGTTCACCATTGTTTACTGGAGATAGTGGTAGTGGTGAATCAGAGATTAGAAGGTGGATAATTGAGAATGATTGGTTGGAGTGTATTGTTTCTCTACCAGACCAATTATTCTTCAACACGGGAATTTCCACTTACATATGGGTTGTGAATAACAAGAAGTCAGAAAAACGAAAAGGTAAGATTCAACTCATCAATGGTTCTTCTTTCTTCAAACAAATGAAGAAATCATTGGGAAATAAACGGAAAGAATTAACAGAGGAAAACCGAAACATCTTATTGGAGAACTATCTGAACTTTGAGGAGACTGAATACAGTAAGATTTATGATAACCACTTTTTTGGTTACACAAAAGTAACGATAGAACAACCCTTATTGGATGATGATGGAAATGTGGTTACAGACAGACAAGGAAACCCTAAACCAAATTCAAAGAAAAGAGATTATGAACGAGTTCCATTGGAACAAGATATTGATGACTATTACGAAAGAGAGGTAAAACCACATCTACCAAATTCTTGGATGGATAGGAATAAAGATAGGGTTGGATATGAAATCAATTTCACCAAGTATTTCTATAAATATAAATCACTTCGTTCATTGGAAGACATCACCCAAGATTTATTGAAATTGGATGAACAGATTGGTGGAAAGATGAAAGAGATTTTGGATTAATGAAATCTTATTCTTCATATAAAGATAGTGGAGTTGAATGGATTGGAAATATTCCGAGTGATTGGGGTAACACCAAACTCAAATATGTGTCTCAATTATTCACAGGGAACAGTTTGAATGATGAACAAAAAAAACTTTATGAAAGTGAAAATCTTAATGATATTCCATATGTTTCATCTAAAGATATAGATGTTGATTTTAGAACTGTCAATTATGATAATGGATTAAGGATTCCTCGAGATAACAACCCATTAAAGATTAGTCCTACAGGTAGTTTTCTTTTATGTGTTGAAGGAGGAAGTTCGGGAAGGAAAATGGTGTTCTTGGATAGAGATGTCTGTTTTGTAAATAAACTATGTAGTTTCTATTCATCCCAAAACACCAAGTTTCAATATTATTTTGTCCAAAGTTCAAACTTTCAAGACAAGTTTAAATTATCTTTAACGGGGTTGATTGGTGGAGTTTCAATCTCAACACTAAAGAATTTTGAATTACCACTCCCACCTATTCCCGAACAAACCCAAATCGTCTCCTTCCTTGACACCAAAACCCAAAAGATTGATGAACTGATTGAAAAAACAGAACAAAAGATTGAACTACTGAAAGAAAAACGAACTTCCCTTATCAATCATTGTGTGACCAAAGGATTGAATCCTGATGTTGAGATGAGAGATAGTGGAGTGGAATGGATTGGGGAGATTCCGAGGGATTGGGAGTGTATACCAATAAGATATTTAGGTTCTTTTCAAAATGGAGTTAGTAAGGGGTCTGAGTCTTTTGGTAAAGGTTATCCTTTTATGAGTTATGGAGATGTATATAATAATGAAGTAGTTCCTTTAAATATTATTGGAAAAGTTGATTTAACCGATGAGGAAAGGTCAAGATATTCAGTATGTAGAGGAGATGTTTTTTTTACTAGAACTTCCGAAACAATAGATGATATTGGAATATCCTCTATTTGTTTAACAACTCTCGATAATTGTTCTTTTTCTGGTTTTGTAATTAGGTACAGATTTTATAATGAAACTCATGTCCCTGAGTATTCTAGATATCACTTTCAAACACATTGGAAAAAAGTTATAATCGAAAGTAAAATGAATATTGTTACTAGGTCATCACTTAGTCAACAAGTCTTAGGAGAAGTTCCTGTTCTAATTCCATCAATATCTGAACAACAACAAATCGTATCTTATTTAGATAAACAAACCCAGAAGATAGATTCTACCATTGAAAAAGAAACTCAACGAATTAAACTCTTAAAAGAATATCGTCAATCTCTTATTTCTGAAGTGGTGACAGGTAAAATTGATGTAACAGATTGGAAAGAATGACTCCTCAACACCCCACAGAGAAAAAATTTGAAGACCATATAGAGAATTCTTTAAAACAGAATGGATACAGTTCTGTTACTTCTGAACACTATGATAAAGATTTATGTTTGATTCCATCCAAACTTTTAGAGTTTATTAAATCAACACAAGAAAAGTCATATAATAAGTATGAACAACAATATGGTACTGAAACTGATAAGAAACTTTTAAAATTAGTTTCCTCTGAGATTCAGAGTCGTGGTGTTATTGATGTTTTAAGAGGTGTGGTTAAGGATAGAGGGTGTCATTTTAAACTCGTTTATTTTGAACCAAAAAGTAGTCTTAATGATGAACATCAAGAGTTGTATGATAAAAATCAATTCTCATTAGTTCGTCAATTAAAGTATTCTAAACAAAATGAAAACTCTATTGATATTGGAGTTTTTATCAATGGTCTTCCAGTTGTGATGATGGAATTAAAGAATAGTCTTACGGGACAAACTCACGAACATGGTATCAAACAATGGAAACAAGATAGAGACCCAAGAGAACCATTATTTAGATTTAAACGGAACTTAGTGTACTTCTCAGTAGGTAATGAAAAAGTCTATATGTCCACCCAATTAAAAGGACATAAGACATTCTTTCTTCCTTTTAATAAAGATATTGAAAACCCTGTAAATCCAAATGGATTTCAAACTCATTACTTATGGGAAGAGGTTCTTCAATCGGTGAGTCTATTAGATTTAATTGAAAACTTTGTTCATATAAGAACTGAAAAGAGTAAAGAGTATGATAACAACCAACAACGAATCGTTGAAACTAAAAAAGATGTTTTAATTTTTCCAAGATATCATCAATTAAATGTTATTAGAAAATTAAAGAAATCAGTCGTTGAAGAAGGAGTTGGTAATAATTATCTAATTCAACACACTACAGGAAGTGGTAAGTCTTTATCCATTGGTTGGTTATCTCATTTGTTATCATCACTCTATCAAAGTTCTACGGATACAAAACGAATGTTTGATACTATTATTGTGGTGACGGACAGACGAGTCTTAGATAAACAGATTCAAAATACTATTAAACAATTAGAACAGACTAAAGGTGTGGTCTGTCCTGTTGATTTAGATTCAAATCAATTAAAAGAATTCCTTGAACAAGGTAAATCCATCATTGTTACGACTGTTCAAAAGTTTCCAGTTATTTCTAACTCTATATCAGAATTAAAAACAAAGTCATTTGGAGTTGTGATTGATGAGGTTCATTCATCTCAAAGTGGTGAGACTTCACGACATTTAAAGAAGTCATTATCTAAATCTATCTTGAATACCTTTAATGAAGGAGAAGAGGAAGATTTAACAGATGTTGATAAACAAATTTTAGATGAGATAAATAATCGTGGTCAACAAAGTCATATTTCTTACTTTGGATTTAGTGGAACACCAAAGAATAAAACATTAGAATTATTTGGTAGAAAACAAGAGAACGGAGAGTTTAAATCATTTGATTTATATTCCATGAGACAGAGTATTGGAGAAGGATTTACTCTGGATGTTCTTAAAGACTACACAACCTATCAACGGTACTTTAAACTTAATAAAACCGTTGAGGAGGATAAAGAACTACCTGAAAGTCGTGTAAAGAAAATGTTAGTGAATTGGGTAGATATTCAACCTCATACTATTCACGAAAAAACTAAAATAATGTTAGAACATTTTGTCCACCACACCTCAACCAAATTAGGTGGTAGAGGACGAGGGATGGTGGTGACTCGTTCAAGACTCCATTGTGTGAAATTCAAACTTGAGTTTGATGAACAGATGAAACAGATGGACTTACCTTATAGATGTTTAGTGGGATTTAGTGGAACGGTTCAAGATGAAGATAGTGGTATAGATTATACAGAGACTTCAATGAATGGATTTTCCTCCAACCATACCCAAGAAAACTTTAAAGACCCAAAGTATAGAATCTTAATCGTAAATAATAAGTTTCAAACAGGGTTTGACGAACCATTATTTCATACCATGTATGTAGATAAACCCTTGAATGGTTTACAATGTGTTCAAACCTTAAGTCGTTTAAATAGAACTACTTCAGGTAAAACAGATACATTTGTATTAGACTTTGTGAATGATACCGAAGTAATAAGAGAATCATTTCAAAATTTCTATGAAGGAACAATCCTTTCAGAAGAAACAGATTCAAGAATCCTATATAAGTTAGAACAAGAGATAAACAAGTTTCGTCTCTTTACGGAAGATTTAGTGGAGAAGTTTATTGAGACATTTTATAAAGAAGAAATACCACTGGAACAACTTCAAGGTATATTGGATTTTACAGTTAGAGATTGGAATCAATTAGAAGAACAACAACGAGAAGAATTTCGTTCTAACATTCAAAGTTTTATTCGTTTATATGGATATATAACTCAAATTGTGACTTTTCAAGATATCGGATTAGAAAAACTATTTATCTTCTTAAAGTTCTTAAATAAAAAGTTACCAAGAAGAACGGTTGATAGATTAACCGATATAGTTTCCTCAATTGATTTAGAATCATTTAGAATTGAAAAGAATGAAAGTGTACCAATTGTATTGACTCCAGGTGATGGTGTAACAGACCCAATTAAAGTTGGAGGAACTCTGACAACCGAAGAAGAATCAAAAGATTATCTCTCAAAAATTATTGAACTATTAAATAAGAATTTTGGAAGTGATTTGACTAAAGATGATAAAGTAAATCTGAACCGAATCTATGAGGATATGGTTAATGATGAAGAGTTAAAGACCGTTCATGAGGGAGATAATACCGAAACAAATAAAAGACACAAGTTTGATGAAAAATTTGAGGATTCATTATTAGGATTGGTTGAAAAAGATACGAACTTTTACAATAAGGTTAGGAAAGAAGGAGTTAATAAGTTCGTTAAAGATAGAATGTATGAGTTCTTTTTAAAGAGTGTTTAAGAAGTCATTATGGATGAAAAGAAGTTACACGAAGAATATATAAGACTCTTTGGAGATGAACCACCATTTCCCCCTGTTCATATTATGAAGACCTTGGTGGATATGAAAAAGGATGGTTCCTTTGAGGAAAAAATGGAACAAATGAAACCTCATTTAGGATCTATTAGAGAAAAAGTTGAAGAAGTTACTGGGGAAGAGATGTCATTAGAAAATCCATTTTTTGATATTGATTTTAGAGAAAGTGATAAGGGTAGAATAACACTCGATGATTCTTTTCAACTTCTGACAAAAAAACTATTGATATGTTCAACAGAAGATTTAATTGGATTATTCAAAAGTATGAATATGAAGGAAATAGAATTTGAAGTTCAGGAACATGAAAAAGACCTTCCAGAATTCCAGAGTGGTTTTACATTTCAATTTAAAACAAATAATGATGAAAAATGTTATTTTGAAATCCTTGATTTAGAAAATAAGGTACTTCAATTATCAATGATGATACATTTCAAAAAAAGTTGGTTCTCATCAAATATGGAACAACATTTTTCAATTTTAAAAGATTTATGTGATAAGAATTTCCAGTTTCATAAAGAACAAGAAGTTGGTGAAAGTAAAATCTATGGATGGGATGGTGGTGAACAGATGTTGTCTATCAGGAAATTAAAATCAGATATACATCAACTCAGTTTTGTAGTTGGGAATAAAAAATTATGGGATGGAATTTTAGAAAAGGAACAAGTTAAGTCTAAATATTATGATAGTGGGGAAGTAAAGAGTCAGGAAACATATAAAAATGGTAAACCCAACGGATTATGGATTGATTGGTATGAAAATGGGGAGAAAAAAAGACAGGTAAATTTTAAAAATGGTGATTTAGATGGTTTAGTTACTGAATGGTACGAGAATGGTAAAAAAATGAAAGAAATCACTATAAAGAACGGAAAATTAGATGGGTTAGAAACAGAATGGTATAAAAATGGACAGAAAGAAAAAGAAGGGAATAGAACTGATGGGGAATTAGATGGATTGGTGACAATATGGTATGAGAATGGACATAAAGAAGAAGAAAAAACTTTTAAAAGTGGTAAAAAAGAAGGATTATTTACTTGGTGGTATAAAAATGGACAGAAGAAACAAGAAGGAATTATAAAGGATGAAAAAGATGAGGGATTATGGACAACTTGGTATGAGAATGGTCAAAAAAAAGGGGAAAGTAATTTTAAAAATGGGAAACGAGATGGTGAAAATATTAGTTGGTATGAGAATGGAATTAAAAAAATGGAAGGTAATTACAAAAACGGAGAAAAAGTTTATTTAAAAGAATGGAACGAAGATGGTTCTGTGAAGGAATGATGAAATGAAAAAACATATTTTACCTATTGGAAGTTTGGTTCTTGTAATAGTTGTAATCGGGTATCTACTTTATCAACATTTTGAAAAAGGAGGTGTTACTGGAGATGGATGGGGGACCTTGGTAATGATTATCGGATTGAATATGATTCATACACCTTACTGGAAAGAATATTTTAAGAAATGAAAAAACTCTACCCATTATTATCTGTATTATTTTTGATTTATTGGGGTTGTGAAGAAGAAGTAGAAAAATCGACAGGAGGAGTTAAACCAATCCCCTCACGTATAAACCAGTTTATGACAGGTTATACACCACCACCTCCACCACAAGGAGAAATGGTTGATGGTAAAATGGAAGGATTATGGACTTTTTATCTGATAAATGGAGACATAAGAACTCACGGAGAAATGGTTGATGGTAAAAAAGAAGGATTATGGACATCCTATCGTGAAAGTGGTATAGGTGGAGAAAGTAATTATAAAGACGGGAAACTACATGGATTAACTACTATATATTACCCTCCCTTAATTGGAACTTGGTTTGGTGGAATGAAGTCTAGAGAAATTATGTATAATCATGATGAACAGATTGAAAATCAACGTTATGACAGATTTGGATTTAGAAGAGAAGAAAAAGAATGGGTGAAAAAATATCAAGAAGATGGTAAAAGGATGGGGAATAAATGGTACGACAATGGAGAGAAAATGTCTCAAGGAAACCTCAAGGATGGGGAAAAAGATGGGTTATGGATTTATTGGTATGAAAATGGACAGAAGAGAGTAGAAGGGATTTACAAGGATGGGAGATTAGTTGATGTAAAAGGTAGATGGAACTGGGATGGTTCTATAATTAATTAAATGAAAAACCACATCATCATATCACTATTAATTCTTTCTGTTGGGTTGTCTCAACAAGAATACAATACATCAGATTTGACTGAATTAGATGGACTATGGTATCATAATAATGATTTAATAACTGATGGTAGTATTTTTCAAATGTTTGGTGATGAAAAATTGGTTTCAGGAAAAATATTAAATGGTAAAAAAGAAGGACATTGGAGATATTATGATAAAAATAGAAAGTTGAATAATATCCAATTATATGAAGAGGGGAAAAGTTCTGAGTTTATGATAATTCATCAATATCATGAGGATGGTAGTCTTAAACTTAGAATGACTTTAAGAGACAAAATACCATGGGGGAAGTACAGTCTTTTTTATCCAAATGGACAAATTCTATGTGAGGGTACATGGTTGGGTTTAGAAATGAAAGAGGTTGGTATGAAAACCACTTATCATGAAGATGGTACAGTAAATTTTATTTTAGATTGTGATAAAGGAGAATGTGATTAAATGTCTAAAAAAATACACACCATTCAATCTTCTGATAAGAAAGAATTTGATAAACAAGTAAATGAATTACTTGAATTAGGTTGTGAATTAATGGATGGTGGTTATCAAGTTATTAACAATGATGATGGTGTTGTTTATTCACAAGTGATAGTATTGAAGGGTTCCGAAGTAATCTTATGGGGTAAAGTTTATTCAATAGAGAATACCACTGAATTGGATTTATCCTATAGTCTAAACAAAGAAGAAATCCCACCAGAGATAGGTGACTTGACCAATCTGACTGTATTAAATTTATCCCATAATCTATTCACAGGAGTGATTCCACCAGAGATAGGTAATCTGACCAATCTGACTGTATTAAATTTATACTATAATCTACTTACTATTATTCCACCAGAGATAGGTAATCTGACCAATCTGACTGTTTTGAACTTAAGTTGTAATCAACTCACAGGTTCTATTCCTCCAGAGATTGGTAATCTGACCAATCTGACTAATTTGAGATTATACGATAATCAACTCACTGGTTCCATCCCTTCGGAGATAGGGAATCTGACCAATCTAGATTGGTTACAATTAAACGATAATCAACTCACAGGTTCTATTCCTCCAGAGATTGGTAATCTGACCAATCTGACTAATTTGAAATTACATCATAATCAACTCACAGGTTCCATTCCTTCAGAGATAGGTAATCTGACCAATCTGACTTCTTTGTATTTAACCAAAACTCAACTCACCGGTTCCATTCCACCAGAGATAGGTAATCTGACCAATCTGACTAATTTGGAATTAACCAAAACTCAACTCACCGGTTCCATACCACCAGAGATAGGTAATCTGACCAATCTGACTTCTTTGTATTTAACCGAAACTGAACTCACCGGTTCCATTCCACCAGAGATAGGTAATCTGACCAATCTGAGTTATTTATATTTATCCAATAATCAACTCACAGGTTCAATCCCTTCAGAGATAGGTAATCTGGTCAATCTGACATGGTTGTATTTATCCACTAACCAACTCACAGGTTCTATCCCACCTGAGATAGGTAGTCTAACCAATCTGAATTATTTGGATTTACACAATAATCAACTCAGTGGTGAGATACCATCCGAGATAGGTAATCTAACCAATCTGGATTATTTGGGTTTAAATAATAATCAACTCACAGGAGAAATACCTGAGAGTATTTGTGATTTGAATATTAATTGGAGTAGTAATTTCTACATTTCCAACAACCAACTCTGTCCCCCATATCCATCTTGTGTTGAAGATTATGTGGGAGAACAGGATACGAGTAGTTGTGATTAAACAAATCAAAGTGAAGAAATCAAATGATGAAATGACGGAAGTGGTTGTTCCACTTTGGTTGTTTCAGAAGAAGTTTGGGAGTTAGAATACTATGAAAAACCACATCATCATATCAATATTAATTCTTTCTGTTGGGTTGTCTCAACAAGAGTACAATGATAATGACCTTATAGAAATGGATAATGGATTATGGACTGAAAAGTTTAGTGATGAACCCATTACAGGTAAGGTATTTGGTTATTTTGGTGAAGATGGTAATCTTAAAAAAGTTTATATGGGTAATATGGTCAATGGGAAAAAAGAAGGGAAATGGGTTCGTTATTATCATTCTACGGGGAAGAAGATATATGAAGAATATTACAAGGATGGTAAAAAAGATGGATTAAAAACTGAATGGTATGAGAATGGAGAGATGGGTTTTAAAGGAACTTACAAGGATGGAGAACGAGATGGAATACAGACTGTTTGGTATGAAAATGGACAGAAGGAATATGAGGAAACTTTCAAGGATGGTGAATCGATTTCTAACAAAACATGGTACAAAGATGGTTCCTTCAGGAAATAATTTAATGAAAGAACTTTATTCATTATTATCTGTTTTAATCTTAACCAAGTCAAACAGTTTTAAAACAATATAGATATGGGAATATTTGATTTTTTTAAAACTAAAGACGGACTTCAAACCACATATTATGAAAATGGAAAGAAGAAAAATGAAGAATATTGGAAGGATGGGAAACTAGATGGATTAGCTACTGAATGGTTTGAAAGTGGACAGATGAAATATGAAGGATATTGGAAGGATGGGAAACTAGATGGATTATTTAATTCTTGGTATTCTAATGGACAGATGATTGTTGAAAAAACTTATAAGTATGGAAAAGAAGATGGATTATGGACTCAATGGTATGAAAATGGACAGAAGGAGGAGGAATCAACTTACAAGGATGGGAAAAAAAATGGATTAACTACTTGGTGGTTTGAAAGTGGACAGATGAATTGTGAAGGATATTACAAGGATGGGAAACTAGAATTAATGACTTCTTGGTATGAAAATGGACAGAAGGAATTTGAAGAAACTTGGAAGGATGGGGAAAAAAATGGATTGTCTACTTATTGGTATGAAAATGGACAGAAGAAATTTGAAGAAACTTGGAAGGATGGGGAAGTAGTTGAGTTAATAGGTAAGTGGAACGAAGATGGTTCAGTAAGAACAGAACCATTTGATTGGGAATAGATTTACAGAATAAATATAAATAGACATTAAGATGGTTCTGTGAGGGAATAATTAACTCTTACTCTTAACCCACTCCTTCTTTTCCTTATTCCATATTTCAACGATTGGTTCCTTTCTCTTTCCTAACTTAGTGTCTCTACTTCTGAAATACCAATAACAATCTAAATACTGAAAACCATCATCTGTAAAATGATGATGATTACCACACATATCACATAAGGGTTTTTTATTCAATTCTTTAATACCTCTAAACGGAAATCAACATACATATCAACTAATACGGGTTGATTGAGTATTCGTTCTCTTATGGTTCGTTTTTTTATCATACTATCTACTACCGTTCTACTCTTACCAACATCATAATTATTATCCACTAAATAGTGGTGTATCTTTGTATAACCCCAACCTAATTTGTGGAGTTCCCATACCTTATTTCGTATAGGTTTTCTATCTTGATAAGTTTTAAAATATGGTGTAGGATTAAACTGATGACTAACTACTACAAAATCAAATGTGAGATAGGGTTTCCACCCTACATTAATCAAAGTATCACTGTAGAGTAAGGTTTTAATGATTAAATGAAAAAACTCTATCCATTATTATTTATATCAGTTTTGATATATTGGGGTTGTGAAGATGAACAGGATACGACTCCACCCACCCTTGGTGATTATGA
>Ga0233449_1003594_pt1 | contig 11199 bp, 10 predicted proteins | sample SI_124_October20_FD_183012 | JGI IMG/M metagenome (GOLD analysis project Ga0233449, IMG submission 183012) | Seawater microbial communities from Saanich Inlet, British Columbia, Canada - SI_124_October2016_200_MG | ecosystem: Environmental > Aquatic > Marine > Inlet | place: Canada: British... | reverse complement strand
TCCTCCTAAATCTCCTCCTAAATCTCCTCCTAAATCTCCTCCTAAATCTCCTCCTAAATCTCCTCCTAAATCTCCTCCTAAATCTCCTCCTAAATCTCCTCCTAAATCTCCTCCTAAATCTCCTCCTCCTCCTGGGTGTACATTATTTATACCAAAATTCATTTGTTTTCGTTTATATAATGTTTTTTTATTATAGTTAGAAAAAGACATTTGCCAAGGTTTTGATCGCATAAATCCTGTAGCAGATGGTGGAAGTCCAGCCTTCTTCATACCTCCTCCTTCGTCTATTCCTAAACCATTGGTGCTATTCGTGTTTATTGCTCTGCGAGCAATTGCTGAACGTCCTCGAGAACTTCGTGGTTGGTTTTTGGGCATATTATAATATAGTATAATATATTATAATTTAAATAATAGTAATTATTTTACAAAAAAGGAATATACCGCATAACATTATTATCATATATGGTTGCTTTAAATGAATCATTATACCCTTCTACATAAACGCTGTCGCCATTGTAGATATTATCACACCCATATTCGTTTGTGCAACTTTTATTTTTATTGGAGACGGGGAGTTTAATCATCGCATTTTTATCACTCATTGTATAGAAATTCCATTTATCGCGATTGCTAAATAAAGGTTTTCCCATAAGAGGTAAAATCATTTCTTCACCATTCTCTCTAGTTAAGATTCCAACTTGTCTATATGTGCTATCAACTGACTGGGTAGGAACATTGATAGGCATTCCCGCGCGACCACTTGACATTACTACACGGTCATCGCGCAATGGCGCCGCATACGGATTCATAAGAACATCGTTTTGTTGTCCCGAATAACCGAACCCTGGTCTCACTCCATAGCCCGTGTTATCTGATTGCGTAATAATTATTTTTTCGGTTGCGGCGGCGTTTTGCATAGGGTGCGTAATTTGTTCGGGCGACTTGATTTTGACATAGATTACAATACTTAATATAATAATAGATATAATAACAAGAGTTACATTTTCAATACATAAAACACCTGGAGGGCATCTTCTAGCCATTATATATAATAATATATTATATAATAATATTATTATAGATTATTTGTGTTTCCAGCATTTACTAGGTTGCATTCAGTTTACCTAATCCTTTCATCATTCCTTCCATTTTTCCCATCATGCCCTCTACATCAAATTTCTCTAACATACCCCCAGCTTTTTGCATCATGGGTTCTAATTTATCAATATTCTTCATAAGCTGGTGTTGTTTATGTCCTAATCGTTCGGTTTCATCGCTCATTTTATTAATTGCATCAGAACTCAATAAAGTATCTAAATTGTCATATGCTTTTTCTAAAGTAGATGCGTAGTCAATATTGCTTTGCTTTCCACCAGAAGCCTCTTTTTGTTCGGTCTCATCAGCGCCGACTACAACCTCCTCTTTTTCCGCATCATCTTCTTCTGTTTGTTTGCGTATTTTTCTGGGGCGTAGGCGCGAATGTCCTTCTTTATTTTGGTCTTTTTTTTTGTCTTTATCTTTAGTAGCATCTGCCTCTTTATCCCCATCATGATCCATCCCTTCTACAACAGAACCAATAATTCCATTACTAGCAGCAAAACTTGTTGCTAATACTGACACGCCAAGAATAATAATCATATTTTTACTAAAATTTGATGCTACAATACCAACAACAAGCATTAATATTACGGCATTGAAGTTGCGTGTCATCAAATATCCAAATAGATTGGTTACCGCAAGAAATAGAACTACATATAATGCCATTTTATTTTTGAGTAAAGCTTTTAGATTCCACTTCATTATAATATTATGACAGAAAAAATAATATATGTTTTTAATTCTATAAACTTGAGTAATTCTATAAACGTAAGTAATTCTATAAACGTAAGTAATTCTATAAACGTAAGTAATTCTATAAACGTAAGTAATTCTATAAACGTAAGTAATTCTATAAATTGAAATAATACAAAGAAGAATTATATAGTATAAACAATGTATCAACTTGCAATATGTGATTTGTATCATCCATTAAAATATGGTATAACGGAAAATAGTAGTGAAAATATAATGGGGCAATTTTTAGTATTTGCACTACTGGATTCTGATGAGTTCTTTGACGAGAGAGGTATTATTGATTCGCACGAAGATAATTTATGGAATGCACATCAATGTTACTTTGGTGAATTCTCGCATCCATGTTATTTTGGTGAACTATCACATCCAGTGATACATAATTATAATCATTATATTTTATCTAAAAAATATAATAATACTGAAATAGTAGAAACACATGAATTATCCGGCGGCGAATTTGTTGCTGTGTTTAAAACATTTTGGATTTCGATTATTCAGAGGCGTTGGAGATATATCGTGCAGAAAAGAAAGCAAGTATTACATTTGCGCAAAATGCCTACTGCTTTATTATATAGAGAGACTTGTGGACAATGGCCGCCTTATTGTTCTAGATGGCCTTTGTTTACGCTAAATATTCCTTAATGTTTGCGTTGTCGGCGGCGTTTTTGGCTATGCACTCTACTGCGTTTTTGGCTATGCACTCTACTGCGTTTTTGGCTATGCACTCTACTGCGTTTTTGGCTATGCACTCTATTGCGTTTTGGGCTATGCACTCTACTGCGTTTTTGGCTATGCACTCTACTGCGTTTTTGGCTATGCACTCTACTGCGTCTTAAAGAAGTTCTTCCTGATTTTGTTTTTTTATGTGAAGAGGGGCGGGTACGACTATGCTTTTTTTGCGAGTAACGGTAACCACCACCTTGATTGGCGGCGGCGGCGGATGCGGCTGCCACCACCGCATCCGCCGCCTCCGCCTTCGCCTTCGCCGCCGCCCAGGCCTCCAGCGCCGCCCCCTCCTCCTCCCCCCCCTTCGGTATCACTGCCACCGCCGCAAACGTCGCATCTACCTTGGCGTCCGCCTCCGCCTTGGCGGCCTTTGCCGCCTGCAGTGCGCTCTGCGCATTCTCCACCGGATTCACCAGTGTGAGAGGGTCAGACGTGCTGCTCGCGGGCACCGAAGCAGAAGCCTTGCGCAGCTTCCCGACTTCTTCTTCAAGACGCTTGATCTCTGTCAGCGCTCCCTCAAAATCTGGTGCCTCACCCAGTGCTTCAGCTTCATTTGCGTCAACAACTGCCGCAGTGGATATGGCTGTGATAGCGGCGTCAGTCTCTTTCGATGCAGTTCCATAGTATTGTCTTAGTGCCACTAATCTTTCCACGATTTCGTCTGCTGCGTTTCTTTGACCTTGGTCCCAGGTATGTTTACGTTGATCTGTATAAAGCTGTTTGAGTCGTTCAACTGCTACTGCTGCTGACTCGGCATTGGCTTTAATGGTTTGAAGAGTAGGCATATATATATATATATATATATATATACAATATTTTTAAAATTTGCCAACCATGTTTGTAATTTTATCTACTTCACGTTTTATTTGTTTCATTTTTGCTAAAATATCTTTTTGATCTTCCTTACTTTGTTCTAACAAACCTTTGGATATTTCAGTATCTTGCGAAATGCTGTCTATATATTCAGATATGATACGCAACCCTTTTTCTTGATCCACTTTTTGTTTCTTAATATATTTATAATACTTAATATAATCTTCTACTACACCTGTTAGAAATTTATTTTGTTTTTGTTTCTCTCTAACCTTTATAAAATTCTCGTCCATTTCGCGCTGTGCTTGTTCTATCATATTACGCATATCAACTTCTTTATTATCTAAAATAGCTAATTTCGTTCCATCAGAGATCTGTGCACTATCATGGATCTGTGCACTATCATGGATCTGTGCACTATCAAAGCATCCTTGTGATGATAATGTATCATAATCACGTTCATTATCACAAAATTTTATTTTAACATTCATATATAATATAATAACATAATATTTCGTTGTAATAATTACGCAGCAATAATATAATAATTTAATTAATTACGTCGCATCATTATTCATGTCATGAATATCGAGACATTTTCAATCAATATAATTACTATTTTAAACAGATATAAAATCTCTAGCATATATTATTTAGGATGTCTAAAACTGTAAAGGACCCTCTACTTACCGAAGACCCAACACGTTACGTCATGTTTCCCATACAAGACCATGATATCTGGTCAATGTATAAAAGACAAGTAGATTGTTTCTGGCGAGCAGAAGAGATTGATTTTTCAAAAGATATGGCCAGTTGGAAGACGCTCTCAAAGGATGAAAAGTATTTTATTAAAATGATTATTGCCTTTTTTGCTGGTGCGGATGGAATTGTATTGGAAAATTTAGGAACGCGTTTTATGACTGAGGTGCAGTTATCGGAAGCTCGTGCATTTTATGGTTTCCAAATAGCGATGGAGAATATTCATTCTGAAGCATATTCCTTACTTATTGATACATATGTAAAAGATAGGGTTGAAAAAGACCGGTTATTTAACGCTATTGAGAATTTTCCATGTATCAAAAAGAAAGCAGATTGGGCAACGAAATGGATTAATGATAAGAGAAGCACGTTTGCCACGCGTCTAATTGCGTTTGCTTGTGTGGAAGGTATTTTCTTTTCTGGTGCATTTTGTTCTATTTTCTGGTTGAAAAAGCGCGGTAAAATGCCTGGACTTACATTCTCAAACGAACTAATCTCTCGCGACGAAGCTCTTCATACAGAATTTGCAGTGTTATTATATAAAAAGCTTTTGAAAAAAGTTCCGAAAAAGCGGGTGATAGAGATTGTGAAAGAGGCGGTCGAAATTGAGCGTGAGTTTATTTGTGAAGCGCTGCCATGTAAATTGATTTCTATGAATTCAAAATTAATGAGCCAATATATAGAGTTTGTTGCAGACCGATTAATTGTGCAATTAGGATATGATAAAATATATAATGTAGCATGCCCTTTTGATTTTATGGAGCAAATATCGATTGAGGGGAAAACAAATTTTTTTGAAAAACGCGTAGGGGAATATGCTTTAGCAAATAAAGAGAAGGATGATACTACATTTGATTTAGATGGGGCATTTTAGAGGAAGTATTTTAGGATGGTTTTAAGAATATAATATTTGAATATATATTATTATATATATATATATATATGGCGGGAAGAAGTTCAGTATTCAGCTCTATGAGGCGCAATCATACCGATGCAGAAAAGGGACTATGTTGTCAAAATCTGAAAGCTGCTGTGGTTCAGGTTCAAAAAATTGCTAACGAGGTAAGGAATGATAAAAATGCGACAGAGAGCCATATGAATAAATCTTTTATCTATATGCAGAATGCACTAAATACAGTGGATCTTAATGGGACCGATGGTGTAGACGGAAGTGATGGCGCAACCGGCACACAAGGAGAACAAGGAGAAACCGGGGCACAAGGAGTACAAGGTACAGCAGGCGCAGACGGAAGTGATGGTGCAACTGGTGCAGATGGCGCAGTAGGTCCGGCTGGACCGGCTGGCGCAGTAGGAGAAACAGGCGCAGATGGAAATGATGGCGCAATAGGTCCGGCTGGACCGGCTGGCGCAGTAGGAGCAACTGGTCCAGCAGGCGCAGATGGTGCACAAGGTGCAACTGGCGCACAAGGTGCAGTAGGTAATGATGGTGCAACTGGTGCAGCAGGTAATGATGGTGCAATAGGTGCAACCGGGGCACAAGGTCCAGCAGGCGCAGATGGTATTGATGGCGCAACTGGCGCACAAGGTGCAACCGGGGCACAAGGTCCAGCAGGCGCAGATGGTATTGATGGCGCAACTGGCGCACAAGGTGCAACAGGGGCACAAGGTCCAGTAGGTGCAACTGGTGCAGATGGCGCACAAGGTGCAACTGGCGCACAAGGTGCAACAGGGGCACAAGGTCCAGTAGGTGCAACTGGTGCAGATGGTGCACAAGGTGCAACTGGCGCACAAGGTATTCAGGGTGCAACTGGTACAGCAGGCGCAGATGGTAATGATGGTTCAGATGGCGCACAAGGTGCAACTGGCCCAGCAGGCGCAACTGGTGCAGCAGGTAATGATGGCGCAACTGGCGCACAAGGTATTCAGGGTGCAACTGGTACACAAGGTCCAGTAGGTGCAACTGGTGCAGATGGCGCACAAGGTGCAACTGGCGCACAAGGTCCAGTAGGTGCAGATGGCGCACAAGGTGCAACTGGCGCACAAGGTGCAACAGGGGCACAAGGTCCAGTAGGTGCAGATGGTGCACAAGGTGCAACTGGTGCACAAGGTGCAACTGGTGCAGATGGTGCACAAGGTGCAACTGGTACAGCAGGCGCAGATGGTAATGATGGTTCAGATGGTGCACAAGGTGCAACTGGCCCAGCAGGCGCAACTGGTGCAGCAGGTAATGATGGCGCAACTGGCGCACAAGGTATTCAGGGTGCAACTGGTACAGCAGGTGCAACTGGCGCACAAGGTGCAACTGGTGCACAAGGTGCAACTGGCGCACAAGGTGCAACTGGCGCACAAGGTGCAACAGGGGCACAAGGTCCAGTAGGTGCAACTGGTGCAGCAGGCGCAGCTGGCGCAACTGGCGCAACTGGCTTATCAGGTGCCGCCACCACGGTGGACGATTTAGGATTGATTACTGCTAACGGTGGTTTTTTATACAGCGGCTATACAATTTTAGCGGATTACTCACTCGGGCATGCGACCGCCGTGAGTATATCTAGTGGCCCAGCGGTTGGGCACTGGTTGATTGGTGCAACAGCGTGGGTCGATGGTAGAGAACTTGGTCAAATTACAAGTCTTGATACGTCAACAACCCCCAACACAATTACATTTGGTGCCGGTATATTGGCTGCTATAACCTCCGGCAAAACAATCACTTTATCAGTAGTAAATGTACTCCATGTCGATGGTGCTGGAAACGCTGTTTCATATAACGCGAATTATACTGGTGAAATTGAGGTGTTACTACCAATCCTTACTGACGACGTGGTTGGAATAGAAATTTTCCTGTTCGATGGGACGTTGGTTGGGATTATTGACGAAGTTGATACTACAACAAATCCACAAACCTTTACATTGGAAGAGGCGCTCTCTTTCAACCTATCCGAACATACATCTTTTCACGTGTTTAAAACTAACTTGTTAATATCTCCGAGCGACATAAAAGGCGACATGAGTATAGGGATTGGGACGGAGCTCACCGATGAGAACCATTCGCTTGGCACTAGTGGGTATGGAAATATAGGTATCGGGCGGGGCTCACTAGACATGGTCACGACCGGTCATCAAAATATGGCAATAGGAAATAAATCGTTGGAGGAATTGACAACAGGTTCTAATAACGTAGCAATTGGTTATCAGTCTTTAAAAGCTGCGTCGACCGCGATAAACAATATCTCTATTGGGACTCGCAGCCTCTATGACGCAACCGGCAGCACAAATCTGGCAATCGGAACTGAGTCGATGGAGAACGTGACTATAGGAGAGGATAATGTGTGTGTGGGTCATCAAGCAGGAAGAGGTGCTGCAGGTACTGCAACAGGGAGCTCTAACACTGCAATAGGAGTCCAGGCACTGGAGAAATTCACAACTTGTGAAGGTACTGTAGCAGTAGGGATGCTCGCAGGGGGTAATATAACTACAGGAGACAGTAATGTATGCGTAGGATATGAATCTGGAAAAAACTTAACAACTGGAGATAAAAATGTTTTTGTTGGCACTCGGTCTGCATATAATACAAATACTACTACTCTGTCTCAATGTGTAGCAATTGGGTGGAGTGCCGGGGCTGGAGCAGGAGGAGGAAATGTCTCTATTGGAAACCAAGCTCTCGGCTGGATGGGAAGCGGGTCAACTTCTAATTGTGTTGCAGTCGGTAATTTAGCAGGGTTTTATATGAATGGTTCACAAGGCTCTGTTGCAATGGGTGGGTATGCTGGTTATAATATCACTACAGGAGACAGTAATATCTGTATAGGCAGATATTCAGGCTATGCAGTAAATACTGGGACAGAAAATGTGATGATAGGAGAATGCGCTGGATACGCAATAACTGCTGGGACAAATAATGTTTGTATTGGTCATAATGCAAGCGTAGCTCTAACAGGAAGTCATAATGTTATATTAGGATCAACATCAGTAGCAACAGCAGAATCATGTGATGGACTTATTGCTATTGGTTCTGGTTGCGATTTATCTGGTACCACCTACGATAATGTTATTCTCATTGGTAGAAACACAACACATGCACATGGCGCGATCGGAGGAAGTAATTCTATAACTATTGGTAATTCTTCTATGACAGCAGGCCATATTGCGATTGACTGGACAATTTCGTCTGATATAAGAATAAAACAAGATATTCAAGAGTCAAATTTAGGATTGGATTTTATAAAATTATTGAAACCATCAACGTATAAAAAAGTAAATCCTTCTGATTACCCAGAACCATTATTGGAACCTGCTTATAAAGATGGGAGTGAACCAAGACCACCAAATGATGATACTATATACACGGGTTTAATTGCACAAGAGGTTGAAAGTGCACTACAAACATTAGGAAAAACATGGAGTGGTCATAAAAAAAACTCGGCAACAGGAAAACAGGCTTTGCAATATAGTCAATTAGTTGTTCCTTTAATTAACGCAGTAAAAGAGCTTTCTGCTGAGAATGACACATTAAAAGCCGCACTAGAGGCATTGACTTCCAGAGTTTCTGCTTTAGAGTAAATATTAGATAAATCATGAAATAATATTTATTATAATATTAATAAAATATAATATTATTATATATGCCAACAAAAAGATTTCGTTCACATGCGGATTACATAAAAAAACAGGCATGTGATCAAGAGCTCACATGGAGAAGTAAACACCCAAAACCATTGAATGGATATACAACAACAAGTTATTCTGTTTATAATAATAGATGTTATACAAAAACAACTTCTGTTGTAAATGATCATTTATGCAAAGTAGATTGTGTTCCAGAGGAAAATACTACTATTGACTGTCATGGAAAAGCAGGTGTAACTAGTGTTAAAATATGTGTATAAGCATTCACCTAATATAAATTTAAAACGAAAAAAGAATATATTCTACAATGAAAATAGGGGTTCTTATACCAGCAACATCGAAAGGACATTCGTGGGACACAATAAAAGAAACCTTCTTGTATAAATATTCTCTAACCAGTTTTTTATTAACGAGGAGTGAGCCATTTACATATACATTTTATATAGGTATAGATAGAGGAGACCCAATATATGATTTAAATGAAAATAAAACCCAATTTGAAAGGATATGTTCAGTCATGAAGGGAACATCTATTGAATTTATTTATATGGATGATATTCCGAAAGGTCATCTTACAGTAATGTGGAACAAGCTATTTAAAAAAGCATATGACGATGGCTGTAATTATTTTATTCAATGTGGCGATGATATTATTTTCAAAACAAAAGGATGGATAGAAGCAGGAATAAATAAATTGCAGACATCATCTAATATAGGTGTGTGCGGTCCATTAAATAACAATCCACGCATCATAACACAATCACTTGTTTCTAGAAAACATATGGAAATTTTTAAATATTATTTTCCACCTGAAATAATAAATTGGTTTTGTGATGATTGGATTAACGAAGTATATGCATCCATAAATAAATTATATATATTACAAGAACATTTTTGTATAAATGCCGGAGGCCGCCCTCGTTATGATATAAATAATGAAGTAAATTATAATTCGCAAAAAAATGTATACCAAAAAAGTTTACATAATATGCGAGATATATGTAGTAGAATTGTTAGAAGAGATACAATAAAATTAAGACGAAAATAAAAAATGACTTGTATTCATAAATAAGCTTATTAATCTACATGATATTTATCTATATTTATCTATATTTATCTATATTTACCTATATTTATCTATATTTACCTATATTTATCTAAAATTACTTTTGGAATGAGTTGTTCTTTTAATACTTCTAGTTTTTTATAACACTTGTTAATGGTAACTTCGCTAATTCCACTGACCTCATATACTGCGTGTTTTGAAAGACTTACATTGCATTGCTGTGCAATGAAATAAATGATACCTGCAGCAATAGAGTTTGGTGTATTTTCCGGAATGAGCGAATTTTGTTGAATACGAAATGAAACGAATTTACATAGTTTAGATAGCTCGGCATTCATATGCAGACCACTACAATACCTATCAATGAACGCGTCTGGCGTTGTGTGGAATAGCGTAGTTTTGTCTGTTTGTTCCATATTTCTCTCCATGTTATTAATAATTTCGATCGCATTCTTGCATCCTTTTGTTGCACTTGTATTGTCTAGATTAAATATAGTCGCAATTTCTTTGGCCGTTCGTGGAAAGTTATTAATTCTAGCAGATATATAAATGGATGCTGCGATAATTCCATGTCGATTAAGTCCGCGAAAAGTTTTTGCTTCGGAAATTTTTTTATGATATCTCATCGCATCATCAATAATGAGTTTAGGAATACCAGCTTGATTTGCATAAATCGTAATTTTTTGAAATTCATCATATTGCGATTTTTCTTTATATGGCATAGCTTGCCATTCCGTATATCGTTTGATTTTGCGCATTTCGTATGAAGGCCTCCCCCCACATAATACCTTGCACCCAAAAGAGGATTCTTTTAGCAAAGGATTGATAGGCATTCCGCATCGCGTTGGGTCATCTGTGCCATTATCATTTGCACCATAATATCTCCATTCGGCGCCATCATTCATCACATCTTTATAAATAATCCCACATGAGAGGTTTGTGCAAACTAAAAATCCATCGTCATCGCATGCGACAGGTTTTCCGCAGCAGTCACAGGTGTCACGCTGTCCTTCTGCGCGAAATACACACTCCATAGTTTGTTTAGGATGAGATGGAAATAAATCCCACATTTTTTCTTTATCCAGTCGTGATTTTCTATTTTTATGTGTTTTCTTATCTGTTGCCATATATTTAACTATAAGTTATATTGTTTTATTTTAATTCAATTTTATTATATATATTTAAAATAAATGGGAAATGAGTTTTCAAAACAAACTGATTCAAAAAAACCGACTTTATTAACAGAACTTAATTTTATTGCAACAAATTATATTCTTACACAAAACTTTACAGATATGGAAAACTTAGCGGATGCTAAATACTGTGATAAACTGGTTATATTAACTTCTAAAATAATTGCGAGTAAATTAACTAATTTAGAAATAACATATTTG
>Ga0233449_1003591_pt1 | contig 11205 bp, 10 predicted proteins | sample SI_124_October20_FD_183012 | JGI IMG/M metagenome (GOLD analysis project Ga0233449, IMG submission 183012) | Seawater microbial communities from Saanich Inlet, British Columbia, Canada - SI_124_October2016_200_MG | ecosystem: Environmental > Aquatic > Marine > Inlet | place: Canada: British... | reverse complement strand
CTACTCAAACAAATAAACTAACCTAGGGCTTAGCCAAACAATAGCATTTTGCACCCATGTATCTTTAAATAATTGTACCCAATGTCTAACTATTATTGGTTGTTGTTTAATCAGCTCAGGCACATCTTTGGAAGATATCTCCCTAACTAGATCATCTTCACTCTCATACACATATAACTTATTTTCTAAAGAGTACTTTCCTCCAAATTTTGGATCAATAAGATAATCATCATTAATAACAACATAAGGAGTTAAGGCTACAATATTTTTAGTTCTAACACTATCTTTAAAAATAGTACTAACATTCCATGGCATACTAAAAAACTCAATATGAGCAAACGGCCCAAGCTTGCTGTAAATATTACCTGTTACTATCAAAGTGCTATCAATTTCTATTGCTTTCAACTCTTGATTGTTTTTTATATTTTCTATCACTATTTTTTGATGAATATTCCAAGATTTCCAGTGATCACTCAGCCCGAATATTGGAGCTAAAAATATAATTAATAGAAAAATAACTGATTTTTTATTTGCAGGTAAAAAAGTGACTAGTAGAAAGGCAATTAATAATGATCCATAGATAGTTGATCTATTACCTAAATTAAACGCAGAATGACTATAAAGACCTGTCAGTGCGTACATACCAAAAGATAATATTAAAACACTTATAAGGCCTACCAATAATGATTTAGGCAGAGCAGGGACTTTGGAGAATTTTTTGACCTTAATAAATGAAAAAATTGATATTACAGCAACAATAATCACAGAAAATAAGCTAATTGACTCAATAGCATAAAATATCTTTAGCCAATATGAAGGCCCTAATGCTGACTCTAAAAAACTTAAAGGTTGAATTATTATTTGTTTTAGAAAATCTAGAATACCTAAATCTGAATTAATCCGACGCTCAACGTCAGCATAGTTAAACTTAATCCAAAAATAGTAAACTACATATAAAAATCCAGGGGTTATAAATATAATTGCTTTTTTAAATTGCTTTTCAAATAAAAATATAGTAGCCAGACCGAAAATATATGGAGGTGAAAGATAATATGAGAAAGCACCTAAAATAGATATGAAAACCCCAAGCCTAATATTATTATTTCTAATTAGATGGTGAGCATATAAGATAGTAGACGGTATCAAGATATAAGGTGCTGTCATGTACCAGTATGCCGTTGTATCATGTAACGGGTACAAAATAAATATTAGAGAAACAAGAACGGCTCTATCTTTAGGAAGGTAGTCTGTAGAAAACTTATAAACTAGAAAAAAACTAATAGCATGTGAAACAATTTTTATCGAATCATACACCCACTGATGCTCTTCTCCGAGCGAAAAATAAAAAAACCAAAAGCTATAATAAGTAGCAATGTTGAATTTCATTATTTTTTCAACATTTATAGTTATAAAATCACCAAAATTAGAACTTCTAAAATTGGATATTACAACATAGTCATCACCATGCAGACCACTTCCAAGTATTAAATAAATTAATACTAATAAAAGGCCGAATAACAGATATATAGTCTGATTTTTCAGCATTACTAATTTCATAAATTTTCGTAAATACTACTTTAATTGGTCATTATCTATGAATTTTTCAATAATAACCCCCTCTTTAAATCGTACTTGTTTATAAATTTTTCCAACATATTCTCCAATAATTCCCAAAAATATCGCATTCAAAGACAGTCCAGCTAGTAGTAATATTACTATAGTGGCATAACCAGCAGGCCATTCCATTCCATAAAATAACTTCCCTAAAAAATATACTATAGTACCAATAAAGGCTACAAACCCTACCAACACCCCGACAAATGAAGCCACCCTCAAGGGCCTGGTTGAATGATTTAAAATCGCATCAATTGCTAAATTAAACAAAATAGGTATTGAGAACTTTGAATGGCCGTATAGTCGCTCCTTTCTATCGTACTCAACCCCAATTTGATTGAATCCCATCAATGCTATAGAGCCTCTCAGATACGGTTGTGCATCATTTGTATTTTTTAAAAGGTCTACAATTTTTCGGTCAACCAAACGAAAATCACCTGCGTCCACGGGTAGCTCGTGTTCGCTAAGTAAATTTACCAATCTATAAAAAAAATACCTGACCTTTTTCAAAAAAAAGTTTTCATGCCGCATTTTCCTTACTCCATAAACAACCTGATATCCTTCACTCCATAAATTAAGAAATGTTGAAATTAATGCAGGAGGATCCTCCAGGTCGCAATCAATCTGAATCACCGCGTCACCTTTAGATTTTTTGTACCCTTCTAAAATTGAATGCTGGTAACCAAAATTACGCGAGAAACGGTACACTTTAATTCTCTTGTCTCTTGCACTTAAATCTTTCAATATGGAGAACGTCTCATCTTCACTATGATTGTCAGTAAAAACTATTTCAAAATCATTATCTAACTTATTTATAACACTTGTTACAGCGTCATAAAACAAAAGGATATTATCTTCTTCATTAAGAACCGGAACAATAATTGTTATCAATCTTTTTGTCATTGTTTTTTTATCTTATTTGTTGAGATGGCGCATTGAATAATCCACTATTAACTCAATACCTTTCTCCAAAGAAACTTTTGGAAACCAGCCTAATTTATTTAATTTATGAACATTGGCAGAAATATTTGACACTTCAGATTCGTTACCACGTGTTTCTATTAACCCAAATAATAATTTTGAATTAGATTTAGTTTTTATCTTTAAAGTCTCAACGAATTCACGAATTGGTATTAATTTTCCAGTACCTACATCATATTGTTCATTTTGATTTATTTTAGCTTCTAATACTACAATAAATGCTTTCACCGCATCTTTAACGTAAATAAAATCTCGGCATTGAAGTCCATCAGTTAATTCAATATCTATACCTTTCGTTAGTTTATCAATCATACTAACGGAAAATTTTTTTTCGTTATCCATAGTGCCGTACAAATGAAATAGTCGCATATTTATAAATTTAATTTTCTTAAGCGCGGAAAAGCTTGTACCCAATTCCTTAATATATTGCTTGGAAATGATGTAATCCCTCATGTGAAAATAATTATTTTTATTATTTGATAACGTATAAAAAGTGTCTGTATTTATAAATAAATCACATCTAGAGTTATGCATAGAGGTTAGTAGACTAAATGGAAGAGAGACATTGGTATAAAAAATATTATTTAAACTTCCTTTATAAAGTCCATAGTCCGTTGCTGTATGAATACAAGCGTCAATTTTAGGATACTTATCGTATAGCGAACTAAGGGGTGATATATCTAAATCAAATATATCTATCTGCGATATAAACTCACTAATACGCCAAACATTAGAAGTGCTTCTTTTTAATAAAATAACGTGATGTCCATTATCAAGAAGCCCCCTTATAAGATGACTACCAAAAAAACCAGTCCCTCCAGTAACAACAACTATCAAATTCTACCCACAAGCCAATTATGTACAATAGCAGCATATTCATATACAATAATTCTTATTTTATCTAAGCTTATGTTCCACTGCACACCTTTATATAACGGATTTACCACATTAAAACTAACAACTTCAATATTTGGTGCATTCTTCTCCCACGTCAATACTGCACGACGTGAATGATAAGGAGATGTTGTAAATAAAATTGATTTTATGTTGTTTTTTTCTAAACTCTCTTTGACCATTATGACATTCTGATAAGTACTATTAGGATACTTTTCAAGTATATGTATAGAAAGATCCGGCACACCTTTACTAACTAAATATAGCTTAATCATCTCAACATCTGCAATGGTTTGCTCTCTTCCTGAAGATAAAAATATCTTATCTGCATAGCCTTCATTGTAAAGCTCTACAGCATCTAATGCCCTATTCTGGTAACTTAGGTTTTGGTAACTAACCTCTCCATCACCACTAAATACAACAATTGCATCTGATTTTTTAGGAGAATCATTAGCAATTAACTGCTCACCCATAAACCAGAATAAAGGACCATAAAAAATTATCAATAAGCCAAACATAATTGTAAATGCCAGTTTTCTACGCTTTGATCGAAGATTAAAATAACGATTAAATTTTTTCTTCCAACTTGAGCCCGATTGTTGGAGGTCTGCCTCGATTAGCTCTTGTCTAATAATCTTTGACAGTCCCTCAAAGCGAGAATCCCAACTGTTTGCCTTTGCTACTTTTATTCTTTGCTTTTTAAGTAAGGCGTTATTTTTTTCAACAACTAGTGATTTAACTGCCTCTACAAATTCTTCGGCACTATTTGCAATGACTGCAGTCTCGCCATAAACTTCTTTTGACTCTCTGACCTCTCTTAAGTTTGTTGATACCGCAGGGATTCCCATAGCTAAATATTCATTCAATTTAGATGGATACACCCCTTCAGTAAAATCATTACACAAATATGGCACTATTCCAACATCGAATTCTTTTATATAATAAGGCAATAGATTATGAGGTTTGGCACCTAAAAACACTATATTTGATTTGGTTTTTAAAGCATCAATATTTGTATATTCTGGCCCGATCAATACAATAGTAAAGTCAATGCATTGATCGGCTAAAGTGCAAAGCAACTCTTGGTCAAGCACCCTACCCAATGTACCAATATAACCAACTATTGGCCCAGTAATGCTTTTAATATCATCTGGAATTTTGTCGCCATCTAATGCAGCCTTAAATTTATCAAAATCAATCCCAGGAGGGAAATAGAACACTTTTTCAGAAAATCTCTCTGCACGCTCTTGAATAACATAAGCAGCTGTAAATACAATGTTGACTCTTTTAAAAAAATAATCCTCATAAGGTCTAATTTGGCTAGCTGACTCTGACGATTCTGCCATATTATTTGCACAATAATAAACAGTTAATACCGGATCAATAGTTTTTATTGCGCTTTGAATTAACGGGGTTGGAAGGAAAGAGATAACAATAGGATTTCTAAAATTACTTGATCTAATCCATCTGGAAATAGACAAGCCAAAAATTCTCTTATTAACAAATAATGATAACTTAGAATAAGGGAATGGCAGTAATATTGGAGAATATGAAGTTAAGTTGTCACCGTCAATACTAGAAAAACCATGTAAACCCTTTCTCCAGTTGGAAATACGTTCGCTAAGTCGTCCTATATCACCTATATTAGCTGACCTAACACCTGTATTTTCTACAAAAAGAACTCTATTTCCAGTAGAAACAAGCGATGTAGCCAATTGATGATGCAACTGCCAATGAGTTGTCCAATCAATAGATGAAAATATAATAAAATTTTGTTTAGTTATTGTCATTTAGTAATATTATGTAGTCTGTAAAAACAACTAATTAATTCCAAGTTCTGATTTAGCCTTGTGTATGGTTTCTGAGATTGACATAGTGACAGTCAATGGTATGATTTTACTATCCATTGGCTGATTTATTAAGTAAGTTGACACCTCTTCAGCCATATACTGCAAACCGTTTCCTTTAATTATAAAAAAATTTCAATTATTGAGGCCTTTGCTCACTATCCATTCCTTAATCTTGATGTGCTCAGATCGACTTAATAACAACGACCATCCAATCCACAAACAAGCTAATATAACAAGGAAATTTACGAAATATAAGTAGGCAATATTAGAATCAAGTTCTTGCTTCACCCAAGAGGCAAAAAAACCAAACATTAATATATAAAGAAAAAATAATAAAATATTCTTATATTCCCAGTTCATACTATACGCTCTTTGGGCAAACCAAGAATTAACTATTGCCTTTATAATGTAGCCAAACATTAATCCAATAGAAACAATATAAATTCCATATATTGGAGAAAGGAAATAAGTTATTCCTAAAGTTACCAAAATGAACAAGAAGAATCCGTAAATTGCCAAATAACTTTTCTTCGAAATACTAATACCTATTTCTGTAATCCACCCAGATGCCTGTATCACTAAACCTATGGCTAAAGGAAAAAAAAGAAAACTAGCACTAATATAATGCTCAGAAGTTATTAATACCACCAACCAATCAGAAAAGAATGTAAGTATTAATACGAAAATACATGCTATAAAAACAAAAATCTTTAGTACTAAGTTATAAGTATTAATTGCTTTTTTTTCTTTATAGATTGACAAAGAAAAAGGACCCCAAGCAGTCTGAAATGAACTCACATACAAAGATACAACTGAGGCTAGTCTTGCCCCCACAGCAAAGATTCCTAAATTTTCTCCACCTAAAACATCATTAACCATCCAACGAGTCATTGTTGGTGTTAGAATTTCAAGTGTCGATACAATTCCAAATGGCAAAGCAAGTAAAATCACTTCATTCAAGTTTCCTAATCCCTTGGGAACTATAAGCCAACTGCCAACAAAAAAAAGACCTAATAATCCAAAAACAATATACGTCACTAAAGATATCATAAATACATCTACAATATTTATCTCGTATAGAGTAACTCCTAACACCAACAGTGTCATATTAAAAACCACAAATCCTAAGGTAATTATCAAAAATTGTTTGCGCTCAAAAGTCCATTTAAGAAGATTCTGCGAAAAATTGACTAACAACATAAAAGGGAGTTGTATTATGACAAGACGAAAAATATCACTAGAATGACTTGAACCATGTATTTGATTTGCAAAATAATCTGAATAATTCCACAAAATTGGTAGGAACAAAAGCAATAAGAGTGCTTGATACAACAAAGATCTTGATATCATGCTCTTTCTTTCATTTTCATTTTCATTTTCATAAAAGAATCGAGCAACAGCAGAATCTTGACCAAAAACAAAAACTGTCACTAGCAATCCAGAAATGAGCACATAAAGATCAATAACCCCATACTCTTCTACAGAGAAGTATCGAGTGAGAACGGGGAGGGTAATTATTGCAAAGATCTTATGTACTGCTGATGCAACCCCGTACAAAATTGAGTCTTTGGCTAGGAATTGAACTCTACCGAATAAACCCAAGTCTTTTAAGTATTTAGTGGAATACACAATAAATGAATACTAGCAATTCTCTTCCAACAAATCTAACCATTTTTTCGCTAAAGAGATTCCATTGTATTTCTTAAACCATTCTTTATTTAAGAGTCCATTAGTGATCATGTGATTTTTATTGTTGTACATACTGCACAAATGATTACAAACATCTTTTTTAGACTGTACATTCAAAATACCTACAGGAGGTGGAATATGAAATAATGACTCAAACATCTTAGTTGTAAAGTTAAAAGATTGAAGGAGAGGTTTTCCAGATGCTAAAACCTCCCACCCAGTCGAACCCCATGATGCACCATTTTGTACAGTAAATTCACCAACTCCAATATCGCAATAATCTAGAATTGATCTAATCTGACGTCTCTGCAATAAAGGCAACCAAATTACATAATCATCAATACCAAGAGAATTGCAAAGTTCTTTTGTAGCTAAATAATCCTTTCCCCATTCAACCATAATTAATACTGGTACTGAAGAATTACATTTTTTAAGAAAATCATAAAAACCATAAACTAGCCACTCATTATGCTTATTAATGCTAGAAAAATCTGATTCTATATATATTGAATCATCATGCTCCCAATAGTGCCTCATATGCGAAAAAATAACAAAGTTTCTATTCTTTATTTTTTCTAGTAATCCGCCGATTAGTCTATCATTAAAACTTTTTTTATTAATATCCCTGACGTCATAGTATTGAGGGATATGTAGCCTTGTAATTGGTTTGCCAATTTTTTTCAAGTTATGCAATGTTATATTATTTGTGGCACAAACTCTTATTTTTGAATTTCTAATTCCATCAATCTGCCTCCATCTTACGTACCTTCTAAATAATGACTCAATACTAAACTTTTCTATTTTTTTTCTAAATCCTGCCTCTCCAACCCACTCTATACCAGTAGAGTATGGATAAAAAACTGTTAATGAAATCCCCATTCTACTAAATATTCCAGGTGATATACCAGATCCAATAAAACAATCGTAATTAGAAAATAATGCTTTAAGCTTACCTTTTGAAATTCTTATTCTTAACTTATCTGGACGACCAACTATTGGCTCAATTCCATTATTAATTGGAAGTCTATGAATATACTTTTCCCATTTTTCATATTCCCACGTATCCCATAATGGATTATATTGAGGATTTACCTCCCCTAGACCTTCATTTGAAAAAAGTAATAAGTGGGCATCTGCACCTAAATCTCTCAAATATCTCATTAGGGCAAAATTGTTATTACATGTATTCCCCAGTAATGCTATCTTCATATACTATCTACCAACTTGCTTTGTTCCAATTAATTCATATACATTTGGTTTTCCATTATGATCGCCATAAAAAAAAGGCTGTGGTTTATCTACACTTGGATTTAAATGTAAACCACCTTCATTTGATGCTTGAATATTAACAAATCCAAGTCGATCAAACTCTTCTCTTATTTGCTCCAAATCTATAATTATATTCATACCCTGGCGAAAAATACCCTCACGATTGTATAAAATTGTGTCAGAAAATGCCTTGGAGGCTACCAGCTTAGGGTCGTAGTTATCAGCCTTATTATGCTCTTTATCCCAAAGAAATATATACCATCCTACTTCATTAGCGCTAATATATAGCTTTCCATTTGGCTTTAATACACGTGCAAGTTCGTGTAGAGACTCCTTCCAAGGAGTAAGAAAAATAACGCTGTAACAAAAAATAGCATCAAAAGTATTGTCAGAATATGGCAGTTCATTCAAACTACTTTTATCTATTTGAATATTATCTATATCACACCCATGCATCATATCATTAAGAAAATTAATACGTATAGAAGAAATATCACAAGATGTTACTGTTTTATTTAGAGTCGAAAGAGCGAGTGACCACTGACCAAAACCACAGCCTGCATCTAAAACCCTGTCATTCCCAACAAAGCCTAATGCTTTTAAACGATTTACATATTTTTCTATACCGTTTTTGAAAATTCTTTGTATATACAGGTAGTCATTATGATTAATATGTTCACAATAATGTCCAAATATTTTCTCAAATGCAGATGAAAAATTGGTGTTATCTTTTTTCATAAAATTTATTAATAACCATTAAAAAAATAAGTGGTTGTCCTAGATAACTAACATTATGTTAGCATATCTAGATGAGAAAAATTTACCACCTCAAAACCTCTGACAACTTTTTAAAATTTCTTATATAGAACATCCTAAGGAGCCCTCTTTTTACTCTGGTTCAATTTTATACTTTCCTGATACACGCCCCATTGGTTTTTTATATTCTACAGACAAAAGCTCCAAAAATCTATCTCTAACACCTAGGTCCATATTGCGATATTTATATAACTCTTGTGGCCTATAATGAAGATTTCGAGTAGACTCAAACATTTCTATACTGTCTGTATTTAAATAAATATGGATCGGGTGAAAATTAAAAATCTTTAACCCTGAAAGCAATACAGTCTCTTTGAAGTTTGATTTATTACAACTCAAAGAAAAGTCTAAATAATCACCCCATATGTATGGACATATTGTCATTCCAGATACATGTTTAAATGGCTTAACATCCATTTTAGAATATTCTGGTATAAACATATTGGATTCATGCGTTAACCCTTTTAAACTAAATAAACTTGATAATCTAGAACTCTGAGTTAGCGAGTGGCTTCGTACTGATTTTGCACCAGGAACTATTTTAAGAAAATGATCAATAACTTCAGAATCTGTACCTCCGTACTTAAAGTCTCCTTGTAATAAAAAGTTAAAATTAGGGTGAATCCCAAGTTCAAAATTTGAATTGTTTCTTAGCCTTTTCAGTAATGGTGTATCGTGTGTCACAAACCAAGTAACCTTAATATCTTTCTTTTCTAAGATATCTATAGTATTAGATAATATAGTATCATGTGCCCAATCAATATCAATAGTTACAAACAAGTTATTATCGTATGTACTTACATCTTCTGGGTTAATCGCACTGATTAATTCAAACATTTTTCTAAAAAGATTAATTAAGTTTGATGGCGTAATGTTGGAATAGGCGGCCCAACTCTTTCCACTGAAGTATCACAATACTCCATAAAGTTTTCCATAATCCCATGTAAAGATTCTTGTGTATTATTAACAAGGTTTTCAAGCTCTACTTTATAAACCCTATTTTTATACTCTAAACCAATTGAATTGATTTTATTAACAACCTTATCATATTGCCATTCAACTTGATCAACCGGTTTAAGCTTTACAGCTTCTTCCCAGCCATATGGTTTAATACTCCACCACTTATCCACACTGCCTAGTCGCTCCTGTCTCGTATTTAAAATTGAATCAACAACTTGGTTTTTATCTCTCACTATATGAATAAAATAGGCGTTTGTATACTTCATGAAAAAATCCATAAAAAATGGGGCAATAGAGCATTTATAAACAGCAGGTTTACCAAATACCTTTGTCAGCCACATTAGATCAGTGTGCAATAACTCAATATTTGAAACATTAAAACTATTGCTTGACAGCGGATCATGGCAACTTGAACTAGTATTTAAATATCGACTCCAAAAATATCCAAACTCATGAGGCTCATAAATACTTTTAGTAACTCCATGGCGACTGTTGTATGTCCTAAGACTTTGTATATCATCAGGTATTAATTGATTCTGCAGCCAAGCACCAGTTAATGGAGACTGGTAAAATCTTGCCATTAAATTGGATGCATAACCCAAACTGTAACAGGATGATAGTAACTGGGTAATCAAGGTGGTTCCAGATCTTGGGGATCCAGTAACAATAATTGATGGAAAAGACTTTCTATTCTTTACCATGTCTTTAACATTGTAATCAATATTTAATTCGCTAAGCCCAAAATTTAAACTTTCTAAAAAAAATTCATTAAACTTATCCTTTTTATAATGAGAAATTCTATCCTCTTGATCAAGTGATGAAAAAAAATTTGAGTTTTTATAATCCATATACTTACTCTTTAGTTAAAACAGTTTTTTACTCTTTAGTTAAAACAGTTTTGGTTTTTTATTTCTATATAGCAATATTTTTTAGAAGTGTAATCCTACCAAAAATTAACACCTAACAAAAGTAGAATCTCCTTATAATAAAAACATAAGGAGATTCAAATTGTAATTATAGCACCCCAACAAATTAAGACAACAATCTAAAATTTCTTATTTCGAACGAGTTAAACTTAACCCAACAATTCGGAGTAAAAAATATGAGTAAAAAACGAACCAGCTACACTTCA
>Ga0233449_1003583_pt1 | contig 11235 bp, 9 predicted proteins | sample SI_124_October20_FD_183012 | JGI IMG/M metagenome (GOLD analysis project Ga0233449, IMG submission 183012) | Seawater microbial communities from Saanich Inlet, British Columbia, Canada - SI_124_October2016_200_MG | ecosystem: Environmental > Aquatic > Marine > Inlet | place: Canada: British... | reverse complement strand
TCTCTCGCCAACTGCCAGAATGTCCTCACCCGGTCCAGCTGACTTCCCCCAGATGTATTCGGCCAGTCCATCAGATGAAATCAGAAACAGTTTTGCGATTTCGGCACAATCCTGTCTGATTGCATCGCGCAGTGATATCTTCATGCTTATGGATGGAGTTTTTTCTGCCAGCATCATGAGCTAGGCCGCCATGCATGCGACAGCGATAGCCGCAATGTGTTTGTGATCAGTGCCACAACAGCCACCCATAATAGTCAGGCCCGGCATTTTGCTGCCCAGGTCCTTGTAACGAGCACCAAGATCGACAGGATCGCCACTATCCAGTTCTTCTGCATTATCCAGCTCTGCGTGGCTCATGGTTGATGCGTTGGCACGAATTCCCCGAACCCGTTCCAGCCAGACTTCGCCATGGTCGAGTGCATGGTCAAAATGACTTGGATGAGCGCAATTGATCATGTAGTAGGCCGGACCGAAATCAGTCTCGATATCAACCGTTTCAATTGCTTCTTTCAAACTCATGCCGTCCGGCAGTTTTCCGTCCGTTTCCGTGGTGAAGGAAACACTGACGGGCACACCGGCTTTGCGAGCGGCTCGGGTTATGCCAATGGCTTCGGCTCCATAAGTTATCGTCAGGGCACCAATCATTTCAGCGCCGGCTTCAACCATCGTCGTAATTTGCGGTGTGTGATAGGCCTCGGCTTCGTCTGCGGTCATTTGGAATGCCGGGTTATAACCATCACCGCGAGGACCGACATTACCACTGACAATTATAGTGGGCTGATCAACCGGGGCTTCGTCGTGCAATTCCAACATCATTTCAACTGCTTTGGTTGTCATCGCTTTGAGGCGCTGTTGATCAATCCCCATCAAATCAGCCCAATCCTTGCTCGCGCGCCAGGTCGGGCTTTCCAGAATAAACCCGGCCCCGTGGCGACGTGCAATGTCCAGGTGATTGTTGAAGTAGCGCTTCATGGTGGATACCGCATTTGCATCCTCCATCAGGGTAAATGATGCAAAGTTCGGGATGTCGATGCCTTCATCGAATATCAACCATGTTTCCAGACCTCCGTCAGTCAGGAATTTCTGGTTGGCCAATTGAGGCAAGGTGCGTGTTGAATTCATGTCGTCTCTCCTGTGTAACCTTGTGCGGGTATTTCCGGTTGCTGTCTTGTTTGGTGGAGAGAAAATGGGGATGTTTTTGTTCGCGCACTAGTGGAACAGTGGTACGGATACAATTGAAACAACTGAAACAAAAAATCTGTTTAAAAACAGTGGATTAGATCGTGTTTCGTTACATTTTGCGACTTGCCGCAACCAGGCCTGACCCGTAAACTGTACTCACGGTACAGTATTGATACGGGGAAATAATGGGTAAGGGCAGCGAGACACAGGCATTGTTGATGGACCTCGCAGAATCGGCGATTCTGGAGAAGGGCTTTGGTGCGACATCCATCGAGGAGTTGATTTCAGCCGCCGGTATTACCAAAAGCGGTTTTTTCTATCACTTCCGTGACAAAACCGAATTGGCGCGAGCATTGCTGGTGCGCTACATCGACCGGGAAGAAGTTCTGCTCGATGACTTGTTCAATCGCGCCCACGAATTACATGACGATCCCCTGCACGCGTTCCTGATCGGCTTGAAGTTGTTTGCTGAGATGATGGCAGATTTACCGGAAGGTCATCCCGGATGTCTGGTAGCCATTTATTGCTATCAGGAAAGACTATTCGACGCGGAAATCGTTCGTATGAATGCGGAAGCAGCGACCGCCTGGCGGATCAGGTTTCGCAATCACCTGGATTTGATCGCAGCCAAATATCCACCCAGGGATAACGTCGATCTGGATGCGCTTGCCGATATGGTATCTACCATTGTCGAAGGCGGGATAATCATGTCGAAAGCCATGAAAGATCCCAATATCCTGGCGGAGCAGATTATCCTGTTTCGATCCTATATCAAGCTGTTGTTTTCACCCGCTGGTTGAAGCCCCAACAAAATTACTGATTGCTCTCGCTTATGCCGCCTTGCCTGTGGCAACATCGCGGCTTGAATAAAAAACGACTGAAAATTGGGGAAACAAAATGTCGACATGGAATATGTTGAGTAAAGTTACGCGTCGGGCCGTGTTGGCGGCACTGGTTGGGGTCATTGTTGGGGGAACTGCATTGGAAAGTGCATCCGCAGCCGACAAGGTAAAACTGGGCGCGCTGCGGTTCACTTCTCATTCAGGCGGTTTTGTCGCCTTTGAAAATGGCTATTTCAAGGATGCCGGTCTGGATGTCGAGTTTGTCTATTTTCAGGCCGCGACACCTATGGCCGTTGCCATCGCATCCGGTGACATCGACTTTGGTGTTACGTCGATTACCGGTGGTTTGATCAATCTGGCTGGCAAGGGGGCCATCAAGGTTATTGGCGGTGCCCTGCACGAAGAGAAAGGCATCGATGGCTCGGCCATCCTTGCGTCGACCAAGGCCTTTGCGGATGGGTTGACCTCGCCAGACAAATTAAAGGGGCGTTCCCTGGGGATCACACAGACCGGTTCTTCTTTTCATTACATGGCGGCGCAGGTCGCAAAAAAGGAAGGCTTTGCCACCAGTGACATCAAGATGAAACCGTTGCAAAAAGTTGGAGCGATCATCGGTGCGCTGAAGTCGGGTCAGGTCGATAGCATGATTATCGTTCCTCACATTGCCAAGCCACTCAGCAAGGCGGGCAAGGCAAAAATCATCGGTTGGATTAACGACTACGCTCCCTATCAGGTCACCACAATTTTCACGTCCACGAAAAATGCATCTGGTAAAAAGGATCTCGTCAAACGCTTTGTAGGTGCGTATTCAAAAGGTATCGCGGATTTCAATCGGGTGATGTTAAACCAGAAGGCGGACATGGCTGCAACCGATGCCATGGTGAAGCAGATACACAAATATGTGTATGCCAGCCGACCTTATGCGAAGGCAGCACCATCGATCAAAAATGGTGCTATGCGCATCAGCAAGAATGCCAGCCTTGACCTTACGGATGTAAAAAAGCAACTGGACTGGTTCCAATCAGAAGGGCTGGTTTCAAAGTCGATCACGATTGATCAACTGGTTGATTCCAGTTTTGTAGAAACCTACTAGAGAATCTGAGCCGGGCCTGCGCTGAACTTTCGGTGAAGGCCCGGTTCGTCCGGAAATTTGATCCATGGATTTAAACATCCAGTCTCTGGGGCACTATTATAGTGACCTTGAAATACTGCGGAATATCAATCTTGATGTTCCTGCAGGGCAGATCGTTGCTGTTATCGGTCCTTCCGGCTGTGGCAAGTCGACGCTGTTGCGTATGATTGGTGGGCTGGAACAACCAACATCTGGTGCGGTCCTGCAGGTTGGTGAAACGCCAAATGATTCCCTCAATCCATTAACCTATATATTCCAGGATTTTGCCTTGCTGCCGTGGCGCAGTGTGGCCGGGAACATCAGTCTGGTGCTGGAAGATCACAAGCTTGGTTCTGCGGAAGTTGACGAGATTATTGAAAATGTTCTGAGCCGAACTAAACTCGGTGATTTTCGCGATGCTTTTCCCCATCAGCTGTCTGGTGGTATGAAGCAACGCGTTGCCATCGCTCGCGCCCTGGCCGTGCGGCCAGCTGTGTTGTTGATGGACGAGCCCTTGTCGGCGCTGGATAGTCAGACCCATGATCTGTTGATGGATGATTTGATAGACCTCTGGATGCGGGAAAAATTCACATCTGTTTACGTCACGCATAACCTTTCCGAGGCCGTGCATCTTGGACACAAGGTTGTTGTTATGTCTCGCAGGCCAGGGATGATCACTGAAGTTGTTGACATTGATCTTGCTCTGGATACGCGAAAAGACCATCCGGAACTGCTCATCGAATACCAACAACACTTGTGGAATATCATGCGCGATGAAGTCCGGGCCGCTGAACTGGAACTGGTCGATGGATAAAACGCCAGGCACATCGAGGCCGGTCCGTTTTCGTGGTGGCGGATTTGCGCCCAGGCCACTTGGTCTTGTCGGCGCTTTGGTATTTATCACGATCATCATCCTGTGGGAGCTGGGCTCGCGCACGGGTGTGATCAGTGCCCTTGTTTTACCCGCACCATCCGAAGCTTATGTCGCGTTTGAGGAACTGGTGCGTTCGGGCCTGCTCTGGAAGCATCTCAGTGCGTCGTTGCAGCGTCTGATTATTGGCTGGTCCAGTGGTGCCTTGCTGGGGGTTCTCGTGGGCGTGGCAATCGCATTGTTTTCATTCGCGCGGGCCGGTCTTGTGCCTCTGGTCTCGGCGATTTTTCCGGTACCCAAGATTGCCCTGCTGCCCCTGTTCATAATCTGGTTCGGCATTGGCGAGGGGGCGAAGGTTGCAACCATTTTGTTTGGCACATTCTTTCCGACCGTAATCGCGACTTATAGCGGCATCGATAATCTTGATCGCAGCCTCGTACGCATGGGTCAGTCTTTTGGCCTCAGTTGGTTCTCAATCGTTCGCAAAATTATCCTTCCGGGCGCGTTGCCTGCGATCCTCTCGGGCTTTCGTATTTCTGCGGCCGTCGCGATTATCCTGCTTGTGGCAGCTGAAATGATTGGTGCCGAGTTTGGCGTCGGGGCCTACATATTAATGGCGGGCAGTTTGATGGCCACAGATCAACTGATCGCGGGTGTCGCCATGTTGTCCTGCATGGGTCTGACGGTCGCCTGGCTTATCAGTCGGGCTGAAAAATATCTCTTGCGATGGCGGCGCTGACAATATTAACCGGCGTGGCCCGCAGCTGACGTGCAGTCCGGGTCCTGACACTCTGTAAAACTTCATATGAATGCAGGGACGGTTGAACAGAATAGAGTCTGCGTCTGTAACTGTATCTACCCTTGTGTTAAATTTGTTCGTTTCCGGGTTTCACGGAAACGTTCAAATATATTTATCAAATGTTCGGGATATTGAATGGCTGAAGTCAGGCGACCTACTCTTTTTTTGCTGATCTCGATCACGATGGTCGGACAGATGGCTATGAATATTACCCTGCCGTCGCTCAGCTTTATTGCACAGGACTTTGGCACGACGGAGGCGATTGCACAGCTGAACCTCTCGCTGTATCTGGTTGGCACTGCGATTGCCCAGTTGATTTTTGGGCCTCTGTCTGACCGCTATGGTCGACGCGTTATCGTCCTGATCGGCTCTGTAATATTTGTTCTTGGCTCTGTCATGTGCCTGGTTGTGCCGAGTATCGAGGCCTTTATCGTCGGGCGTGTGGTGCAATCTGTTGGCGGTTGCGCCGGCATCGTCATGGGCAGGGCGATGGTTCGTGACATGTTCAGCATGGATAAAGCCGCTGCGATGATCGCGACGTTGACCAGTGCCGTCGTGATCGTGCCAGGACTGGCCCCGCTGCTGGGCGGATACTTTCAGGACATTTATGGCTGGCAGCTGAGTATGGTTTTTGTTGCCGTTGTTGGTCTGATTGTTCTTGCAATTGCGTTTCATGGTGCCCACGAAACCTTGCCCGTCGAAAAACGACATGAAGCCAATTTCTCACAGTTGTTTGATTCCTTTCGCGTTTTGTTGAAGAACAGGCTGTTCAATACTTACACAATCCAGGTCACTTGCAGTACTTCGGCTTATCTGGCTTTCCTGGGTGGGTCAGGGATCGTCTTTTCGAAGATTATGAACTGGGGCACACCGGCAGAGCTTGGGTTGTGGTTTTTGGTTATGACGATCTTTTATATATCCGGGAATATTCTGACAGCACGATACGCTTCAAGGATCGGTACCCATCGGATCAATCTGATCGGCACTTCTATTGCACTGTTTGGCGTTGTTGTTTTAACGCTGGTTTACAATTCTGTAGGGGTGACCTCGTTTACCTTCTTTGGCCTGATCTGGTTTGTGGGGCTTGGCAATGGAATGTGTATCGCGAGTGGCGTCGCTATCGCGATCGGTGCGGACAAGCATCGGGTCGGGGCCGCAGCCGGACTATCCGGCTCCCTGCAACTCGGTGCAGGCGGGGCATTGGCCACCTGGATCGTCAGTGTCCTGTTGACAGAGACGCCCTATCCTCTGATCCTGACCATGTTGATCCTTTGTATCGGTGGCTTTATTGCATCTGCCATTGGCGCAAGGATTCTCAACAAGGCAAAAATATGAAAACATTTCATTTTAGGCGCCAAGGCAGAGCCAATGAATGTTGAATTGGGCAAAATTGAGTCGATAGTGGTGTGGAAATTGCAGTAATTCATGAAATGTCAGTTGTATTGAGTATTTTCCTATGAAGATGTTTCAAAATAAGCCAATTGGTGACCTGCTGGTGGAGCTTCGTGCGACAACCAGTGACATTGTGGCACGTGCATTGGCTATCCAGAAGGATACGGGAGAACGCCTTGGCGCGATTCTGGTTCGTCTTGGGCTGATTGATCAGGAAAAACTCGATACTGCACTCTCCGTACAAAGTGACCTCAGGTCTCCGCTGCGCCGTAAATGGCTGGGTGAGCATCTGGTAGATATGGGCGTTGCGACCACTGACGCCATCAACAAGGCGATCGAGCATCAGAAGAAATCCGGTCGCAGACTTGGTGAAGCCCTGATGGAGCTTGGAATTGCTTCTGAAAAAGCTGTTACGGGTGCGATCCAGAAACAAAAAGAAGAAGCATCTTCGGTTGGTAACCTTCTGGTCCGCATGGGCGTCGTCAACGAAGCCCAGCTCTCCTATGCTCTTAAAGTACAAAATACCAGTGGTGGCCGCATTGGTGACACCCTGGTTGAACTGGGCCACATTGACGAAGATGCCCTTAATCAGGCGCTTGGTCTGCAAAAACTTATCCGGCGTGGTATTTCCATTGCCCTGGTTTCTGCAGCAATATCGGCCGCGACAGCGGGTACAGCTGCCGCCGCAACGCAAGGTGACATGTCTGTCGAATCATCGGCGACCTCGACCATCAGTGTTGTGATCCCGGAACGCGCAAGCATTAACATTGGATCAGGCGGATCCGGTGGCGCTGACGGCGGCGGCTCACAAATCGCGGTCGAGGGTGGCCAGGTTGATATGTCGTTCAATGGACCATCCTATCTTAAAGGCGCCACGACTGTCTCTGCAACCGGGATGGGGGCTGACGGAGAATTTGTCCTTCAGGACGCAAGTGGCGAAAAAGTTGGATTTAATCTAACGTCCGCCAGCGGCGCATTAGATGGTGAAATTGCCCCCAACCAGAATATTCAGTTGGCTGACATTGGCAATCTGAGCATTGATTTCCCTCAGGGCGGCGACAAGACAGGCGGTACGGGGAATGTCTACTTTGGCGTTGTTACCCTGATGGTTTCGCCACAATAAAAAATTCTGATAACTGCTGATACAGCTGTTCAGTCGGTGTTCGGTCGCTGTTCAGCGTGGACGAGTGCTGTCTGATGGCCCGATTTGGAACGAAAGTGTTTCATATCGATGCATTGCACCGGGATGGCCACATTTGATGCAATTTGGCTCGTTTTGGGGCAATTTATTTAAAACTTGAACTAAATTGAGACAACTGTATTAATATGGAGAATAGGAAATTTCCTATGAACCGCGGAATACATAGATTTATCATTTTTATCATGCAGTTTGATTCCTGGCATTCAAAATGCATTAACCATTACAACGAATTAACTAGAAGCTTCGTAAGATTGTTACAAGTCTCTGAAATATGAGAATAAATAACGAAAATCGAAGTTAACCCGAGACAAAACAAAGGAATTATAAAGTAGGAGCGATCACAATGGGTATCATGAGAACAGCAGCAACAGTTGCATTGTCCACCGCGATGTTGGCAGGAACTGCAATTGCACCCGCATTTGCTGCAACAAATGGCAGCGTAGGCGCCAGCTCAACTGGCACAGCAACAGTGACTGCCTTTGTTGGCTCATTGGTTCGTGTAACAGCGGTTGACGATCTGGCCCTGGGTACATGGACAGGTACCGGTGCACTTGAAACATCGGACAGTGTCTGCATCTGGACCACGACTGGCGGTTACAACGTTACTGCGACTGGTAGTGGCGTCGGCGGCGGTTTCTCACTGTCAAACGGTGCGAGTGGAACGCTGGATTACGCCGTCAAGTGGGACGATGCGCCTACTTCTTCAACTCTGGCAGCTATGACATCCGGTACGGCGCTGACCGGCCAGGTGTCTGGTGCCAATACAACAGATTGTAACGCTGGTTCCAGTCTGACAGCGACGGTTGGTGTTGAAATTACAGAAACCGATCTGACAGCTGCTGACAGTGGTTCTTACACAGGTGTATTGACACTGCTTATCGCGCCTGAATAACCTATATCAAGATTAAGGGGCGGTCGCTGGCATCATGGCTAACGTCCGCCCTTTTTTTGTTCGCGACGAGTAAGGCTTGGTATTCTGCGATAGGAAAATTGTAAAACGATTGTTGGGATAATGTTGCTCAGAACTTTCGATAAACCAGATTACGAGAAACAAAGTCTGTCATCGTGGCTATTGATGCTGGTTGTCGTCTTGGCGATCAGCCTTTTTTCAATCCCTGCATTTGCAGACAATGACGACGATGATGACGATGACGATGATGACGGGCCTTCTGGTCCAGCCTTCGTAATCATAACGGATCTGGACGACCTTGATTTTGGCACATGGACGGGGGCAGCAGAGTTAAGTGACGAATCAAAACATTGTGTCGCTGCATCTGACAAGGATTTCTCGATTGTTGCCACGGGATCCGGTGTTGGTGGGACGTTCAGTGTGGCCAATGGTGCCGCTGAAATACCCTATCAGGTCTTTTACAAGGAAAAAAAGAACGCAGACCGGGTGCAATTGACGGCAGGTACCGCCAGCTACAATTTCAAGGGCAAGAAGATCAAGAAAAAATCTCCCTATTGTAAAAATGGCAAGCAAGTTGTCGAAGTTCGAATGCAGGGAGCCGATATGGCCAAAGTGCCTGCCGGAGCGTATTCTGGAACGCTTAGCTTGATGGTGTCTCCCCAATAATCGTTTCCATCCACTTCTTTGTTGACTCAGGAGTTGGTTTTCGGACTAATCATTTTTTAAGTTTTGCGGTCTAAGCTAATCCGTGCAGCTTATTGATTTGAAACAGAAAATTGACATGTGACGACCTCATATCCTCGTGCCATGCACGGGATGTAAAAACCCGAATTACGTCGGTTTTTCGGAAGGGCCTGGTGTATGCCGTGTGCCTATCCCTGCTCTCCCCTGCAACCGTGTCGGTCGAGGCAGCAACGGCGATAAAAATCAGTTCTGCGCCAAAGGGATTTGAGTCCCTGACAGAACCACAAACAACTTTGGTCGATGTTTTCTATGCCGGTCGCGCTGTGGTGTCGACGCTGGCAACATATACAGACGACACCATTACAATTGCCAATCCTCTTGAAGTTGTATCGAACATCCCGAAAGTCAAAGAGTCTGATGCCCTTGTTCGTAGTTTGACGGGTGAGCTGACCTCGAATACAGATTTCGTTTGTCCGGAAATCACCCAGAAGGTATCTGCGGAAGTACGCCGTGCATTGCTGGCAGATTGTGGTCGGTTAAGTCCAAAAGTAGCGGCCGTTATTTTCGACGAAAGCAAATTTCGCCTCGATGTCTATGTTCATCCGGACTATCTGCATGTCTATGAATTGGGATTGACAAAATTCCTGCCAGAATCTGATGCCGATGAGTCTTTGATGACGTCATTTTCCGGTGCCATGTCGGGCACAGACGAAACCAAAAATACCTACAGCTTGAGCAATCAGTCCATCGTCGCAGTTGGTGAAGGGCGCTTGCGCCTGAAAAGTGATTATACCTCCACCGACCAATGGATAATGGATACCTTCACCGGTGAACTGGATCGGAATGACCAGCGCTTCACCGTGGGTGCCATGCGGACCCGATCGATGGATACCATTGGTGAATTCAAAATGTTGGGTGGCCGGTATACCACAACAACAGATACCCGGATTGACCTGGGTGTCGGTTTTGGTAGCCAACTGGTTGTGTTTTTGCCGCGGGATGCCCAGGTCGATATCCTGAAAGACGGGCGATTAATCGCGACCAAGTTTTACCAAGCAGGAAAAACCACGCTTTTCACAGAAGCACTGCCCGATGGCGCCTATGATGTAACATTGCGCATTAAGGAGGCTGGCGGCGTGACCCGGGAAGAAACCCGATTCTACGTAAAGACAGCAACCCTGCCACCAGCAGACCAGCCTTTGTACTTTCTGGAATCAGGTGTGTTGCTCTCCGAAGATAGCCCGCCATACCCGGAGCTAAACAAGGTTGGCCTGATCCACGGTGGCGCCTTTTGGCGACTGACGGAAAATCTTGGCGCTGGTGGTGATATCCTGGCTGGTGAAAATGTCATTGTAGGTGAAGCCCGGGGGCTTTATCTCGGGCGGGACATGAAACTCAATTTCGCAGGTGTGGTATCCTCTGACCTTGACCTCGGGGTCACGCTGGGTGCGACGGGTGAAATCTGGGATACGACCTATTCTCTTTCTGTGCGTCGAAACTGGTCGCGGGAAAAAAGTTCCACGAACGCGACGTTCGATCCCATGAACCGATCATTTACGCAAGCCAGGGCTAGTTTGAACTATCAATGGGGTGAGCTGCAAATGTCGTTGCTTGGCCAATCCCAAACCAATGACAATGCGGATGATACCTGGTCGGTCGGACCGTCTTTCGCCTATCCGCTATTTCGAAACGCCCAGTGGGGTGCCAACATGCGGGCAGAGGCAACACGCAGCGAAAGCGAAAGTGTCGCCATGGCGCGGGTGCAAATCCGCTTCAACGAACCGCGGTGGTCAGCCAGTGCTACTTCATCCATTACAAATAATAACAGCGAGACATCGGCCAGTAGCGACAACGAAGGCATCAGCGGAGATGGCTCCGCCAATCTGGCTTGGCATGATCTGGATTTATTACCTGGTGACCTGACCGTGGGTGTTGGTACAACGGCGGAAAAGCGACGACGATCCTTGTCCGGTGAGATTGATTACCTCAGTCGCTGGGGCAAGTATTCATTTGATGGCGAGAATAACTGGGGCGGCACGACAAGGTCGACCCGTTGGGGTGGAAATATCGCGACTTCAGTTTTAACTGATGGCGGGGTCGTTGCTTTTGGTGGCCGCGAGCGCCAGGACAGCGGCATTGTCGTGTCGCTGGACGGATCATCCAGAAATGCCGAATTCAATGTCATGGTGAATGGGGCCAGTAAGGGTATAGTCAAAGTAGGTGACCGCATACCAGTCCTTCTG
>Ga0233449_1003574_pt1 | contig 11261 bp, 9 predicted proteins | sample SI_124_October20_FD_183012 | JGI IMG/M metagenome (GOLD analysis project Ga0233449, IMG submission 183012) | Seawater microbial communities from Saanich Inlet, British Columbia, Canada - SI_124_October2016_200_MG | ecosystem: Environmental > Aquatic > Marine > Inlet | place: Canada: British... | reverse complement strand
ACTGGCGCGCGCCAGGGGACATGAATTTGTAACCCCCTTTGCCGGGGAAGCCATGCCGTCTGGCAAGGTGAGCAAAGACGCCTATGAGCGTATGAGCAACGCCATATTGGATGCTGTGCGCGATGGCTGTGATGCAGCCCTGCTGGACCTGCATGGTGCCATGGTGTCCGAAACAACGGATGATGGTGAGGGCACATTGCTGGAGCGCATTCGGGAGATTGCGCCCGACCTGCCTATCGCCGTTACCTGTGATCTGCATTGCAATCTCACGCAGAAAATGATCGACAATTGCACCGCCCTGATCGGCTATAAAACCTACCCCCATGTCGACATGTACGAAGTCGCAGAACAAATTGGTGAAGTCCTGTTCCGCCACATGGACGGTGAAATCAATGCCACGATGGCCTGGGGAAATCGACCTGTGCTCGCGCAAACACTTCGCATGGGAACAGACGACGAGCCCATGAAATCGCTGATTGATATGTGTAAATCCGCTGAAACGGAACCTGGTGTTCTGGCGGCAACCATATTTGGTGGCTTTCCACTGGCCGATATTCACGATGCCGGATTGTCTTCAATTATTGTCACAGATGCCAATGTCAGCCAGGCCGGGGAAGTCCGGGACCGGATACTGAACACGGGCTGGAAGGACCGCGAAGATTTTGTCTATAAGGGCGAGCCGCTGGAAGATGCTGTCGCCCGTGCCAGAACCCTGGAAGCTGAAGTTGGTGCAAATCCCGTCATCATGCTGGACCACGCCGATAACACCGGATCCGGTGCTACCCAGGACACCATGGAAGTGATCGAGGAAGTTTTGCGTCAGGGATTACAGGACGTCGCTGTCGGCGCCGTCTGGGATCCACAGGCTGTTAAACAGATGCAGGCCGCGGGTGTTGGAAATACCATAACCCTTGATCTTGGTGGCCGTACAGACATGCCGACGATCAATACAAAAGGCCGTCCCCTGACAATTACCGGCAAGGTCAAAACACTGACAGATGGTGTCTGGACGGTACGTGGCCCCATGTATACCGGCGTCGAAGTTCGTCTTGGCGATACCGCCGTCCTCGATACTGGTAATATGGAAATTGTGATCACGTCACTGCATCATGAACCCTGGGACCAGGGCATTTTTACATCCGTCGGCATTGATCCAAAATACAAAAAGTACCTGATCCTGAAATCACGTATTCATTATCGTGCCGGTTTTGCTTCAATAGAACGAGAAACCGTAACCTGTGATGGCGTCGGTGTGACGACGTCTGACAATAATCAGCTTGAGTTCGTCAACATCCGTCGTCCGATCTATCCATTGGACCTGATCAACGAACCTTGAAATATTTCTTCTTCGTCGTGGCCGGGCGTGACCCGGCCACGACAAAAAGATTACTCCGCAGCGACCTGACGAGATGAGACAAGTTCAATAACTTCGGCAGCGGCTTCGGTGATGTTTGTGCCAGGACCAAAGATGGCACCAACTCCGGCAGCCCGAAGTTCGTCATAATCCTTGGGCGGCACCACACCACCAACGATGACCAGAATATCTCCGGCACCTTCGGCCTTGAGAGCAGCAATCAGCTGCGGCACTAAAGTCTTGTGTCCTGCGGCCTGGGACGACACACCAACGATATGAACATCGTTTTCCACGGCCTGACGGGCCGCTTCTTCCGGTGTCTGGAACAAAGGCCCAATATCAACATCAAAGCCCAGATCAGCGAACGCTGTAGCGATCACCTTGGCACCCCGATCATGGCCGTCCTGTCCCAGTTTCACGACCATCATACGAGGACGACGCCCCTGCACATCGGCAAATTTCGCAACGTTTTTCTGAATGTTGGCAAAACCTTCGTCATTGGCATAGGCACCGCCGTAGACGCCGGACACGGATTGTGTTGTTGCCTTGTGGCGGGTAAAGACGCGCTCCATGGCATCCGATACTTCGCCGACACTGGCGCGGGCACGCACAGCTTCAACGGACAAGGCAAGCAGATTGCCATCGCTTCTGGCACCATCTTCCAGGGCTTGCAAGGCGGCCTTTACTTTCGCTTCATCACGATCTGAACGCATTTCCTGCAAGCGTGCAATCTGTGAATCACGTACGACCGCATTGTCGACTTCCAGCAAATCAATATCAGTTTCTTCTTCCAACTTATATTTGTTGACGCCAACAATGACATCTTCGCCGCGATCCACCCGGGCCTGGCGACGCGCCGCACTTTCTTCGATGCGAAGCTTGGGCATACCTTCGGCCACGGCCTTGGTCATACCACCCAGTTCTTCGACTTCGTCGATAAGTTTTTGTGCAGCTTCGGCCAGCTCATGTGTCAGGCTTTCAACATAATAACTGCCCGCTAGAGGATCGACGACTTTGGTGATGCCGGTTTCCTCCTGCAGGATAATCTGGGTATTCCGCGCGATACGGGCAGATGTATCCGTTGGCAGGGCCATGGCTTCATCAAAGGCATTGGTATGCAGGCTCTGGGTGCCACCCAATGCTGCCGCCAGAGCTTCGTAGGCTGTGCGGACGACGTTGTTGTACGGGTCCTGTTCCGTCAGGGAAACACCAGATGTCTGACAGTGGGTACGCAGGGAAAAAGAACGCGGATCTTTCGGATCAAACTGTTGCATCAGACGCGCCCACAGCAGGCGTGCGGCACGCAGCTTGGCTGTCTCCATGAAGAAATTCATGCCGATGGCAAAGAAGAAAGACAAACGAGGTGCAAACTTGTCAACGTCCAACCCCTGGGCCACTGCTGCCCGGACATATTCAACGCCATCCGCCAGAGTGAACGCCAGTTCCTGAACGGCGGTCGCCCCTGCTTCCTGCATGTGATAGCCGGAAATAGAAATCGAATTGAAGCGCGGCATATGCTCAGCCGTATAGGCGATAATATCCGCGACAATCCGCATGCTGGGTTCAGGTGGATAGATGTAGGTATTGCGAACCATGAATTCCTTGAGGATGTCGTTCTGTACTGTCCCGGCAAGCTGGGCCTGATCGACACCCTGCTCTTCTGCCGCAACGATATAGCCTGCCATGACCGGCAGGATGGCACCGTTCATGGTCATGGACACACTGATTTTGTCCAGTGGAATACCTTCGAACAGAACCTTCATGTCCTCGACGGAATCGATAGCAACACCGGCCTTGCCGACATCGCCCACAACGCGTGGATGATCGCTGTCATATCCGCGGTGCGTCGCCAGATCAAAGGCGACAGAAATACCGGTTTGACCGGCGGCCAGATTGCGATGGAAAAAGGCGTTGGTTTCTTTTGCTGTCGAGAACCCGCCATATTGGCGAACCGTCCAGGGCCGACCGGCATACATGGTTGCCCGCGGGCCACGTGTATAAGGCGCTATGCCTGGCATTGTGGCGGCGTCATAACCTTCGGCTCTGGCGGCTTCGAGATCCTCGGCGGTATACAGGGGTTTGACGTCGATACCTTCGGGTGTCTTCCAGACCAGCTCGTCCGGGTCACGACCTTTCATTTCTTTGGAGGCAAGTTCACGCCAATCGGCAGGGGTTTTTTTCTCGAAACCACTCATGTTGAAAACTCTTTTCGTACTTGGGGGTCAATAATTGCGGGCCCATTCTATCTCGCAACTGCGAAAAGAAAAAGAGTATGTAATTTAATATTCAATATCAATAAGTTAGAGGCAACACAGGTTTGATTCGAACCAAACCTGTGTTGCGGGATCAGCGTTGGCGCTTGAGCAATTTCAGACGCAGAGCGTTCAATTTTATGAAGCCTTCAGCGTCATGCTGGTCGTAGACGTCATCTTCTTCAAAAGTCACATGCTCCTGGCTGTACAGGGATTTAGGTGATTTGCGACCAACAACTGAGGCTACACCTTTGTACAGTTTCAGACGCACTGTGCCACAAACGTTTTCCTGGCTTTTGTCGATCAGGGCCTGCAGCATTTCGCGTTCGGGCGAGAACCAGAAACCGTTATAGAGGATTTCGGCATACCGCGGCATCAATTCATCTTTCAAATGCCCAGCCCCTCGATCAAGGGTGATTTGCTCGATGCCCCGGTGAGCAGCCAGCAAGACCGTTCCACCAGGTGTTTCGTAAATGCCGCGCGACTTCATGCCAACGAAACGGTTTTCCACCATATCAAGACGACCGATGCCATTGGCTCCGCCCAGTTCGTTCAGGCGTGTCAGCAAGGTTGCGGGCGACATATGTATACCATCGATGGCGATGGGATCGCCTTTTTCGAATTCGATTTCAATGTAGGTCGGCGTGTCAGGGGCTACTTCCGGGGCGACCGAGCGCGAATAGACATATTCACCGGCTTCTTCCCAGGGGTCTTCCAGTGCCTTGCCTTCACAGGAGATGTGCAAAAGATTGGCATCCTGGCTAAACGGCGCTTCACCGCGTTTATCTTTTGGAATTGGAATTTGATGCTGTTCGGCATAGTCGATCAGGGCTTCGCGGGAATGCAGGTCCCATTCGCGCCACGGTGAGATCACCTTGATATCCGGGTTCAAGGCGTAATAACCAAGTTCGAACCGGACCTGGTCATTGCCCTTTCCAGTGGCACCGTGACAGACTGCGTCAGCGCCGGTTTCTTTGGCAATTTCGATTTGACGCTTGGAAATCAGCGGACGTGCAATGGAGGTGCCCAGCAGATATTCGCCTTCATACAAGGCATTTGCACGAAACATCGGGAAGACATAGTCAGCAACAAATTCTTCACGCAGGTCATCAATATAAATTTCCTTGATGCCAAGCATTTCTGCCTTTTGCCGCGCTGGTTCCAGCTCTTCACCCTGCCCCAGATCAGCCGTGAAAGTTACGACTTCACAGTCATAGGTGGTCTGCAACCACTTCAGAATGATGGATGTATCAAGGCCACCTGAATAGGCCAGCACAACTTTTTTGATGTCACTCATTACCTGTCTCCTGCTTCCCGGTGTTGCCTTCGTTTGCCTGGTTGAAAATGGGCAAACCCGGGAAAACGACCTGTTGTTTCAAGGGGGCTATATACGCTCGGGATTATGGACGGTCAATTCGCTTTGCGCATCACCTGTATTCAACAAAGCCGCTGGCTCAATCAACACAACTTCAACTTCCTCATCGGCGACGGGTTTGTGCTCCACACCTTTGGGGACAACGATCAGCTCACCCGGACCAACTATCACGTCGCGATCCCGAAAACACATTTTCAGTTTGCCGGATATGACCCAGAACAGTTCGTCATCGTCATCATGTTTGTGCCAGACGAACTCACCCAGCGCCTTGACGACTTTCAGGGACTGTCCATTGACCTCGGCGATCACTTTGGGTGTGAAATGCTCGCTGAAAGATTCCAGTTTTTCTGCAACATTGATCTTTTCCATGAACTCACCCTTCAAAAACAAATAAGCCGTTGTTCCGGATTATGGTTCCGGAACAACGGCTTGATATGGCGGTTGGCTTAACGTGGTGCCATGCGCAAGGATCCATCGAGGCGAACGGTCTCACCGTTCAGCATCTCGTTTTCACACATGCTTTGGACCAATTGAGCATATTCCTGTGGACGACCCAGGCGCGCCGGGAACGGCACACTGGCACCCAGGCTTTTCTGGGCTTCTTCCGGCAGAGTTTCCATCATCGGCGTCAGGAACAGGCCAGGGGCGATTGTCAGCACCCGAATGCCCCACTGGGCAAACTCGCGAGCCAGCGGCAATGTCATGGCAGCGACGCCACCTTTGGAGGCACCATAGGCTGCCTGGCCGATCTGGCCATCAAAAGCCGCGACCGACGCCGTATTGACGATCACACCGCGTTCGGCAGTCTCGAGAGGATCTGCTTTTTGCATGGCTGCAGCGGAAAGGCGGATAATATTGAACGTACCGATCAGGTTGATATTGACGACCTGGGCGAAGGCTTCCAGCGGCAAGGGACCGTGTTTACCAACGGCTTTGCCAGGCGTTCCAACACCGGCGCAGTTTACAACAATCCTGGCAACACCATGGGCTTCCTGAGCTTCGGCAATGGCGGCTTCTGCACTGGCGGCATCCGTGACATCACATTTGAGGCCAAGGCCACCAATTTCGGCTGCAACAGCCTTTGCACCATCCAGATTCACATCCAGGCACGTCACCTTTGCGCCTGCGGCTGCGAGGTGGCGGGCTGTTGCCGCGCCAAGGCCAGAACCGCCGCCCGTTACCAGAGCTGCTACACCATCAATATTCATAGGGGGTCTCCAAAATAAGTATGTTGAATTTCAGTTTTCGCCGTCTCGTTTAGCAGATCAGGCTGGTTTGCTCCAGTCCTCAGACAACTGGGCCACATTATTCAGGTCTTCCAGCTTCTTTCGCCTGGCTTCACGATGGGCAATATAAAGGGATGCGGCAATGATCACGACCGCACCCACACCGGTCCAGATATCCGGCACTTCGCCAAAAAACCAGTAACCGATAGCGGCCGCAAATATGATCCGCGCATAATCGAAAGGTGCCACTGCTGTTGCTTCGCCGACTTTCAATCCGCGCACCACACAAAGTTGCCCGGTAACCCCGAAGATACCGGCCCCGGCCAGCATCATTAATTCTGTTGATGTCGGTTCATGCCAGTCCAGCAGGGCGGGCACCAGAGTGACCGAGATTGAAATAATGCCGAAATAAAACATCATCAGTGACGGGCGTTCAGTTGCCGAAAGCTTCTTTACCGTCACAAATGTAGCCGCCACCAACATGGCACCCAGCAAGGCGATCCATGTCGCTACATCGATGTCGCCGCCAGGGCGGATCATGATCAGGACACCCACAAATCCCACAGCCGTCGCGGCCCAGCGGCGAACACGCACAACTTCGCCCAGAAACAACACCGCCAGCACGATCAGGAACAGAGGGCGGGTGAACGACAGGGCAATGGCATCCGCGAGGGCGAGATGCGTAACGGCGTAAATACCGCATATCATGGCGGACGTGCCCAGCAATCCGCGAAAAATGTGCAGAACGGGTCGGTCGGTTTTGATACCGGTGAGGCCCATGCTCAAGGCAAATGGCAAAATTACCATGAAACCAAACAAGGCGCGGAAGAAGGCGATTGTCGAAGACCCAAGGGATGGCCCCAGATATTTGATGAATACCGACATCACCGAAAAAAGCACAACACCGCCAAGTATCCACAAGGCGCCACGCAGGTTCGGTGGAACCTGGCTGAGGAATTGAACTTTGTCAGGCCTGGCGTTCAATGTTTGTCGTCTCGTTCCGCTCGCGAAACAGCGGCTTCGATATCACCACTGACATCAACAGCCGGAGAGGTACCAACCGCCGCTGCGACAAGTGCTTCGTCCTTCCGCTCCAGTTTGCTTTCACGCCATGAAACATAAATTGAACTTGAGAAGATCACAGCGGCCCCGACCCAGGTCCAGAAATCCGGCACCTGACTGAAAACCAGATAGCCTATCAAGGCAACAAACGGCAGGCGGGTAAAGTCATAGGGCAGAATTGCCGTAAGGTCACTGAGGCTGATTGCCCGCGTAAAACAAAGATTTGCCATCGTTGCTATTGTGCCCAGTAACAAAAGCCAGAGCAGGGATTCAGGGGATGGCCACACCCACACAAACAACGCTGGAATGAATGTTGTTGGCACCATGATAATGCCCCCCCAGGCGACGGCCTGGGCAGGACTATCGGTCGTCATCAATTTTTTCAGGAAAATGCTGGCGCAGGCCATCAAGGCCGCTGACGCGATGATCATGATGGTCCCGGGTTCAATTGTAGATACAGCCGGACGTAAAATTATCATTGTGCCTGCGAAACCAACCAGGGTCGCTGTCCAGCGCCTGATTCCAACTTTCTCGCCGAGAAAAAATATGGCCAGTATCGTCGCAAACAAAGGTGCTGTGAATGACAAGGCAGTTGCTTCCGCCAACGGCACCAGCGACACCCCCAAAAACCAGAAACACATCGTGGCTGAACCAAATGAACCACGGACCAGATAGAGGCCAATGCGGTTGGTCTTCAAGGCTCCAAAGCCATTGCGCAAGAACCATGGCAGCAGGGCCATCAGTCCAAAGACGTTGCGAAAGAAAACGATTTCGAGAGGCGGCACCGATTCGGAAATATGCCGGATCAGACCTGACATGGCTGCAAAAAAAGCGCAGGCCATGATCATGAATACGGTGGCCTGCAGGTTTTGCGGCAGGCGGGATATCAATATGGCGGGAAGAGAAAACATGGAAGAGGCTGTCATTAAAGCATTCTAAAGTAGTGGCTTAGCCAGCACCAGAGCCAATCCCGCATGGCTGCATTGCGTGACGGCACGCCACGTTATACTTTTGCCCAAACCGTTTTGCACAAGGATCAAAGCCGTGCCCGATTCTGTTCTTTCTGACACACCACTGTGGCAACCGGACGCTGATGATATCAGCGCTTCGCGCTTGCACGAATTTCAGAAACTGGCTGAGAGCAAGGCTGGACGGGTCTTTGTTGATTATCCGGATCTCCACCGCTGGTCGTGGGAGCACAACGAAGAGTTCTGGCCATTGCTGTGTGAGTATGCCGATGTGAAGGTGAGTTCCTGGGGGGATCGGGTCGTTGCGGACCCGGACAAGATGCCAGGCGCGCGCTGGTTTCCCGACGCCAAAATGAACTTCGCGGAGAATTTGTTGCGCAGGCGAGACGATGCCGTTGCGATCATTTTCCGGGGCGAAGATCAGGTCAGACAAGAGCTTACATTCGGCCAGCTGTATGATGCTGTAAGCCAGGTGGCACAAGGCTTGCGGGACGAAGGCGTGACCGTCGGAGACCGGGTCGCCGGCTTCATGCCGAACATACCCGAAGCCATCATCGCCATGCTGGCAACCACCTCGATCGGCGCTGTCTGGTCGTCCTGTTCGCCGGACTTTGGCGTCAAGGGTGTGATGGACCGCTTCGGCCAGATCGAACCCAAGGTTCTGTTCACCGCCAACGGCTATTATTACAACGGCAAGCCACATGATTCGCTGGCCCGGATTGAAGAAATCACCAGCCAGATGAAGGGCCTGAAACGCATTGTTGTGGTGCCCTATACTGAGAAAAATCCAGGGCTAAATGGTCTCAAACAGGGTACATTGTGGGGACATTTTGTCTCAAAGTACGGACAAAAAGAGATTAATTTCGAACAATTACCGTTCAATCACCCTGTTTACATCATGTATTCATCGGGCACGACGGGCCTGCCAAAGTGCATCGTGCACGGTGCCGGTGGATCACTTCTGAAACATCTGTCGGAGCATCAGCTGCATTGCAACGTGCGTCCGCTGACAAAGCTTTTTTACTTCACGACCTGCGGCTGGATGATGTGGAACTGGCTGGTGACGGGCCTCGCATCCGAGGCGACCCTGGTGCTCTATGATGGCTCACCTTTTTATCCCGATGGCAATGCCATGTTTGATCTGGCGGACGAAGTCGGCGTCGAAATTTTCGGTACCTCGGCAAAGTTCATCGATGCCTGCAACAAGGGTGGAATCCACCCGATGAAAACGCATGATCTTTCCAACGTGCAATCGATCCTCTCAACAGGCTCGCCGTTGCTGCCGGAAAGTTTTGATTATGTCTATGAGAAAGTGAAGTCGGACATTCCGCTCAGCTCCATGTCGGGCGGCACGGATTTGCTTGGCAGCTTTGCCGGGGGCAATCCGACCCGCCCGGTCTGGCGCGGTGAAATTACGTCGTTGCTGATGGGCATGGCGACTGACGTGTTCGACGACGAAGGCAATGCGTTACGCGGCGACAAGGGCGAGCTGGTTTGCCATCGTTCTTTCCCCTCCATGCCCATCGAATTCTGGAATGATCCCGGCGACAAAAAATACCGCGCCGCCTATTTTGAAATGTTCGACAACATCTGGCGGCACGGCGATTATTGCGAGATCACTGAACATGACGGCATGATCATCTATGGTCGCTCTGACGCGGTGCTTAATCCTGGCGGCGTGCGCATCGGCACGGCGGAGATTTATCGCCAGGTCGAAATCATGCCGGAGATTATCGAAGGCCTGGTCATCGGCCAGCAATGGGAAGGCGACGTCCGGGTGGTACTGTTCGTGCGCCTGGCCGAGGGTGTACAACTGGACGACGACCTGCAAGCCCGGATCCGCAAGCAGGTTAAAGACAACGCCACCCCGCGCCATGTCCCCGCCCGCATCGTGCCGGTTGCCGACATACCGCGCACGATTTCAGGCAAGATCGTTGAACTGGCGGTGCGCGACGTGGTGCATGGCCGCGAGGTCAAGAACAAGGACGCCCTGGCCAACCCCGAAGCGCTGGAGCTGTTCAAGGACCGGCCCGAGCTACAGACCTGAGGAGCAACTGGCATGATCGACGAACGACTGACAAGCTCGACTTTCCCCGTCGTTGAACTGGAAACCTGCGAGGTCCGTTTGTCGCGGGAGTGGTCATATCCTGGCCGCTGTCTGGTCATCCCCACCGAACAATATCGCGATATCCACGAGGTCGACGGCGAAACCTATTTACTGATGATGGGCGAAGTGCGGTTTGTTTCGGGCGTACTGGCGCGTTTGTACAAGGCCGACAAAATGAATGTCGCCAGTTTCGGCAACATGGTGCCGTGGCTGCACTGGCACATCATTCCGCGCACAGAAGGCGATGCTGGCTGGCCAGGCACACCATGGGAAAACCCGGAAACTCCGTTCGAGGCCCCGGAAGAAACCCTGGCCGACCACGCCGACCGTATCAGCTGGGCCCTGCTGGACGCAGAGTTCGACGAGGCGGACGAAGATGAAGACGAAGACGTTACCAGGGCCTGACCTCGAAGACGCCCGCTAATTCAGTCCAGGAAGAATTAGTATTGTCCCGGCGTGAGAAATAGTGTTAATTCCCCTGTCGCAAAATTCGAACCCCTGACGGAGACCCGTTTCATGCTGTTGAGTCCTGTTGTCCGGCGCCTGTTGATCGCCGGTATGATCGCCACTTTTGTTTCCGGCTGCGCCAACTTCGAGATGCCGGAGCCTGCCGAATTCTTCAAGACCGATAATACCGGTGGCAAGGTCAAACGCGACGGCATGGGCAACCCGGTTCTGACCAAAAGCTGACACTTGAATGTCGCCTGACAAAACCGGGTTTACCTGATGTCAGAGGCGTTTCCGAGAAACCCGGAAACGCTCAGGACACAAAAACTATTTCTTGTGCTCCATCTTGTGCCCACCGGTGGCACCCATTTTCATGATATCGACCTGGATGGTGACTTCGCCTGCCTGTTTGAACACCAGGGTCAGGGGAAATGTCTGGCCGGGCTTCAACGGCTTGTTCAGACCCATCA
>Ga0233449_1003571_pt1 | contig 11270 bp, 6 predicted proteins | sample SI_124_October20_FD_183012 | JGI IMG/M metagenome (GOLD analysis project Ga0233449, IMG submission 183012) | Seawater microbial communities from Saanich Inlet, British Columbia, Canada - SI_124_October2016_200_MG | ecosystem: Environmental > Aquatic > Marine > Inlet | place: Canada: British... | reverse complement strand
GGCGATACCATTCTGGTCGGGAATTGAAAATAAAGACATTTTTGGCCTTCTCAGTCCTTGCCCTTTGCCCCTGGGGGATGCTATCAGTCCGCCCTGAGACGGATGGGTGGCAGACCAGCGGATGTCAGGAACTGTCTGACTGTCGATGCCTTGATGCCGAAGTTGACGTTCTCAGGCAGTGAACCTATCACCTTGGCGACTTTCAGCTTGTTCAGTTGCGACACGACAACGCCAACAATGTTCCCATTGCCGTCGTAAATCGGCCCACCGCTGTTGCCTGGCTGCACGGCAGCATCAATCTGGAACTGTCCGCTGTCGTCGCCCATTCCGCGTATGGCGCTGACGATGCCTTTTGTGACCTTGACGGTGTTGCTAATGAGGTCTCCATAGGGATACCCACTAACAATCACGTTTTCCCCCAGTTCCACATCATCGGAACGCAACAGACCGTTCGAGGACAGAGGAATAGAAATGTCTCCTGACTTGGCAGCAATTCGAATGCCGAGTTTGCTGATGAGGGGTTTCGTCTCTGCCGAAGCCATCGTGGAGGAAGACAGTTTCAGGAGCGCGAGGTCATTCCGTCTGTCGTTTGCAATTATCTCCACTGCCACCTGCTTGTTCGCATTATCACCCACTGTGATTTTAGTGCACTCCCTAACCACGTGTTCGTTGGTGATGATGTAACCGAGCTTGGAAACAAAGAAGCCTGACCCTGATGTGCCTGCTTGAGGCGTTGGGCGGGGTTCTGGAGACGCCTCTGCTGCCGCCTCGGGGTCGGGTGCTTGGTTCTTCGAGACGCAGCGGAACTTAAGTGTGATAGTTGTGTCAATTCCCATTCTAGTTTTCGCTTGGTTCAAATCAACGACTTTTAAATCTCCCCCAGTTTTTGCACATTTGTCTTTTGCTTTGGTCGTCACCAATTCAAAAACACGATCCGCAGTCGTAAAACCATCGCCGGTTGCCGTCACTGTGAATATGCCGGGTGACGTTTCATAAACACCTGACGCACTCAAACAACCACTCAGTAAAAACGCAAATATCATAAAAATTGCTGAATTTCGCATGTTCTTATCCTTAGCAATTGTTAGGCAGAGGGTGGCGGTCAAGCGTTTCATCGGAGGAGCGTAAGAAAGAAAATCTGGAATTGGTAATCTGGGTGGGGACTGGATGTTGGTCTACTTAACACGCTCTGTATTTCATACGGACATGTTCAAGGATCACGGACCACCATCACAGCTATATCATTTCCCCATAGTCGCCACGCGCCCCAGCACTCTGGGCAATATCAATCAGGGCCAAAGACATAATACCAGTACATCCACTCGCACGATATACTCAATTATGCAGAGATTATGGACGGTGTTACCTCGTTGCTTAACCGGTGCAGATGCTCCTCCGGGCGTTCGGCGAACATGTCCAACGAAGGACGGCTGCATGTGGTCGTGGCCTTGTCATACCCAACTGCCTGCCCGGGGGCCGTAGAGAGTCCTACAGACTCACTGCGACCTTTTCCGCACTCAGACTACCGGGAAAGGCCAATGAGTCTAAAACTACCCATTCCAGCCGATACAGGGCGCAACGCCACATATATGGATATATTCAAATTGGTTCTATGCCGGGAGCGGCGGGCAATCAAAAAGCGAGGTGCTGGGGGGCAGCACCTCGCTATATACAAAGCTTTTCTTCAACTACTGCAAGATCGCCAGGGATGCGCCCTGATTTCGGGGGAGAAAAAATGGGCGCAACGACCTTGCGACTGATATATGGTCACTCCTGTCTTGAATTGTAATAGGTCGAATTGACGCACCATGGCGGTGAGCTGCAGGCATTCACAGCTGAGGTTTTCACTGAAATTTGACCAGTTCCAGAATTTTTTCCGCGAGCAACACTATTTCTGGCTCTAAACCTTGCATATACGTAATAACTAAGAAGTTTGTGTTGGAGGTGTTTGTAGGTATTGTTGGTTGTAGGCGTACCCCGAAATCGGCTTGGCGGATAATTGGCTATGCAGAAATTTGACGATGTAATAAGGGGGCCACAAATCGAAAAACCAATGTCAGTCGTTTTGAACTTGCTTTGTGTTTTCATCATCTCTGCCATCGGGATTTCTGGAGCCACAATGCCAGTTAAAGCACAGTCTTACTCAGGCTTCACGAAGGCACAAATTTTCGAACATGTTGACCTTTGCCGCACCTCGCCGAACACCGGCGTTCTTGACAGAGTAAAAAACAAGATTGTGATGTGTGACGAATATTTGAAGACAAGGCCAGTTGCCATAGCAGTTAAACCACAGTCTTACTCAGGTTTCACCAAGGCAGAAATTTTCGAACACGTTGAGCTTTGCCGAAGCTCGCCGAACACCGGCGTTCTTGACAGAGTAAGAAACAAGATTGTGCTGTGTGATGAATATTTGGAGACAAGGCCAGTCACTAAAGCAGAGTATGATCTTAGAAAAGTTGAAGAACTTCGACTGTCAGCAAAACGTGCCGCCGAAAAAGCTGCCCGTCTGGAGCAGGAAGCCCGACAAGCAAAAGCACGTGACAAAGCCGAGGCTGAAGCCCGTGCCCGGCAAGCCCGCATGGAAGCTGAGCGTCTTCGAAAAATGAAGGCCGAGGCCGAGCAGGCAGAGGCCTTGGCCAAAACCAGGTCGGCAGAAGCGGCTGCGGACCAGCAGGAAGCCGAGGCACGGCGCAAACGTGCGGCTGCTGAAGCAGCTGATGCTGACGCACGACGCCAGATTATCGAACGACAACAGCAATCAGATCAGGCAGCTGCGGACAAGCGTCGGAGAGCTGCTGACGCAGAAGGGGAGCGGAAGCGTGTCGCGGCTGAAGCCGCAGCCAAAAGCCAGCGACTAAACACACTCACCATCGGCCTGAAGCCTGTGAACATTTTCATGGACGTGGCGACAAAGTCAGCGACCCTACGGGACATGCCTGAGCGAAGTTCAGACGCCATGGCGAAGTGGGAACGCGGCGACCAGGTCCATGTCGTCGCAATGCTGCCCTCAGGCTGGGTTCAGATCGCCGAGGAAGGCGAGCCGGTGGGCTGGATGCACCGGGCCGCACTGCGTGCCAGCGCGTCTGCTCCAGTCGGAAATGCGCAGCAAACACCCGCGGGCACACCGGCCCCATCTGCTTCACCGTTGTACGCTGTGAATTATCCGTTCCCCGAAGCACCAAAGAATGCCAACGCTATCGCGATCCTGGTGTCGAACCAATTGTATCGTCATCGCGACGTACCGGAAGTTTCGTATGCGGGCAACGACGCCGAAGCCATGCGCCAGTACCTTGTCAAAACGCTGGGCTATATGGATCGCAATGTTATCACTCTGCGCAACGCAACCAAGGCAACGCTTGAAGCCTGGTTCGGCAGCCGGGACAATAACCAGGGTCGCCTGTTCGACATGGTTCGGAAGGGTCAGTCCGACGTCTTCGTCTTCTACAGCGGTCATGGCGTGCCGGGTGAAGATCGCAACGGCTATCTGTTGCCAGTCGATGGCGACCCAGGCAAAGCACAACTAACCGGCTACGGTATTGAGACGCTGGCAATGAACGTCAGCAACAGCGGGGCGCGGTCCACATACCTGGCACTGGACACCTGTTTCTCGGGACTGTCCCAGGCCGGTTCGCTGGTGTCAGCCGCATCCGGCATTTACCTGTCACCAAAGCTCCCGGGAGTGACAGCGAACAGCGTCGTGCTGACTGCAGCCGACGGCAAGCAGATCGCGTCTTGGGATCGTGGCGCACAGTTGGGCCTATTCACCCGTCACCTTCTGGAAGGGCTGCTTGGCAAGGCCGACGAAAAGAGTGGCGACAGCGACGGCAATGTGACGGTTGCTGAGATCAAGAGTTACCTGCAGAGCGAGGTCGCCTACCAGGCCAGGCGGCTCTATGGCCGGGATCAGACGCCACAGGTGATGGGCACGCCGTCACGCGTGCTGGCGTCGCTAACGGCACCCGACTTTCCCGGGTTCGGCAAGGCGAGTGCCGTGTCTGCTGGCGTTAGGCCTGTGAGAGTAGTACCCGCTGTTGTTCAAAAACCGGTCGAAAAGACATCGACTGATCCGGTGTCCAGTTTCTTAAAAACGATCTTCAAAGGTAATGGTGATCAGAACGGCAGCAGGGAGTTCGACAGGTGACCGGAATGCAATCGCACACATTGACGACCGGACAAACGGAGAATGTTGCGACAGGCGTGGTGCGGGAGCCTTTTGCGAAGATGATTTCTATAGTCAGTATGGCAACACTTGTTTTCGGAGCTTTGCTAATTAACCCGCAAGGAACATTTGCAGGTATGTCAGTTGCACAGGCAGAAACTAGAGCCATTGAAATGGTCCCAGTCTGCAAGGAGCATTTCAAGAAATTTGAGAAGTGGAACGAATATTATAAAGTGTTCGCCTATGGTCCTGGGATTGTTCGGGCAGGTTGCGCAAGCGCCCGGAGCGAAGGAGAAGCAATAGCCAAGTGCGAAAAAGCGCTAGATGCTTGGGGCGTGAAATGCCGCGTGTATGCCAAGTCTCCTGTAAACGGTGGCCTCGCGATTGTATGGAAGCCTCAAAACCAACTTGAAAGCTCATCAAGGAAACATTTCGATCTCCAAACCCTCGAATTGTGTTCAAGAGCGGTGAAGTACAATGGTCGAAAAGCCGTATGGGACATCACAAAATCGAGCCATTTGGCAGAGTTAATACAACGAAATATTTCCCTTCGCGAATGTGCGCGACTGGCTAGACAAAAATACAAAGACAACAATCAAGTTGTTTCTAGGACACACTCAACTGCTACAAAATATTCCAATCTCCCAAACGTCGAATTGTGTTTAAGCGCGATGAGGTTCGAGGATCAAAAAGCTGTGTGGGACGTCACAAAGTCGAGCCAGCTAGCTGAGTTAATACGACAAAACATTTCCCTTCGCGATTGCGCTCGCCTGACCAAAAAAAATCACAAGAATAACCTCCAGATTGCCCGCGAAGCACGAGACAGAAAGCAAAAAATAGAAGCCGAACGGAAAAGGCAACAGGCGGAAGTTAACCGTAAAGCTGAACAGGAGCGGGTGAGAATAGCCGAAGCAACAATAAGGCGTCGGCTATCGGAAGCAGAACAGACGAAGAAGGATGAAGAGGAACTCAGCAATCGACTTGCAGCAGAGCACAATCGGCGAGTGGTTGTCGCCCATGAACTAGCTCTGGCCCCCCTCAGAAGTAAAAACAAACATTCCGTCGCCGTTATTATTGGTAATAAAAATTACGACGGACGAACTCCGGCAGTCGACTTCGCACACAACGATGCAGACGCCATGCGGAAGTTCGTACTTGAACGACTGGCATATCGGGATGGCAACATCATTGACTTGAGAGATGCTAGTAGAAACAGGATCGCGGCAGTGTTCGGAAATGAACGCAACCCTGAAGGTGAACTCTTTAGCATTATCCGAGAGGGCAAATCTGACGTCATCGTATATTATTCTGGGCATGGGGTCCCTGGTCTGAAAGACAAACGGCCGTACCTCTTGCCAGTGAACGGTGACCCCAACCTCGCAGAGATAACTGGCTATCCCGTCGACACGCTGTACAAGAACCTGGCAAAGCTTTCTGCGCGGTCTGTAACTGTTTTCCTGGACGCCTGCTTTTCCGGCGACAGTGACAAGGGCATGCTGATCAGCAGCGCCTCCGGCCTGAGCCTTGAACCGGAGCTGCCTTCAGCAAGTAGTCGTCTGACCGTTGTCACGGCTGCGCAGGGCAATCAGCTCGCCAGTTGGGACCCGAAAGCCCGACATGGGCTTTTCACGAAGCATCTCCTTGATGCGCTCAACGGTAGGGCAGACGACCAAGAGTACGGCAACGCTGATGGCAAGGTATCCCTTTCGGAGGTGCAGACGTACTTAGACGATGAAATGACCTATCAGGCCCGCCGCACGTGGAACCGCCGTCAGAACGCTTATGTGCGGGGATCAGGTAACCATGTATTGGCATCTGTGTTCAGCTTGCCAGAATTGACTGGTGGAGCTGCCGACATCGAAGAGATGGATGCAATGTACACTGTGCTGAAAACAGCAAACCTTCGTGCCGGACCTTCTACGAACACAAGCGTTGTTGGGAAGCTGAGGGCGGGTTCAAGCGTAAACGTGACGGGCAAGGTGTCGGGGCGAAACTGGTACAGACTGGATGACGGATCATTTGTGTTCGGTTCGTTGGTTGAACAAAATTGACCGCAGCCAAAAATCGAATTTTACTTCTTATGCTGAGCGGAAATCAAAAGCATTGGGACGAACAAATGAAAATGTGAATATTTGGAATACTTGTCGACTTACCAATACTGATTGCCTGGAGAATATACTATGCGTCGATTTACGCGATACCTACCGATCTTACTGTGTTCCATTGTTCTAGTGGGCTGTCAGTCAACCAGTCTAGGCTCCTTGTCCAAGGCTGATTTTATTCAAAATTATCCAAACGCAGAGCATGGCAGAAAAATCAAATTTGGCTCCAAGAAAGTCAATGCCCAAATGATCCATCAAACAGAAAATCTTAGTTTCTCCTTGGAGGGTAAAAATGCTGAAATGGAGAAAAAAAGTGTCGGCGAAATAGCGCACCTGTACCGAAGCGACGGCAGAGTTTCGAGTGTCGAGTTATTTGAACTATCGAACGTCTTTACTGTGAATGGCCAAAATAAAGGCTTCACAAAAAAGGGCAGCCGATCATCGCCACTGATACAGCTAGGCATGTTCTTTGATGTCTCTGACAATTTCGTAATGGCCGATGTGAAAATGGATACAACAATATCCAAAGGTAATGATTTACCGCCAGATGCAACTGACATGTTCGGTAAAATATTTGGCGTTGCCTTTGAAAACCAATTCTCGCTGTCAGGGAAAACCGTGCGAATAGGCGACGTCGACACATCCATTGGCAAGTTTTTCACAAAACCGTTGCGTGCGATGATGGAACAAATGAACAAGAAAGGGTCAAAAACCTTTGAACTTGACTTCAATTGGTTTCCCCGTCTTGAGCAAGCTAGAAATGGTCAAGCCATATTCCAATGCCGCAAGTCGGAAAGAAATTGTACCGTTAGCTTCAAGTTCGGCCCCGCGACAGGTCAGGGCATATGTGACGGGCGGTTCATCGTTTCCATTAGCTATTCAGCTTTAGTAAGAGAAGACCTGCTATGTGACGGCTGGCTAGAGGCTGAGGGGAAGAGGGCGTTGGGCGTAATGCGGTCACGTCGAGACATGGATGTGCTGCGGTAACTCATCATGAGATTTGCATTGTTGACAATATTTACGTTGATTTTTATTGGTTCTTCTTCAGGTGACGCCAAATCTGAGAACGTGAATTGTAAGAGGGGAAACTTTACTTATGAAGTCCCTTCAGATGTCTGTAAAACCTTTGGTGGTGTAATAACATCTGCTAGCGGAAATAATTCGATTGGCTCAACACAATTGGACAGGGGAAAAAGGATAGCAGCCCAAAAGGAGGCGGAGCGAAGGCGCACCAAATTACTACAAGAAAAACAAATTGCCGAAGCCGAACGCAATCGCATCGCAAAGCTTGCACAAGCCAATAAACAAAAAGCTGAAGAACGAAGACAGCGAGAGTTGGTTCGCAAGCGTAAGATCGCTGAAGCCCATAACATGGCCATGGCCCCAATCCGAAGGAAAAACAAACATTCTGTCGCCGTTATCATTGGCAACAAGAATTACAATGGCCGAACTCCTACAGTCGATTACGCGCACAACGATGCTAATGCTGTAAGGCGTTTCGTCATCAATAAACTAGGTTACAGAGAAGGCAATATCATTGATTTAAGGGATGCTGGCAGAAACCGGATTGCTGCTGTATTCGGCAATGAAAAAACCCATGAAGGTGAACTCTTCAACATCATCCGCAAGGGAAAATCTGATGTCACCGTTTACTATTCTGGCCATGGCGTACCGGGTTTGAAGGACAAGCGCCCCTACTTGCTGCCAGTTAACGGTAATCCTGACCTCGCAGAAATCACGGGCTATTCCGTCGATACGCTATACACCAACCTTGCCAAACTTCCGGCCCGCTCGGTCACTGTGTATCTGGACGCATGCTTTTCCGGTGACAGCGAAAAGGGAATGCTCGTCAGCAGCGCATCCGGCCTGGGCCTGGAGCAGGAAATTCCTGCTGCCAGCGGTCGCCTGACTGTCATTACAGCTGCACAGGGCAGTCAGCTCGCGAGCTGGGACCCGAAGGCCCGACACGGCCTATTCACCAAGTATCTTCTGGAAGCACTGATCGGCAAAGCTGACGACAAAGAATACGGTAATGCTGACGGTAAAGTGTCTCTTGCAGAGGTGCGGAATTTTCTCGCCGACGAGATGACCTATCAGGCACGGCGGACCTGGAACCGACGTCAGAACGCCTATGTGAGCGGCAACGGCAAGGCGGTACTATCAACTGTGTTACCAACACAATAATCTTGAGCAAATAATAAAACGTCTCTGGTCCCTGCATTACAGACCAGAGTTTTCAAGGGGACGATCATTGAGGGGACAACGGCCACAGAGACGGACACACGGGCTTGCAGTGCTTGCTGCACTGTCTGTGGTCTCCTTGTGGCTAACGGCCATCACACTTCCCTCAGAGGCCGCTACACGCGGCCTGGCGCTTGAGATCAAGGCGTCTGAAGCGCCCAACGCGCCGACAGTCGAGACAGTCAACTTGTACACACAATCGTACGCTCTGGTGATCGGCATCAATGACTATGGCCGTGGCTGGCAGCGGCTGTCAAAGGCAGCATCGGATGCCCGGCGCGTTTCAAAGGCCCTTGAAAAACATGGCTTCGATGTAACACTGCGCACTGACCTGAAGTCGGATGATCTGGCAGCTACACTGAAAAACTTCTTTATCGACCGTGGGCGCGATCCTGACGCACGTCTGTTTGTCTGGTTTGCCGGTCACGGCGCGACGGTCGATGGCGAGGGCTATCTGATCCCGTCGGACGGTGCCGCCCTGACAGATGAAACTGGTTTCCTGCGCAAGGCACTTTCACTGAGGCGGTTTGGAGAGTATGTGCGACTGGCGAAATCCAAACACGTCTTCTCTGTGTTTGATGCTTGCTTCGCCGGAACGATCTTCAACGTCGCACGGTCGAGGACGCCACCTGCAATAACCCGTGTCACGACTGAACCGGTCCGGCAGTTCCTGTCGTCCGGTGACGCCGGTCAAGAGGTGTCCGACAACGGTGAGTTCGCGTCGATGTTCATTGAAGCCCTGGAAGGCCGCAGCCGCGCCGACGCCAATGCAGATGGCTATCTCACCGGCACCGAGATCGGTGAAAACCTGACGTATCGCATGACCAACGTCACCAACAACCGGCAGACACCGCGGTCAGGAAAACTGCGGTCAGCGAAGTTTGATCGCGGTGACTTTGTGTTCAGACTGGGAGGCGATGTTTCAACGCCATCAGCGTCGACTGTGGATCGCGACGCCCTGTTCTGGTCCTCCATCAAGGACAGTGCAGATGCTGCCGATTATCAGGCGTATCTGGATCAATATCCTGACGGCGGCTTTGCCGCTCTGGCCCGTATCAGGCTGAAGCGCCTGTCGGCCAAAGTTGCGACTGTAGTGACCGCGCCGAAAGTGAAGACGCCGTTTCCAGTCAAACCGGTGGTTGGCATTTATCCTGGTGGTTCAAAACCCGGCACAGTGTTCCGTGACTGCATTGACTGCCCTGAGATGGTCGTGGTCCCGCCCGGCGAGTTCATGATGGGCGGAACACTTGCCGAGCATGATTGGTTCACTAAAAAATACGATGGGGATCAAAAACATGTGAATCGTGAAAAACCACGCCACAAGGTCACCTTCAAGAAGAAGTTTGCAGTCGGCAAGTTTGAAGTTACGCGCGGCCAGTACAGCATATTTGTTTCCGCTACCGGCAGGAGTGAGGGAGACGGTTGCGACATCTTTGTAGATCAAAATGTAAGAAACCCTTCAGGGAGTTGGCGTACTCCTAGTTTTAAACAAACAGACGGTCACCCGGTTACATGTGTAACATGGAACGACGCCGCGGCGTATGTCGAGTGGCTGACAGCACATACTAGAGAGCAGTACCGGTTGCTCAGCGAGGCAGAGTTCGAATATGTTGCCCGTGCGGGCACCTCGAGCATGCGTTTCTGGGGAGACGATTGGGAGAATGAGGATGGCTGCAAATATAGTAACACGGCAGACCAAAAATTTACTAACCCAGGATTCGCTTTTAGCTGCAACGACGGCTTCGGCAACACAGCCCCTGTTGGCAAATACAGGGCAAACGCGTTCGGGGTATATGATGTTTTGGGGAACCTCTGGGAGTGGACTGAAGACTGCTGGAACGAAACATACGAGAGGGCACCAAACGACGGCAGTAGCAGGGCGTCCGGCTACTGTAAAGTTCGCGTAGTCCGCGGCGGTTCTTGGAACACTGAAGTCCCGTGGGTGCGTTCTGCTGCCCGCTGGTACTATTCGGTTGACCGCCGCAGCTATACCGGTGGGTTCCGCGTCGCCAGGACCCTTTCGCAATGAGCAAAGCCGTTTCATCAATGGCGACAGTGTTCGCGACCACCTTCCTCTTCCTAATACCACCCGCACACGCCGAAGGCGACAACAAACGCATCGATCAGAGCAAATCCACCTGGACTATCAGCCAACCAACAACACCCTTCAACAACCTGGCAAACCAGCTGCTCGACGGCCTAAAAACAGCGGCACCAGCGAAGTCGATCTTTAAGACCACCAAAGGCCCGAAGCTGGCTTTCAACCCCTTCAACGCGGATGACATCCCGGTCAGTCCACACCTTGCCCGTGAACTGAATGACCGGCTGCTGGCAAGCATCCAAGGCAAAGCCAAACAATTTCGCATCATGAGCCACGCCGAAGTCGGCACACTCATGAAGGAGCTGGAAGAAGTCAGCGTCTTTGATGTCGAGGACCCTGTTGCGTCTTTCGTCAAACATCAGAAGAAACTCGTCCGCAGCATCAAACCTGACATTCTGATTATGGGCACCATCCGCAACGACGGCACCAACATCCTGTTGTCCTACAAGGCAGCGTGGCTAACCACCGGAGAGATCATTGCCAGTACATCCCCGGTGAGTGTTGCTAAAGCCAGCAAGCCGACGGTCGCCCAGTTGAGCCTGAAACAGGCTGCGAAAAAGGCAGCAAACTATTTCCGCCAACACGCTGCTGACATGAAGGAACTGCGCCTGGGCAGTATCCGCTACAAGAACCTGGGCGGACAACCTGAACTGGGGAGTTACATCCT
>Ga0233449_1003570_pt1 | contig 11272 bp, 7 predicted proteins | sample SI_124_October20_FD_183012 | JGI IMG/M metagenome (GOLD analysis project Ga0233449, IMG submission 183012) | Seawater microbial communities from Saanich Inlet, British Columbia, Canada - SI_124_October2016_200_MG | ecosystem: Environmental > Aquatic > Marine > Inlet | place: Canada: British... | reverse complement strand
CGATTTCCTTCTCGGTTATCTCAAACAGATTCTACCCAAACGCCCAGACCTGAAGCTGATCATCACCTCGGCCACCATCGACCCAGACCGCTTCTCTCGCCACTTTGACAACGCCCCCGTGCTCAATGTATCGGGCCGCACCTATCCAGTAGAGGTACGCTACCGTCCACCGGAAGAGGTAGATAGCAAAGAGGAGAGCAACAAACAGCGTCAGGATCGTACCCAGCGACAACAGCAGGCAATTCTCGATGCGGTACATGAGCTATCACGTGAAGGGCCGGGCGACATTCTGCTCTTCCTCAGTGGAGAGCGCGAGATCCGCGAAGTGGGCGAATTCCTCACTAAGGCGAGACTGTCACAGTGTGAGATCCTCCCCCTCTTCTCCCGCCTCTCTGCCAAAGAGCAGAACCGAATCTTTGCCAACCACTCCAGTCGACGCATTATTCTCTCCACCAATGTGGCAGAGACCTCATTGACGGTGCCCGGAATTCGTTACGTAATCGATAGCGGTACGGCACGCATCAGCCGCTACAGCCACCGCACAGGCATTCAACGTCTACCGATTGAGAAGGTATCCCAAGCTGCCGCCGACCAGCGCAAGGGACGTTGTGGACGTGTCGCTGACGGCATCTGCATTCGCCTCTATAGTGAGAGCGATTTTGACACCCGTTCTGCCTTTACCGATGCGGAGATTCTACGTACCCACCTTGCGCCAGTGATACTGCAGATGGCGGCACTGAAACTGGGGCAACCCGATCAGTTTCCGTTTATCGATCCTCCAGATCTACGTCTGATTCGTGATGGTTTCCGCACTCTGCATGAGTTAGGGGCGGTACACACCAATAACACCATCACCCCACTGGGCAAGAAGGTGGCCCGTTTTCCGGTCGACCCTCAAGTTGCACGCATGTTGCTGGCTGCAGAGCGTGAGAGCTGCCTGACCGAGATGTTAATCATCGCTGCCGCTCTCACCATTCAGGACCCACGCGAGCGCCCGCTGGATGCACAACAGGCTGCCGACCAGAAGCACGAACCATTTGAAGATGAGCAGTCTGACTTCCTCTTCTTCATCAACCTCTGGCACTTCTACGAAGAGCAGAAACAGCAGCTCTCCAGCGGTCAGCTACGTAAATTGTGCAAGACCAACTTCCTCTCCTGGATGCGAATGCGGGAGTGGCGCGAGGTACACACCCAACTACGTCAGCTCACCAAAGAGATGGGGCTGAAGCTGAACAACCAAGCTGCCGACTACGGCATGGTCCACCGAGCACTACTGACAGGGCTGTTGAGCCATATCGCCACGGTCAGTAGCGAGAAACACCTCTACAATGCCGCGCGCGGGGTACAGATGAAGATCTGGCCGGGATCGGGACAGTTCAAAAGCAATCCCAAGTGGATCATCGCTGCCGAAAAGGTGGAGACCTCACAGCTCTATGCCCGCATCGTCGCCCGCATTGAGCCGCAATGGGTAGAGCGCATCGGCAAACATCTACTCAAACACAGCTATGCAGAACCCCATTGGGAGAAGCGACGTGGACAGGTGGCGGCCTTTGAGACCGTCACCCTCTACGGCATCCCCATTGTGGCACGGCGCAAGACCAACTTCGGCCCAATTGACCCGAAAGAGTCGCGCAAGATCTTTATCCGCTTTGCTCTGGTCGAAGGGGAGCTACACACCCAAGGTAGCTTTCTCGCTAAGAATCGTAAACAGATTGAGGCGGTTGAGTCACTAGAGGCGAAGTCACGCCGCCGCGACATTCTGGCGGATGACCAAACCCTCTATGAGTTCTATGACCAGCACATCCCAGACGGGGTCTACTCAGCCCCCACCTTTGAGAAGTGGCGCAAGCAGGCAGAGAAAAAGAACCCATCACTGCTCTATCTGACCAAAGAGACATTGATGCAACACGATGCCGAGTCAGTACGCAATGGCAACCAATTTCCAGATCACCTCACTGTAGGGCGGGCAAAGCTCCCCTTGAGTTACCACTTTGAGCCTGAGAATGAGAGTGATGGGGTAACGCTTACACTCCCCGCAGAACTGCTACAACAGATGGAGCCAGAGAGCTTTGAGTGGCTGGTTCCGGGCCTGCTACGTGACCGGATCATAGCGATGCTGCGAGCACTCCCCAAGAGCTGGCGGAGAAATTTTGTCCCGGCCCCCGACTTTACCGATGCCGTGCTCCCCTCACTGAACCCACTGGATGGTCCACTCGGCCCACAGCTCTCCTCTCGCCTACGCCATATAACCGGGGTAACACTGCCAGAGAAGATCTGGCAAGATCTTACGCTGCCAGATCATCTGATGATGCGTTTTCAGATACTGGATAGCGATGGTCAAATTCAGCAGAGCGGGCGCAATCTAGCTGCACTACAAAAGCAGGGGCAATCCGCACCCGTTGCAGCCGTTACCCCCTCCACCAAAAAGAGAGCCGCAGCCGCCCCCACTCACCCACTGGAACGCAGGCACATCAGCCGCTGGGATTTTGGAGAGCTACCCGAATCGATAGAGGTCGAGCGTCACAATATCATAGTGACTCTCTATCCTGCGCTGGTGGCGACACGAAAAAAAGGGGAGCACACACTCTCTATCCAACTGCTCGACACCCCTGAGCAGGCAGAGCAAGCGAGCCAACGGGGTATCACATCCCTGTTTCAACAGGAACAACAGAGCCACCTGCAAAAACTACTGAAGCAACAGATCGACCAACAGAAGCTCTGCCTCCACTATCTCTCAATCGGGCGTTGTGAGGCACTGATCCAGGATCTACTACAGACGACTACCCATGCCGCCCTCTTCACAGCAGATTCATCCCTACCCAGATCCAGCGCCCACTATCAACAACGCTCCAAACAGGCACTGGAGACGCTACCCAGCCTGCTGCTGCACTATGGAAAGGTTACTGAAGCCGCACTGAAATCCCATCACCAACTGATGCGCCAACTCAAGGGCAGCGTCTCACCCACACAGCTGATGACCTACAGTAAGATCAAGAGCCACATCGAGACTCTGATCTATCCCAATTTTCTGCAACAGACCCCAGCAGAGTGGCTACCGGAGCTACCACGCTACCTACAAGCCGTAGAGAAACGGTTGGAGAAACTACAACAGAACCCGCAAGCAGATCGACAACGCGCACAGCAGTTAGCACCTCACTGGGACCCGTTTGAGAAACGCATCCATGACAACCACTCCCCCCAATTCATGGAGTACCGCTGGATGGTTGAGGAGTTTCGCGTCTCTCTGTTTGCCCAAGAGTTGGGCACAAAAAAATCGGTCTCAGCGGACCGACTCAAGAAGTTGTGGAAAAAGCTATAGGGTGCCTTATAGGGCAGCCGGCAATCTCAATATGCCTATGTTTGACTGCCCTCTTTTGACTGCTCTCTACTGAGCCTCTTGCTCCATCACCACTCGGTTCTTACCCGCCCCTTTTGCCCGGTAGAGCTGACGGTCTGCCAAATCAATCAGTAGATAATCATCATCTTTGGCTACTGGGATTTTACTTACCCCACCAATACTCACCGTTAACCAAGGGCTGGGCATCGATGCCCCCTCTGCAAAGGCCAATCGCAAGCACTCTATGGAGCAACGTATCTGTTCAGCCACACGCGCTACCCCATTCATATCCGTATTTGGCAACACGACACAGAACTCTTCACCACCATAACGGGCAACAAAATCAGCAGGACGATGTGGATGCATATTGACCTCCGCTGCAATTTTCTTCAGCGCCTCATCTCCCGCCAAATGCCCGTGCTGATCGTTATAGACCTTAAACCAGTCTACATCAATCATCAGCACCCCCAAGGGCTGCAGCTCCCTTCGAGCACGTCCCATCTCTGATACGATCTGAAGGTCCAAATAGTGTCGATTGTAAATTTGTGTCAACCCATCGTGTGTGGCTTGCTCAGAGAGCTGTACCGAGAGGCGACGTAACTGCTCCTGTGTCTCGATCAAACTCCTCTCATAGGCCCAGCTTGCACAACAGCTGCGCGCCATCTGCTTGAGCACATCGGCACGAAATGGCTTATCCATCATCAGGGTGTTCTTGCCCATCTCTTGGGAAATTTGATCCGTCGAGTAGTCTGAGTAAGCGCTCACAAAGATGATATAGATGGACTCATCGACCTCACGAATCCGCTTTGCCGTCTCTAGACCATCCCACCCTGGCGGCATGCGAATATCGATAAATGCAACTGCAAATGGCTCCCCCCGATGGGCAGCATCCTCCACCAAGGCCACCCCCTCTTCTCCCTGTGCTGCTGTAGCCACAACAAATTCGCGCTGCGGGGAGCCACCCTCCTGTTTCGGTAAATTTAACTCTTCCAGCCCTCTAAATTCAAAAGGGGGCTCATCTAGAATTTTCAGATAAACTTGTACAATTTTTGGCTCATCATCAATCACCAGTATGCGATTACTCTTTGCACTCATCTGCTGGCAACAACTGGACTGTTCTCGATCCTCAGCCATTTCAGAAAGGGGTTAAAGCAAACCCTTCTTCCTTACTGCAGAGTAGGATGGAATAGCCTGAGGCAATAGCATCATACACAACTCAATCATCTCCCCACGGCTCGGCTTCTCGCTCGGTAGTCAATAGCTTGACTCCTGCCTGCTCATTGGCTGCAAAAATAATTTTCACTTGATAGTTATCAGAAACCGTCAGCTGTTTACGTTTAGCACGCGCACTATCACGCGCATCACGATACTTCTCATGATTTTCGATAACCTCAACATTGCGATTAGGGAACATTTTGAACAAAAAATAGGGCACGAAACAACTCTCTTAAATATCTACTAACAAAGGAGGCCCTGAATCAATCCCATCACTTAAGCTCTACAGCCATGAAGGGCCTATTCAGAACATCTCTTCGACGATCTAGGTAATAACACCACCTCACCCTGAGGTTGAGGTGGCGTCAGTTCACCGACTTTTCAGGTAGCTCCTAGCGTTTTGCTTTTTTCTTTGGAGCAGCCCGCTTCACCTTCACAGGGGCCTTCTTAACGGCTACCTTCTTTTTAAGTGCTGCCTTTTTAGGTGCTGCTTTTTTCTTCACTACAGCCTTCTTCGGCGCTGCCTTTTTCGCGGCGGCCTTCTTCTTCACTGCGGCTTTCTTCGGTGCCGCCTTCTTCGCAGCTACCTTCTTCTTCACTGCGGCTTTCTTCGGGGCCGCCTTCTTCGCGGCTACCTTCTTCTTCACTGCAGCTTTCTTCGGTGCCGCCTTCTTCGCAGCTACCTTCTTCTTCACTGCGGCTTTCTTCGGCGCTGCCTTCTTCGCGGCTGCCTTCTTCACTGCGGCTTTCTTCGGTGCCGCCTTCTTCGCAGCTACCTTCTTCTTCACTGCGGCTTTCTTCGGCGCTGCCTTCTTCGCGGCTGCCTTCTTCACTGCGGCTTTCTTCGGCGCTGCCTTCTTCGCGGCTGCCTTCTTCTTCACTGCGGCTTTCTTCGGTGCTGCCTTCTTCGCGGCTACTTTCTTCTTCACTGCAGCTTTCTTCGGTGCTGCCTTCTTCGCGGGCACCTTCTTCTTCACCGCAGCTTTCTTCGGTGCTGCCTTCTTCGCAGCTACTTTCTTCTTCGCCACAGCTTTCTTCGGTGCTGCCTTCTTCGCAGCTACCTTCTTCTTCACAACCGCCTTTTTAGGCGCCGCTTTCTTCCCTGGCGCACTCTTTTTAGGGGTTGCTGCCTTTTTGGCAACGGCCTTCTTCGGAGCTACTTTTTTCTTGGCTACCGCCTTCTTCTTCGGCGCTGCTTTCTTCTTTTTCTTCTCTGCTTTTGCCATTACCACTTCCTCTTCTTTCTGAATTGAACTGACTTGGAACTCAGGTGCTGCCTTCTTCAGCTGTTCTGCGGCCTGCGCAACCATTTTAAACACTCGACTCTGTTCGAAACCTCCCTGAACAATCTTCAAGCGCCCCTCATAATATTTGGCCAACGGAGCCTCAATCGACTCATAATCCCGCAAACGACGACTGATCTTCTCTTCACGATCATCTACGCGACTGTGCAAGCGTCCACCACAAGCATCGCAAATGCGCTCTACAACTGGTGGATTGGTATAGATATTGAACTGCGAACCACACTCACGACAGCTACGCTGACCGGTCATGGCCTCCATAAATTCATCATAGTCGTACTTCAGCAGCACAACACCGGCAAAGGCTGCTCCATGGCGCAACAAGAAGGCATCAATCCCCTTTGCCTGAGCATCGGTTCTTGGACCACCCTCCAGAACAAAACCAGCGGCAACATCCTCCTCTCTGAGACGAGTCTGCAATACCTGCATAATTAAATCATCATGCACAGGGCGTTTGCCCTTCTGCCCTTTGAGGATATCCACTCCCAATGAAGAGCCGCTATCGACCTCCAACTTCAGCAGAGCTCCGATAGAAATCATCGGAAGACCGAATCGTTCAGCCAGCTGCTCTGCATACTCTTCTTTTCCGGACCCGCGCGGTCCTAACAACGCTACTCGTACCATTTTCTACACTTAACCTCTCAATGAAGACCTAAAAATCCAGTTCTCTGTGCAGGAGAACCCCCGAGTGGATCTTGATTTTTTATAATTCAATTGGTGTTGTTTATTTGTGACTGGAGCCACTTTTCTGTATAAGTTCAGTCACCTATTGTTTTGTAGCACCTATATATTCAGTTCACCGAAAAAAGTCAAACAATTTATCACTTTCTTAACCACTTTTTATAGCCCCAATGCCCAGAAAAATCGAAATTCCAGACCTTACACCGACCGAAATCAACACCATTGAACAGACCATCAAAGAGCGTTTCGGTACGTCTATACCTGTTGAACTGGGGGATGCCGAGATCCGGCTACACCGTGATGATCGTGAGTTGGCGACCTGTCCACTGATCTATTGGGAGTCTCCAGAAGATGACTCAAAATTTTTCATCACCAAAACCAAGGTGAATGAGTACCGCTGCCAATTTTTCTATCGAGGCTTCCAACAGTACGGTACCGGAAAAGAAAAATATGACAATATCGGCGACTGCGCCATCGCCATGCTTCAAGTTCACACCGAGCATGAGCAGAAAAAAATTGAAGAAGAGACGAACACCTAACCCAACAAAACCTAATTTAAGAGTTCAAATGACTACAATGAAAAAGCAAGGAGTAAACTGAATGTCAGTAAAAAATGCATTCTATGCACAATCTGGCGGTGTAACCGCTGTAATTAGCGCCTCAGCCTGTGGCGTGATTGAGACTGCCCGTAAACATAGCGACAAGATCGGTACCGTATACGCTGGGCGTAACGGTATTATTGGCGCCTTGACCGAGGAGCTGATCGACACCTCTAAAGAGTCTGATGAGAATATCGCCGCACTAAAATCAGTCCCTTCAGGCTGTTTTGGCTCTTGCCGCTTTAAGCTCAAGAGCTTGGAAGACAACAAGCGCGAATATGAGCGCCTGATCGAGGTCTTCAAGGCACACAACATTGGCTACTTCTTCTACAACGGCGGTGGCGACTCCGCAGATACCTGCTATAAGGTCTCTCAGCTCTCTGAGAAGATGGGCTACCCAGTACAGGCGATCCACGTCCCTAAAACCGTGGATAACGATCTGCCTATCACCGATAACTGCCCAGGTTTCGGCTCTGTCGCCAAGTACATCGCAGTCTCTACCCTAGAGGCCTCTTATGATGTGCGCTCTATGGCAGCGACCTCCACCAAGATCTTTGTGATTGAGGTGATGGGCCGTCACGCAGGCTGGATTGCTGCAGCTGGCGCACTGGTTGAGGATTACGATATTCCTGTAGTTACTCTATTCCCAGAGGTTGAGTTCAACCAGGAGAAGTTCCTCGCTGCGGTTGACGCCAAGGTGAAAGAGCACGGCTACTGCACCATCGTAGTCTCTGAGGGCGCTCACTGGCCTGACGGCACCTTCCTTGCTGAGCAGGGTACACGCGACTCCTTCGGTCACGCTCAGCTGGGCGGTGCTGCTCCAGTTGTTGCCAACATCATTAAGGATGCACTCGGTTACAAGTTCCACTGGGCAGTTGCAGATTATCTGCAGCGTGCTGCACGTCACCTCGCATCCGAGTCTGACGTTGAGCAGGCCTATGCACTGGGTGAGGCTGCAGTAAACTACGCTCTAGAGGGCGATAACTCCATTATGCCTACCGTAGACCGTATCTCCAGCTCCCCTTATGAGTGGAAGATTGGCAAGGCCAATCTCTCTGAGGTTGCCAACGTCGAGAAGATGATGCCCATGGATTTCATCTCTGAAGATGGCTTCGGTATTACTGACGCCTGCAAAGAGTATCTCTATCCCCTCATTAAGGGAGAAGCATACCCTGAGTATGATGAGAACGGAATGCCTAAATATGTGACTTTAGACAATGTATCTGTAGAGAAAAAGCTCGAAGATTTCGAGTTGTAATTTAAAACCCAACCAACAGGGTTACAGGATGTAGCCCTGTTTTTTTTAACCTTCAGGAGATCGTAATGCCCAACGAACTTTTATTTGCACTGATCGCAGGCTTTGCTGCGGTTGCTTACGGCTACGTGTCCATTCAATGGATCAACGCCAAATCTAGCGGTAATGAGCGGATGCAAGAGATTGCTGCCGCTATTCAACAGGGGGCGCAGGCCTACCTTACACGCCAATACACGGCCATCAGCTATGTTGGTATCGCGCTGTTCTTTGTTATTGGATTTGCTCTGGATTGGGCCTCTGCAATCGGCTTTGCAATTGGCGCCATCTTCTCCGGTGCTGCCGGCTTCATCGGAATGAACATCTCTGTTCGCTCCAACTCGCGTACTGCTGAAGCTGCCAATGACGGTATCAACGCTGCCTTCCAGGTCGCCTTCCGTGGCGGTGCAATCACCGGTATGTTGGTCGTAGGACTAGGCATTTTGGGTGTTGCGGGTTACTACGCAATCCTCAGCGCAACCGGTATGGCTACCGCTGATATACTGCACGCACTGGTCGGTCTCGCCTTCGGTGGCTCTCTGATCTCTATCTTTGCCCGTCTTGGTGGCGGCATCTTCACCAAGGGTGCAGATGTTGGCGCAGATATCGTAGGTAAGGTTGAGGCTGGAATCCCTGAGGATGACCCCCGTAACCCTGCGGTAATCGCTGATAACGTGGGCGACAATGTAGGTGACTGTGCCGGTATGGCAGCTGACCTATTCGAGACCTACGCAGTAACCACAGTAGCAACTATGCTACTGGGTATGTTGATGGTTGAAGGCAATAGCGCAGCTGTACTCTACCCACTGGTACTGGGCGGCATCTCTATTGCGGCCTCTATTGCCGGCACCTACTTCGTGAAGGTTTCTGATGGCGGTAAGATCATGAACGCACTCTATCGTGGACTGGCAGTTGCTGGTGCGATTGCTGCGGTCATCTTCTACCCTGTTACCACCATGATGTTTGGTGACTCGATAAACATCAGTGGTGTTGAAGTGGCTTCACTCAATATCTACTACGCTGCACTGATCGGCCTGGTACTGACAGCGGCTATGGTAGTGATTACCGAGTACTACACCGCAACCGAGTATGCGCCAGTACGTGATATCGCTGCGGCCTCCACCACGGGTGACGGCACCAACGTAATCGCGGGTCTGGGTGTATCTATGAAATCCACTGCCGCTCCTGTAATGGCAGTTTGTGCTTCAATCTATGGCTCTTACGAGCTGGCTGGACTGTATGGTATTGCGATTGCTGCAACCTCCATGCTCTCTATGACCGGTATCATCGTTGCACTGGATGCATACGGTCCTATCACCGATAACGCTGGTGGTATTGCTGAGATGGCTGAGCTTCCTGAAGCGATCCGTAACATTACCGATCCTCTGGATGCTGTGGGTAACACCACCAAGGCGGTTACCAAGGGTTACGCGATTGGCTCTGCTGGTCTCGCTACACTGGTTCTATTTGCCGACTATACCCACGCACTGGGTGGCAATGTCAGCTTTGACCTCTCCAACCACATGGTCATCATCGGCCTGTTCCTGGGCGGTATGATCCCATACCTGTTCGGCGCAATGGCGATGGAGGCGGTTGGTCGTGCAGCAGGCGGCATCGTAAATGAGGTACGTCGTCAGTTCCGCGAGATCCCTGGGATCATGGATGGCTCTGCAAAACCTGACTATGGTAAGGCAGTAGATATGCTGACCATTGCAGCGATCAGAGAGATGATCGTTCCTTCTATCCTCCCTATTGCGGCACCGATTGCAGTCGGCCTGTTGCTGGGTAAAGAGGCACTGGGTGGCATGCTGATCGGTACTATCGTAACCGGTATTTTCATCGCTATCTCTATGACCACCGGTGGTGGTGCATGGGATAACGCGAAGAAGTATATCGAGGACGGTAACTTCGGTGGTAAAGGTTCTGATGCCCATAAGGCAGCAGTAACTGGTGACACTGTCGGTGATCCGTACAAGGATACAGCTGGTCCAGCGATCAACCCACTGATCAAGATCATCAATATCGTTGCACTGATGATGGTACCTCTACTGTAATCTTCACTATTTGAAGATTCCCGAAAGGGGGTACAATAGGGCCAGCTTTTAGCTGGCCCTTTTTTATGGCTGGCTCATTAATAGAATTTTTCAGGAGAGTAAACTATGAATTTGGATCGAGTCTCAACTGGTGAAAATATCCCCGAAGAGATCAATGTAATCATTGAGATCCCTGCCAACGCAGACCCCGTAAAGTATGAGGTCGATAAAGAGACCGGAGCCATGTTCGTGGACCGCTTTATGAACACAGCGATGCACTACCCCTGTAACTATGGCTATGTACCTCATACCCTCTCTGACGATGGCGACCCAGTGGATGTACTGGTGGTCACCCCTTACCCCATCATTAGTGGTTCCGTAATCCGCTGTCGCCCAGTTGGTGTACTGCAGATGACCGATGAAGCCGGTGCAGATGCCAAGGTGCTAGCGGTGCCTGTCTCCAAGCTCTGCTCCATCTACAAGCATGCCGAGAAGCCTGAGGATGTCTCTCCAGTGCTGCTAGATAAAATCTCTCACTTCTTTGAACACTACAAGGACCTGGAAGAGGGGAAATGGGTCAAGGTCGATGGCTGGGAAGGTAAAGAGGCTGCACATAAAGAGATCCTCGATAGTATTGAGCGCTTCCAGAACGCCCCCGAAAAACCGCACTTCTAACCGCTGCCCCCTATGAAAATTTGTGTAATCTCTGATACCCATGACCGGGTAGAGTACCTCCATGCCGCACTGGAGGATGCCAAGGCACGTGGTGCCGAAGCAGTGATCCATTGCGGTGATGTTGTAGCCCCCTACACCCT